>Ga0031653_10000278_pt1 | contig 10300 bp, 7 predicted proteins | sample FrelakmetBRP12BR_FD_55210 | JGI IMG/M metagenome (GOLD analysis project Ga0031653, IMG submission 55210) | Freshwater lake sediment microbial communities from the University of Notre Dame, USA, for methane emissions studies - BRP12 BR | ecosystem: Environmental > Aquatic > Freshwater > Lake >... | reverse complement strand
TTTGGCTGGTTTGACCCTTTTTTTTGCCTCCGTCCTTTTTTTTATTGACCTCTTCGAAGAAAGAAATCTCCTCACGGAGAGGGACTTGGGTCCCTATTTCATCCCACCGCGATTCTTCTGGGTCGAGAGCATAAAACATGGCAGTCTCCCTTTATGGAATCCATACCAATTCTGCGGTCACCCGTTCTATGCTAATCCTCAACATGCTGTCCTCTATCCCTTCAATGGTCTATTTTTCCTTTTTCCGTTCGACGTGGCTTTCAACGCCATTATCGTTCTCCATTTTTTTCTTGGAGGACTATTCACCTATCTTTTCCTCCGGGACCAAAAGGTAAATCCACCAGGGGCTCTAATCTCAGGCCTTATATTTATGCTAAGCGGTTACCTCCTTTCTGTTCACAGCCTTCTTACTATTCTTCTCTCGGTGACTTGGACCCCACTAATCATGATGTTTTTCAGAAGAGCGATCAATAAAAAGGGTTTTAAAAATGAAATGTTAACCGCCATTTTTATCACCCTTTCTTTCTTAGGGGGAGGGATTGAAATTGTTTATGGTAATTTTTTGGTTCTTCTTCTAATGGCCATCTTTTTTCCGTTGCCGCATACTGCGTTCGTCGGGGATAAACCCCGACGCTACAGATTCATTTATAACGTCCCCATTTATTGGGGGCGCATAAGAAGCCTCTTGATCGTTTCCATCCTATTTTTATTTCTCTCTGCTGTTCAATTATTCCCTTTTATTGAATTATTTTATTATTCCATCAGGGGGGACGGAATTCCCTATCAGGAAGCAACGATATGGAGTTTTGCGCCGAAAGATATCCTCCTTTTCTTTCTGCCGGATGCCTACGGTTATTTCTTGGACATGAAAAAATATTGGGTGACACAATGCTGGCTCAAGACTCTCTATACAGGTGGACTCCCTTTTATTTTAAGCCTAATCTTCTTTCTTCCATCCCATCGCAGCCCCTCCCCCTCAGACAAGGGGGGGGTGGTGAGGGGGTTTGAAAAAGGCCGAGCATTGTATCTCCTCTTAATACTCCTTTCACTCTTTTTATCTCTCGGACATTATAACCCCCTTTACCCCTTTGTATTTAAACATGTTCCGTTTTTTAATGGGATTCGGTATCCCGTCAAGTTTCTCTACATCTTTATCCTGGTTATCTCTATCACGGCCGGTTTCGGATTCCAGAGATTGACAGAATGGCCAGCGAGGAGGGAGAAAAAAAGCCCAAAGAATCTTCTCATCATCCTCTCGCTTACATCCGGTCTTCTCCTTCTATTGTTAGTTATAGGACATCAAGAAATCGAACACTTCCTGAAAGGGAAGGGAATGGATGTTCCAAATTTTAATCACCTTCTTATTAATCTTCATCATGCCAAAAGATTTTTGTTCTACCTTGCCATTTTCTTTCTCTTATTAAGAGTTGGTCATGAGTTGAAATGGAAGGTTTGGGTAAAAGTTTTATTGCTCTTCTTCCTTATGGCGGACCTCTTTGGGAATATGGGTTTCTATGGAAAAGAAAAGACTTTAGACTACTTCCAGAAAACAACGATATTGGAAAAGATCTCATCAGATAAAGGGGATTTCAGGATATTCTCAACAGGCAAAACAATCTCACTGGATAATCCTGTTATAATCACAGATGCCTCCCCTCTCGATATTTTTAAGGAAAAACATTTACCGTCGATGAACCTACTTTACCAATTGCACGACATCTGGGGAATTGATGTAATTCGAATAAAAAGGGTGGATGATCTCTACAAGGCATTCACTGGTGCCCCCTCCATTTCGGCTACCCACCTCGTTGATCTCTACGGTATCAAATATATTATTTCGGTCACCCCTTTGGATGAAGACCCTCGCTTTGAACTAGTTTACGCAAGAATCGAAGGCCTTCAGGGAAGAAAGGAAGATCTTCTTAAAGAAAATACAATTAAATTATATAAAAATCGCAGGCCTTTCCCGGAGGCATGGCTTGTTAAAGATTTTAAAGTCTTGACCTCAAAGGCGATCCTTTCGATGATGGCCCAGAAGGAGTTTGATCCTCGGAAGGAGGTATTACTCGAAGAAACACCCCCTCCCCTCATCCTTTCCCATAGGGGGAGAGGAGTCAGTGGAGGTGAGGTCGAAATTCTCTCCGAGAAAAATAATCGCCTTCAACTCCTTGTCAAGTCGAAAGAAGATAACTTACTGGTATTAAGCGATACCTACTATCCGGGATGGAAAGCCCTGGTGGACGGAAATCCCCAAAAAATTTATCAAGCAAATTACGTCTTTCGGGCAATCCCTCTTAGTGCCGGAGTACACCGCGTAGAGTTTGTTTACGATCCTATGATTTTTAAACTGGGTGTTGGAGTCACCTTTCTCGGCATATTGGGTTGTATTGCCATTGCATTGTTTAAGTGGCCACACTTGCGCCATTAGGCGGGGAGGGCTGCCTGTTCGAGATATAATTTTAAAGAGCCCCTCATTAATATGCCACCCGATCCACCTCATCGAGTGTGGTGATCCCTTTCAGAACTTTTTTCAGACCATCGACCCTCAAAGGAACCAACCCTGCTGTCTTCTTCGCCACATCTCGAATCAATTGGGTAGAAGCTTTTTCAGAAATGAGTTTTTTAATCTCTTCATTAACCAATAGGAGCTCGTAGATTCCTGACCTTCCCCAATATCCAGATTGCTTGCAATGTTTACAGCCCTTTCCTCGATAAAGGGTTAAGGGGTTTTTTAATTTTGTCATTTCCTCACCGAGATCCTTTATGACGTTCGGGTCAACCTGATAAGGGGTTTTGCAATCCGGACAGTTGGTTCGAATCAGACGCTGGGCAAGCACTCCAATGACAGTCGACGAGATAAGATAAGGTTCCACACCGATATCGACTAATCGAGAAATAGCTTCTGGTGCATCATTGGTGTGGAGCGTACTTAAGACCAGATGGCCTGTCAGGGCTGCCTGCATGGCAATTTCTGAGGTCTCCAAATCACGGATCTCCCCGATCATGATGATATCGGGATCCTGACGCAGAATAGATCTCAAGCCTGTAGCAAAGTTAATTCCTGCTTTGGGATTGATCTGTGTCTGTCTGATAAGGGCCAACCGATACTCGACAGGGTCTTCAATGGTGATAATATTTTTCTCCTTCGAATTAATCATGTTGAGAAGGGCATAGAGGGTGGTTGTTTTCCCACTTCCCGTGGGACCTGTGACTAGGATAATTCCACTTGATTTTCGAATGAGTTGTTTGAAATGATCCAGCGTTTCTTCAGAAAATCCTAATTCCTCTAATTTAAAGAGCGGACTGGTCTGGTCAAGAATTCGGAGAACCACATTTTCCCCATAGATAGTAGGAAAAGTGGAGACCCTGATTTCAAAACCTCGCTTCTCCATTTTGACATTGAAGTTACCATCTTGAGGGAGTCTGGTCTCGGCAATATCCATCTCAGCCAAGATCTTAATCCTCGAGGTGAGAGCGGGATGAATTGGCTTGGGCAAAGCGAGGGATTCATATAAAAAGCCATCGATTCGGAATCGAACCCGTAAAGTTTTTTCATCCGGTTCGAAGTGAATATCACTAGCTCGGTCACGAATCGCTTGGATCATAACCAGATCTAGCATCCGGGCCGCCGGTGCTTCATCCATTGGGCCAACGGGAATATCTTTCACAGCGAGGTCATAGGTCTTTTTATAGTCAGAAGGTTCCTGGGGAGGGGACACCATGTTCCCCTTCATCAAATGCTTGAGGGTGTTTTCAAGGATGGCTGGCGTGGTTCCATAGTGCTGTTCAATCGCCTTTTTAATCTTCTTCTCAGTACTGATCGCAATCTCAACATCGGTCTTCACCTTGTTCCTCAATTCATCCAAGGCAAGGAGATTGAGAGGATTGGTCATGGCGACCGTTAAAGCGCTTCCAATTTTAAAAAGGGGGATGAACATGTGGCGCCGTGCCATTTCTTCTGATATCGTCTTTACCACCGCTTCATCAATGAGATAAGTGTCCAGATCGACATAGGGGAGATTAAAGTAATCGGCCAGGCACTGAAGAACCAGTTCTTCTTTGGCAAAGCCCAGCCGCACGATCGCCTGTTCCAAACGCTCCCCTTTCTGTCTCTGCTCCTGGGAAGCCTTTTTAAATTGATCAGTAGTGATGACACCCAGCCCGATCAGAAAGTCACCAAAGTTTTTTTTCTCTTCCATGATGATCCAACCCTTTCATTGAATCCCCTCCGGCCTACCTTTCATAATCCCCCCTTTTCCCCCCTTACAAAGGGGGGGGGTGGGGGGATTTAAGGGGAGGGAGGGAGGATGATTAATTTTTGCTCCTTCTTGTCTCCACAAGGTAATTTAAATGCCTTTTTACCTTTGAAACCAAATCCGGATGAGATTTTAAAGATAATTGGATAAATTGTTGATAATGGCCAATCGCCAATTCCAAGTTTTCCAATTGTTCATAAAGCAATGCGATATTGTAATGTGTTTCGCTATGAAGCGGATTGATGGCGAGCGCACTCTGATAAGATCCGATTGCTTTCTCCAACTCACCTTTTTTCTTGAAAAGGATACCGAGGTTAATATGACTTTCGATGTTATTGGAGTTCATCGTAAGGGATTTTTGAAAAGCTTCTTGGGCTTCTTCGTAATGGCCTTTGAGGAAAAGGAGGATTCCGAGATTGTTATAACCTTTTTCATACCTCGGATTGATTTCGGTGGACTTCTGATAGAATCCAAAAGCCTTGTCCACATCTCCTAACATCTGATAGATAATTCCCAGATTGTTATAGGCCTCGATATAAGTCGGGTCCACCTCAATGACCTTCTGGTAGGCCTGAATTGCTTTTGAAAATTCTCTCTGCTTGTAGAAATGAACTCCCGAATTAAAATGGGTGAGGGCTTCTGAGGTCAAAGTACCGTCCTTTCCCCCTTGTTGTTCTACTCCAATTGATTTGGAGGGTGATTCTTCTTGCTGAGAAGGTGGAGAAGAACGCAGACTCTTTTCTGCAATGACCTTTCCTTGGGTTTTTAATTTCTCCTCTTTAGAAACATTTATGATTAATGATTCTTCTTTTTTCTTATTTAAAGATATCTTGTTTTCGGGAAAAGACTGGTCTTTTATTGCAGCCCCTGTCGAGAAAGAACCCTCTATGTCTCTCTGATTTGAACTCATACGGTTCAAAGTCTGGACGGTAGATGATGGTTCCTCACTCTTTGACAGGATGGACACTTCGGTTGGAGGTTCTGTTACAATTTTCTCCACCACAGGAACGGAGGGTTTTCTTTCCATGAGAACCAACGATTGATTGGATTGAGTTGCCAGAGGCGGGGGACCAGGCTTTGTTAGAATGAATAAAACAATGCAGAGAAAAACGAGGCCAGCTCCGGCAAGGATCCATTGTTTTTTAGATATCCCTCCTTTTTTCTTTTTTGAGTGAGGGTATTTTAGCATTGGAATCTCTTTGGATCCTTTCAACCGGAGCTGTTGTGCCTGTTTGAGGGCATCCATGATCAGGCTCATTTTGAAACCTCCTGAGATTCCATTTCTGAATCCTTTGCGGATATGTTTTTCATAATATTTTGGACCTGTTCCTTATTCAAAAGAATGGGCGAAGCAGATGGAGAAGGAGTGCCGAAAATCTGAGAATAGACGTTCGGAATTCTATTCCAGATAAAGTTTTTTGCATTTTGAAGAAAGGATAAATAACTTTGGTTCATGATGATCAAGCTCATGAATAAGAATATAGAGATCGTCCAAAGAGCGATCCGCAACGGGATTAATTTTTTTGGCAAAGTGTAAGAATAGAATGGCTTTGGCGCTTCCTCTTTTCCTAAAAGGCTATTCTTTGCCTTTTGGATGATTTCCTTGTCGATATGAAAGTTTTGTTCAACGAAACTACCCAACAAGGCCCGATCACAGAGGAGATTGATCAAACGAGGAATGCCTTTCGAGAATTTAAAGATTTCGTTCAAAGCAGAACTTGAAAAGGTTAGATTCCCTTGCGCCCCACCCACCGTTAAACGTTGGTAGATATAAGCTTCGGTTTCCTTTCGAGTAAGGGGATGAAGATGATATCGGATCATAATACGTTGATTCAATTGTTTTAACTTTTCCAATCGGAGCTTATGATCCAACTCTAACTGGCCAAGCAAGATGATCTGAATCAGTTTCTCTTTTTCCGTTTCTAAATTGGATAGCATGCGGATCTGCTCGAGAACAGGGATGGATAGGTTTTGTGCTTCATCGATGATCAAAACAGCATTTTCTCCGCGAGATAATAATTGAAGGAGAAATTGATTCAACGCATGTATCCGATCATACTTGGTTCTCCCTGTTGTTGGAAAACCAAAGTCAAGCAGAATTGATTCCAATAATTTTCCTTCTGTGAGGAAGGAGTTGAAAATCACCGCCGTCCTTATTTTTCCGCCCAATTTCTCTAACAAGGCCCGGCAGATAGTCGTCTTCCCGGTTCCTACATCACCGGTCAGGACCATAAACCCTTCCCTCTGTTGAATTCCATAAAGCAGAGATTCGATGGCTGTTCGATGGCTCTCACTCAAATAGAGAAATTGAGGATCAGGAGTTAAGGAAAAGGGTTTTTCTTTTAGTCCATAGAATTCTTGATACATCTTTCTCTCCCCCCCTCACCTTATTCCTCTCCCCTCTGGGGAGAGGGGAGGGTGAGGGGAAACCTATTTTTTAGTAAAGTCTTCTACCTTTTTACCCACTTGAAGGGTGGGAGTGATCATGATCACCAGTTCCGAATTTTTTTTCGTTCCGGTCTTGTACCGGAACAGGCCGCCCATCAGGGGAAGTGATTGCAAGACAGGGACCCCTGTATAATTTTCCTCAATCCTCTCCTGCATCAAACCAGCAATGATGATCGTTTGGCCATCCCTAACCCTCACCGTTGTATCGGTTTCCCTCACGCTCAGGAGAGGAAAAGTTGACTTTCCATCCGGAGTCGTCTTCTCCCCTGTCTTATCGGTGATACTGGGATGGATATTCATGATGATGGTACCATCTTCAGCGATTTGAGGGGTCACATCCAGGATGATCCCGATATCGATGGTCATAGGCTGAATGGTCTGGGTCACCGTGTACTGTGTGGAAATAGCACCGGTGATGAAGAAGACATCCTGATTCCCGACCCGAATAACCGCCTTCTGGTTGTTGAGGGTTGAAATGGTTGGGCTGGAGAGAATCCTTACATCTCCCTGTTCTGCAATCGCCTGCATGATATCTGAAAGGGCCACCTCTAGCCCTGCCGCACCAAGTGCGAGAACGCCTCCGTAAGGCATAATTTTAAAGACCCCTGGGGTATCGATGCTTGATGCTGATGACCCCCCTGATGCCCCCCCTGCAGTGGCAGGATTACTCACATATCCGGTACTGCTTCCAGGAAATCCTTTCGTCCCGGCTTGATTCGTGAGTCCCCAAGCCATATTAATGGAGCGAGGAAGCCCTTCGATCACCTTCCAGTTGATCCCTTCTCTGTGGTCATCGGAAAGGATCACCTCCATGATCTTTGCTTGGATGGTGACCTGGCGCTGGGAACTTCCCTCAACGGTCTCAAGGTAGGAGGCAACCTTATTCAGATTGAGAGGATAATCAGTCACCATGATGGTCCCAGTGGTTTTGTTAACGATCACTTTCTTCCCTTTCTCGTCCACCCTTGCCCAAGTCGTTTTTTCTTTGTCGGAAGGGTTTTCTTTCTCCTTCTCCTCGACCCATCCAAAAACGAGGCTCTCTAATCCTTTTTGAATCTCCTTCCACAGGTCTACTTCATCGACACTGATGAGGTCAGTATATCCGGTTCTGGACCCCCCCGGACTAAGAGCGGTCTGTTGCCCAGGAATGGCAGTGGTCTGCAAGCCTCCGCCTGAGCTGGTGCTGGCGTAGACCTCCCTTTTTCCAGTTCGTTTCGTGGCAATATAATTCAGCGCGAAGAGGCGGGTTTCCATTTGAGGTCTTGATACCCTTATGAATTTTCCATCGACGCGATAGGTCCACCCCAATGGAATGAGTATGGCATCCAGGGCCTCTTTCAAAGTCACCCGCTTTAAATCAATGGTTACCTTACCAATTAGCTCGGGATCGATAACCATGTTGAGTTCACTCTCTTTGGAGAAGGCCAGAAGGACATCTTGGATGTTTGAATCTCTCGCATAGAGAGAGAAGAGCCTGTCTGGCACCTTTTTGGCCTCTTCCATCTGAGGAACCACAATTTCTTTTAATTTTTCTTCAGGAGGTGGTTGGGGTTTGGGGGCCTCCACTTTTTGGGATGGTAACTTGGCTCGCTCCTTGATAGGGGGAGTGGCACACCCAAAAACCAATAATGAAATGAAAAAGAATATTAAGAGAGTTTTCGTTTTCATCGTTGTTCTCCTTTACCCCCCTCCTTACCTCCTCCCCTGTGGGGGAGGGTGAGGGTGGGGGGTTTTTCTTCAATGGTTAATAAAACAGGACTTTGAGATAAGAGAAGTGTTCTCTTTTGATCTCCTTTTCCTAAGATGACACGGTCCGTTTTAATTTCTAAAACCTTTTCATCTTGGATGGAATCTCCTACGGTCACGATATGACGATCAATCAGCGCCAATCGGATGCGATCGCTGACCAAAATGGCCTTCACCTTCGAGGGCGAAGGAAGGANATTGCTGGAATTGTCTGCCAATTTTGAGGAGATCCCCTTCATCCCCATCGTTGTTTCTTTATTTGAAAGAAGATGGATCCCGGAAGGAAGGACGAACGGATCCCTACCGGTTGCTTGAGACAAAACCATTTTCCCTTTGGTTTGCTCGGCAGTTGCGAACAAATCCATCAAAGCAGGTCCAGCAAAAATGTAAATAGGGGTAAAGATCATAAGCAAAATAATTTTCTGATAGAANTTCACTTAATGCTCTCCTTTAAGGTTTTTTTAACGGGGTCATGTACATATTTAATCCCATCGTAACCTTTAATAGGGGGTGAATCTCTTCATTCTTCTCTACTTGGAGGCTGTCAACATGGATGAGAAAAGGAAGCTCCTCAATCCCCTTTATATAAGTTCCGAGTTTAAAATAAGTTGAGTGTAGAACCATCTGAATGTTCACTTTTCTGTACTGGGAAACTGAAGTTTCCTTCTTCCCCTCAGGAGAAGGGAGTTTTTCTTCCTGAGGGTTCAGGGAGATTACCTTCATCTGAAGTGAATCACTCTCTCTGGCTAAGTGCTTCAAGAAGGTTCTGAATTCTTCGCCCCTCATCGTTCGTTCGCTTAACCTTTTTAATTCTTCTTCCTGGCGGAGGATCTCGGCTTCCAAAGATTCGACTCCTTGCGTTATCAGGAGGGATTCGCTCAATTTTAGATCAGCCGCTTTGACCTCAGCCTTGAGCATCTGGATTTTGCGGGTCTGCGGGGTATAATAAAAATGGTCGAAAGCCCAAATGGCAATGGCAATGATGGCCAAACCAGCCCATATCTTTTCTCTATTTTTTAGTTTCATGGTTTATCGCTTATCCTCTCTTTTATGACCATCAAGATTCAGATCACAGACGATTTCAAACCCAGCCCCGGGCCGGGTATATAATTTGTTCTCATCTGCTGAGACCAACTTGGTATTTTTAAATAATGGAGATCTCTCAAGGCGTTCGATCACCAGGGCTAATGCTGTGAGACAATTTACATCGCTGCCGAAGGTAAGGCCTGATAGATGAAGTTCTTTCCCTTCATCGATTGTGGATTCCCCTTTCAAAGGTTTTCCCTTCTGTTGGACCGAAAGCAGTGTCAACGTAACATTGTCTGGTAAATTGTGACTGACCTCTTCCAATATGTCTCGATAAGGCACGGAGACAATCATGGAGGATGGGAATTGAGAAAGCTTCTCTTTAACCTGAAGATTTTTCTCTTTTAATAATTTCAGCTTCGCTTGAAGCGTATCCAGATTTTCCACCTTTGCCGTCTTCCTATTTCGTTCTTTTTGGATATCGGTTATCTGTCCGTTTATATTCCAGATGATCCCTAAAAAGATGAGAAGCGTTATCAGAAGAGCCAGGACAGGGATCAACTTAACTGTCCGGACTTTAGACAAAAATGGTTCTTGGGTAGGAAGCAGTTCGACTCGTTCGGGTCCAGGGAGTGCTATTCCTGCGGCAATGGCGAAGTTCCCGCCCATCTGATCCAGGAGCTGAGCCTCGATCTTCTTCGAATCAAAAAGAATCTTTTTCAGTGGATTAAAATGTTCAACAGGCAATCGGAGTTCTTTTGAAAGATAGGAGACCATATTTTTTAAATTGGCGCTCCCACCGATCAAAAGGACCCTGTCAATTT
>Ga0031653_10000276_pt1 | contig 10324 bp, 5 predicted proteins | sample FrelakmetBRP12BR_FD_55210 | JGI IMG/M metagenome (GOLD analysis project Ga0031653, IMG submission 55210) | Freshwater lake sediment microbial communities from the University of Notre Dame, USA, for methane emissions studies - BRP12 BR | ecosystem: Environmental > Aquatic > Freshwater > Lake >... | reverse complement strand
ATATAGTGCCCTGTAGAAACAATTTATTATCTGTGACTTGAAACGCTAGGGCTGCTGATTCGTAATCAGCAGGTCGGAGGTTCGATCCCTCTCGCTGGCTCCATCCATATTCCCTAAGAAATATTGTCATCTAGGGGTGATTTCTGCACCGCCTCGCTGTCTGGCGGAATCCGTCAGGATCCGCATCTTTCAACCTCATAGTGAACATTTCGGAAAACACTTGAATTCTGTGGCCGATGCTACAAGAAGCCCAAGCTGCGGTTGACTTTACTTGAGGCCCGTAGTAATGAATTCTTGGGGTCATCCGACGGGGATATGAAGAGAGGAACCGCATCATGTCTGATCGTAGGGATAGGTCTGCTCGCCGTGTGGCCTGGGCGCCTTTCTGCCCAACGGATTGGCTTCCGGCAGACGGCCAGGGAGGTGCTTGAAAGCCGCTTGCGGGATTGCCCGGCGAAGAACGGGCAACGATGGCGGAAGATCAAGGACCTCTTCCGGACGGCGGGCAGTGGCGACGATCGCCTCTCAGAACAACATGTCCCGGGTTTCCGGGAGCCCAATGTCATCTGCGTGCTGCCGGGCGAGAACGAGGCGACGATCATCGTCGGCGCGCATTTCGATAACATCGGCGCCGGGCACGGCGTGATCGACGACTGGAGCGGCGCGGTCCTGCTGCCTGCCCTCTACGAGTCTCTTAGAATCCTGCCGCGTAAGCACACGTTTATTTTCGTAGCGTTTACCGCAGAAGAAGCCGGGCTGAAGGGCTCGGGCTATTACGCCAGAAAGATGTCGCGCGACGACATAGCCCAGACACGAGCAATGATCAATCTCGACTGCCTCGGGTTAGGGCCAACGGCGGTCCTGAAAAGCTTTACGAACAAGAAGCTGATAGACTTGATGATCAGCGTGGCAACAGCCGCCAAACTCCCTTTGCGCATCACAACCTACCAGAATTCCCGTTGGGATGCCGATTCGTTCAGCAGCAAGATCCCCAAGGTCACGCTCCATTCATTCAATCGCCGAACGGTGGACATCAGCAATACTTTCAATGACACTCTCGATAAGGTTAGCTGGGACGACTATTATCAGAGTTACCTGCTCGTGGCGATGTACCTGGCCTACATCGACACCCAATTCGATTAATCTGCGCGCCCCCAGCGGCGGGATGCCATCCAGCAGGTCGGAAGTTCGAATCCTCTCGCGGGCTCCACTCAATTCCTCCCATATAACGCGAATAAATCATCGCATAACGGGGAGACCTCCATCCTCTCTGCTTTCAGCCATTGTCCCCAACAAACCCTCGTTTTCAGCATAATAGTGGACATTTTAGTGGACACTTGCCTTGGTGCCTTGACGGGCTGTGCCGAGCGGGAGGCTCGAATCCTCTCAGGCACGCCATTCAGTTTCCCCCTATTGACCCTAAATAATCAATGTTAGGTTTTTTTCTACTAGGCCTTGACAAACAACAGAGCAGAACCTATCTATGTAATCGGCGAAGGGGTAGAGTTTTTTAGAGGACTCCGCCAGGGGAATATCTTTCTGCCTTCAATAAAAGCATGAGTGCCTTTCTCCTGTCGGGAGGCGAATTCGAAAGGGGAGAATTGCACGACCATGGTTATTCTTCCAAACAAATAAAGGAGGATGTTATGGCTATCAGCAGGAGGAATGTCATCATGACGACATTGGCAGCCGCCGCGGCGGTTTTCGTGCTGGTCACGCAGATCGGCGCGTCCGGCGGAACAGCTGCGGCCGGCAAGGCGGGCGAGTTCCCGGCCTTCATCCCTATGCCGGGCGTCAGCCCCAGGGGCGTCGCGGTTGATAAGGTCGGAAACGTCTATGTCAGCGTCGGGCAGGTCCAGGCGGACGGCGAGCACATTCTGATCTTGAAGTTCACGCCTGCCGGCGAGCAACTGCTCTCCGTTGACATCGGCCGGGGGACGATCGGAGGCCTCATAGTCACCGCCGAGGGAGATCTCTATATCGCTTTGGCGGTCGGGGCCGATCGGGGAGTCTACCGGATGGACCGTAGGGAGAATGTCGAGCTCCTGCCGGGCACCGATCAGATCTTCTTCGCGAACGGCCTCGCCTTTGACGATCGGGGCACCCTGTATATCACCGAATCCTTTTCACCATTTTATGGCGGACAAGGAGGCCTCTGGCGCATTACGCGCGGGGGAGAAGTGGAAAGGTGCTTCCATGACGCGCTCTTCACAGGAACTGGCGCGCTGGGATTTGGCGTCCCGGTCGGAGCCAACGGCATCGCCTACTACCATGGCAGCTTATACGTGACGAACACGGAGCAGGGCACGGTGCTTCAAGTCCCGGTCTGGCCGGACGGCAGTGTCGGGCAGCCCGAGCCTTGGACGACGCTCCTTGAAGTGCCCGAATCACGGTTGGCAGGGTTTCCGATCCCAGTGTGCGGGGACGGTGTCGTCCTCGACGTGCACGGGAACCTCTATGTAGCCGTGTTGACCCGGTCTGCGGTCGTTCGCCTCAACCTCTTGGACAAATCGCAGGAGACAGTGGCGGCCTTCCGTGTCCCGGACACTTTGCCTTTGTATGCCGCGTTTGACTTTCCGGCCAGCCTCTTCTTCGGCACGGGCAAGGGTGAGCGGACGAACCTCTTCGTGACCAATCTCGGCTTGGGGAAAGGCAAGGTGCCGCCCCTTCCTTGGGCCGGCCCAGGCTTGGTGAAGACCGACGCCGGCGTGCCGGGCCGACCGCTCCATTGAGTCGTCGCGGGTGATCGGCTCTGTTTCGTGAGGCGGCGGCCTGAGGTCTGTGATTCCGGCTATGGACGCCGACCCCGGCCTGCCCGAGGCTACGGACGGCAGCAAGCGGCTGGCCGGGCTAACGGGTAGCTGACTCCGATTAGGAGCAGCACCCGAGGTGAGCACAATCTGAGCACAATCGATTTTGCGCCCCGGCTAATTACATTTTTTATCAGTCAATTAGCCAACTAGGCCAGTTGGTTCATGATCAGCAGGTCGGAGGTTCGATCCCTCTCGCTGGCTCCATGCCTTCCTCGCTGGGATCTCAAGGAAACCGACGAACGGACTGGCTACCGATGGATCTTGGGATCCAAGCGGCGCTTCTTGCTCAGCAAAAGTTCTTTGCGCAGAAGCACTTCGCGCTGAGTATCTTGGTTCTTAACTAAAACCTTAGCGTCCTCCACGCTTTCATCGCTGATCAGCTGCCTCAACTGGAAAATGGTGTCGCCGTTGAAAGGCCTCCCGTTGCAGGCGATGATTTTCTCTCCAACCTTGATGCCGGCGTCATCGGAAGGCCCTCCGGCCCAAAGGCCGTCGACGATGATGGTGTTGTCTTCTCCTTTGCCCAGATTCAAGCCAAAGGAGAACAGGTCTTTCACAAATGAGCTGTCTTCATAAGGGACAAAGAGGATCTCGTGGTTGGGGTAATCGATGGTCATCAAGAACCGAGACAAATAGTCCTTCCCGAGCAGGGGGACGGATAGAAGCGGCGGAAGCTCGGCGAAAAGACACATCAGGTCCCGTATGTGAAGATCACCCTGTGTCCATCGTCCGATCCTCCCGAGATAGACATCTTTCGTCTTGGTGCCCGGCCAGTCGATCATCACGCCCTTGGACCGGACCAGCGATGGATCCTCTCGCAAGTCCATCGTATCCAGATAGTCGAGAGGAAACACTACGGAATAGGGCTGACCGGTATCGACCATCGCCTTGATCGAGATCGTGTCGTTGATCAGGCCATCGATCATGGGAGCACGATTGACCTGATGGTTCGTGAACTTGACACGATATCCGGGAGCGTTTTCCCTGCTATCCTTTTCATCGGGAGAGAGGATCACCCTTTGATTCCGATAGTCGATAGCGACCTTGAACCTTTCCAGGAGGTTGGAGCCGATGATTCCGGAGAGGGAGATCCCGTACCTCTCGAACTTGCGGAAATCGAATCCCATGAAGGCGAAAACGCCGGGAATAACGACCTCCCCCATGGCCAGGGTATCCATCTTCGCCATGTTCCCTCGTATCTTGAGGCCCAGTTCTTCGGCGACCTCCCGGTCGATGAACGTCAATCCGCCTGTATCCAGGACGAAACGATACGATCGGGCCGAACCGTTGATCGTAGCCTTAATGACGATGAGATGTTCCATGAGCTCAAAGGGGACCGCTCCTCTGACCGGCTTATTCTCGACTTGGGCGAGGGCCAAAGTGCTTGACAAGAAAGCCATGAGCGAAGTCAAGATGACCGTTTTTTTCATCGGACCTCCCGATCGTTTTTCGCCTTAACCACGATCAAGATTCGCAGAACCATAGGATTGTAGGCCTTTGTTCAAGCCTCGACAAGCACTATCTCCTCGTCAGGCACGTCCGCCAGGTCGGCGGTTCGATCCCTCTCGCCGGCTCCACCGATATCCTCCAAATTGGGCGCCAAGATCTGGGACATGGACGCTGGTCCGAATTGCCCGGGATGATCCCCCCATGCGGCACCAGCGCAGAGCGCGGCGCATTCTCTTGGAATCGAATGAAGATCAAAGTATGATAGTCTCATAACTGAACGTGGGGGCTCGTCATGAATCGAACTCCGATAAAGCTCATTCCCATCTGGATGGCGGCGGCCGTCGTCATTCTGTCTTCATCCTGTGGCGATCGTGGCGACGTCTCACCGGTTTTAGCGGCCCCGCCGGAATCCTATATCGAAGCCGAGCTCCTCCGCCTGGAGGAGGTGTACCATATCCTCGATCGCTACAGCGAAGACCTCTGGCCCGGATGGAGGGATTATGCGGACATCCCCGTCCAGGTCAATTTCCCCAACGGCGTAATCCTTCTCGTCACGCGCCAGGCAGTCCGCCAACCCGGATTCAAGCGCTTGGAGAGCCGGGTCATCTGCGGGAAGGCCGTCTTCATCAACACGGAAAACCGGACAGCGGCCGAGGCCCGGCCGCCTCTGTTCGCACAACGAGGCCGCGGCGGAGCTGGCATCCAATTGGAGATGGCCCAGCCGGAATTGCCCCTCCCCGAAGCGGAAAGATCGGCCGCTTTGGAAGCGCTCTTGAAAGACGAGAGCCGGCCCGACGCCCCCTTCGATCTGGCCCCTCGGGGCGATTCCGATACGCACATCCTCATGTACGTCCATGAACATTTCCACGGTCATCAGGCCAGGGCTCGACACCGCGGTCCGGGAGAGGATGGATTGAGGGGCCTTAAGGTCAATGTGGAATATCCGGATTGGTCCCGCGTCGAGGGGCTGGCCTTGCGCCGGGCCTACCTGGAGGTCGATGACGCGGCGGCCCGTGAGTATCTGAAGGACTTCGTGGTGGCCCGCCAGATCAAGCGAGGGAAGATCACATCGGCGGCCACGGCGGCCGAGTCCCAGATCGCTAATGGCGAAGGCCCGGCCAGTTACGTCAGCCTGAAGACGGCCATGCTGCTCAGGGATCTAGGGTATAGGCCCGGCATCGACCCGACGAAGGACCCCCATTTCTATAATTTTTCCTACGTCAACGGCTATATCGATAACATCATGAGGAAGGGGATGGACTACGTCTGCTCTATGACCCAGGACGACCGGCGCAAGTACTACTTCTACGGCGCTTATCAGTGCTTCTTGCTTGACCGCTTTTCTCCGGGCTGGAAGCGGGGATTCCTTGAGAAAGGGAAAGACCTCGACGTCATGATGGCCGACCTCCTCAGGCTGACCTCAGCCGAAAAAGAGCAGATCGCACATCGGATCCCGGCCCGGTATGGCGACGATGACCTCTCTTCCTTCCTTGAGAAAGCTCCGAAGAAATGAAGAAAAGGCCGGACGCTCGAATCCTTTTAAGCAGGCTTTTAAGTCCGCCCCGTTGCGGCGCCTCAGGTGAGCACAATCTGAGCACAATCGATCTTGCACTCCATCTAACAACCATAATTATCAGCAAGTTGTAACGCTAGAGCAGTTGGTTCGTAATCAGCAGGTCGGAGGTTCGATCCCTCTCGCTGGCTCCAGCAGTTCCCCTTAAAATTCGATTTCTTGACACCTGTCCGGAGCAGGGTTACTCTCATTTCATGAGTGGAGGGGATAAGTCCAAGCCAGAGGACTCCGGTCCCATGATCGGGCAAACCGTATCGCACTACCGCATCCTGGAGAAGCTCGGCGGCGGGGGCATGGGGGTGGTCTATAAGGCCGAGGATACCCGGCTCAAGCGCCCTGTCGCTTTGAAGTTCCTGCCCGAAGATCTATCCCAGGACCGGCACGCGCTGGAGCGCTTCGAGCGAGAGGCCCAAGCAGCCTCCGCGTTGAATCACCCGCACATCTGTACCATCTACGACATCGACGAGCACGAGGGGCAGCACTTCATCGCCATGGAGCTGCTCGAGGGTCAGATTCTAAAACATCGTATCCTCGGGAAGCGGATGGAGACGGACGAGATCCTTACGGTGGCGCTCGAGGTAGCCGACGGTCTCGTGGCTGCGCACGCTAAGGGGATTATCCACAGGGACATCAAGCCGGCCAATATCTTCGTCACCCGGCGCGGGCAAGCCAAGATCCTCGATTTTGGGCTGGCCAAGTTGGCGCCGGAACAACGTGCTATCGCCGAAACTCTCACGGCTCAGGAGCCGCTGACCAGCCCCGGGACGGCCGCGGGAACGGTGGCATACATGTCCCCGGAACAGGCGCTCGGGAAAGAGCTGGATGCGCGGACCGATTTGTTTTCGTTCGGCGTCGTACTCTACGAAATGGCGACGGGCAACCTGCCCTTCCTGGGGGACACATCCGTGGCGGTGTTCGACAACATCCTCCATCAGGCGCCGACCTCTCCGATAAGCCTCAATCCCAATGTGCCCGGCGAGCTGGAGCGCATAATCAACAAGGCGCTCGAGAAGGACCGGGAATTGCGCTACCAGAGCGCGTCGGAGATGCGGGCGGACCTGCAGCGGCTGCGCAGGGACGGGACGTCCGGGAGGACGGCGGCGGCGAGCGGGGGGGTGGCGGGTCCGGTGAGTCGGCGGTCGCGGCGGTGGATAGGGATTTGCGCAGGCGTCGCCGCCCTGGTCCTGGCGCTGTGGGGGATTTCTCGGTTGGTCCCGGACTTGTGGCGCGGCAAACCGACTCCCGGGACCCCGGGCGCTGCCGCAACGACCTCGATCGCAGTCCTCCCGTTCGTGAACTTGAGCGGCGAGCAGGACAACGAGTCTTTCTCGGACGGCCTGAGCGAAGAGCTCAACAACGCTTTGACCAATCTCAGTGGATTGAGGGTAGCGGCCCGGTCCTCGGCTTTCGCCTTCAAAGGGAAAGAGATCGACGTCCGCGAGGTCGGGAAGAAGCTTAACGTGGGCACGGTCCTGGAAGGGAGCGTGTGGAAATCGGGACTACGTTTGCGCATCACCGCCCGGCTCGTCAACGTCGAGGACGGTTTCAATATCTGGTCCGGCCAATTCGACAGGGAGATGAAGGACATCTTCGACATCCAGGAAGAAATATCGCTGACCATCGCGGATCAGCTGAAGCTCAAGATGCTAAAGGGCGAGAAGGAAAAGATCCTCAAGCGCTACACGGAGGACCATGAAGCCTACGAATTGTATCTGAAGGGGCTCTCTTTCTGGAAGCGTCGCTATGAGAGAGGCCTGCTAAAAAGCCTTCAGTATTTTCAACTCGCCGCGGAAAAGGACCCAGGCTATGCCCTGCCGTACGTGGGAATAGCCGATGCGTATGGGATCCTCGGGATCTACAGCTTCATGCCTCCCCACGTGGCCTATCCGCGGGCGAGAGCGGCGGCCAATAGGGCCTTGGAGATCGAACCTGAGTTGGGCGAGGCGTACGCTTCCCTAGCCTGGATCACCATGTGGTACGACCGGGACTGGGCGGCGGCTGAGAGTTATTTCCTGAAGGCGATCCGGATGAGACCGGATTATCCTGAAGCCCATCTGTGGTATGGCAATCTGTTGGTGGTCACGGGGCGGGCCGACGAGTCCATCCAAGAGATGAGAAAGGGCAAGAAATTGGAGCCCCTCGAGCCCGCCCCGCCCACGCACGTGGGTTGGGCCCTCTACTTTGCCCGGCGTTTCGACGAATCGATCGAAGAGCTCCGCGCTATCGTGGCTTCGGATCCGGAATTTTCGCTCCCCTACATGTGGTTATCGGGGAATTTCGTGGCCAAAAAGATGTGGGGCGAGGCGATCGCCGCGGCCCAGAAATTCGTTGAACTCTCCGGGGAATCCGTCCTGGGATTGGCCTTCTTGGGCACGGCCTATGGTTTGGCAGGCATGAAGGATGACGCCTTGAAGATCATCGAGCGGTTGGACAAGCTGCCGGAAGACCGCTATGTCAGCTCCATTCAAAGGGCCATGGTGTGGACGGGGCTCGGCGAGAAGAACAAAGCGTTGGAGAGTCTGGAAAAGGCCTATGAAGACAGGGATTCCTCGCTGGCCTTTATCAAGGTTTGGCCCATTTTTGATAGCCTGCGCTCGGAGCCAAGGTTTCAAGCCGTGCTCAAGAAAATGAACCTCGATTTGTAATCAGCAGGCCGGAGCTTCGAATCCTCTCAGGCACGCCACGTTTTCCCCGCTGACTCTTAAGCAATTCCTAATTACGGATAGTCGGCAAGAGATAGACGCTTCCCGTTGACTTCCCTCCCTGGCGGCGTTATCCTTTGACTCAAGAAGGAATAAGGGGATAAGGGCTAGAAAAAAGGGCCCGAACTCCGGGACGGCAATTCCGTTAAGGGGGACATTGTGGACAAGAAGCAGTCTCCTGAAAAAACAATAACCTTGGGTTCAACCGGCGGAACTGGCCGAACCATCGGTCCCTATCATTTGCTCCAGAAAATCGGTGAAGGCGGCATGGGGGAAGTCTGGGTCGCTGAACAGCACAAGCCCATTCACCGCCGCGTCGCTCTGAAGCTCATCAAGACGGGCATGGACACCCGGCAGGTCATCGCCCGCTTCGAGTCCGAACGCCAGGCTCTGGCCATGATGGACCACCCGGCCATCGCCAAGGTCTTCGACGCCGGGGAGACGGAGGAAGGCCGCCCCTATTTTGTCATGGAATACGTCCAGGGCATCCCCATCACGGCCCACTGTGACAAGAATCGCTTGACGATCCAGGAGCGGCTGGAGCTTTTCGGACATATCTGTGAAGGGATCCAGCACGCCCACCAGAAGGCCATCATCCACCGCGACCTCAAACCCTCCAACATCCTGGTCGTCATCCAGGACGGCAAGGCCGTGCCCAAGATCATCGACTTCGGCGTGGCCAAGGCGACGGCCCAGAGCCTGACCGAAAGGACGATGTACACCGAGCTCGGGATGCTCGTCGGAACACCCGAATATATGAGCCCCGAGCAAGCGGAGATGTCAGGCCAGAACGTCGATACGAGGGCCGACGTCTACTCGCTGGGGGCTATCCTATACGAGCTTCTCGTGGGCGCTCTGCCATTCGACCCCAAGGAGCTGAGGCGGGCCGGCTTCGACGAGATCCGACGCAAGATCCGGGAGGAGGATCCGCCCAAGCCGAGCACCAAGCTGAGCACGATGGGGGACGCTTCGACGGCGCAAGCGCAGAACAGGAGGACCGACCGCCCGGCCCTCATCCGGCAGATCCGGGGCGACCTCGACTGGATCACGATGAAGGCTCTGGAGAAGGACCGGACGCGGCGCTACGGGTCGCCCTCGGAGCTCGCGGCCGACATCGACCGCTACCTTCACCATCAGCCGGTCGTCGCCCGTCCGCCGAGCGCCGTCTATAAAACCAGGAAATTCGTCCGCCGCCACAGGGTCGGCGTTGGCGTGGCCTCCGCGCTGGCGGTCGTCCTTATCGCGTTTTCCATCACCACGGCCATCCAGGCCCGCCGCATCGCCCGCGAACGCGACCGGGCCAGCCAGGAAGCCGAGGCCTCGCGCCAGGTTTCGGATTTCCTGACCGGGCTGTTCAAGGTCTCGAATCCCAGCGAGGCCCGGGGCAATAGCATCACGGCGCGGGAGATCCTCGACAAGGGCGCGGAGAGCATCATCGGCCAGCTCCAGGGACAACCCGTCGTCCAGGGCAAACTGATGCACACGATGGGAGTCGTCTACAAGAGCCTCGGCTTGTATGATCCGGCCCAAGCCTTGCTGGAGAAGGCCCTGGACACTCGGGCGAAGGCCCTCGGCCCCGACCATCCGGACATCGCGTCGACGCTCTCCGAGCTGGGCAACGTGGCTTGGCGCAAAGGCGACTTTGCCAAGGCAAAGGATTTCATGGAGCGCGCCTTGGCCGTCCGTGAGAAGGGGTTCGGCCCGGCGAGCGAGATCACGGCCTACAGCCTGCACAACCTGGGCAATCTCTACTGGAGCCAGGGGAAGTTCGATGAAGCCCGCCGCTA
>Ga0031653_10000275_pt1 | contig 10324 bp, 6 predicted proteins | sample FrelakmetBRP12BR_FD_55210 | JGI IMG/M metagenome (GOLD analysis project Ga0031653, IMG submission 55210) | Freshwater lake sediment microbial communities from the University of Notre Dame, USA, for methane emissions studies - BRP12 BR | ecosystem: Environmental > Aquatic > Freshwater > Lake >... | reverse complement strand
CGATCGCCCGCTGGCTGCAGGGCCGCCCGTCCGTCGCCTCCGTCTTTTACCCCGGGCTGGAGACGCACGCCGGCCACGATATCGCCCGGCGGCAGATGCGCGGCTATGGCGGGGTCCTGAGCTTCATGCTCAAAGGAGGCTTCGAGGCCGTCAAACGCGTATTGCCCAAGCTCCGCCTGGCGCGCCGGGCCGCCAATCTGGGTTCGGTCGAGACGATCGCCGGACCTCCGGCGACGACGAGCCACTGCGAATGCAGCGCGGCAGAACGCGAAGCGATGGGCATCCCCGAAGGGCTCATCCGCTACTCGGTCGGCATCGAAGACGCCGGGGAGCTGATGGCCGATCTCGACCAGGCGCTAAAGGTCGCCTAAGGCTGCCGCCTTCGCGTCGGGACATTTCCTCTCGATGGCCTCGACGTCATTCGCTTCGTCGAGATACTCGGGGAGGAAATCCGGCGAAATGCACGGATTCACCTGCCGGCGCGCGATGCGGTGGATGTTGAGCAGGTTGCGGGCGGAGATGTTGTCGGTCGTGATGTTCTTCCCGCTCGTGCCGCAGGCCAGCATCAGCGAGGGACGGAGGCGGTTGTACGTCCCTCCTAAGGCGCCCTGGGAGGCCGGCGTGTTGACCAGGATCCTCCCCGCGTTCATGGCCGAGGCGAAGTAGCGGATCCTCTCCTCGTTGTTGGAAAAGATGCTCGCGGTGTGCCCCAGCCCGCCGTGCCGGTTGATCAGACGGCAGAGCTCGATGGCCTGCTCGAAGTCGTCTGCGACGTAGAACGCCAGGATCGGGGCGAGGATCTCCAAGGAGAGCGGCGTGTCGGGACCGACGTCTTCAAGGGGCGCGATGAGCAGGCTGGTCTCGCTCGGGACGTCGATGCCGGCCATCCGGGCGATCTTGGCCGCGGGCTGTCCGATGACCTCGATCCGCATGACCTTCTGGTCCCTGTTAAAAGCCACGGGCTCCAAGCGCCGGATCTCCTCCTTGTTGAGGATATAGGCTTTTTTCTTCTTGAATTCGCGGAGGATCTCATCCGCACGGAGGCGGTTGGCCACGATCGCCTGTTCGCTGGCGCACACGGTCCCGTAGTCGAACGTTTTAGAGAGAACGATCTGCTCGACCGCAAAGGGCACGTCCGCGGACATGCCGATGTAGACGGGGACGTTCCCCGGCCCGATCCCGATCGAGGGGTTGCCGCTTCGGGCCGCCGCCCGGACCAGCGAGACCGACCCCGTAGCCAGGATCATGGCCGTCTGCTTGTGGGCCATGAACTCCAGCGCCTCTTCCTGGGTCGACCGCTTGACCCATTGGATGCTTTGCTCCGGAGCCCCCGCCCCGAGGGCCGCCTCGGCGCAGATCCGGGCGGCCTCGACTGAGCAATCGGCGGCCGAGCCGTGAGGACGGATGACGATGGGATTCCGGGACTTCATCGCGATGAGGATCTTGAAGAGGACCGTCGAGGTCGGATTCGTGATGGGCGTGATCGCGAAGATGGGGCCGAGAGGTTCGGCGATCTCGACGACCCCATGGTCCTTGTCTTCGGCGACGACGCCGACGGTCTTGAGGTCTTTGATGTCGCGGAAAACGTAACGGGTCGCGATGACGTTCTTGATGACCTTGTCTTCCCAGCGGCCGAGATGGGTTTCCTCACAGGCGTGTTTGGCCAGCGGGATCCGGTTGTTGAAACCCGCCCTGTACACGGCGGCGACGATACGGTCCGTGTCCTCCTGGCTCAGACGGCGGAAGGCGTCCGCAGCGTGGAGCGCCCGGCCCATGACACGGCCGATGTCGAGGCCCGGGGTCCGGTAGCTATTCCCCGGCTCAGGTCTTTCCGATGCGGTACGGGACTCCATGTACGGTAAATCCGATGGGAATGATACACTATATTATCTATAAATAGAAGGCGGCCGCCGATATCGCGTCCTTCGCCGCCGGATCCGGAGCGTATAACGAAAGCCCCGGCGTAAATTCGCTTATGCCCTGATTAAGCAAACTGACTCGGTGATCCGCTTGGCCAAGACCTGATCTGGGGAAAACGTGGGCTGCCTGAGAGGATCCGGACCTCCGGCCCGTCCAAGAACCTCAGACGGGATCCCGTGGCTAGGGTTCTTTCGCTCCCAGGTGTCCGAGAAGCGCGTCGATCACAGCGCCGCTAACGATCGCGATCGCCCTCTGCGAATCTCCGTCGCAACCCCTGTTGGACATGATCGCGAGCGAGACCCCATAGTCGGGGAGGTATCCGACGAACGTCATATAGCCGATCTGCGAACCCAAATGGCCATGGACCCGGACGTCCTTCCGATGAGGCATCAAGGCCCCGACATCGATATCCGCGACGCCCAGACCGTAGCCCTTCATCAGGGGCTCGCCCTGGACCGGGCCGCCGAAATCGAGCATCGCCTTTAGCATCCCTTCGCTGAGCACCGTCTTCTTGTGGAACAGGGCGTGCGCCCACTTCACCATGTCCTTCGGCGTCGAGTAGGTGAGCATCGGAGCGAGCGAGATGGCCCAATTCAGCGAATGGCCGGAAATGTCATCCGCTGTCCCATCGCCGTTCCGATCGAACCACCCATGGGCGATGCGCATCGAGTGGGGGGCCGGCTTGGAGAAATTCACCAGCGTGTGGTCCAAGCGATTCGGCTTGAGCAGCGTGTCTTGAACAAGCGCCGGCAGCGTCGATTTCGCGGCCTTTTCGATGATATGCTTCAACACGATATAATTCGTCGACGAGTATTCGCATTTCGCGCCCGGCTCGAAGGTCGGTTCGCCGATGAGAACGGACTGGATCTCTTCCCAGGTCCACATCTTCTCGAAATCGATGTTGTCAAAACCGACCATGTACGGGGACTGCGGGTGCCCGACAAAATCGCGGATCCCGCTGGTCATGTTCAGGAGCTGCCGGATCGTGATCCGGCCGTCGACATGAGGCGGGGGCGGGAGCCATTTCCCCAACGGATCATCCAGGGCCAGAAGGCCCCGCTCAACGAGCGTCAGGGCGAGCGCCGCTTGCAGGTTCTTGTGCACGCTGGCGATATCGAACAGCATGTCCGGGGTGAGCGGCACGCCCTCGTGGGAGATCCCCGTGGCGCCGGCCCACAACCCGCCGTCAGGCAACATCACCGCGACGGAAATCCCGATCGCGCCGCTGTTCGGCCGTGATCGGTCCATCGCCGCCTGCAGCGCCGGTCCGACCGCCGCGGCCGGCCCTCGAGCCTGTTGGCCGGAGCCGGTGAGAGTAATCAAAAAAAGGGCGATGACCGGAAATGCTCGTTTCATGTGATCGACGATCCTTTCGATCGGGCGCCGTTTCCTGACTTCAAATAATGTTCCAGGATCTCGAGAGCCGTCTTTTCGATGTCCGCCGGATCCAAGTTGAACATGTCCCTGTAGATGTCTTCCTTGGCATGGATGGTATGTGTGACGCCGTACATTTGGGCGTAGAGGAGAACCATGAACATGTTGACATCGATCCCCTGTCTGATGCGCCCCTCCTTGATGCCCTGCCGCAGTCCCGCCGCGATCCTGTCGAAGATCCGGGCCGCGACTTCATCTCCCTTCGCGGCGAACGGGGTGTCCCGACGGTCGGCGGCCTTTCTCCTCTCCTGGTGATTCAGGGCGTAGAAATACGCGGGGTGCTTCTTGTAGAAGGCGAACGTGGTCCGGACGAGATTCGTCACTTTGTCGAAACCCGAGAGGGCCGGCCGATCCGCCTCCTGATGTTCCTTTTCGAGAAAGACGAGCCCCTCATAGACGACGGCGTCGACGAGATCGTCCTTATCCTCGAAATACAAGTAAAGGGTGGCCTTGTTCAGCTCGGTCGACTCGGCGAGCTGATTCATGCTCATCCCCTCGACCCCGTATCTCGCGATGAGGCTTTTCGCCGCTTTCAGGATCGCGTTCCGGCGCCCGGCCTTCTCTTTCGATCTTCTTTCGGGGATGCCCAATATCATTACCTCCGGTTATTAATTAACCGTTGGTTATTTTATGGGCAAATTCGGCGGCTGTCAAGAGATTTATTGGCCCGCGTCCCTCGTATCCCGCTCGCCTTCAGGAAATATGGGGAGCACTTCAATCATTGAAGATCTCACTCGAGAGGTGGTATCTTGATCGGGGATAGGCCATTCTTCCCCTCCGGCACATGGAGGCTTCACATGAAAGAATGCAAAGGGCGGCCAAGGAAAGCGGTGTTTCTTTGTTTGTTCATGATGCTAGTCGCCCGGCTGCCGGCCGCGGGATCAGAAAAAGGCCTCTTGACGATCGAACAGTGGCTGGAAGACCTTGACTTCGTCGTATCAACCTTGAGATCACAGCATCCCAATATCTACTATAAAACAAATAAAACGAAATTGGATTCAGTCGTCGCCGAATCCCGAAGTCAAATCTCCCGCTCAAGATCCGATCTGGAATGCTATTTTGCCATCAAAAGGATAATCGCCGCAATTGAAGACGGACATACGGGCTTACTCGAGGACGGCATTTTCAATCTTCTGGATCTCCGCTTCCCTTTCCGAGTGGATGAATTTACGGATGGCGTTTACATCACCTTGATCAGAAAAGATAACGGAGTATTCTTGGGTTCACGGGTCACGGCCGTTAATGGTCAGCCCATCGAAAACGTCCTCACGACGATAGAAAGCGTGGTCAGCAGCGACAATAGGTTCGGACGAAGATACGGGGCTTTGAATGGAATTTCTTTTGCCCGTGTCCTGTCTGGCTTAAGGATCATTGATGACACTGATGAAATCGAATTATCGCTGATATTGCCAAATGGAAACCCGACGAAATTGGCGCTTCCTTCCGTGCGCGACGACAGCCGCATCGAGTATGGATGGAGCAACCGACTCAATATCGGCCCGACAAAAGGCGAATACATCAGTCCTTCCGACAAGCTTGGTGAGAAGATGCCGCTGTTTCTTAAGAACCAAGGGAAGAAGATCAAATACTACTGGTTCGAACACCTCGTCAATGACAGGACCATCTATTTTCAATTCAATCAAGTCATGGATCAACCTGGCAATGATGAGACCTTTGCTCAATTTTCGGCTCGAATGTGGAATTATGTCGACCAAAACGCCGGGAATATTGACAAGCTTGTTATTGACCTGCGGCAAAATAATGGTGGTAACGGAGTCCTCGTCCTCCCGTTTCTCAATCAGATCATAAAAAGAGATCATATCAATAAAGAAGGCAGCCTCTTTGTTATCTCCGGTAAGAGGACTTACAGCGCCGCTCCTATTTTTATGAATGAACTGGCGGTTCATACGAATGTCCGATTTATCGGAGAACCGGATGGCTGCGGTTCGGACTTGTTTTCCAATAACCGTCTCGCGGGTCGCCTTCCCCATAGCGGCTTTCCTCTGTGGATCGCGAGATTGCATTTTACGAGTCGTTGGCCTGGAAATGACACCGAATATTTCATGCCGCATTTCCCCGCCCCTTTTTCGAGCCAGGATTACTTCAATGGACGTGATCCGGCGTTGGAGTTGGCCTTAAAAGGAGGTTTCCAATCTGTCGCCGAATATGCCGCGGATAAGGGAGCAGATGCCGCGCCAATATATTTGCGACAGCTGAAGGAACAATACAAAGAAATTGATTGGTGGACGGCCCTGGATCCCGAGAACCTTGAGCGCGATGTCAATCGGAAAGGCTACGATTTGATCGCGAATGGGGATCTGAAGAGGGCTCTCCGGGTTTTTACGCTCAACACGTTGCTCTTTCCGAATTCTTCCAATGCCTGGGACAGCCTGGGAGAGTGCGCCTACAACATGAAAGAATTTGACCTGTCCCTTCAATATTTTAGAAAATCCGTAGAGTTGGATCCTGACAACAAAAGTGGAAAACAAATGATCGAACGCATCATGAGGGAAAAGAAAAAGATCTCCTACTGACCCGTCGACGACGATGTCAAGAATTCATCGGACTGGAGGACGATCGCCGCTTTCACGCGTCGCGGTGAGTGTGAGGAAAAAGCGTCCATCGCGCAGGCGGACCCGGGCCGCCACCGCACGACCCTCGGCATCCAAGACACGCGGCGCCGCGTCGCTCCCCCACTTCTCGACGACCAGGGTCTGTCCTGCGGGAAGGTCATTCTCCGTCACGTTCAGAACGACCGTGAGCGGCTCGCCGGGAGCGACCCGCAAGACCGGCCGCAATTGACTGCGGGCACGCCAGAAGCGGGCCACGGCACCCACCTCGCCGATCCAAATGTCTTCTCCGCGAAGCGCCTCGAGGAGACGCCGCTCTGTTTCCAGTTTGTAAGTGGCGTCATTGGGATGGATCAACAAGCAGGAGATGGCGTTGTTCTCCGCGTTGGCCCGGATGACGTCCGTCCAGATGCGCAGGGCCTCGCCCTGGGTGGCCGCGGTGAGGAATTCACTGGTCTTCGACCCTCCTTTCGAGTCGTCCAGCGTCACCGGCACGACCACGATCCGGCTGCGGTCGCTGCCCAATGCCCTTCGTCGGAATCCGAAGTGCGGCAAATTGGTCAGGACCCACTGGGCCGAGACGCTGGAGTCGAACGTGTAGCCGGAGTCCTCCAGAACGCGCAGCAGCTCGTCAGGGTAGCGCAGATAGCCGGCACGAAAACCGGTCGTCCGTTGGCGAAGGTCGCGGTCCAGCAGTTCCTTGCTGACCCGGACCTCTCCAAAGACGGTGGGCCGGGCCGTATCATAGCTCCGAAAGTCGACCTCCGGGGTGCCCACCGGGATCTCATGGAAGGTCCAGGCATGGCCCACCGAGTGCGAGCCGACCTCGAAACCCATCGCCGCCAGCTGGCGGATCCACTCCACCCGCTCCGGCGTATAGTAGGCGATGTCGACCTCATCCTGAAAGTATTTCGTGGTCACGAAAAAAGTGCTCCGGACGCCCAAGGCCGCTTCCATCCGGGCGAAGGCGACCGAGTTCTGGAACGATTCCCTCGCGTCCACGTCGTGGGAGAGGCAGAGGGCCGTTTGCCTTCCGTCGGGGACGGTGTGGATCAGGAGATAAGGATGAACAGTATCCTCGTAGAGGCCGCGCAGCAGCAAACGGAAGACATCGCCGGACGGCTCGAACCAGTTGATGAACTGACGAGCGGCCTCGTAGCTCCGCGCGATCTGGGGGATCAGCGTGGTCTCCTTGAAGCCCAGGCCGAGCGCATAGGCCAGACCGCGTCCGTAAGCGTACCGCGTCACCGCGGCGGCGCCGCTTTCGTAGCGGGCCAGCACGTCCGCTCCAGGGACCACGGCGTATTCCGTTGACCAGACGGTTTCCGAATAGAGATCGGGGTTCCCCAGGGAGATGATTTTCTCCTCGGGCCGGTTCAAGTAGCGCAGTGACGGATCGTCTTCAGGGGCGAACCGGACCTGGAAGTTCAGCCGGCTCGTCGTCGCCCGGGCGATGCCGAACAGGGGGAAGAACCGGTTGCCCTGAACCTGAGTGGCCAGGAGGACGCCGCCCCTCTCGACGTACCCGTACAGGGCCTCCCGTTCAGCGGGAGAAAGCTCCGTGTTCAGCATCAGGCCTCCGACCAGCATGAGCGGCCGGCGGACAGCCTCTTCGATGCGCGATGTCGCCTGATAGGGGATCCCCATGAGCTCCAGACTGTCGCGAAGGGCGAGCTGTTCTTGAACGGCGTCCCGGCTTGCACCGACTTCGAGGACCGAGACTCCCGACAGAGCCGGAGAGGGCGCGGCCGCCCGATCCCACGCGGGAACAAGGGCGATCCCGAGCAACAGGACGGAGAGCGATCCTTTCATTTCCAGATCTCTTCCGCCAGGGGATTGCCGGAGAGCGCCTCCGCGACCAGGATAAGCCAAGCGGCCGAAGCCGCCGCCGGCGCCCTCCGCATGTGAAAAGCCAGGTCCTTTGACGCGTAGATCAAGCCGGCATCCTTGGGCTGGAGCGGTCTCAGCCCTTCGACGAGACGGCGAGCCGCTTCAGGCCGTCCAAGGCGCAGCTCGGCGAGTGCCACTCCCAGCGTTCCCTCGGACCACACAAGGGGCAGATCCTGCCATTCCCGGCGAGCATCGTCGGGGAAGAAGAACCTGCCGACGCTGGGATCCTCGTAAATGGGAGTGCCCGAGTAAGGACGGAACCCCGCGCTCTCTCCGTCCCGGACAGCATAACGAGAGCCCGCATAACCGAGGGAGCGGCGGGCGCGGTCCGCCTCGCCGACAGCGGCAAGGAAGAGCGCCCCCCAGGACAGGCAGTCCAGCGCCATAGTGGAGTCGGGGGCGCCGTCAGGCTTGAACCCGGCATTGAACTGACCCAGGGCATCATTCCATGCCGCTCCCGCCAGGCCGGTCCGGATCCGCTCGGCGCCGCGATCCCAACGGGCGTCACCGGTGAGAGCGGCCAGTTGGCGTAAAAAGAACCAGGCGCTGATGTTGTTTTCGGTGCTGATCCCCGCATAGGGCTGGTTCGCGTAGATCTCGATGACCTTGTCGATATCCGGCCGGTAGGCCAGCTCGATATGGCCGAAGCCCAGGCGGACAAGGCCGTTCCTGGGGTCTTGGGCATCGCTCACCTGAAGCGAGAGAAGGTATTCACCCAGCCGGATGGCGGTCTGTTCGAAGAAGGCGCGCTCACGCTCGCTGCCCCGGTCCCCGGCACCGGGCGGCGGGTGGGCCAGGTAGAACGTGAGCGCATAACCCACCCAGCTGACGGCGCCTGTCCGGACCAGAGCGCTGTCATGGTCCGCTTCGCTCGGCCAGTCGTTGGCGGTGTTGTAGCCGAACCAGAGGCTTCCATCCGCTCGGACCAAACGAGAGAGCGCGTGGAGAATGAAGGCCGCGCCGTCGCGGTCGTCCAAGACCATAAAGGCGAGCGCCGCCAAAGCGCCGTCGTAGATCGCCGATCGATGAAATCCTTGGGGGAATTCTTCGGGGGGGATTCCGTAGCTGACCACAAGACCCCGCCGGCTGGGGTCGGGGTCGGGGACCACGGCGTTGGGCGTGACCTGCCGTTGCAGCCAGCGATAGTTCGAAGAGATCCAATCGCCAAGCCGGGCATCAACGGACGCGGCTGTCTGTTGGGCCAGGAGCGGCGTCCGCATGGCCGGACTGACAGATAGGAGAAACGACGAGATCAGGAGAAGAAGACTTCTCGCTCCTGGGCGCTCCAGGATCCGTTCCGCGGGCACAGCCAGAGTATATGGCCGGCGGATGGGCCTGTCAACGAAGCACGCGGCTCCCTCGTCAAGCCCAATCCGGACGCGTCCATCCAATAGCTTCGTACGGACACTCCCGAGAGCGGAATATCGTTGAGGAGGTTAGAGGTTGTCAAATCAGAGATCCAGGGGCGACGCACCCTCCTGGAACTCGCCGGTACGAATGAGCCGCTCGATCTTGAAGGTCCCGAGCTTTCGGGCCTTGAGGAACCCATCCCAGGCCGCTTCGGCCAGCCGGCCGCTCTCCCTGAGGTCGAAGAGCCATTCTCCGCAGGCGTCGATAGGGCCCGGAGGACTGACGCCGGCATGGATCTCGCGGAGCCACCGCTTGTTCAGCTCCTCGTGCGCGCCGATCGGATCGGCCATCAGGATGGGCAGTCCCAGTCCGCAATAAAAGGCCAGCTCGCTGGGCTTCGTCCAAAGAACATCCGTCCGGCGGAGATGGGCATTGAATTGGTCGAGATAGCCATAGACATCCTGGTCGTAGACGATCGCGAGGCCCCGGTCGAGCTCGTCGCGTAGGCCCGCATCGCTGATATAGCCCTGAACGCGCTCGAAGACCTCCCTCTGGACCCCGCAGGAGAGCGTCAGTCGGACTTCGCCCGCGCGGATCCGGCTCTTTAGGCCGGCCAGGATGTTCCTGACCATGTCAACCTGGGCGCCGGCGCCGCCGATGGCGAACATCAACGTGAAATGGGCCGGGCGGTCCGCGGGCACGGTGTCCCGACCGAGCCAGCCGAGCACGGACTTCTCGTGATAGGAGAAGAACTTTCCGGCCGGGTCCAGCCGGAGCAGACGCTCGAAAAGGTCCTCTTTGAGCACTTCGAGCCCCGTCTCCGTTCCGATGTTCTCCTTGGGCAGAGGGAAGCCGGTCATCAGGATGGATCCTTCGGGGACACCGTAAGCGATGAGCCGGCGGCGCACCTGGGTGCAAGGCGCCAGGAAGCGGAGGCGGCTGGTTTTGGGATCCTCAGGGACCCAGACCCGATTGAAGTCGGCGTCGCAGATCAACAGGAATTGGTCCTGCCGCGGACCCGGGGCCGACGGCCCGAGAGCGTCCATCGCGACCGCCGTAGCATAAAAAGTATGCACGGCCGGATAGGGAGCGGCAGCCAGCTTGTCACGGAGGCTCCGGCAGAGGCCGCGCTTGAGGACCAGGCGCTTGAGGAGCCTCAC
>Ga0031653_10000274_pt1 | contig 10326 bp, 10 predicted proteins | sample FrelakmetBRP12BR_FD_55210 | JGI IMG/M metagenome (GOLD analysis project Ga0031653, IMG submission 55210) | Freshwater lake sediment microbial communities from the University of Notre Dame, USA, for methane emissions studies - BRP12 BR | ecosystem: Environmental > Aquatic > Freshwater > Lake >... | reverse complement strand
TTCTTCAAATACAGCAGCGTCAAGGTGTGGTTCTCCTATCTCGTTTTCATCTTCAGAAGGCAGCGCTAACGCACCTATCGATGCTCTTTCTCTCTCTTCTTCCAATTCTTCCGATATCGATGAAGTTAATTTCTGACCTCTTCTTTTTTGATCTCTTCTTCTGTCGGCCCTCCCTCTGCTATCTCTTCTTCTTCCTCCTCCCCCTCTGTCTTTTCGTCTAACTCGACTTCTCCAGGACTCCCAGAAATATCTTCAAGCAATTGGGTAGCCTCTTCAAATACAGCAGCGTCAAGGTGTGGTTCTCCTATCTCGTTTTCATCTTCAGAAGGCAGCGCTAACGCTCCTATCGATGCTCTTTCTCTCTCTTCTTCCAATTCTTCCGATATCGATGAAGTTAATTTCTGTAGGGTTTCGTGTTCGAGCCCTCCTTCTAATTCTTCACCTTCTTGCTGGCCATCCTCCTTGAATGAATCTGGGGAGGATTCAAAGGTTTCTTCTGAAGTTTCAAGGGGGATTGAAAAGGATGGCTCAGAGATTCTTTCTATATCATCTCCCTGTTCTGCACGGATATCTTCTTCAGGGGATGACCCTGTTTCCTGCTCCCGGGAGAGGGGTATCTCTGCCAATTCTAATTCTTCTTCCATCATCATTTTTGCTGAAGCTTCCGTTTGATCAAGGGGTCGAGACCTATTTTCAAACTCGACGGGGGGCCGCGGAGAAGGAAAATACCGGTCCTCTTCATCCTCTATCTCTATCTCGATCCACTCCCTTTTTTTCCTCCTATCCACGGTTGGAATGGGTTGTCCTAAAGCATTCTTAAAGGCGACAGAAATCTTCTTAATAGAGAGATCTCCTTCAAACACTACCTTAAAGGGGGCCGCTTCCCCTGAAGGAAGAGGGTTAATGGGAAGGGGGGCTTCTTCAAAGAAAATAAATTCTCCGAGAGCGTCAAAGAGTTGAATGAGGACCCAGATATCCTCTAAATTTTCATCGGATATATTGACTGCCCTTCCTAAGACACTCCATGTCCCTCTGGGTTTTTTCCGGAGGGAGGAAGATTCCAAGGCCAGCTGATGTGGAACCAATTCCTGAAATTCGAGAGAGAGGTGAGGAAAATCTCTTTTTTCTTCGACAGAGACTATGGCCCCGGAAGATTTAAGGGTTTTGGCAAGTGTCTCTGCTTTTTTTAAAGAGAGATTTTTTTTGAGAATGATCGGAGAGCGATCAATAATCTTTTTTAGCAAGAGGTAGGGAATACTATAATTTTTAGAAACGGTATGGCAGAAAGACTCTTTTTCTTCCTCAGTGTTATTTCCGATCCCGATGAGGAGGACCCTATATCTCCCTTCTTCTTGATTGAATCTAAGCATGACCTTCCTTTTATGCCGAGCCTATTTTCCTAAACCATCGTGAGGGAGATTGTTAGTTACCTGATGAAAATATTAGGAACCTCTCTCGGCGATATCCGAATAGGGTTGCCCCATACGCTTCTCCTTAGTTTTAAATAATTTTTTAAAATAGTTCAACATATTTTTTTGTTGGTCGATGTCTTAAGAAATAGTTGTCTCGATTTGAATCAATCAACCTTTCTATTTTCCCACCTCTCTTAATAACATCGTCAATCGATTGAAGTCTTTTTCGTCAATCGATTCGAACTGTAATCCATATCGGTGCTCGCCCCAACTTTCCCTAGCCGCCAAATCACACCAGACTACTTTTCCCACCGCTTTAATCGTATCCAACTCTAAACCTCTTACATAAAATATTTCAATTTTTATTAGCGTTCCAATCTCCACCCTTTCAGGGAGGTAGACAAGGAGACCCCCTTCGCTGGCGTTCGCGACCATTCCGCCAAGGGTTTCTTTCCCATTGACACGGGAGTAATCAAGTGGCAACTCAACACTAAACCTAGGGTGTTTCCTCTTTTCAATGGCGAGGACACCCATTTTAGTTTGAGGTGAGGATTGGCTATTTTGATCCATTTTTTCCACTTTAATTAAGTCCCGTATAAAAAATCTGCATTTTTGATGCCATTATTAAATTTTGTATTATTTCCATCACATTAGATCAAAATATTGGGCAATTTCTTATCATATTTAATTAATAATTAAAGAAAAAATTGGATGCAAAAATAATACCAATCCGATTACCTTCTAAAACTTACAACAAATTGTCATAATTTTTAGATAAGGCAAAAGATATCGAGAATAAAGGAGATAAATAACTATTTAATTATAATGGGTTATCAGTTTTTTGATCGATTTTAATTTAACGGCTACTTTTTTTAATATCTATGAAATATTTTCACTATTTTAGCCATTCGGGCTTTGCTTTATAAAGTTCAGCTTCTTCTGGAATCTTTTTTTCTATCATGTTCTTGGCTTCTTCAATCTGAACTCTATTTTGGTCCATTTCATTCTTGACCAGATCTCTCTCCTTTCGAAGATTTCCTCTCTCAACCGTACTTTTTGAATCATTATACTTCTCGGTTAATTCATTATATTTATTTCTCAAAATTTCCATATGATCCTGTAATTCTCGTAGTTTCTTTTTCCAGTTCTCCATAAGACCCTTCCAATAATCTTCTCCCCTGCCTAAGCGATCCTTATAAGTATCTTCTTTTCTCTTGGGCGACGATTCCCCATCACCCTTTATTTCTTCCATCTCTTCAGACGACCCAATTTTTTTAGCACCAGACCGATATTTTTCTGGGACTAGATTAATATCGTCCGTAAAATAGACCACCCCTTTTTCATCCACCCATTTGTAAACCTGTGCAAAGGTGATTTCTGAGAAAAATAAGATAAATGATAAAGCAATTAAAATTCGTTTCATAATATTTTCCCTCGCAAATCCTATGCCAAAAAGTCAATAATTATTGATTTTTTTAATAGGATATAATATTATTTAGTTAGCCAATACATCAAATCATATCACGTCCTTGTTTCACCCTCATTTGATGTATGGGTCGGGATCAGTTATGACCCTCCTCTAACTGATCCCTTTTGATTTATTAAATAAAATTAATAAGTTAACTGTTTTCCCCACATTTTTTGTGAAAACCTTGTTGAAAACCTATTTTTTTTACCTAAAAATGCCCTATTCTATATTTCTTTAGCAAAATGCCTAATTATTAATCAATATAATTCTTAATGAATTCCAACGGTTATCATTAATTTTTAACCCACTCCGTTTCCCTTAACTCCCCGAACCACCTCGGATGGAAATCCAAGTTGCGATATAAATTCCCTATGAAATTCAGTAAANCCTATCTGTTGAAGAAAAGGTATAGACATAACGCCTCGACATCCNGCTAAAAGAGGTGGCTTTAGTCTATATATCCCTTCATAAATGTGATTCAACCATCTTTCTCCTTTAGTCATGTTAACTAAAATAATCCTGCCCCCTCTTTTTAAAACTCTATTAAATTCTANAAGAATGGGAATGAAATCTTCGACCGGAAGGATGTCCAATAGATATTGGTTGATGACCACATCAAAGGTTTCATCCTCAAAAGTAAGATGCCGACAATCGCAAAGATGTAAGGTGTAATTCTTCCGCCCTGTTTTGAAAATCTTTTTTCTTGCCTTCTCCACCATCTTCATCGAGACATCGACTCCATCCACCCACCCATTTGGATTCTTCTTGAGTAGTTCTACAAAATTGAGTCCCGTTCCAAGTGCGACTTCTAAAACTTTTTCTCCATTCTGTATCGCGGCGACGTCTAAGGCTCGCTGATGAGCTTTGGACTCCATTAAAATTCCAAATAGATCGTAAATCGGAGCAATCCAATTATATTTTCGGACAATTTCTTGATGGGTGTATCTTGCCTCTAGGATCTCTGGTTCCATAGATAAACTCCTGTGCCCTCTTTAAAGGATGTCCCCTCCCTCATTCCCTCAAGGGCAAATAGGATCTGGAATTAAATTACAGGATTTGAAGAATAAGAGTCAAGAATTTTTTATATGGGTCGGATTAAAATAATCCCTGATCCGTCCCAGAACAATGTAAGGGATATCTTCTTTCCGCTTAACGGTAAAGATGCTGATGTTCTTCTTTTTCTCAACAGCCTTTTCAAATCGCGCTGCATAAGGATTGTCCCCGATATGAACCGCTGTCACCCGGTTTTGAATTTGTCCAAAAAATCCGATCAACGCCTCCAAATTAGTAATTTTCATATCGGTTATGATGAAGAAATCCAAGTCTTTCTTCTCTTGGATCAATGGCATCAAATCCTCTAAATCCAACGCCGTTCCGCCACCAAAGTATTTACAAAGGACACGGTAAATATCCTCCCGCTGATCTGTATAATTCAAAATATCCTTGCCCCCCATAGGGGCGTCACTAAAATTATAGACCGCCACTTTTGAATCATTTCGAAGATAGGCATTGGTGGCACAGGCGGCTCCCAGAACAGCATAGGAGAGACTTTTACGGGGATTGATCATGCTTCCTGAAGAATCGATCGCAATTAAACAATCCGGAGTGCCTTCTATCTTTCCCCGTCCCTTCCCTTCTCTTTTTGTCCAAATCTGGGTAATGCCTGGCATGATCTTCCCAAAACTGGTCCAAATATCGACATCTTGAAAGGGCGATCCAACCTCCCAAGGAGAATGGGAATGTGGATGAAGGGATCCTTTCTGCTCCAAAGGGACTTTCTTAATAGGAATTGAATAATTTTCGGCCAATTTCATATAGAAAAGGACATCGGCATCGATGGGATTCTTTTGGCCCCTCCCCATTCCCCCTTCCATTCCATAACCCGCCCCTTTTAATTCTTCGGAAAAGTCCTCAACGACATCTCTAAATTCAGATAAGGCCATGGTTTGCTTTGCATAATCTCTCAACCCCTGGTCAATCTCTTCATAGGAATAGTGGTTTAAATCATGCTCCCCTTGAGGATGGGACTCCCCTTTTCCTCCCTTTGCTTCTTGCTGCCGCTGCTCTTCAACGAGAAGGGGCTTGAGAGAACGGGCAAACTTTTGGATACTCTCTCCCCACCGTGGCCGATCTAAATAGGGAATTCGCGCGAGTCTCCGGACAATGTCTGTCTGTGTTTTCCCACTCGTCTTGGAAGGCTGGATTCCTAAATCGATTCCCCAAATCTTTTGGTAAAGAAACGCGATCACTTCATCGATCGCCCCTTTTTTCAGGTTTCGATGTAATTCTGGTATCTCGGTAAACCTTTTTTTCACACAATGGGTATCGGCAATGACATCCATAAAGTAATTGGATACCTGTTTGGCCAATTCTTTATCGCCCACCACCTTCTTGGCTTCAGCATAAAGCCTGAGGTGCGTATGGAAATCCCATGGGCAAAAGGTGTAATGGGTAATCCCATGATCGAGAAGAGCCTCTATCACTTTTTCTTCCGGCATCTTGCCTTTCATTTTCGAAACAAACGCACCGTTAATCGTCATCTGTTTCTGTTTCATCTCTAATCCCACGCCTTCGTCCTCTTCCGCCCCCCCTTCCCCTTGATCGAGGACCCCGCTGACCTTAGGCATTGGAATCTCAGGATAGAGATGTTTCTTCTTCAATTTTTGCCAAATCTCATCGATGATCGATTGGTAATGTTGTTCTTCCATGATGACTCTTTGATTTTTCTTTAAATCAATTTTCTATTTTTAATAAAAATGATTGGGATAACGCACTTTCCCCGGGTAAACCAGTTTATCCCGTTCGTAAATCTTCCCCTCGACAATATTTCCTAATCCCCTTACTCTTCCCCCTACATAGATCTCTCCTCCCATCATCCACTCTCCGGTATGTAAGCCGATGTTCTTCTTGACTAAAATCTTTCCCCCTCGCATGCCTGCCCCTGTCCAATTCTTTGCATTTCCTTCAATGACCAATTCACCGCCTTCGAGGCCGATGCCCGTGAAATCGCCCGTATCCCCTTCGATCATCAATCGCTTTCCCCTTGGAAGTCGAAATCCAATCAAATTGATCTCNGTCTTCAGTTCAGAAAGTTTGAGGACNATTTCTTNTTCCTTTGCGTAATTACATAACGCAGAAATGTAGACGCCGGCTGGTCCGGGAATNAGATAGGGAATCTTTTGGGTGTTCTCCAAGGCAAAGCAGAAGTCCTCAATATCCTCTGCCGTATAATCGACCTCCTTAACATATTTTTCTGCGACTTCATAAGCTTTGATGATCGTATTGTATTGAACCATCCAGACCAGTTCCTTGGCTTCCTCTTCTAAAAGCTTCTCGTATCCCCAGCGGATCCGATCCATGATNGCNTCAGTGCATTGGACAATNTGATCGAGGGGGAGNTCCGGGGTGGAAACAGTAAACGCCTTAAACTCTTCGAAGGGATTCTTAGCAGTCCAATACGCGTTGTCGNATGGAATAAAAGATTTCTTCTTGGGGGTGACGGTGGGTTTCATCACGAAATCAAACCCTCAAAAAACGATAAAAACGAATAGGCACGCCTTAACTTTTTCGGGCATTGATGTCTTTTTTGACTTCCACATAAAGNGGGTGATCCCCTTCCAATGGCTCNCAATCNCCTCCTTGAAAGATCTTCGACCCGATGGCCAAAGCATCCTTCAGATGGTCACTCTGNTCTCGATATCTCTGAGAAACGGTTTTCACCGCTTCCTTGGCGAGAAAGATCGGAAAAGGATCGTCCCTTTTCGCACGCTCTTTCTGAGAAAGGACCTCCTCGTTCCACTGAATCCGATGGGCCAAGGTATAGGGGATGATGGCTTTGATATGNTCGATATCGATCTGAGAATCTTCNAGCAGCCACGCCAATCCCTGCGCATACTGTTTGATGGAGGAAGGAAGCCGATTGGAGGCACAATTTTTAATCTGGTGGCAGAGATATCCTGTATAGTGGCATCCCTCTTCGCAGGTTTCAATGACCCGTTTCTGCCCATACCGTTCACAGAAAGATAATTCAGCGAGAACCATTCGCGTAAAAGCACTGGCATCAAGGTCCAAGTCGACACTTTCCATTTCAGCACGGATTTGATCACGATCTTGTCTCTGGAAGGGCTTCACGCCAATGGCTTCAAGAAGATATTCCCCATAATTATTACAAACTTCTTCCATTTTAGGAATCTTCTTCTCATAGGCGATCTTGGATTTCAGAACATGGGTGAGGTCTTTTTCAAATTTAGGGTGTCTCAGGACATGATCTTTTCGCTTATTCTTTCCGATGAGAAAGGAGAGATTGGCCCCGGGGTATCTCGATTCCACCATGACATCAAATCGATCCACCAGTGGGGCAATGATCGTATTGGTCCCTCCATCTTGATAATTGGCAGTTGCGAAGAGGCAGTATTCATCATTAATGATCATCTCATTAAGGTATTCCCAATTCCCTCGATCCACTCCATCCAAGATCATGCTCTGTTTGGTCTCTGGAAGACGGTTGATCTCATCCACAATTTTCACTGGGATTTGGGAAAAATTGGTCCATACGACATCCTCGTCCCCTCGGTTTAATTTGCCCAAATCCGGTCTACCAATAATTTTTTCCTCCGTTTGTTCCGGATGGCCTGAAACCTCACTTCCCCAAATCACCCCCAATGGAAATTGATAAATGAGGGAACAGACATATTCTGCGGAGGTCGTCTTCCCCAATCCCGGTTCTCCAATGATCAATTCCTTTCCCTTCTTCAGCCCGGTAAGCAGGCTCAGCAGGATCGCCGAATTAAAACGCTCTCCTTTAATTTCCATGTCTGGCCGGTTAAAATAAAGATGTTCACTAATAAATTGATATATTCCCATTGCTTGTTGTTGATATCCGTTCTTGCCCACGCTTATCATTCCTTTCTTTCCTCTTCCAAAATTACCCCATCCCCAGATCTAAAAATTAATTTCAAAAGGGTCATTAAGATAACTTCATTTTAACACGGACCATCCCCTAAGACAATATTTCACTCTCAGTGAGAAGAGGATCATTTACCAAAGAACATCCATATTCCGATTAAAATAAAGGCAAGGGCGGCCACTTTTTTTAAGATAGTTTGAGGAATGACTGAAATCAATCCCTCCCCAAAAACCACCCCTATGGCTGTGACCAAAGAGAGGGCAACGACGGCTCCTACAAAAACCGGTAAGGGTCTCCCCGTCTTAGAAGTCATGAGAATGGCAGCCAGTTGGGTTTTATCCCCCAATTCAGCCAGAAAAATAGTCCCAAAGGTTGTCAAAAAAATTTTCCAGTCCATCTTTGTTTCTCTCTCCCATCCCGAGTAATCAGCGGAATCGTTTCTCTCCAGCTCGGATCGCAATCCCCAGCCAGTTTTCTTCGGGGGCAAAGGTACAGGTGTATTTTTCATTATACTCGCAGAAAGGATTATAAGCTCGATTGAAATCGATCAGCACCCTCCCTCCGGGCATTGTTTCGATGAAGAGATAACGTCCTTTAGGATAGGTTTCGGTTTCGGAGGTCTTATCCTTAAAAGGAAAAAAGGGTTCCCCCCCACCCAAAGGTCTGTAAATCTGTAAGCTATATTCTTTCCCCATCCAACTAAATTTGAAACGACCATATTTTACATATTTTTTTTCTGTCCCCTTGCTGGTGGGAAGTTGGATGTAAAGGGGTTTCGGATCAACCGGATATCGTTCGATCGATCCAATCATGGCATATCTGNGATCAATCGGGTAATAGAGAAGACCTTTGAAGGTCTTTCGATGGCTCTCCCTTAAGGGAGAATGGGNGTCTTCTTTAAAGAACAGGTCCCTTTCCCCTCGAAAGATTTTCAACTTTTCCTCTCGTTGTTCCATAGGATTCCCTTCCTCCTCCTTCGAAGAGAGGTCAGGCTTACCGCTGAGAAGGAGACACCCCAGGAATAAAATGAAGAGGAAAAACAATGGGGAGAGGGTACCATCCTTTTTATACATTCGTCTCAAAGCTCTCCGAGCATCCCTCCAAAGCAATAGCTCGCCGGGCCGCCCGGCTCAACTCCTGATCGAAACGATGGGTGGGAGCATAAACTCGGCAGATGGCCACCTTGGCTGGAATATATTGAAATAATCTCCTGAGGGGTTCCCTCGATATTTTTTTCGAACCTGGGTCGAAGATGAGGAGAGTCCCCGCCTCTGATTCATGCCAGGGGTTGAGAGGCCTCGGGTCATGGTGAGCCATATCTACATGGAACTCTAANGTTTTCAGTCGTTTCGGTAAAAAAGATTTGATCCTCGTTTTCACCTCTTCCGGTTTTAAAAAAATCGGTCGTCCCATCTCCATCTCTCTTAAGGTGAGTTTCTCTTCAAACGCACTACTCCATTTCAACTTTCTTGAAAGCACTTCCGCCCACTTTTCCCCCAACCGTTTTTCTCGTCGCGATAAAGACTTCTTCCACTCCAATACCTTTTCCATCACAAACCAATCTGTGAGGCGGAGATATTGATCGATCTCTTCGAGAGGATGAAATGGACAAAGAATCTCCATCGTTTCTTTAAATATCTCTTGGAGCTGAAGATCGATAGAACGGGTGGTCCGGTGATAATAAACATTCGAATAAAGATAAAGACGGGCATTGAGGAACATGGCTAAGGCATCGGTTCCCCTTTTATCCAGAATCAAACCCTCCTTGCAAAAGGAGGTATAATGGAGGAGTCGCCTCCAATCCACTGGACCAATGGAGACACCGGTCATGTAAGCATCCCGCAACACATAATCAATATTATCGAAGGTGAAGATCCCTCGAAAGAGTTGTTGGAGAAAATTCAGCCACCTCGGATGTCTTCGTCCCTCCTTCTTCGGGGGTTTCTTGATCAGAAAGGCAATCTGTTCCGGGTCAAGGACCTCTGAATTTTTAAACAAACCGTGGGGACTTCGCCGAATGGCCTTCAATAGGGGAGAAATTTTTTCTCGGATGATGTGTTGACCGATCTCTTCGTGATTGGTGTTGAATCGAGCAAGATATTGCTCATCAAAGAAATGGCAAAAAGGGCCGTGCCCGATATCATGAAGGAGCCCGGCCAGGCGAAGGAGTTCCTCCAGATAGAAAAAGGAAGGGAGGTCTGTTTTGAAAATGGTCAAGAGGGAGGGATAAAGCTGTTCAGAGAAAACCCCTGCCACATGCAGGGTCCCAAGAGAATGTTGGAAACGAGTATGCTCGGCGGTGGGAAATACCCAGCGAGCGCTTTGGAGTTGGAAGATGCGCCTAAGACGTTGAACCCAGAGTGTATCGATCACATCTCTTTCTGTATTTTCCCCTCCGATGCGATCGGTCATCACAATATAGTGATAAATGGGGTCCGCAATCAATCCTACCCCCTGAGGACTCTCTGTCTCTTTCATCTCCCTGAACCCTTTTCTCACGAATCATTGTCAGAAAGCTCGTTCTCTTTTTCCTTGTCTCA
>Ga0031653_10000273_pt1 | contig 10326 bp, 7 predicted proteins | sample FrelakmetBRP12BR_FD_55210 | JGI IMG/M metagenome (GOLD analysis project Ga0031653, IMG submission 55210) | Freshwater lake sediment microbial communities from the University of Notre Dame, USA, for methane emissions studies - BRP12 BR | ecosystem: Environmental > Aquatic > Freshwater > Lake >... | reverse complement strand
CGAACGCCGCCGACAGCCCCTTCAGGAGCGCAAGCCGGTTGTTCTTCACCTTTTCGTCCTTCGCCATCACGAGCACCTTTTCGAAGAAGGCGGCCACCAGCGGCTGGAGCCCCGCCATCTCGCGGAACGCCTCCGCGTACCGTCCGTCGCGGGCCGCCGCCGCGACGCGGGCCGAAACGACGCCGGCGGCGGCGTGGAGCGCCCGCTCCTCGTCGTGCTCGAAGAGCATCGAAGACACCGCCAGGGGACCGTCGTACGTCTTGGTGATGTTGATCGCGCGCTTGAAGACCTCGGCGAGGGGCTCGAACGCCGCGTCCGCCCGGAAAGCGACGAGCGCGTCGAGCTTCGCCCGCAGGTCGACCACGTCCGTGAGCCCCGGAGCGAGCACCGCCTCCACGAGGTCCGCCGCCGTCCCTTGGGAAACCCGGAAGTTCAGGTAGCGGGCGACGACGAATTCGAGGACCTTCTTCCGCACCTCGGCCNCCGGCGACGTGAGCTTCGCGGCGAGGGTCGCGAGGGATCGGTCCACCAGCCCCTCGATCGGGATCCGGAGCCCCCGCGATTCGAGGATGGAGAGGATCCCCAGCGTGTGGCGCCGCAAACCGTAAGGGTCCGCCGTTCCTGTCGGAATGAGCCCGACGCCGAAGCAGCCGCAGACCATGTCGATCTTGTCGGCGATCGCGACCGCCGCCCCCACGTCCGTGGACGGCAGGTCGTCGGACTGTCCCTTCGGCAGGTAGTGCTCGAAGACCGACTGCGCGACCTCCGCCGATTCGCCGGTCTTCGCCGCGTAGTGCCGCCCCATCACGCCTTGAAGTTCCGGGAACTCCTTGATGACGCCGGTGGTCAGGTCGGCCTTGCTGAGAAACGCCGCCCGGCGGCAATCCTTCGCCTTGCCGGGGAAACCGAAGGAGGCGACGAACTCCGCGATGTCGGCCATCCGCTCGATCTTTTCCCAGTACGTGCCCATGTCCGCCTGGAAGAGGACCTTCTTCAACGCCTCGGACCGGTCGAACAGGGGCTTCTTCAGGTCGTCCCAATAGTAGAACTCGGCGTCGGAGAGCCGGGCCCTGAGAACCCGCTCGTTCCCGGCGACGACCACCGACTCGTCGGGAACGATCATGTTCGAAACGAAGGCGAACCCCGGGAACAGGCCCCCCTTCGCATCCTCGAAGACGAAATATTTCTGGTTGTTCCTCATCGAGGTGACGAGGACCTCCCTGGGAAGCGAGAGGTACTTCTCCTCGAATCGCCCCACCATGACGACGGGGTACTCCACGAGGTTCGCCACGGTCTCGACCAGAGGTTCGTCCTCCACCCACTTCATGCCGATCCGCACCTCCGCCTCCCGGATCCCGGCCCGGATCCTCCCCTTCCGGTCTTCGAGGTCCACGAGCACGCGCGCCTCCGCAAGCTTCCCGGAGTAGGCGGCGGTCGACGGGAGCTCGATCGCGGCGGGGGAGAGGAACCGGTGCCCGTAGGTCACCCGCCCCGACGTGACGTTCCCGAACGAAAACGGCAGGACCTCGTCGCCGTACAGCGAGACGATCCAGTGGACCGGGCGCGCGAACCGGACGTCGAGGTCGGCCCACCGCATCGACTTCTTGAACGGGATCGCGGGGAGGAATTCGGAGACGATCTTCGGGAGGATCTCCTGGACCGGGCGGGCCGCCTCTTCGCGAACGAAGCCGAGGTAGTCGCCGCGATCGGTCGAAAAGACGGTGAGGGTCGAGACGTCGATCCCCTGGGACTTCGCAAACCCCAGGGCCGCCTTCGTCGGTTTGCCGGCGGCGTCCAGTCCCACGCTTTTCGGCGGGCCCATCACGGTCTCTTTCGACGCCGCCTGCCGGTCCTCGAGGTCCCGGATCACGTAGGTCAGCCGCCGCGGGGTGCCGTAGATGTCGACCTTCCGGAAGGAGAGACGGGCCTTCTTCAGCAATCCCTCGAACTGCTGGCCGCCGAACCAGAGGGCGGGGCCGACGAATCCCGCCGGGATTTCCTCGCAGCCGATCTCGAGCAGATAATCGCGTCCCATCGGAATTCCTCTTNGCGGGTGGATTCTTAGCGGGCCACTTCGCCGGGGAACTTCCCGAGCAGCGGGAAGCCCATCTCCTCGCGCGACCGGAGGAACCCCTCCGCGCAGAAGCGCGCGAGGTTCCGGACCCGGCCGATGTAGGAGGTGCGCTCCGTGACGGAGATCGCGCCCCGGGCGTCGAGCATGTTGAAGGCGTGCGAACATTTCAGGCAGTAATCGTAGGCGGGCAGGACGAGCTTCCGCTCGATGAGGGCCAGGCACTCCTTCTCGTACATGGTGAACAGGGAGAAGAGCATCGGGATGTCGGCGGCCTCGAAGTTGTATTTGGACCACTCGACCTCGCCGCGGTGGTGGACGTCGCCGTACGTCACGTCCCCGATCCACTTGAGATCGAAGACGTTGTTCACGTTCTGGAGATACATCGCGATCCGCTCGATGCCGTACGTGATCTCCCCGGAGACCGGCTTCAGGTCGATGCCGCCGCACTGCTGGAAGTAGGTGAACTGGGTGATCTCCATCCCGTCGAGCCACACCTCCCACCCCAGTCCCCACGCCCCGAGGGTGGGGGACTCCCAGTCGTCCTCCACGAAACGGATGTCGTGCTTCAACGGGTCGATCCCCACCGCGCGGAGGGAGTCCAGGTACAGTTCCACGTAATTGTAGGGGCACGGCTTCATGATGACCTGGAACTGGTAGTAATGTTGCAGGCGGTTGGGATTTTCGCCGTAACGCCCGTCCGTCGGGCGGCGGGATGGCTCGACGTAGGCGGTGTTCCACGGCTCGGGTCCGAGGGCCCGCAGGAACGTCGCGGGATTGAACGTCCCGGCGCCGACTTCGATGTCGTACGGCTGGTGGATCACGCAGCCTTTGTCGGCCCAGAACCTCTGCAGGGACAGAATGAGATCTTGGAAAAACACCGTTCCCTCCCGGTGGAAGTGATAGGGATAATTACCATCCCGCCGGAGAGGTTGTCAAGCCAAATCATTGGAAAATTGAGGGGTTATCGCACTCGAGGGGTCACATTCCGCCGAGACTGCGGAGGCGCTTCCCAAGGCAGTACTCGATATATCCGGGGATAACGATCCGTAATTCCTGAGCAATCACCGCCGGGATCCGTAGGCGACCCCGTGCAGCGGCCTCCCCCGCCTGCAAGGCGCGCCACGTCTTTACCGCACCGAGGGACAGGGGGTCTCCCCCCCCGGGCGGACACGATTCGCACAGGATCCCCCCCTCCGACGGCAGAAACCGGTACGATCGGCTCTCCTTCCCCTTGCACTTCCGGCATCGCGACAGGTCGGGTCCCCACCCGCCGATCGCGAGAAGCTCGGCCTCGACCTTCCGGGCGGTCTCCGGCGGCGACTCCCCGTTCGCGATGGAGCCGATCCCGCGCAGGAGGACCTCGTACGCCCGGGGCTTGGGACCCGCCTGGGGAAAAAGCTCCGACGCGATCTCGAGAAGGTGGTCCGCGTGGCGCACGCGCTCCCACTCCTCCACGATCTCCCAGAAACTCCTGTTCACGGAAGCGGAGGAAAGGACCGCCATTCTCCCCGGACGCTCCGTCCAGGCGATGTCGAGAAGGACGTACCGCTGCAGCGTGCCGCCGAAACGTTTCCGGCTGCGCCACGCCGATTTTCCGACGGTCACGAGAACGCCGGCGTCCCGGGTGAAGAACGTGAGACGGCGATCGGCCTCACCGAGATCGATGGCGCGGGCGAGGAAGGCGGGCGAGGAGTGGAAGGAGGGGCGGATCACTGGCCGAAGGTGATCTTCCGAACCTGTCCCCGCTCCCCGAACGGAGGGAGTCGCCGGCCGTTCAGCGTTCCCGCCACGCCCCCGGCGTTGCCGAGTTTCAGGGTGACCCGTTTCTTCGCCTGGATGCTGATCTTGTCGCCGGCGTACAGCGTCACGTCGATCGGCTCGCCGTCGTCGAAGCTGTACATCAGCCACGCCTGCTCGCTCGCCTCCAGGAACAGCTGGAAAGGACCATCGAGGGGGCCGATGCCGCCCACCGCCGCGACCGAGGAGGCCGGCTGCGCCGGAGATGCCGCGAGCCCGGGCGCGGAAGGGGGTTGCGCCGTGCCGCGCGCCTCGGTGTCGGCGCCGGGCGGAAGCGTTGTCACGGCGATGTTGCCGGCCGTTTTCGCCGCGTTCTCCACCGCCGGGGCGGGAGAAGGGGCGACGACGGGGGACGCCACCGGCGGCGGCAACGGACGACGCTCGGTGCGCAGGGTCACCCAGGCGAGGATCACCCCGAGGAGGAGCACGCCCCCCGCGGCAAGAGTGTACGTCGCCCTGCGGCTCCCCTGCTCCCGCTCCCGCTCGATCCAGCCGGGGCGGAGCTGCGCCGCCGTTTCCGACTCGGCGCGGAGGTGGACCGACCGCTCGTACTCCTCGAGGACCGGGCCCGGATTCTGCGAGAGGAATTTGGCGTACACGCGGATGAAGCCGGTCGAGAATACGCGCTCCGGCCACCCCCCGAAGTCCCCCTCCTCCATCCCGGTAAGATACCGGCGGCTGATCCGGAGCTCGGCGGACACCTGGTCGATCGTCTTCCCCATCGATTCCCTGCGTTCCTTCCAGGAAGAACCCGCGCGCACCTCGGTCATCGCTTCTCCGATCCGAGGAGCGTCACGTAACCGGCCGCCTGCTTTCGCACTTCGGGATCGCTCGAAACCGCGAGAACGGTGTTGAACGCCTTCAACGCCTCCGTGGGTCGCCCGAGCCGGGCGTAGATGCGCCCCAGCTCCATCCACGCGGGAGCGTAGTCGGGCATGAGCTCCACNCACCGGGAGAGGGCGGACCCCGCATCCTCCCACTTCCCCTGTCCTCCGAGAACGGCGGCAAGCGCCATGTAGGCCGGGGCGTACAGCTCGTTCGCCCGGACCGACCGCCGGTACGCCCCCTCTGCGCGCGACGGATCCCCCTTGGCGCGGTACGCCTCCCCCAGGTTGAAGTACGCCCGTTCCGGGGTCGTGTACATCACGTCCACGGCCGCGGCCTCGAACTCACGGATCGCCCCGTCCCAATCCTTCCGCTCCGCGAGAACGATGCCGAGGTTGTTCCGCGCATCGGCATACCCGGGATTCTTTTCGATCGCCGCGCGGAGATGCTCCTCCGCCTTCTGCAGGTCGCCGCGCGCCTGGTAGACGAGCCCGAGGATCATTTCGACTTCCGCGTTTCCCGGATCGAGTTCGGAGGCCTTCGACAGCTCCCGCATCGCCATCGGAAGGTTCCGCTGCTCGAGGTAGGTGACCCCCATCCGCATCCGCGCGTCCGCCTCCTTTTTCCGGTCCGCGGACGGGCCGGCGCAGGCGGCGAGGATCGCCGCCGACCAGCACGCCGCGAGGAAGAAAGCTCCTCTCCTCCGGGCGGTCACAGGTACTTCCCGATCAGGAGGGAGAGGCGCTTCCTCGCCGCCGGCGGGATCTTCTTCCGGTCCGTGATGAGGGCGAACTTGAGAGCCTCCCCGCACCGGCACTTCCCGGGAAGAGGAAGACGCCGCGCCACCTCCCGCACGATCCGCTTCGAGTTTTCCACGTTCCTTCGCAGGACGTCGAGGATCGCTTCGATCGACACGTCTTCCTGCGTGGCGTGCCAGCAGTCGTAGTCGGTCGCCAGCGCAAGCGTCGCGTAGCAGATCTCGGCCTCGCGGGCGAGCTTCGCCTCGGGCAGGTTCGTCATCCCGATGACGTCGACCCCCCACTTCCGGTAGATTTCGGACTCGGCCCGCGTGGAGAACGCGGGCCCCTCCATGCAAAGGTACGTCCCGCCGCGGTGAACGCGCCGGAGAACCTTGCGCGCCGCCGCGTACGCCGCGCCCGCAAGGTCGGGGCAGACCGGGTCGGCGAAGGCGATGTGCCCGGAGACGCCGACGTCGAAGAAGGTATTCGGCCGGGACCGGGTGTGATCGTAGAACTGGTCGACGACGACGATGTCCCCCGGCCGGATCCGTTCCTTCATGCTCCCGACGGCCGAGATCGACAGGATCGCGTTCGCCCCGATCTTCTTCATCGCGTAGACGTTCGCGCGGTAGTTGATCCGCGAAGGGGAGAGCCGGTGCCCCCGTCCGTGCCGCGGCAGGAAGGCGAGCGTCCTCCCCTCGATCTCCCCCACCGTGAGGGCATCGGACGGCGCCCCGAACGGCGTACGGACGACGACCCGCCGGACGTTCTTCATCCCCTCCATCTCGTAGAGGCCGGAACCGCCGATGACGCCGAGGATGTCCGTCATGCACCTTTCCTTCCAGCGCTTGGGATAACCTATAAGACTATAGGCAGATCGGGAACGGCGCTCAACTCTTTTTCCCCCCGGCCTCGAGCTTTGCTGCGTCGCCTCGGAGGGCGGGGCTCCGTTCGTGGCTCGCCGTGCGATGAACCTGCACGGCTGCGCTTTACCTCACTCCGCCCCCCCTCCTGCGGCGACTCCGCCGGACCTTCCCGTTCTGTTGCCGCATTTATGAACTGACCCGCGCAGCTGGCCGCAGGCGGCGCGGATGTCGGCGCCCCGACGCTCCCGGGTGATCACCTGGATCCCCCCGGAGAGGAGGACGTCCCGGAACCGGTCCGACGACGACGCTTCCGGGGCGCGGTACGGGGACCCTTCGTGCGGGTTGAAGGGGATGAGATTCACCTTGATCCTTGCGCCCCGGAAGAGACGCGCGAGCGCCAGCGCGTCTTCCGGGGAATCGTTCACCCCCGCCAGCAGGACGTACTCCGCCGTCACCTTGCGTCCGCTCTGCAGGGGGATCCGCCTCATCTCCGCCACCAGATCCCGAAGCGGGTATTTCCGGTTGACCGGCATCAGGAGGGAGCGGAGGTCGTCCCGGGCGGCGTTGATCGACACCGCGAAACTCACGGGGTACCGCCGGGCGAGCGGCAGAATTTCCGGAACGATCCCCGCCGTCGATACCGTGACCCGTTTCCCGGAGAGCCCGAACGCGAACTGCGACAGGAGGATCCCGATCGTCCGCGACACCTCCGGGACGTTCAGGAGCGGTTCCCCCATCCCCATGAAGACGACGTTCGACAGGCGCTCCGCCCTCCCCGCAAGGCGCTTCGCCGCGAAACAGGCCTGGTGGACGATCTCGGCGGAGGTCATGTCCCTCCGGAACCCCATCGCGCCGGTCCCGCAGAAGCCGCATCCGAGGGCACAACCGACCTGGGAGGAGATGCACAGGGTCCTGCGCCCCTCGTCCGGAATCAGCACGCTCTCGACCGCCTCGCCGTCCTCGAGGCGGAAGAGGTACTTCTCCGTGCCGTCGGCGGAGGTCTCCACGCGCTCCGGGGAAGTCCCCGAGATGCGGCACGACGCCGCGAGGAGCCCCCGGAACTCCTTCGACAGGTCCGTCATCCCCGCGAAATCGTCGACGAACCGCTGGTAGATCCACCGGAAGAGCTGCCGGGCGCGGTACCGCTCCTTCCCCCACCGGCCGAGGAACTCCTCCAGCTCGGTGAGGGTCATCCCCTTCAGGTCGGTCCTCGTCATCAGCTCACTTTACCACCGCAACAAACTACACGCCCGCCGGGAGCACGCTTCTCCGCAGGGGGCTCCCACTCCGCTACGCTCGCGACCTTCGACCGCTCGCTGCGATTCCGCTCGACGCAATCCCTGCCTCGCTCCATACGCCGCTGCGTGGAACCCCCCGCTGCGCCCTCCGCACCGTGTTGCCACAACACAGAACGAACGCCCGCCCAACAGAGCGCACGACGCAGGGGGGTCCCCCGAGCGGAGACCGTAAGTACGGAACCGGCGGAGGCCTCGATTACTATAGGAGGAGAATAGCGTTGCCATCAAAGGATATTGCTGACGACTGGGAGGGGACGCAGGGCACGATCGCTGGACGCAGCCGGGGAGTCGTGCGGTCGGATGCGAGCGGGGAGCCCACCTGTGGAGTAGCGACCTTATAACGGGCGGATAAAAAACCCGGGCTGCGTATCCGCAGCCCGGGGGATATTTCGCAACGTGATTGGCGATCTGTTACGCGATGGCGTCCACGATGGCGTTGAAGGTCGCGCTGGGGCGCATCGCTTTCGACGTCTTCACCGGATCCGGGTCGTAGTAGCCGCCGATATCCATCGGTTTCGCCTGGGCGGCAAGCAGCTCCTGGTTGATTTTCGCCTCGTTGGCTTCGAACTGCTTCGCCACGCCTGCAAACCGCGCCTGCAGCTCCTTGTCTTTCGCCTGTCCGGCCAACGCCTGCGCCCAGTACATGGCGAGGTAGTAATGGGATCCCCGGTTGTCGATCTGACCCACCTTGCGCGCGGGCGATTTGTTGTTGTCCAGGAACTTGCCGATCGCCTGGTCCAGCGTCTCCGCCAGGACGAGCGCTTTTTCGTTCTTGAACGCATTCCCCAGATGCTCCAGGGAGGCGGCAAGCGCCGAAAATTCGCCGAGGGAATCCCATCGAAGGTACCCTTCCTTCACGAACTGCTGGACATGTTTGGGCGCAGAACCGCCGGCGCCCGTCTCGAACAGCCCGCCGCCCGCCAGGAGGGGTACGATCGACAACATTTTCGCGCTGGTCCCCACTTCGATGATCGGAAACAGGTCGGTCAGATAATCCCGCAACGCATTCCCGGTGACCGAGATCGTATCTTTCCCCGCCCGGAACCGTTCCAGCGTGAATTTCATCGCTTCGACCGGAGCCAGGATGTGGAACTCGAGACCCTTCGTATCGTGATCCTTCAGGTACGCGTTGACCTTTTCGATGATCTGCGAATCGTGCGCCCTGTTCTTGTCCAACCAGAAAACGGCGACCGCTCCGGTGGCCTTCGCTCTAATGACGGCAAGCTTTACCCAGTCCCGGATCGGCGCGTCTTTCGTCTGGCACATCCGGAAGATATCCCCTTCTTCCACCTTCTGCTCCAGCACGGTCGCCCCGGAAGCATCGACCGCGCGAATCGTTCCATTCCCCGGAGCCTGGAACGTCTTGTCGTGAGAACCGTACTCCTCCGCCTTCTGCGCCATGAGCCCCACGTTCGGAACGGATCCGATGGTCGCGGGATCGAACGCCCCGTTTTTCTTGCAATCCTCGATGATGGTCCGATATGTCGTCGCATAACACCGGTCGGGAATCATCGCCTTCGTATCGTGCAGCTTTCCGTCCGGACCCCACATTTTCCCCGAGTCGCGAACGACCACCGGCATCGACGCGTCGACGATGACATCGCTCGGCACATGCAGGTTCGTGATCCCCTTGTCCGAGTCGACCATCGCGAGCGCCGGCCGATTCTTGTACACCGCCTGGATGTCCGCCTCGATCTCCGCTCTTTTCGCTTCCGGCAACTTCTTTATTTTCGCGTACAGATCCCCCAGGCCGTTGTCCGCGTTCACGCCCAGCTCTTTCAACACCGCCGCATGCTTTTCGAAAACGTCCTTGTAGTAGACGGACACGGCGTGTCCGAACATGATCGGGTCGGATATTTTCATCATGGTGGCCTTGAGGTGCAACGACAGCAGCACGCCGCTCTTCTTCGCGTCCTCGATCTGCTCTTCGAAGAATTTCCGCAAGGCGCGGACGTTCATCACCGTCGCATCGATCACTTCCCCTTCCAGCAGATCCAGCTTCTTCTTCAGGACGGTGGTTTTCCCGTCGCCGCCGACGAATTCGATCCGCAGGCTTGTCGGTTTCTTCACGGTGACGGATTTCTCGCTTCCGTAGAAATCCCCGCTGTTCATGTGGGCCACGTGGGATTTCGAATCGGCGGCCCATGCGCCCATCTTGTGCGGGTGCTTCTTTGAAAACAGTTTCACCGAGAGCGGCGCCCTGCGGTCCGAGTTNCCTTGCCGCAGCACCGGGTTCACGGCGCTTCCNAGGACCTTCGCGTATCTTGCCTGAAGCTCTCTCTCCGCGTCGGTCTTCGGGTCCTCGGGGTAGTCCGGAAGGTTGTAGCCGTGATCCCGCAACTCCTTGATCGCCGCCATCAACTGCGGGATGGAAGCGCTGACGTTGGGGAGCTTGATGATATTGGCCTCCGGCGTCAGTGCGAGCTCTCCCAATTGCGCCAGATAATCCGGAATCCTCTGTTTCTCCGTCAGTTTTTCCGGAAAGTTCGCGATGATCCTGCCCGCAAGGGAGATGTCCCTCGTTTCCACGGAAACGCCGGTTCCCTTGGTGAACGCCTGGACGATCGGTAGAAAGGAGTAGGTTGCCAGCGCAGGAGCCTCGTCGATTTTCGTCCAGATGATCTTTGACGTTTTCTGGGTCATGTAGTCTCCTTTCGTTGAGCCGCCCGGGCCGGATGGAATGCTTGCAAGACGGTTTAACTAACGATATCCAGGTTACTGAAAAA
>Ga0031653_10000271_pt1 | contig 10336 bp, 7 predicted proteins | sample FrelakmetBRP12BR_FD_55210 | JGI IMG/M metagenome (GOLD analysis project Ga0031653, IMG submission 55210) | Freshwater lake sediment microbial communities from the University of Notre Dame, USA, for methane emissions studies - BRP12 BR | ecosystem: Environmental > Aquatic > Freshwater > Lake >... | reverse complement strand
ACCTTTATCTACATTCTTAAGTTCATCACCCCTGAGAAAAGTAAGGAGGAGAACTGATGGAAGAGATTAAAAAAATTCGAACGGCTTGCCGGAGTTGCCACGGAGGCTGCGGTGTTATCGCCCATATCCAAGATGGGAAGGTGATCAAAGTGGAGGGAAATCCAGATTCCCCAATCAGCCATGGAACCTTATGCAGCAAGGGCTTGGCCATCACCCAATTAGCCTACCATCCTGATCGGATCCTCTATCCCATGAAAAGATCGGGTGCCAAGGGGGAAGGGAAATGGGAACGAATTTCCTGGGACGAAGCCTTGGATACCATCTCGGAAAGATTCAAAAAGGTCATTTCTGAATACGGACCGGAATCGATCGTTGTGGGGCAGGGGACGGGTAGGGATTATGAAAGCCATCTTTACCGTTTTGCCAACCTCCTAGGGACTCCCAATGTTCTAACTGCTGGGCATATGTGTTATGTCTCGAGGGTTGGGTCAACCCTGATTACCTGCGGCACACTGCCCATTGCTGATTATGAAGGTGGTCCCAAATGCATCGTCATCTGGGCCTGTAATCCGCAGTGGACGAACCCGGACGAATATAAGGGAGAGAATTTCTGGAGGGCCTATAAGAAAGGAGTCAAGCTGATCTGCATCGATCCCCGAAAGGGGTTTATTGCGAATAAGGCAGACCTCTGGCTTCAGATTCGTCCCGGGACAGATGCCGCTCTCTCCATGGGGTTTCACCGTGTCATCATTGAGGAAGAACTTTACGATAAGGAGTTTGTAGAGAACTACATCAATGGCTGGGATGCCTTTAAAGAAAGAGTGATGAAGGATTATCATCTAGAAAAGGTGCAAGAGATCACTTGGGTTGATAAAGATCTTATCCGGAAGGCAGCGAGAATGTATGCCACCACCAAGCCTGCCTGTATCCATTGGGGTGTCCCCACGGAACAGACTAACAATTGTGTCAATTATACACGCGCCACAGCAGGACTGATGGCAATCACAGGCAATCTGGATGCTCCTGGAGGGAACGCTCTTTTTGTGAACCCGCCTACACGCACGGTGGCCGAGTTTTCCCGCCATAGGGATCTTTCTCCGGAGCAGCAAAAGAAGAGGCTGGGCGGAGATCAGTTTAAGCTCGGCGCCAGGGTGGCCTTGATCAATCCCAAGAAGGCATGGGATGCCATTCTCACCGGCCAACCTTATCCCCTTAAGGCAGGAATTCTGTGTGGTAGCAATCCCGTGGTGACGCGGGCCAATGCCAAAGAAGCCTACGAGGCGTTGAAGAAAATAGAGTTCCTGGCTGTTATCGATTTCTTCATGACCCCGACGGCGGAACTGGCCGATATCTTTCTGCCTTCTGGCACTTGGCTTGAACAGAATCATGTTGCGGATAACTGGAAACGACACGGTTATGTGTTGGCAAGACAGAAGTGTGTTGAGATTGGTGAATGTTGGCAGGATCATAAAATCTTTTTGGAGTTGGGTAAACGAATGGGTCAGGATTGGCCGAACACAGTAGAAGATGCACTCAATTACCTGCTTGAACCCTCTGGACTGACCTGGGAGCAATTCAAAGAGAAGGGATATCTCCGAGGCGAAATGGTTTATTACAAATACAAACAGCGGGGTTTCTCCACCCCTACTAAGAAAGTGGAACTCTATTCGACTATTCTGGAGAAATGGGGATATGATCCCCTTCCCAAATATGTCGAAGTTCCCGAGAGCCCGGTTTCCACGCCCCATCTCCTCAAGGATTATCCGTATATCCTAAATGCAGGGCTTCGAACCCCTACCTTCTTCCATTCGGCGAATCGGAATATACCCGCATTGAGGGAGATCAGACCGGATCCTATCGTGGAGATCCATCCAGAGACAGCGAAGAAACATAGTATTAAAGACGGGCAATGGGTTTACATCTCATCGCCAAGAGGACGCATCAAGCAGCGTGCAAAATTAAACCATAATATTGATCCAAGGGTGGTTGTGGCAGAGCATGGGTGGTGGTATCCAGAACAAAAAGACCCGAGTCATGGTTGGAACGTATCCAATGTCAATATCCTTACTAACAATGCCTACGAGACTCTGGACCCTGCTATGGGCTCCACCAATCTAAGAGTCTGTTTGTGTAATATATCTCCCTGTGAGGAGGCATAGCGTTGATACTGCATTGGAAAGGCGGATGGGAGTGCTTCCCAACCTTTACAATGCGGGTTTTTGATATTTTATGGGTAACATTCGATATTCACGTAAAGTGACCTTGAAATATGCTAGGGATGAGAGTGGCGAAACAAAAAAGGTGCCGCTGTAAAGGTTGTCCAGCACACCCAACTGCCTTTTATAGGAATTGCGATTAGATGAAGAGGAGGAAAGTGATGGGAAAAGTTGCATTAATGCTTAATGAATATGAATGTATGGGTTGTCATGCCTGCGAAGTGGCTTGCAAACAGGAGCATGGACTGGGTGTTGGCCCGAGAGTGATTAGAGTGATCGAGAGGGCTCCCTATTTTAAGCCGCTATTCTGTCACCATTGTGAAGATGCGCCCTGTGCCCTGGCCTGTCCGGAGGATGCGATCACGAAAGATCCCAAGACCGGTGTTGTCCTCGTTAACAGTGAGAAGTGCAATGGCTGTAATGCAGTGAAGGGCAAATCCGGAGCCGAAAAACAACAAACCTCTTTGTGCAAAGTAGGGTGCCCTGCTCATATCGACGTCCAGGGATTTGTGAGCCTTGCCGTCAAGGGAAAATTTCTGGAAGCCTTGCAACTCATCAAGCTTGCAAGCCCCTTTCCGTCCCTTTGCGGCAGGGTCTGCCCTCACCCCTGTGAGTCTGAATGCTACCGCGGTCAAATCGACAAACCCGTGGCCATCCACGCCATTGAACGTTTCTTGGGTGATCTGGATCTGAAGGCGAAGAAGCGTTATGTGCCAGAAATGAAACCAAAGAGGAGGGAGAAGGTTGCCATTGTTGGATCGGGACCTGCGGGTTTGACTTGTGCCTTCTATCTTGCTCAAGAAGGTTACAAGGTAACGATCTTTGAAAAGGCCAAGGTATTGGGCGGAATGCTTACGGCAGGTGTTCCTTCATATCGTCTACCCCGCGGAATTGTCGAGGCTGAGATTGAGATGATTCGTAATATGGGTGTGACCATGAAAACCAGTGTGGAGGTGGGCAAAAATAAAACGATTGCTCAATTACGTAAAGATGGATTCAAGGCCTTTTTCCTCTCCATCGGTGCCCAAGAAAGTTTCCGACTGGGCGTTCCGGGCGAAGATCTGGATGGCGTTTACCAAGGTTTGGAATATCTCCGTCAACTTAACCTCGGAAAACCCATCAAACTCGGGGAAAGGGTTGCGGTGATTGGCGGAGGCAATGTGGCGATGGACGCAGTGAGGTCTGCTCGAAGGTTGGGATCTGAAAAAGCGTTTATTCTTTACCGACGAGGTTTGGAGGAAATGCCTTCCACAACAGAAGAGATTAAGCAGTGTCGGGAAGAAAAGATTCCTATCAAGACCCTGGCTCAACCTGTGAGGCTCATGAGTAACAATGGTCGGGTCAAAGCGATCGAATGCGTCAAAATGCGTCTGACAGAACCGGATGAGAGCGGACGGAGGAAACCCGAACCTATCCCTGGTTCTGAATTTACTATTAAAGTGGATGCGGTGATCACAGCCTTGGGACAGGAATCAGATTGGTGCTGTTTGACGCCAGAGTGCGCCTGTAAATTGACCGATTGGGGAACCATCAAGGTTGATCCTCTGACACTGCAGAGTGATGACCCCGATATCTTTACAGGGGGAGACGCAGCAAGAGGCCCCAAGACCGTGATCGAAGCCATTGCAGACGGAAGACACGCCGCCATTTCAATTGACCGATATCTCAGTGGTCAGAACCTTCGATTGGGTAGAGACATACAATTGAAGGCAATAGAGGAACCCCAGAAAGGGAAATACGATCGAGCTCCACAGGCTCAGATGACTTACTTGGATCCCAAGAAGCGAGTAAAAAACTTCAATGAAGTCCAGAAGGGACTTGCAAAGGGATTAGTTGTTCAAGAGGCAAAGAGGTGTATTTCATGCGGGACCTGTTGTGTCCAGACCTGTCCTTATGACGTTATGCAATTCAATCATGAGGTCACGAAAGCAGTCAAGTGCGATCTCTGCGTTGAAAAGCGAGGGCGAGAGGAGGTTCCTGCTTGTTATGCGATCTGCCCGACTCGCTGCATTTTCTGGGGAGATCCGAAGAAGTTTGCAGGGAATTATAAAATCCTTTAAGAATTGACATCAAGGGTCCGAGGGGCCGAGGATTCAAGGGTTCAAGGGACTAAAAAAGATTTTTCTTCTTTATTGTTCTAGAACCCTGGGACCCTCGACCCCTTTTCCATTTCTGATATGTCCTTCGAGAGTCAAAACCCACCAACCTGGATCGACCCAAAAACTGGTCTGGAATGGCAATTCGAATCTCCAGGCCAAATGACCTGGCATGAAGCTCAGGAATATGCAAAATCACTTTTATTAGACGAAAAGAAGGATTGGCGCCTTCCAACATTAGCAGAACTGGAATCGCTTTTAGACAGAAGCAAGGCGCGTCCCGAAGGGAGACCTCCCATGCGCGAGGAGGTTCCCTTTCGAGATGAGTTATCGTACTGGTCATCCACGACCTTCGAGCGTGACACAAAAAATGGCTGGATCGTGATGTTCGACGGCGCCTATGTGCTGAGCTACTATAAGAGCAACTCCTATCATGTTCGTTGCGTCCGGGGGTAGAGGAATTTAGCTGATGTGATACTTTTGCAAGTTGGGATTTGACCTTAACCCTATAATAAGATAAATTGTAAATTGTATTTCAAACTTAAGGATGATAAAATTTTAAATATTTTTACTTCTCCTTTGACTTTCTTGTTTTAACTATTCACTTAGAAATCGAGTTTCATTGAGAATAAATAAAATTGAAGAATAAAGGAGGAAGCTTCATGGGGAACAAAGCAAACAAGGTTTTAGGGATGGTTTTTATCGGTCTTATTTTTGTCTTCCTGACGGTAGAGGGAGCCATTGCAGACAAGGTTATTTTAGAAAATGGGGACACATTGACGGGAACAATAGAAAAAATGACGGATGGAAAACTTACTTTAAAGACCGATTATGCCGGAAACATTGAAATCCAGATGGGAAAAGTCAAACAGATTATTACAGACAATCCGGTGGCGGTTCACCTGACAAGTGGTGAGATCCTGACGGGTAAAGTTAAACCCGTAGAAGAAGGAAGGCTGGCTGTGGAGCCAAGCCCTGAGCGGGGAGCAACTACTGTAGAGATGCAGAAGATAGCGTCCATCAATCCTCCTCCCAAGGAATTGCCTAAATGGCACGGTAACGTTGCTGCCGGTGGTTACCTTCAATCAGGCAATCTCGATCGGGCTGGGGCTTCTTTTAGCGCCGAAGCTTTAAGAAGAACAGAAAATGACCGAATCAAATTACGTTATATCTTCAACTATGGCGAAGAGGACGATGAAGTAACCACCCGAAATCACTATGGAGAGGTAAAATACGATTATTTTTTTACCAAGAAATTTTTTGGGTTTGTGGGCACAGAATTGCTCAACGACAAATTCAATGACACGAAACTAAAGACCTTTGTAGGACCTGGTATTGGATACCAACTCTGGGACGATCCGGTCAAATCCCTTCTGTTTGAAGCCGGTTTGTCTTATTTCAATTGGAACCGTTATGAAGGTCTGGATGAGGATGGAATTTCAGGTCGACTCGGTTTCGATTTTAGATACAACATCTTCAAGTGGCTGACCTTTACGGATAGATACGTACTCTACCCCACTATCGGAGAAGGGGGTATTTATTTTTGGCGGAATGAGGCGGCCTTGAATATTCCCTTGGGAGAAATTCCCTCTCTAGGGGGAAGGTGGTCTCTTAAGGTTGCCAATATTATCGATTTTAACAGTGATCCAGCCCCCGGTTTCAAGAAGACGGATGTTCAGTGGATCGGGGCTCTACAATTCTCGTTTTGATTTAGATTGGGATTCTTCGAAAGGGGGACATCGCCTGTCTCTTAGCCCCTCGAAACCATGATCGCCTTAGGAATAGTCTCCCCCCAACCGCCTCTCAACTTTCTCTTCTCCAGAATCTTTTGTTCGATCTCGGCAGGATCACCAAAATAATTTGGATGAAGGAAGACTGATAAGATTAATGATGGCAGCGTAGCTGCAAGGTTGATCTATGAAAGAACGAGGCCCAATTGCAATGCCCAGATTCTTTCTCCGAGTCGCATTGCCTCTGTCTTATTNTAACAGTTGATCACGGCGAATTCTCAACTTTTATCTCCGAATGCTTCTAGAAATTCTGCAGGCGATAAGATTCTGGTTCCTTGGTATTCCTTTTTTGGAAAGTGGCGTTTGTTACCAGTAATAATAGCTTCTGCCCTTGCTGCTAAAGCGACCTCCAAGAAGGGTTCGTCATCTGGATCAGAAAGTCGAAATTTCAAAGGCATGACGGAAACAAGAACCCCTTCCTTTTCCACCTGATCGAGGAAGGCATTGATATCTTCCTTTGCAAAGGGAAATTTAGAACGATTTAAGACATCTTGATATTCAGAAAGAATTCGAAGATCATAGGCCAACTGAATCATTCCGGTTGCAGCGAGACGGAGAATGGCTGCCACCTTGCTATAAGGTCTTAGAATTCCTGAAACGATGATATTGGTGTCGAGAACAATGATCATCGTCTTCGAGCCTTCCGAACAGCCTGGATCTCTGACTCAATTTCAGAATCTGTCAACTTGTCTAATCCTAATTCCAGTGACCTTTTCTGCATTTCCTCTAAGGCCATGAGGGCAAGGCTGCGCCGGATCGCCCGGAGCTTCTTCTCAAGGGTCTCCTCTGTCACACCGGAAAGTATTGCGATGGGTTTCCCGTTCGAGGTGATGACCATCTCCTCATCCTTGATTTTAGTCCAAATTTCTTTTGGTTTTGTACTTAGGTCCCTTACAGATATGAAACGCATCTCTACCTCCTTAAATGTTTTTTATTTTATAGCAAATTGTCAGATAATTGTCAAACAAATAGTAACTTATTAGTTGATGCTCATTNGGTGAGATTAAGACCGAGGGCTTATCCAAAGACTACATGGACGAAACAGGATAGTTGGAAAAGGAGATAGAAGGAGACAATGTGGCAGATTTTGAAAACTTCTGGCACACCCGTACTCAGATGGGGACCTTGCTCGTCTCTTACTCTCTTGAGATCTTTATCGCCTTAGGAATAGTCTCCCCCCAACCGCCTCTCAACTTTCTCTTCTCCAGAATCTTTTGTTCAATCTCGGCAGGATCACCAAAATAGATGCAGTGGGCGAGGCAGATATTATCGGCACAGGCCGGATAGAGACCCTTATCAACCCGGTGATGGCAGAGATTGCACTTGGCTGCGGTCTTTTTTTCATCGTCAAAGCTGATGGCATGGTAAGGGCATTCATCGATGCAAAGCTGACACCCGGTGCATTTCTCATAGTCGAGAATGACGATCCCGTCTTCTCTTTTCATGATGGCATCTTCGGGGCAGGCCTTCACACAGGCAGGTTCCTCGCAGTGTTTGCAGACGTTTACACGCCACATGAAATCGAGCTTCCCATTCATGAATTTTGGTCCATCTCCCCAGACTGATAGGTACTTGATACCATTGGTTGCATCGACTGGATTGTATTCCTGTTTGCAAGCCACTTCGCAAGCCATACATCCCCAGCAGGCGAACTCCTCGATAATCAGTGCATACTTATTCATGGCTGGCCACCTTCTTTCTTCTCAGGATATATCCTGCAAAGGAGTGTCCGTATGTTCGATGCACCCATGGCGGGGTCACAACCCTCTAAGGCATTGTCAGTGAGGATGTTAATATTTGACTCATCCCAACCATGACCTGGATCTTTGTTTTCAGGAAACCACCACCCATGCTGAGCGGCTACAATACGGGGATCGCGTCCGAGGGCAAGCTTGGCCCGCTGTCTTACCCTTCCTCGGTGAGATTCAATGATGACCCAATCCCCTTCTTTGATGCCTTCCTTTGCAGCCACATCAGGATGGATCTCAACGATTGGATCCCTGTCAAGTTCTCTGAGTCGTCCTATTTGTCTGTTTTCCGTGTGAAAGAAACCGGGCTGCCTCGCACCCGTAATCAAGATATAGGGATATTCCTTGTAAAGTTCCGGTGTGCTCACCGGACTTTCAGGGGGTTCCCTGTGTTGAGGGAGGGGATCGTATTCCATCTTTTCGAGGGTCGTGGAGTAGAGCTCAAACTTCCTCGTGGGAGTCGAGAACCCTCCCTCTTTGTATTTGTAATACTTCATCTCTCCTCTGATGTAATTCATCTTTTTGAAATCATCCCAGGTAATGTTCATCGGATGAAGGATATAATCGAGGGCCTTCTCAAAGTTGTCCCACCAGTATTGGCCCTGGCCGATCCGGTGGGCGAGGTCGTTGAGCATTTCATGGTCTGAGCGGCATTCGCCAACTTGGATAACTTTGCGCCGCGGCAGGATATAGCCGTGACGCTTCCAGAAATCGCCGACATAATCCATCTCAAGCCAGGTCGCAGCAGGTAGCACGATGTCCGCAAGCTCTGCGGTTGGGGTGAGGAAAAAGTCGGCCACGGCCATGAATTCAACTTTCTCAAGGGCGCGGTAAACCTCTTTCGCATTGGCGCGTGTGATCACAGGATTGGAACTGATGAAAAAGAGCATTTTTACCGGGTAGGGCTTTTCTTCGAGGATGGCATCCCAGACGCATTTCGGTTGAATAATGGCGAATCGAGAAGCAAGACGGAAACGCTCCCCTCCCAGTCTTTTTGCAAACTGGTCCTTTGGGAGCATGCCATGGGCACCAAATTGACCTACATTCACGACATTTGGTGTCCGGTTGAGGACCTGTCCACCAGGGGCATCAATGTTACCGGTTAATCCCATGAGGAACATGAGTAAACGATCATTGTCTGCGCAGTTAATCTGCTGTTCAATGGCTACACCCCACTGAATGGCAGCTGGTTTTGTCGTTGCAAAAAGTCTTGCTGCCTCTTTGATTTTTTCTTTGGAAACCCACGTGATCTCTTCAACTCTATCGAGGGGATACTCATTCACTCTTTTGACAAATGGCTCCCAGCCATGGGTATATTTTTCGACAAATTCTTTATCGTAAAGCTCCTCGTTGACGATTACATTAAGCATCCCAAGGGCAAGAGCAGCATCCGTGCCAGGTCTCAACTGGAGCCAGACATTTGCCCGTGCTGCCGGACGGGTCAGTCTGGGATCAACGACGATGAGCTTGGCACCTTTGTCGAGAGCTACGGAGAAAGGTTCCCCCTTATATTCATCAGGGTTACTGATCGTCACATTGTTTCCCCACATCATGATGCACTTGGGAAAATTCTCGTAGTCGGCGATGGGATTAGTGCCGCAGGTGATAATGCTTGTCGAGATACGAGGGCCATAGCAGAAATGACCTGCTGTCAGCACGTTTGGGGAACCGAGCAGATTGGCGATGCGGTAGATCACAGCCTCATTTTCCCGGCCGGTCCCGTAGCCGAATACAACAGATTCAGGTCCGTACTTTTCTTTATATGTCAGGATTCGCTCTGCGATGGTATCCAGGGCTTCATCCCATGAGATCCGTTTCCATTTGCCACTCGCCTTGGGACCAACCCTTTTGACAGGATAGGTAAACCTGTCCGGATGATAGGCAAGCTGTGCCGAAGCGAGGCCTTTGGTGCACAACGTCCCATGGGCTATGGGGCAATCAGGATCACCTGCAATCTTTGCAATTTTGCCGTTTTTCACATAGACGATGACTCCGCACCCGCCGTGGCACATGCGACAGTGGCTCTTCACGAACGAATCGTAACCATAGACCTCCATCTCACGCTCTATATTCGAATATCGAAACTCAACCATCTTCGCCTCCCGATGATTATGTTAAACACTTTTTGTTAAAGCTCAGAGGAGNTAAGAGAACTCTTTTGTAATTTCTGCCACCATAGAGCCATATCTTTTGACTACTGTTGCCGGAAATGTGACCATATCAAAAAGCACACCATTGAATTGACCCTAGGGATATTTTCTTTTATAAAGAAGCGTAATGTCAATGGGNAAAGGTCAGCTTTATAANTTGGTCATCTTTGATCTCGATGGGACACTTACAAAAGAGCGATCCATCTGGGAGTATATTCATATACNATTAGGGAANTGGTATGGGTTTGCCGAAGAATATCAAAAACAGTTTTTAGCTGGCAAAATTTCTTACGAAGAATTTTGTGAGCGTGATGCCCAGGTTTGGAAGGGAATGAA
>Ga0031653_10000270_pt1 | contig 10337 bp, 14 predicted proteins | sample FrelakmetBRP12BR_FD_55210 | JGI IMG/M metagenome (GOLD analysis project Ga0031653, IMG submission 55210) | Freshwater lake sediment microbial communities from the University of Notre Dame, USA, for methane emissions studies - BRP12 BR | ecosystem: Environmental > Aquatic > Freshwater > Lake >... | reverse complement strand
CGAGATGCTCAACCCGATATAGCCGGCGGCCAAAGAACAAGCTGCCCCGACCAGGTAGGAGAGGGCTGTATAAATGGAATAATGCCAGCCCTGCCCTTTCAGGCCAATAGCCAGCAAGATGGCCACAACGATGGCAAAAACGCTAATGGCCTTATACTCTCTTTTTAAAAAGGCCATTGCACCCTCATGAACTGCATCCGATATGGCAACCATTTGGGGGGTTCCAGGGTCCTGTTTCATCACCTTTTTAGCAGTATAGAATACAAAGAGTAAAGCGATGATACCCGTAAGCGAAGCCATTCCGATCCATTCCATTTTAATTAGCCCCCCTCCCTGCTTTTTTTCTTGAAATCACCTTCCAGACTTTGATTTGCACCAAAATACCCTAACTCAAACATATTCTTATTGCAATATGTCTGCAAGAAATTTTGTAATCATTGAGTCAGTTTTAAAAGAGTACAAAAATTTCCTTCACCTTTGAGGGAATAATTGCGGTAGGGTGAATACTAAGTGANGTTCCTCAATAAGACTGAAAACTACCAGTAAAAGTGTAGATAGATTAGGAGTGTTGCAATAGCTAGAATGGGAATGCTAACCATCGTAACTTCAAATATGTGAAATATGGTCTCCCCCTTCATTTTCTTTTCCTTCTCTCTTATAAAGCCTTTCAAGGAAATCCTTAGCCAATTTCCTCCCCCCCCATCCAAAAGCAATGGACAAGGCGAGGACAATTCCACCAAAGATAATGGTGAAGGCAGCAATGATTACTTTTTCTGCGATGCCTAAATGGTATAGGGCCATGGTTAATGAGAGAATGAGAATGAACCAGCGGATACTTCGACCGAGTAGCTTTGCTGATTCCATTTGGGCATTGACTGCTGCGATCAATGCGGCTTGACCTAAAAAGATGGCAATCAAGTAACCTACAATCAGAATAAGTATCGCAGCAAAAAGGTGGGGGAGGTAATTGAAAAATTGGGCAATAAAGTTTTGGGTGGCAGGAACATCAAGGGCATTGATCCCCATAATCAGCGTGATCAGGACGATGATCCAATAAAAGAAGCGGCTCAAAAGACTGGCAGGTGAATAAGTCAACCCCCCTTTGGACAACACTTCAACCAAACCCCATCGTTCGCTAACTTTATCAAATTGAATCGCTTTTAGGAACCGAAAGATGAGCTTTTTGACAATCCAGGCAATGAGAAACCCGATAATGAGAATCGTAATCATCGCCAGTAGATTAGGCAGGAATGTGATAACTTTTCCTAAAAATTTATTTATAGAGTCTGAAATGGCAACCTTCCAAATTTCTCCCATACCCATCACCTCCTATTTTTCCTATTCCCAGCGTTTAATGAGATAAGGTTTCATTTCTTCAAAAACCCTACAAAGGGATTCGATCTTTGCCTCCACCTCTCCAGCAGTACTTTCCTGATTTTCTATGACGAATGAAGCAACTCGACCGAGATAAAGAGGGATCATAGACTTCAATAAATGTTTGCGATGGACCGATCCTTTGTGATAAGCTGCCGCAAAATCGTAAATGATCCGAGCCCATAGGTCTTGAGGGAAAGAAAATGACTCGTCCGATAGTCGTCCAACAGATTCGAGCCAAAGGGTTATCTCTGGAAGTAGAACCTTTCTCCATATATCCATCAGATCCTTCACTCCTAATCGAAAATTCCTTATCATGCGTTCAACGTTTACGGAAATTGGCTCAAGACCCACTTCAAAATGAAAGCCGAAGGTCGGAATTGGTTGTGATTCTCTAACCTCTTTCCAGAGGTGTTGATAATTCCCCATCAAACTAAATACTGAGGAGACGACTTGAGTGAACATTGGTCCAAGATCGCCTTCTGGATCTTTGGCATCGTGGATTTTGGCACCCAGATAAGATTGGCATACCTTGTATCCCTCAGCGATGGCAAGGGTCGTCATCCAGATATCGATTCCAAATCTGGCCACATCGGTTTCCCAAACATCTTTGGTCAAATAGAAAGTGGCCAATTTTCTAGAAAAACCAAAATCTCCTCCAATCGGTTGACGAACTCTTTTTCCATATAAAGCCCGAGTGATGGGATAAACAATGCTGTTGGTAATCGTTCCATCATATTTATGTCTCCCGTAAAGAGGGGCAACGTAATCAAAACCTTCCTCATAAATTGGCCTCAGAAGAAGTTCCATCCATTCTGGTGTTATTGATCTTAAATCCGAATCGACCACTGCACAGGCCTTTGCATGGAGTAAGTGGGCAGCTTCAAAGATGGTCCGGAAAGCACTCCCTTTACCGGGAGCTCCATGGTATGGGGTCACGATCTTATGAACGGGATGTACCGGGTGAGAGGTGAGGATCATCTTAAAATCTTCGATCCCAACTTTCTTCACCTCCTCCTGAGTACCATCGGTTGAACCACCATCCGAATTTACCAATATCGCCTTTGCCTTTGGAAAATATTTGGCAAGACCGGCCATCACCGCCCTTACCACATGCCCAATGGTACGAGCATTGTTATAACTTGGAATCCCGATCAATATATCGGCCTCTTTGATCTCTTTCCACTGACTCTCGAACAATTTCTCCATCAATCTCCCTTAGAATTTAAACCCAACAATTCTCTAAAATGCTATCCATCCCTTCTTTCTCAATTTTCTCCATTACTTTTCCCCAATCTCCTCTAAATTGCAAATATTTTAGCCATTTTTTGTTTCTCTCCTGAAAAAGGAGTCCCATGTTAGAGAGGCACTCCTTTGCCCTCTTCCATTCCTTCTTCCATAAATAATCCAAAGCAAGAAAAAGCGAGGTGAGAAGGGCTTTGGGATAGAGACTCCATTTTAGAAAATATCCCGGATAAGGGTCAAGGTTAATTGAAAGCCCTCTCTTCGCTTTTTGGCGTTCGTATAGGAAGCGTTCAACGTCCCCTTTCAATTCTTCATGAAAATAGACTTTTGTTCTCTCAGGATGGAGATGTTTTATCCGTAGTTGCTTATCGAACAGGACGCAGAACCCCAGTTGTGTGGCGTTGATGAGGTAATCCGTATCTTCCCCCCTTGGAATGTAAGGGTCAAAGGGAACGCTATGAAATAAGTGACGATGAAGGACAAGATTTCCGCCCAAAAGCATCGGGGAAGGAAGGAGTCGATCTTTTGAGGAGAGCATTTCCTCCCAGACTTGATTCATCCATTTTGTCTTATTCCACAGACATCTCCACCAGAGCTGTTGTGGAGGAAGAAGGATCGTCCCATCCGGGTTAATATAAAATCCACCCTTTCCAAGAACAACTTTCCCATCCCGTTCTTGATTCAGATACTCACAGGCCACTTTTAAATATTGCGGATCTTCCACGACTTCATCGTTATCAATGAAGATGGCGACATCCATGGAAAGCCCTTGGGCGAGAAGAAGACCTGTGTTACGGATTTTTGAAAATCCTTTCAGGTCAATGAGGGAATAAAACTTTTTGAAATCCTTCTGGGTCAAATATTCTCTTAAATTCATCAAATGATAGGAAGAAAAGATTAACGTCCTCCGACCATCACAAAAGTGCCTCATTTCCTCCTTGAGAAGCCTATTCGCCTCCTCAAGAGCCCCTTCTTTGTCTCCTCCGCTCAGATCTAAGGCAACAGGCAGTACAAGCATAAAATCTTGGTCTTCTAATACTTTCAAGCTTTCGATCGCTCTCTTGGCCAACCTCAACCCCTCTAAATGGAGTAATTCCTCCGGTTGATTTAACATGAGGTAGATAGGGATGATAATCGCTTTTTTCATGCCTCTTTGCTTTTATTTCCTTCCTGTCCGAGGGAAGCTGGTTTGTATAATATCGTTTCAAGATTCTTGATCTCTCGCTTCAATTCCCTTGATCGAATGGAGGTCTTAATGGCCCTTGGAATCCAGAAAAAGAGGGTGATGAGAATACCTAACCCGAAGGATCCTAAGATCGTGTAGATAAGAGAAGTTTCAAATCTCCAAATGAGAAACTTCATCACCACAGAAGGGGCTGTGGAATTTTGTACTGCAAAAATAGCCATCCCAATTACTACTAAAAGGGCTAACCAGTAAAAAATCTGCACTTGTTTTCCCTCCCGATTTAAATTTCTAACTCCTTGACGATGTTTAGGATTACTTTGTTCCAAGTCTGAGGGCCGGTCCCATTGATGATCGTAAAATTTTGAATCGGTGGTAGGACCTTCGGTGAAACGCTATCTTCTTCTTTGAGAAAAACTGGACGGTCCACGACTGATAACATGGGAAGATCGTTCAGGCTATCACCGATACCAATAGTGAAGATTGAGAAAAATTGATTCTCATAGAACTCCTTCAAAATTTCAACGGCCTTGCCCTTATCGTTCTTGCCCAGGATATGGTGAAACCTTCCACCCCAGGCATAGTTCATCCCCTTCTCTTCAATTTTCTCCTTCACCAACTCAACTTCTTTTTCGCCGCCTTCAATGATAAAAGGCTCATCATATTCTCTCTTTTTGGCTAATACGGCCTCTTTTATGTCCAAGCCACAAAGGGAAAAAATTTCTTCCTCAGTGAGATCAGAGAATCCCTTAATTAAAATTCCTGTCTCTTTTTTAATCCATTCCAAAACTTCGATAATCTGGGGATAAAAAATACCCAATTCCAGAACGAAAAACCAATCTGTTTCTCTGTCGTAAGGAAACCGAAAAGAAAAATAATCCTTGGGAATAAAAACAGCGCCTCCATTTTCAGAGATAAACGGGTGACTGTTTTCCAATTTTCTCCGATAAAACTCCATCTCTGCCCTGGTCTTACTGCTTGAAAGAACAAGGGGAATGTCCTTTTGTCTTATCAGATGGAGGGCAGATTGAGCTGGTTCAAAGGAATAAGTGTTCCGATCAAGCAGAGTCGCGTCAAGATCTGTAAAGATTACCAGTTTACGTGTTGTCGTCGTCGACGGCATTCTTCAACCTTTCCAAAAATTCTGGGATGGCAGAGGTGACCCTGCTCCAGTTTGGAATAAGAGGAATACTAAGGGGATCCTCTAAAAATGCCTTGCTGGCCAATTCAATTCCTTTGGTGAAGGTTTCCACAGCCACTCCTTCTTCATGCCGGTCAAAATCGAGCCCATTGATGGCCGCATCGTCATGATATTTCGTTATGGTTTCCTGCGCGATTCTTATGTAAGTCGCTTTTAACGTCTTCAGGAGGCTTTCGGAAAGATCGATTCCTTCGCTGGCTAAGTTTCTGAAGAGGTTCTTGGCAATATCTGTGGACATTCTTAAGAGTCCTTTACTCGGATCATCTGGAGAAAGTTCCTGATGCTTATGTTCATAATTCTCTGTCAAATCGACCTGACAGATTCGCCGAAGGGAGCAGTTTCTGAAGACTTCTGAGAGAACTCCCACTTCGAGTCCCCAATCCCATGGGATCCTATTGATCCGTGCAAGATCCGTAATCATTGAAAATTCTCCAGCTAAAGGATATCGAAAACTGTCCAGATAAACCAAAAAAGGAAGGTACCCTAAGAGTCGTTCAAAAGATCTTAAGAGGGGTGTGACTAAAAGCCGCGTCACCCTCCCGTGCATTTTATTAGTGACCCGAGCATAATATCCCTTGCAGAATTCATATCCCAAATTTGGATTGGTAACCGGGTAACATAATCGGGCTATAAATTCTCGATCATAACTTAGGATATCACAGTCGTGAAGAACAATCACCTCGCTCTTTTCACTGGCAAGAACATAACCAAAAGCCATCCAGGTGGAACGTCCTTTTCCATCCTCACCTGCTGAAATATCATTTTTATCTAATATATCGTAAAGGGATTTGACTCTATCCCCATCATTCCAGACGATAATGGTTTCCTGAGGAAGTATAGAAAAGAACTCTTTTGCATGTTCAAACTCTTCTTTACCTGCCCTCCCCAAGGTGACAATGATTTGATTGATGTATTTGATTCTCTTAATCTCGGAGACGATCGTTTTGAGAGCCTTCTCTTTTAGTTCGGAGTAGAGGGAGGGTAAAACGAGCGCGATGGGATTGTACCTTGAATAGAATTCGAGCTCCATCTCTGTCCGTTCGAGGTTCATTTTTTTTAAATGATGAAGCGTGGTGATCACTCCAGGTTGAAAAAAATCGGCCATTTCCGTTCTCCTTTTAAATGAATCAGATTAACTTACCCTAAGCATAAATGAGGACAATAATTCCAAGAACCGCACTCACAACTAAAATCCACCCTCCGAACAGTAAAAAGTTTAAAATAAGACTTCTCCATTTTCGCTTTCCCTGATCTGCCTTGCCGATGGAGTTTTCCTCTCTGATGGTTTTTTCCATAATATCCTCTTTTCTCTTCATATGGAAGCTACTGTTTAAAAATTTTTATTGCTATCTCCGTTGCCTCCATTCCAAAATGACAAGATCAGGATTAATCTTTTTCAATGATTGACTTTAATTTTTTCCTCTTATCAATTTCTTTTCTCTTCTAACCCTCACTAATGCTTCGGCCAGGACGATGCTTCGACGCCCTGACTTCTTCACTAACTTACCAATCTCTCTTAATGACCTTCCTTTTCGATAACTAGAAAGGGTTAATAACATGGGCATGTTCACACCGGTCACGACTTCGACTTTCCCTCTTTTAAGAAAGATAGACTGAGGTTCGTCGGGGTCCCACCCAGCACATCCGTTAAAATCACAACTCCATCCCCATCATTCACTTCTTCGATTTCTTTTTGAATTCGATCTCTAACCTCATTCCCTTTATCTTTTGGCCAAATAGAAACCCCTCTTATTTTCTGTAAATTTCTAACGAGAAACTGAACGGATGAGATGAGAGCCTCAGCCAACCTTCCATGTGAGACAATGAGAATTCCAACCATTCTTAACTCCTTATTTTTCTTAAAAGACCATCTCGTGAACCAAAGTTCTTAGTTTATTGAAAAGAATTGGCTTCTCTAAATAGGCAGTCGCCCCTCTATCAAAGGCCTTACGACGAACCTCCTCACTTCCAAATGCTGTGATCACAATGATAGAAACCTTGGGTTGAAGTTTTTTTATTCCTGGAAGAATATCTAATCCAGTCAGACCCGGCATCCGAATATCGGTAATAATCAGATCAAAAGGTTCCCTGGCGATCTTACGGAAAGCTTCGGAACCATTCTACACAGAGTCTATCTTAAACCCATCCTCTTCAAAGAAATCTTTCAACAAAGACCTCATATCTTCATCATATCCTACAATCAAAATTCTCTTTTTAAGATGACCCATCACTGTTTCAATGAAGGAGGACTAAGGTCAGCGAAGAAGGTTCTCTTCCTAAAGACCAACTTGGATCTGGTCACGGATTTGGAATTGAACTGATCACGCCTCCTCCAATTCCTTTTTTCTTATATGTTTACCAATAATAAGAAAGTCGCTGCCCGAATTGTACTTCGGATAGTGGCCTGACCATCCAGTTTCCACCTGCAGAAAATATGGGAATATATGTTTTGGACTCTTGCGATTGACATTCATCCCTTTACATTATAGAAAACAATTCTGACGTTCCACGGTAGATTGCCCTATATTGGGAAATGACCCTCACTTTACACTGCCCTGACCCCACTTTGGGAATGTTCCATAGATATTTCCCGCTATTTTGCACATTCTCTTGAACTATTTCCCAAGATTTTCCCCCATCTCTTGAGAACTCAATGGTTACCATCGCCCCAAATTCAGATTCTACTGGTTTCACTTCCCAGAGGATCTCATAAGAGTCTCCTGCCTTTACAACATCATTGGGCTTAGGAGTCAGAATCGTAACACCTTGGTCTGGTAAAGGCTTGGATGAACAACTTAAAAAAATCATGAACATACCAGCTAAAATTAATAATGGAATAAGTTTTTTTCTCATTGGCCTCTCCTTTCTGTAAAATTTTTTAATCCAACACCCCCTTTAGCTTTCCTGGAATTCTTTCCAGAAAAGAACTCCTTATTCCCCAAAAAGTACGAATACTACCAGAAAGATTGCTCCCAATCCAATTATTGCCAACAAGATCAACATTGGAATTGGTGATTCTTCCTTACCTTCTTTCCTATCATCCATTCTATCCACTCCTTTCCAACCCCTGTGACATACTCCGACCGAATAGACTATTTCTCCAGCCAAGGTAGTTATATGCATTGTTTCTAAAAAGTCGTCTTTACACTTCTGTTAAATTCAGTGTTACTTGCTTAAAATGGAAATAAGGACAAGAATTCCAATGATAAATCCAGCGACCAGTATCCAACCCCCAAACATTAAAAAGTTCGCAATGCCACTTAGCCATTTTCGCTTCCCCTTTTTTTCTTCCTTAACAATAGTTTTCTCTTTCTCTTTGATTACTGCCTCCATGGTTTCCCCCTTTATACAAAATTTATAAACAACTACTATTTACTTTTGTTTGGATTTGGTTAGTTTGAAAACACGGAGAAATGCCAATAATATTCCTCCGCCTAAAGCTCTTACAAACTCCCAATATCATCTCTTGTAAATGACAAAACCTAAAATTTTTCAAGAGTCATTTCTGACGAATAGGCCTTACTCGTTTTGCTCCATATTGTTTTCTACATTAAGATTTATTCTNAGTTGACGGGTCCTTTTCCATTGTTTTTCCGAAGTATATCATTGCAGAAATCATCAGCACACCCGACATAATCACAAGCGCAAAGATAATGACAGAGTGCACAGGCAACATGGTAATCAGCGTCCATGCTACGAAATTGCCAACGATCAACCCAGTCATTATCAGAAAATGTCTCATCTTTTCCTCCTTGTATAAGTTGATTCACAAAATATTGGTTCTTAAAAAAGGCAAGATTCCATTGCCATAGATGTATTGTTCCTACATCGACTATATTCTTGTTTTCTATCGTGAGTGATGGCCAGGAATCCAGCATTCTTGCGGAACCATTACCGAATTGTGCAAAAAAAAACCACCTATTTCCGTCATTGGGTTTTCCACCAGACCATCCCCCCTTATTCACTTAAAAAATCTTGATCTTGTCTGTGACTACTAACAAAAGGAAAATGACTATCAAAAATATAATGATTAAGAATAGATATCCTTTTTCAAATTTCATGGTTCCCTCCTTTTCGTTTCAGACGTGAGCAATATGGTCCAATAGTTTTCCCTGGAAAGATTCGGATTTAGAACCAACCATTACCCTTCTTCTTATTTCTTATCCTGATACCAACGCATACAAGTATTGCTAATCCGAAAATCCCAAAAACTGGTATCCAAGTTTCCATTTATTATCACCTCCTTCCTTTTTTTATTCTTATTTCGCCATCTTGAACTCCAATAAAAAAGGCCGCTATCCAAGTAGCAGACAGCGGCCCGACCATCTAACTTTTTAACCTCCAGAAATATTAGATATTTCTGGACCCCATTATTTTCTTATTTAATTGTATATCCTTACCGATGCCAGTAAATCAGCCCAATAAAAAAGCCGCTGCCCGAAAGTTTACTTTCGGATAGCGGCCCGACTATCCAATTTTTATCCTCCAGAAATATTTAACTTGATTTCTGGACCCTAAGATAGAATATACAAAACCTCTCTTCCAAATGTCAAGAATTTTTTGTAAAGAAATTCTAAAAACTTTTTTTCAGCTCCTTGCCCTACTTTTTTTCTGAAATCGATTCATCGCTGTTTCAAGTCCTTCCAAAAGCATGATTTTCAGGGATTCTGCTGCCTGGAAAAGGATTTGATCTAATNGAGNCTCCTCGATTTTATTAAAAACCTCTAAGACATACTCGGCTGGTTCCATCCCTTCAGNGGGTCTTCCGATGCCAACCTTCAGTCTCAAGAAGTTGTTTCCACCCATACTCTCAATGATAGACCGAATCCCTTGATGCCCCCCATCCCCTCCCCTTTGTTTAAAACGAAGTTTCCCAAAAGGGAGATCCAAATCATCATGAACAACGATGAGATCCTCCAACCCCAGGTGAAAGAAATCGGCTACTTTTTTGACCGCTTCTCCACTACGATTCATGAAGGTCATGGGCTTAGCAAGGATAACCTGCTGAGAATCGATCCATCCTGTTCCGTATAGGGATTTGAAACGTTTGGTGCGGATAGGAATGTGGTTTATTTTGGCGAGACAATCCACTACCTGAAATCCGATATTATGCCTGGTCATTCGATATGAGATTCCAGGATTCCCCAGTCCTACGATGATTTTCACATTCGGTTATTCTTTTTCCTCCTCCTCCTTTTCCTTTACCTCAGGCCCTTCAACAGCCTCTGGAGCCACTGCTTCTACAACCTTCTCCTCCACCACAGGGGGCACGACCGTGGCAATGGTAAAGTTAGTATCTGATATAATTTTTGCTTTCTCCACTTGAATATCTTG
>Ga0031653_10000269_pt1 | contig 10337 bp, 10 predicted proteins | sample FrelakmetBRP12BR_FD_55210 | JGI IMG/M metagenome (GOLD analysis project Ga0031653, IMG submission 55210) | Freshwater lake sediment microbial communities from the University of Notre Dame, USA, for methane emissions studies - BRP12 BR | ecosystem: Environmental > Aquatic > Freshwater > Lake >... | reverse complement strand
AGTTATTTTTTCCTTGGATATTTTTGAAATTTCCAAACCGCTCGATTATGGTCTCCGATATCAGAAGAAAAATAATGAGACCCGTCATTTTTGGAGACAAAATAAAGGTAAGGGACGGGAGCGGGGTGGACCGCAGCCAGAAGGGAGTCTTTTCCAGGATTACAGATGGGAGTGGGAGGAAGTCCAACCACGAGGTAAGTGTTATAAGGAGTGGGTTTCATGAGATGTTCTTTGGTCAGATTCCCATTGAAATTTTTAATTCCATAGATCACAGTGGGGTCACTTTGAAGGGGGATTTTCTTTTTTAAGCGATTATGGAAAACAGCAGAGACGAGAGGCTTCTCTTCAGAGAGTGAAGTTTCTTTTTCGATAATGGAAGCCAAGATGACCACTTCTTTTTCAGAGATTCCTATTTCAAAATTCCGATCAACAAGGTCTGATTTGAAGACTTTTTTAAACCGAAGAACCATCATCTTGATGACTTCCTCTGGATCCATCTCTCGAAAGAGATGATAGGTGTCAGGGAAGAGGTAGCCTTCTAACGTTGGCCCTGCCCATTGAGAGAGGCCAAGAGAGTTGATCAAGGCAGGAGAGGTGGCCTTTTGAAGGAACTCCTTCTTTTCAATAAGATTCAAATCTTCCAATAAGTGGGCAATTTGGGAAAGGGTATATCCTTCAGGAACAGTCACCAGATGATGTTTCACTTGCCCCTTCACCAAAGCATCCAACACATCAAGGGGAAACATTTGGGTATGGAATTCATATTCTCCTGCCTTAATCTTGGTCTTTTTTCCAAGGACGGTGGCGAGGAGAATAAAAAAATGTCTGTTTTTGACGATCTCCTCCTGTTCGAGTATTTCTGAAACTTTTTTAAGAGGAGTTCCTTTTTTAATGAAGATCATTTTGGCCGATGCCGTTTTGGAAGGAGGGACAAAGAAAAACCAATAAAGAACGGATATGAAAAAGAGGAGGAGAAATCCAGACAAGAAGAGGAATTTAACCCTGGTGGAAGGTTTCATGATTGATGCTCCTGCTCTGGTCTAAGAATCCTTGGAGGATGAGGACAGCGGCCAGTTTATCAATGACCTTTTTCCTTTTTTTTCTAGAGACATCTGCCTCCAATAAGACCTTGGAAGCCCCCACCGTCGAAAGCCGTTCATCCCACGTCACGATGGGAACTTGAATTTTTTCATTGAGAGTCTTTATCCACTGGAGGACGATTTCTGCCTGTTTGCCTAAGGTCCCGTTCATGTTTTTGGGGAGTCCTACTACGATTTTATTAATTCCATATTGATGAACAAGCGTCACAATCTCTTTTAAATCCTCTTCCTTCGTTTTCCGTCTGAGGGTTTTGAGACCCTGAGCCGTTATTCCCAATTCATCACTGACGGCCACTCCGATGGTATGGGATCCGATGTCTAAACCCATTGTTCTCATTGATTTTTTATTGCCCATTTGCTTTGGATTGTCAAGGTTTCTATTTCATGAGTTTCCCTTTGGTATTTCTAATTCCAATAAATACAATAAGTTATAATTAACTTGTTAGGATAAAAATATCTTGACAAAAGAATATGCCTTTGTTATAAATTGCACAATCTAATCTTTAGGAGGCGATTGTATGGACTTTAAATTATCAGAAGAACAAGAAGCGATGCGAGAGATGGCTAAAAATTTTGCAGAGAAAAAAATTGCTCCGACGATGGAGGAAGACGAGAAAGAGCACCGTTTTCGCCGGGAAATAGTAAAAGAAATGGCTCGACTGGGTTTTTTTGGATGCATTGCGCCTGAGAAATATGGTGGAAACGAAAGCGGCTACCTTTCCGCTTGCGTCATGACGGAAGAAATTGCAAGAATTTCTCCATCCTGGGGACTTCCCTTTAACCTTCAAATGAACTCGATTCAATCCGTTCTTCTCAATTTTGCAACAGAGCAGCAGCGAGAACGCTGGATTCCCAAATTAATCAATGCCGATTTACTCGGCTGTTTTGCCATCACCGAACCCAACACAGGTTCTGATGTGGCCTCCATGAAGTCAACAGCAGTAGAAACGGAGGGTGGCTTTGTTCTGAATGGGACTAAGATGTGGATTTCAGGAGTTCCGGTGGCTGACCTCGGTATTGTTTATGTCTATACAGATAAAGCAGCAAAGCATCGTGGGATGTCAGCGTTTATTGTGGATATGCATGCCCCCGGTGTCACGCAAAAGTCCATTGATTCAAAATTGGGTCTTTTTTGCGCTCCCACAGGAGAGATCGTTTTCGAGGATGTCAAATTGCCCAAGGACAGTTTGGTNGGACAAAAAGGAGATGGTTTTAAAATCTGCATGGCCATGTTAGATAACACTCGACTCTCCTCTGCGGCGAGGGCCGTGGGAGTGGCGAGGGCCTGCCTTGAACATTCTGTTCGGTATGCCAATGAACGGGAACAGTTCGGCCAGCCCATTGCCAATTTTCAAATGATCCAGGAGCAGATTGCAGAGATGTATGTTGAAGAACAGGCTGCTCGACTTTTGGTTTATCGAGCCGCCTGCAATAAGGACTTGGGGCAGCGAAATACCATCGAGGTTTCCTGTGCAAAGTACTATGCCGCAGAGGTGGCTGTCAAAGCGGCGAATCAAGCGGTCAAGATTTTCGGATCCTATGGTTTTTCAACAGAGTATCCTGTGGAGAGGTTTTACCGAGATGCTAAATCCTATCAGATTGTAGAGGGGACATCCAATATTCAAAAGATGATCATTGCTAGAAATGCATTAGGTCTTAAATAAAAATTCACTTCTTGAGAGGAGGAGAATTTCATGGGGACACCAGTGACTGTACCAATGGTAGGTAAGATTGTTTCGGTTTCGGTAAAAGTGGGAGACAAGGTGAAAGAGGATGATCAGGTAGCGGTATTAGAAGCAATGAAAATGGAAATGCCTGTTGTGGCACCGGTCACCGGAACAGTGAAAGAGGTTTGTGTGGCCTCAGGGCAAGAGGTCGAAGCAGAAGCGGTGATCGCAGTGATTGAATAGGGATGGCTTAGAAGAGAGGGGGGAAGGAACCGGTGGAAGGAGATGTTTTAGAAGGATTGAATATACGACCTCTGACCATTGGGGATCTCGATGCGATTGTTGAAATTGATCGAAAGGTTTTAGGAAAAGTCAGGCAAGATTTCTGGAAAAAAAAGATCGAACTCCCTAGTCCCCGATATCCTTTTTCAGGTCTGGTGGCTGAACTCAGTGGGAAGGTCATTGGATTTATTGTCGGTGAAGTGAGTGGATGGGAGTTTGGGATTCCGGAAACGGTGGGATGGATCAGCACGATCGGGGTGGATCCTGATTACCAACATAAAGGGGTTGCGAGAAAGTTGAGTCAAGAATTTATTAAAAATGTAAAGGCGATTGGTGTAAGCGTCGTTTATACGTTGGTCAATTGGAGCGATTGGGATTTGCTCAAATTTTTCCACGCCATGGGATTTACGAGAGGGGGTGAGATGATTAACTTAGAACTGAAAATTGATTAGTGCGTTGATCTCCTGGTATTTTTCTACACTTTAATCGATCCTCGAGGCCTTCGATTTGGCCTTCTATTCTTCCATGATTTTTTCCTTTTAAGCACCTCTTCGCCGTTCCTTGTTAGGATTTACCAAACCACGCATAATTATTTAAAAATATTCAACTTTCTATCTATATTTTTTTCTTGACAAAGGATAATATGTGTGTTAGTTGTCGACCGACCAGTCGGATTTAAACCAAACAGTCGGTTTTTTTTATATTGGAACACTTTATAGAACGCCNCTATGGAAAAATACCTTAAACAATTAACCCAAAAAGAATTGGGCAAAATGATCAGCATTGCCAAAGCGGCTGCCAAGCTATTCAATGAGAAAGGCTATTTGGAAACGAGCATGGACGATATTTCAACGGCAGCCAAATTGAGCAAAGGGGGTATTTACCATTATTTTTCAAGCAAAAATGAAATTCTCTATTTTATTTCTACCAATTTTATGGGTCTTCTTTTGAAAGATTTAGAACAAGAACTGAAGAAGATTGAGGATAATTTTGAAAAAATTCAATTTATTATCTCCCGCCACATAGGATTTTATACGAAATATATTTCAGAGGCCAAAACAACGATCCATGAAGGGCACTTGCTCCCCCCAGAATATTTTAAAATCATCGCTGAGCAAGAGAGACAATACCACCAAATTGTCAGCAGCATTCTGTCAGACTTATTTGACGGTCAGATTTCAGAAGATCAATTGAAGGTGCTCACCTTTATCCTGTTTGGGACATGTAATGGGATCTATTTTTGGTACGATCCTAAAGGGCTCATGAATCCTGAAGAACTCTCAAAGATTATCAGTGACATTTTATGTAAAGGGTTATTAGGTTTTGAGGTGAAGAAGAAGGCGAACGTTGTAACGCAGGATAACGGATGATGGGTTTAAGGAAATAACGATTAATGACTGGCAAAGGTGGAAGATGTTTGATCAAACGAGTTTTCTACCAACGAAAGAATTAAAGAATTTTAAAGATAGAATTCAACGAGTCGCCAGGAATGAAATAGCCCTTCAGGCACCCTTGGTCGATGAGGAAGAATTTTTCAACCATGAGGTGGAGTCGTTATTATGGGATCTCGGATTAATGACCCTTACCTTTCCAGAAAAATATGGAGGCTATCGCAAGGGTAGGAATGTCGCTTTGTGCATTGCCGTGGAGGAGATTGCAAAAGTTTGTGCTTCCTCTGCTCTCTTGCTCATCATCCAAGCGGTCGGAAGTTTTCCAATTATCCACGGGGGATCGAATGAATTAAAACAGAAATATTTGCCGCAAATGAGCGAGGGGCGTAAGCTGGTGGCTTACTTGGTGACGGAGCCCACTTCCGGTTCAGATATTGCAGGCATCCAAACGACCGCTGTTTGGGATGGGAATGAATTTATTCTCAATGGTTCCAAATGCTTCGCGACCAGTGGGGGCGTCGCCGGGATCTATTCCGTATTAGCCAAAACATCGGAAGGGAAAGGAAACGGGAATAGTTCTTTTTTCCTTGTGGAAAGGGAGTCTCCTGGTTTATCGATCGGACGAACAGAAAGCAAACTGGGACAACGAGGATCCAATACCACAGAGGTCTTCTTAGATAATGTACGGGTTCCAGCGGAGAATCTATTAGGCCGTGAGGGGGACGGTTTCCTGATCGCGATGAAGGATTTTGATATGTCGCGGCCTGCAATCGGCGCCCAGGCGTTGGGCATAGCGGAAGGCGCTTTTGAGGCCATCCTTCAATTTATCAAGGAGGGGCATACCCTGGGGAAGTCCATTGCTGATCATCCGTTCATCCAGACGATCCTCGCGGATTCGGCCATGTTGATCGAAGCCTCCCGAGTGTTTGTCTACCGTGCGGCCATATTAAATGACGAAGGGAAAAATAGTACAAAGTTTGCATCGATGGCGAAATGCTTTGCAGGCGATGCCGCCATGAAAATTACGACAGACGCCATCGATGTCATTCAGGTCTTGAGTGGGTATGGTTTCTTAAAAGATTTCCAGGTCGAGAGGATGTTTCGAGACGCAAAATTGACCCAGATCTTCGAGGGGACCAATCAGATACAGCGACTGGTCATTGCCCGTCAGATTTTGAAAGAATCGATGTCATTCAACAAATAGAAGAAAGCGATCCTCATGTTCCAGTTGGATGAAGAGCAGAGACTGATTCTCCAATCCGTCCGAGAGATTGTCGAAAAAGAGATCAAGCCGCGAGCGACCCTTCTGGATGAGACAGGAGAATTTCCTTGGGAGGCCATTCGGATTTTTGCCAAGAATGACATCCTGAATCCTTTGCTGCCCCGAAAATATGGTGGCGTAGAAGTTTCCATCTATACCTTTTGTATGATCGTTGAGGAGATTGCAAAGGCCTGTGCCTCCTCCGCACTCCTGCTCATCGCCCAGGCAGAGGGGACATGGTCCATTGTTTGCGGAGCAGATGAATCCCTCAAAGAGAAATATTTGAAACGCTTGGCAGGGGATTCCAAAGTGCTAACAGGTTTGGGGGCAATCGAACCCTCTGCTGGCTCAGGTATCTTTTCTCTCCCGACACGCGCAGAACTTCGAGGAGATCAATACATCCTCCAGGGAGAGAAATGTTTTGCCAAGAACGGTTCGGTGGCTGATTTTCTGGTGCTGTATGCCTGTACCGATCCTTCAAAAGGAAGCCGTGGCATCAGTGCTTTTGTAGTGGAGAAAGGATTCCCCGGTTTGGTTCCCAAAAGAGATGAAAATAAGATGGGGATGCGAGGGACCATCTATTCCGAAATCCTCTTGGAAAATTTAGGTGTCCCCAGAGAAAACCTGATTGGCCAGGAAGGAGATGGATTTTCGATTATGCTGAAGACTCTCAGCGCGAGCCGTCTCTTCACGGCTGCTCAAGCTGTTGGTTTAGCCCAGGGGGCCATGGAGGAAGCCATTTCCTATGCCCGAAGAAGGGTCCAGTTTGGTAAGGCCATTTCTACCTATGCTCCCATCCAATTCATGATCGCGGAGATGGCGACAGGAATTGAATCAGCAAGACTGCTCACCTACCAAACAGCTCTCTTATTTGATCAAGAGGAGTGGAGAAAGGCAGGAACCCATGCTGCCATGGCGAAACTCATCGCTTCGGAAACAGCGATGAAGGTCACAACCGATGCGGTTCAGATCATGGGTGGCTATGGGTATATGAAGGACTATCCTGTGGAGCGTATGATGCGAGACGCCAAGCTGATCCAGGTCCATGCAGGGACGAATCAAATCATGAAGTTGATTATTGGAAGAGATCTTACCGGAATTTCTTGATATNGTTAGATCGTCTCAGAACTGAGCTGAAAGAAAAGATTCTGTTCAATAGTCATTGAATGACTCATCGAAGGAGAGATGTCCATGGATTTTAATTTAACCTCGAGACAACGATTGATCAAAGAAGCTGTTCGTGAATTCATGATGGGTGAATGCGACCCCGCCAAGACGCTCGAGTTGACGAAAAAGAAAGCGTTTCCTTGGGAAATCTATAAGAAGGCGGGGGAGAACGGTTATCTTGCCTCATACTACCCCAAAGAGTTAGGAGGGCAAGGAGTACCTCTTCTTGATTATTGTCTGATTATGGAGGAAATCATTCGCTATGATAACCGAATTGGGATGGCCCTCAGTCTCGGGTCCATTCCTGCTAAAACCCTTTTGAGGTTCGGGAATGAAGAGCAGAAGAAGAAATACCTTCCCGGATTGACAAAGGGAGAGAATGTTGCCTCCATTGCTGTCACCGAACCGAATCATGGAAGTGACATCCGGTTCCTCGATACCCAGGCCGTAAAAAAAGGGGATGAATATATACTCAATGGCAACAAAATTTACATCACCAATGCAAATATTGCCAATTTTTACACGGTTTTTGCCCAGACTGAACCTGAGGCTTCTCCCTACCGGGGGATCAGTGGTTTCATCGTCGAGAGAGAGGCGGAAGGTGTGACAGCGTTAGATCTGGGCGATAAGATCGGATTGAAAACAACCTCCTCCTGCAGCATTGAATTTCGGGATGTGAAAGTTCCCAAGAAAAACCTCCTTGGAAAAGAGAATCATGGGTTCACTTACATTATGGATGCGTTAAACGAAGGAAGAGCAGAGATTGCTAATCAGGCCGTAGGTCTAGCCAGAGGGGCTTATGATCGGGCCCTCTTTCATGCAAAAAACCGAGAACAGTTTGGGCAGAAAATTGGAAAGTTTCAGAACATCTCCCATCTGATTGTCGAGATGTCAGAAGAAATCGAATCCGCAGCCTTATTAGCCTATAAAGCAGTGTGGCTCATCGATCAGAAGAAGATGGATTTGGCCACCTCCTTGCAGGCAAAGGTCAAGTGTCCTCTCATGGCGATCGATGTCTGTCTGAAGGCGATGCAGATCCTTGCGGGAGCGGGTCTTTTTGAAGAACAATTTCTCCCGGGTTACCTGGGAGATGCCTTGGCGACCTGGCTCCTCGAGGGAACGGGTCAGATGCAGCGAAACACTGTAGCAGGACAACTCCTGGGAAGATTGTAAAGGTAAGTATTTCCTCCCATACAAACTTGACAAAATTCACCATCCTGATTTAATAAGGGTATTTCATCTTAAGGGGGTTTGCCTCATTGCCCATAGAGACTCACCTAAAAGTAGAAAACCTGACCTTGGGATTCGGAAATTTAATTGCCCTCCAAAATGTTAACCTTGAATTGAGAAAAGGGGAAATCTTAGGTGTCATCGGTCCTAATGGGGCGGGGAAGACTTGCCTTCTAAACTGCGTGAGTGGATTTTATAAACCCCAGAGTGGTCAAGTTTTTTATAAAGGGAAAGATCTCCTTAAAATTCATACTTACACGATCTCTCAACTCGGGCTCTCCCGAACATTCCAGAATGTAGAACTTTATACCGGGCTGAGCAGCTTGGACAACCTCCTGGCTGCCAGACACAATCTGATTCAATATGGCCTTTTATCTTCACTCTTTCATTTTGGAAGATCCACCCGTGAAGAGGTTAAACATCGGAGGGCCATCGAAGACATCATCAAACTCTTAGAAATTGAAGATATCCGGGACCATATTGTGGGCTCTCTTCCCTACGGATTAAGGAAAAGGGTTGAATTGGGGAGGGCTTTGGTCCAAGAGCCGGAGGTTCTTTTACTCGATGAACCGATGGCGGGAATGAATGTGGAAGAGAAAGAGGATATGGCAAGATTTATTCTGGATATCAACGAGCTGAAAGGGACGAGCGTCATGTTGATCGAGCACGATATGGGGGTCGTGATGGACATCACCCAACGAATTGTGGTTCTCGATTTTGGGAATAAAATCGCTGAGGGGACGCCCCAAGAAATTAAAGAAAATCCAGTGGTCATCAATGCCTATTTAGGGAAGGCATAACATTGATGGAAAGTAAAAAACAAAATTTTGATACCATCCCGAAGCTTCTCCAAAATAGAGCTCTCGAATATGGCCGTCAACAAATTGCCATGCGGAAAAAGGATTACGGGATATGGAACGAGTACACTTGGCAGGATGTCTATGAACATGTGAGGAAAATCGCTTATGGCCTTCTCTCTCTCGGATTTGAGAAAGGCGATAAAATTACAATTATAGGAGATAATGATCCAGAATGGTTTTGGGCAGAGTGGGCTGCCCAGTCCCTTGGAGGAGCAGCCGTAGGGGTTTACATCGATTGTATTCCCTCTGAGGTGAAATATTATATTGAGCACTCCGATTCAACCTTTGTCTTTGCAAGGGACCAAGAACAGGTCGATAAAATTCTGGAGATCCTCGACCAACTTCCCAAATTGAAGAAGGTCATTTATTGGGATCCCCGAGGATTGTGGTTTTATGACACTTCAAAAGCCATGGATATAAAAGTTCTGGAAGACTTGGGACAGAAATATGCCAAGGATCATCCGGACCTTTTTGAAGAGTTCTTATCTCAGGGGAAAGGGGAGGACATTGCTGTCTTTTGCTATACCTCAGGGACAACGGGACTTCCAAAGGGGGCCATGCTCAGCCATCAAAACCTGTCCTATGCAGTAGAGGCCATGGAGCAATATAACAAATTCCTGCCTATGGAGAATTATCTTTCCTATATCTCTCCTGCTTGGCTCACAGAGCAGATCCTAGGTCTGTGTGGGGGGGTGTCGATTCCTTTGGTTCTCCATTTTCCCGAAAAGCCCGAAACCGTCCAGGTCGATATCCGGGATATCGCTCCCCATATCATTTTTTACGGAGCTCGCCTATGGGAAAGCTTGGCCTCTACGATCCAGGTAAAAATCACCGATAGCACTCCATCAAAAATTTTCTTTTATAACTTGGCCTTAAAGGTGAGCCATCAGAGATTGGAGGCTCAGGAAAGAGGTGAAAAAATTGGTTTCCTATTAGGCGTGCTTCATCGTTTTGCGGACTTTATGGTCTTTCGCCCCTTGAGGGATCGGATTGGATTTACAAAAAACAAGGTGGGGTATACCGCAGGGGCGGCCATTAGCCCTGACATGATGAGACTCTTTCACGCCATTGGGATCAATATTAAGAACCTTTACGGAACGACAGAAGCCAGCTTGATCTCTCTGCACAAAGATGACGATGTCCGCTATGAGACCATTGGGATCCCCTTTGGTGGATGTGAGGTCAAAATCTCAAAGGAAGGCGAAATCCTGGTTAAGAGTGGTGGGGTCTTTGTTGGTTATTATAAGAGTCCTGAAGCAACGGCCAAGGTTCTCAAGGATGGCTATTATCACACCGGTGATGCGGGTCTGTTTGATAAAGGACACCTCGTTTATCTTGATCGGGTGGATGAGATGATCGAACTTTCTGATGGAAAGAAA
>Ga0031653_10000268_pt1 | contig 10340 bp, 10 predicted proteins | sample FrelakmetBRP12BR_FD_55210 | JGI IMG/M metagenome (GOLD analysis project Ga0031653, IMG submission 55210) | Freshwater lake sediment microbial communities from the University of Notre Dame, USA, for methane emissions studies - BRP12 BR | ecosystem: Environmental > Aquatic > Freshwater > Lake >... | reverse complement strand
GAGAATACCTTTGTGACTCCATACATGGAGATGGGCATCTGGATCGTATCCTCATCCACGGTGTGGAGACCGAGGCCATAAGAGGCGATGGTGCTGGTATAAACCACTCGCTTCACATTAAATAACCTTGCCGCTTCAAGGATATTAAATGTTCCACCTGCATTAACGTTGTAAGCCGTTATAGGTTTTTCTTCAGCGGAAGCGGAGAGAAGGGCACCTGTATGGTAGATGCCGTCAATCTTATATTTCTTGACGACCTCCATAACTTCTGCCCATGAAGCCAGGTTGCCCTGGACGATTTTTACTTTGTTTTTAATATCCTTGATCAGTGGGGAAGAACTCACGACATCAAATAGGACAACGTCTTCACCTTTCTTCAATAAAGCACGAGCAAGATAAACCCCTATGAAACCCAATCCCCCGGTTATTAGTTTCGCCATCGGTTACTCCTTTAAAAAGATTCGATATCGTTTAAAGAATAATATTTTCTTTTTGTGCACCTCTTGATTTGTCATATCTATAAAAAAACCGATATTAAGTCAATACTTATTTTGAATTTTTTAAGGTTTAAAAACCAAAATAGTTTTGATTTCTGCCCCTTCCTCTTTTTTGATGAATTCTGCCTTGAGGGGAGTTCCAACTTTGATCTGTTCAGGTTTTTTTGAGTCCACTCCGACGATGCGAGAGACAACTTTCACACCCTCATCCAGTTCAACCACTCCAACAGTATAAGGATTATCTCGACCAAATCCCTCTTTGGCCATGTAAGGTGGGGCCACCACGATGCTAGTGAAAGCCGTTAACTTACCAATACCTTTAAACTGAACCCATTCCATTTCACTTCCAAAACAAGAGACGCATATTTGACGGGGAGGGAGGGCGAGCGCCCCGCATTTCTTACATTTCGAGCCCATGATTTTCCCTTCATTGAGAGACTGTTCGTACGATGTATCGCTAAATGGTTTTTGGTTCATTGGGTTATCTCCGCTCCAGAATAATAAATGTGGAGGTTCCTCCGGTGCCCCCAAGGTTTTGGGCAGCCCCGATCCTCAAATCCTGGTTGGGAACTTGTCTTTTTCCAGCTTTGCCTCGGAGTTGCACCCAAACCTCATAGAGCTGGGCGATGCCAGTGGCTCCTACAGGATGGCCTTTGGTTTTAAGTCCCCCTGAAGTATTGATGGGTATTGGTCCATCGAGCCGCGTCAGACCTTCGGCCACGGCTTTATGCCCTTCTCCAGGTTTGAAAAATCCGAGATCCTCGATGTGGACAATCTCGGCAATGGAGAAGCAATCATGGACCTCCGAGAATTGAATATCTTTGGGCGTTAGACCAGCCATCTCATATGCCTCCTTGGCAGCGGCACGGGTCGCCTCATAAGTCGTCAGATCTTTTTTTGCATGTAAACTGTAACCACTTCCTTGACCCATGCCAGCTAAGTAGATTGGATCATCCGTAAAGTTTTTTGCAATCTCCTCTGACACGAGAAGTATACAGGAAGCTCCATCGCTGATAGGACAGCAATCGAAAAGGTGCATGGGCCATGCGACTGGAGGATTTGCAACAGGGTCCCGGAGGAATTCTTTTTCATCTTTCCACTCTGGCAGAGGCTCCCCCTTCTTCCGGGAACGCTCGATCCGGACGCTCATAAAATCTCGGATGCTCATCGGAAATTGAGCCTTCGGATTCAGAGGAGCGTTGTTGTGGCTTTTAATGGTTACATTAAAAAGGGCTTCCCTGTCAGCGTCATATTTAGCAAAGTAGGCTGTGGCCATGGTTCCGAAGACTCCAGGGAAGGTGAATCCAGCAGCCACTTCATAGGGACTGGAAGCCATAGCCAAACCTTCGGCCACTTCCTCGGTCGTCCGCTTGGACATCTGTTCAAAGCCACCCACCAGTATGATATCATAGAGCCCTGAGGCGATGGCTAAGACTCCTTCTCGAAAGGCTAAGGCACTCGATGCACAAGCGGCTTCTGTGCGTGTCACCGGTTTGGGCACATGCCCCAGGAGGTCTGAGATGATAGGCCCCCAATGTGATTGATTCACAAAAAAGTCATTGCTGTAATTTCCGATGTAAACCGCATCAATGTCCTTGGGATCAAATCCTTTGTCGATGGACCCAACCATCTCCACAAAGGCTTCAGCGAAAAAATCCTTGCAGTTACGGTCTTTGAATAAGCCAAGTTTTGTCAATCCCCCGCCAACAACGGCTACACCTCTTGAAAGTTTCACCTTCCTCGCCATTTTATATCCACCTCTTTTTATCTCACCCTTCTGGCTTCACCCACCCAATATTTCTCTCGAAGTTCCCTCTTGAGAACTTTTCCATAAGGATTTTTGGGTATCTCGGCGATGAACTCCACGGACTTCGGTTTTTTGTAACTTGCCATATATTGCTTACAGAAATTTATGATTTCATCTTCTGTTGTCTTTTGGCCTGGCTTCAGTGATACAATAGCTTTAATCGCTTCCCCCCAGGTTTCGTCTGGGACTCCGATGACTGCTACTTCATGGATTGCAGGATGCTTAAGGATCACATCTTCAATCTCTCTCGAATAAATATTCTCACCACCACTGATAATCATATCCTTTGCCCGATCGAGAATATAGACATAACCTTTCTCATCCCTAATCCCGAGATCACCTGTATGTACCCAACCACCACGGAGTGTCTCGGCTGTGGCTTTGGGATTTCTCCAATACCCCTTCATCATGACTTCTCCTCGTACGACGATCTCTCCCATCTTTCCAGGGGGAAGTTCATTGTCATGTTCGTCAAAGATCTTTATTTCAACATCCGTTCTGGGGATTCCAGCTGAGGTTAGGCGCTTCATCTGCTCCTCTGTTCCCTCCAAGAGGTGTTCTTCCTTACGCAGGTAGGAGATGGTCATCGGGCATTCTGCTTGACCAAAGAGTTGGACAAACACCTGTCCCATCTTTCTGACTGCTTCTTTAAGATCTTCCTCATAGATAGGGGCTCCGCCGTAGTTGATACATTTTATTGAACTGAGATCATATTTATCGATCTCAGGAGAAGTAACGAGTCGCTTAATCATGGCCGGAGCCATAAACATATTGGTCACTTTTCTTCTCTGGATGGTCTCAAAAACTATTTTAGGATCGAATGTTTTTACATGAAGGATGACATTCGCCGCTCCTTTAGCCACATTGGGAATGCCATAAAGACCGCTTCCGTGGCTCAAGGGTGCGGCATGAAGGATCACATCGTCAGGGCCAAGAGGAGTCATATCGGCAAAGAAGTTCATCGTCATCATCATGATCACATGATGGGTGAGCATAGCTCCTTTTGGTTGCCCGGTGGTCCCGGAAGTATAAAAAAGCCATGCGAGGTCATCCCGCTCTACGGTAATGTCAACAAAGTTCGGGGATTGTCCCTTAAGCAAAGCTTCATAAGAGAGCATCCCTTCTAGGGGTTCTGTAGTACAAATGTAATGCTTCACTCTGGGCATTTCATTCTTAAGGGCATAAAGGGAATCTCTNAAGTCTTCGCCCAAAACGATTGCCACCGCTTCGGAATTGTCGATAATAAAACTACATTCTTTTGGATGAAGGCGAAAGTTGATGGGAACCGTTCCTATTCCAGCCTTGAAACAGGCAAAGAGGGCCTCAATAAATTCCGGGCAATTATGTAAAAGGAGGACCACATTTTCACCTTTCTTAATCCCCAAACCGATGAGGGCATTAGCCATCTTATTGATTCGTTCGTTTGCTTGTTGATAGGTGAGCTCATAATCTCCATAAGCGATGGCCAATCTTTCTGGAAAAGTCCTTGCGGCTTTTGTAAAAAGCGTCCCAAGATTAATCCCCATAGAAATCTCCCTTTATCTTTAATAGAGTGACGATAATCATTATGCAAATTTACAGGTGATCCCACCATCCACCACAAGTTGGGCACCGGTGACGTATTTAGCCTCATCTGAAGCAAGATAGAGGGCAGCATGAGCAACGTCCCAGGCATCACCCATGCTTCCCGTCGGGCACTGCTTGTTCCTAATTTCGAACATTTTCTCCACATCACCCCCTGCATAGATTTGCTTAAGTGGCTCAACGAACATCGGGGTGTGCATTAAGCCCGGCAGAATGGTGTTTGCGCGGATATTTTTTGCTGCGTATTGGAGTGCAATGCCTTGTGTGAACCCAAGAATCCCCGCCTTGGTTGTGTAATAGGTAATATAAGGTATTCCTGTGTATCGAATCGCAGCTATGGAAGATATGTTGATGATAACGCCACTGCCCTGTTTCTCCATATGGGGCAACACATATTTACATGTCAGAAACATACTTTTTAGGTTGATCGCCATCACTCGATCCCAGGTTTCTTCGCTTGTCTCCACTGGGCCGCCCGGTACAACGATGCCGACATTGTTGTGAAGTATATCGATGCGGCCATAGGTTTCGATACATCGATCGACCATCGCTTTAACTTCATCTGACTTCGAAACATCAACCTTTAGAATCGTGCAGATGCCCCCCTCCTTGTCGATGATTCCTTTCGTCTCTTCAGCTGCCGTAAGCTTAATGTCAGTAGCAAATATCTTCGCTCCCTCACGGGCAAATAATACTGAAGTTGCCTTACCATTACCCCATCCCGGCCCGACAGATCCAGCTCCAGTTACTATTGCCACCTTGTTCTTCAATCGCTCACTCATTTTATATATACCTCCATTTAATTAACTCATAAAAAAGGAGTATTTTATTTCAGGGGTTAGTCTATCATAAAGAAAAGGATTGTCAAAATCTTTCTTCTTCGCTGTGCAAGATGACTTTGAGAGAACTGAGTTGAATCGTTTTTACTCTTTCCATCTCTCTGAGAGGGGTGGAGACCCTCAATATCTTTTTTTCTTCAAAATAATTTTTTATTAACCCCAGCGCCAGAGTCTCCTCATTGCTATCTTTTAATCCTATGAGAAGACCGTTGATCTTTAAGGCCCAATCATTAGGGAGGATATCACCATTTGGGTCAAGGACTTCTCCCTCAATCTGGATATTTTCGATGGTCAATTCGTGGGTCATTGAATGCTTAAAATACTCTTGGAATTTATTAGTCCTATTGGATCTCCGTTCTTCCACGGTCCTCGGATTGACCTGATCAGATAAAGGCAGACGAATAATTTTATAATGAGGGGTCTCTTGATAGAGTTCTAATAGGGATTCTATTTCGTTCGAGTTTTGTAAGGCGAGAATAAACCGAGGGGAAAGGAGATCAATTTTTCTTCTTTTTAATTCTTTCCCTCCTTCACCCAAAATGAACCCAGTAGTATCAACNATGATGACATCTGCTCCGGATGAGTGGGCTTTATCCGCCATCCTTTTTGTGCCTTTTAGATGTATCGGAAAACACCCTTCTGGAGTGGTAGATCCAACAAAGAATATTTCCGGCGGGGATAATATCAATTCCCAGGTTGGATCTGATTTAAATATGGAAAAACCAATTGTGGTCGGAGGGCCAAGAAAGGATTGTCCAATATCAGCATCAACTAATGCAACCTTTAAGCCTCGCTTGCAAAGATTAAAGATTAAGAATTTTGCAAGGGTGCTCTTTCCAGTGTCGGTCGCTCCCAGAAGAATCGAAATGCCCTTTTCTTTTTCCAGGACATCCAAAAAAGCATGCCATTCCTTGGGGGCTATGATTTCCATGAATTTTATCCTATTGGGATGAGAAAGGGATGTCAAGAGAAGGATGATTGGTTAAACTGGAATAGTTTTTTAGACCAAAATCTTCTTTCCTCGATAAGCCTGAATATATTCGAGGCAGTAGGGATCCTGATTGATGAGGATTTTACTCGCGTAAATGGAAGACAAAAGAGCCTGATCTTGAACATCGATAAGCAAGGTATCCAGCCCGGCTTGGATGGCCATGATCAAAAAGATTTTGTTGATTAATCTCCTTCCAGGAAGTCCCATGCTTACATTGCTCACTCCACAGATGATGTGAGAGTTTGGAAAGTTAGACCTGAGTGCTTTAATTGTCTCTAAGGCGACGAGACCTGCATTGGGTTCTACAGCTACGGAAAGTACGAGGGGGTCAAAATAGATATAATCGGGAGAATGATCAGCCTGTGTAAGTCTGAGAAAAAGCCTGTTGGCAATTTCCATCCTCTTTTCAATTGTTTTTGGAATTCCCTGATCATCCATACAGAGGATGACGATTTTACATTTTTTCTGAGTTACCATAGGGAACAGTTTAGCCCATTTTTCTTCTTCACCGGAAATGGAATTGAGGATGGGTGGGTCTGGATGGTGATAGACAAAGAGAACTGCCTTAAGAGCTTCGGGATTNGCACTATCAAGCATCAGGGGAATAGGGACTTCCTTTTGGATAACCTCGGCCAGCCACGGTAAATCCTCCACCTCATTTCCTCCTGTCACCCCTGCATTGACATCTAAAACATTGGCACCGCATTCATATTGTGTTTTTGCTAATTCACGGAGAAAAGAATCATTCCGATCCAATATGGCCTGCCCTACCTTTGGAATGGTCCCATTAATCGATTCCCCAATGATCAGCATAACGTTACCTCTTCGGATGAATCAGGTGATAAGAGATTTTACTAAATCTACTGCTGACGCTGCATCGGAAGCATACCCATCTGCACCAATCTCTTTCGCAAAATTCTCATTCACCGGAGCCCCTCCGACTATAATCTTTATCTTCTTCCGCAAGCCTGCTTTTTCAATTGCCTGGATGGTGTTCTTCATCTCCATAAGGGTTGTTGTCAGCAAAGCTGACATCCCCACCACCTGAGGTTGTTGGGTATAGATAGCCTCTATGAATTTCTGTGCTGGCACATCGATCCCTAAATCCCCCACCTCAAATCCTCCTCCCTCCAGCATCATCAAGACGAGATTCTTACCAATATCATGAAGATCGCCCTTCACGGTTCCAATGAGGACTTTGCCCGCCCTGGTATAAGTGGATTGGGAGAGAATAGGTTTGAGAACTGCCAGCCCAGCATGCATTGCTCTGGCTGCAATGAGCACTTCGGGAATATAAATCTCACCCCTTTTGAATTTTGCTCCAACCCGATCCATCGCTTGAATCAACCCGTCATTAAGGATTGTCTCGGGGGATTCCCCATCCTTTNAGCCTTCTTGGACCAATTTCGTAACTTCCTCCATTTTCCCNTGCGAAAGGGCCATATAGAACTTTTCTTTTTGGATCATTCTTCCTCCNTCTGCGAATAAACTGGTCTANATGAGTAATTTAGAATATTCTAACGATAGACTCCAACTTCTTGGTTATAACGGCACATTTCGACCAAGNCATCNAGTTGGATGCCTTCATGGGCGGATCCCGCNATGGAGAGCATAAATCCACCACCTTCCATACCTTCTCTTAAGCATCGATCGACTTCTTTTCGAACTAATGCNAAATCCGACTGGCATAAAATATGATTTCCATCGACATTTCCTAAAAGGACAAGATCCTTACCGAATTCCTTCTTGATCTCTCCCATATTCATTCCTGCTTCTGGTTCTATGCCGTGGATTCCTTTGATCCCTGCTTCGACAGCCATAGGGATATAATCGCGGATATAACCTTCGGAATGCCAAAATACGGGAACGGGGATCGAATCAACAATTCGGCGGTAGTAAGGAAAGGCAAGCTCTCTGAAATCAGACGGTGAGACATATCCATGTCCTTTGAAGCCCATATCGTCACCCATGATAACAAAATCAACACCCAGTTCTATCGCATACTTTGAAGTTTCGATAAACCACTCTGTCTTTAATTCCACACTTTCTTGGATCAAAGATNTTTTATCATATAGAGCATAACAGAATTCGATGAATCCAAAGGCTTCAATTGTTAAACCGAGGGGTCCTGAATGAGAGAAAAGGGCAAAGGGGTGATCGGAATAGTTTTTCTTCCAATCCTCCATCAATGGGCGGCTGTATCTCTCATTCAGCTTCAGTTCTGGCGAATATTTGAGAAGATCTTCCCGAGTGGCCACCGCACCTCCTAAATATCTTCCATGTTCCCATCTTCTGCCAAACTCATCGACTCCATTCCAATCAGCATAAATGGCCCCTCCGAGGGATTCTTCAGGAGGAGGTGGATTGGGTGAATAACCGAGGCCTGTTGCTTTCCCTTCGCACCATGACTTTCGTGCTATGACAAAGACGTCCACACCAAGCTGATTCCAGGTTTTTACCATATCACCCTGGCTAATTGCGCGAACAAACTTGGCCTCGATGGAATTGAAAAAGAGGGGAACTCTATCCGGTTCTTTATGGGCGATGGTGGTGAGAACCCTTTCTCGAGAATTCATCGGTGTTCTCCTTTTATTTGTAGAAGACTGAAGGAAGCCAGAGAGCCAGCTGTGGGAAAATAAACAGCAAGCCCCAGACGAGAATAAGGGAGATCAAGAACGGTGCGGCGCCCTTGTAGATCGTGCCAATGGGAACCTTGGTTATATTTTTCACCACGAATACACAGATGGCCACCGGGGGGATGACCACACCGATCATTTCAACAACGGCGATCACGATCCCGAACCACAGGGGAGGGAAACCGAGTTTCATGGCTACAGGATAAAAGATAGGGGTGGCAAGAATCATAAAGGTCAGGTCATCAATGAAGGAACCCCCAATTTCGTAAACAATACAGATAAAAAACATAATCAAGTAGGGGTGGACGGGCAGCGCCACGACCCAATCTGCCGTTTTTTGCGGAATGTTACTTATAGCGATAAAATGGCCGAGTACTGTNGAACCTGCNATGAGCATGAGAATCATGATGGCGGTGCGGAGGGCCTCTTTCACTGACGTAATGTATTTCTTGAAGGTCATATCGCGCTTTACGACCGCCAGAAGAAGAACTGCAAAGGTGCCGACCGCTCCTGCCTCCGTGGGGGTGAAAAAGCCCCGCATGATCCCGCCGACGACCAGGATAAAGACAATCAGGATCCAGAACACCTCTGGGAGGGAGCGAATCCTCGCTCCCCAAGTGGATCTTTCAGACCTGGGCGCAATGGCTGGATTGAGCTTGACCCATCCATAAATGATCCCCATAAAGAAGAGCGCTATGATAAGCCCGGGGATTACTCCGGCAAGAAAAAGCTGCCCTATCGACTGTTCTGTGAGAATACCTAAGAGAATGAGAACAACGCTCGGCGGTATGATGCAGCCGAGGCTTCCAACCGTCGCAACGATTCCTGTCGAAAGCCTCTTGTCGTAGCCATATCGGTNCATCTCCGGGATAGCAACGCCGGCAAAGGTTGCNGCTGTGGCTGCAGATGAGCCGCAGATGGTTTTGAAACCGGTCGCTCCCATAACGGTGGCCATCGCCAGACCGCCGGGGACATGGCCGACGAATTTGTGGGCTGCGTTATAGAGCCTGGCTGCAATGCCAGCATTGAAGCCGATCTGCCCCATCAAAATGAAAAGGGGGAAGACCGTGTACCCATAATTTGTTATGACGTCATAAAAATCTGTTGCGAGGAGGTTAATAGCGGAGCTAAAACCATTAAGGTAGGCAAAACCCAGAAAGCCGACCAGCCCCATGGCAAAGCCCAACTCGATACCCGTTGCAAAAAGAAGCAGTAGTACCGCGAGGCCTATAATGCCTACCATAATCTCATTCATATTCACCCCTCCAGATTCTCACGATATCAAAGATGAACACGCAGCACTCAAACAGACAGCAGACTGCGACGCCATAGGCGACAGGGTAAAAGGGTATCTTTATGGTGGCTGAAACCTCCCCTGATGCGTAAAACCTAGCCCCGACATTGAAAAGGTTATACCCTAAGAATGCAAACAGAATCAGGCACAGGACGCGTGTGAACGTCCTCATCACATTCTTACCCCTCTTGGAGAGTTTCTCCACAAGGAAGTCCATGTACACATGCCCTCTGTCCAATGAGACCTGTGGGATCCCGAAGCCGATCACGAGCGCCAGTAATAGGGCCACGATTTCGAAAGTCCCGATGATGGGATGACCGCCTGCTCTTAAAAGCACATCGGCAACGGTCAGGAGGATCATAACGGTGACTGCTATACCGGCGATGATGTTGAGGAGTTTGCTGACGAATCGCAAGATAGCGGCTGGGTTAGTCATCATTTCTCCTTTTCAGAGCACCGAGGTACTCATGTAGGGAACGCCTGCCTGTCCTGTAACATGCTAGGTTCAGGGCCTGTCCGGTAGGCAGGGTTTAAAACCGCTCAATACAAGGAATTTTGGGCGCTCCCGGGGACTTTTCAAGGGGCCTGCAAGATTAGAACGCAGAGGGTATTGCCTTCCCTTTCTGCTCTTTGTGCCAATACGCGATGCGCTCTTTGATGTATTTGATCCAGCCATCAACCTCCGCTTCGCT
>Ga0031653_10000267_pt1 | contig 10345 bp, 7 predicted proteins | sample FrelakmetBRP12BR_FD_55210 | JGI IMG/M metagenome (GOLD analysis project Ga0031653, IMG submission 55210) | Freshwater lake sediment microbial communities from the University of Notre Dame, USA, for methane emissions studies - BRP12 BR | ecosystem: Environmental > Aquatic > Freshwater > Lake >... | reverse complement strand
CTGCCTCATTTACCATAATGAGGGATAACCGGTTCTGGATTTCCTTCACGTCAAGCTTTTTTCGTTTCGATCCTCCAAAGAAGGTATAAATTTCTCCATTGACTTCCTTCTTTTTTTTCTTGCCTGAGGGATCACCGTAACAATAGAAACCCCGGTTATTTTTCCGACCCTTGTAGCCGGCAGTTAAAAGAATTTCCATGGTGTTGCTCGGTGTCGCGCTCCGCGAGGAGAAAAGCGGTCTCAGAACATTGGAAACATGGGCTCCCACATCAATACCGACCTCATCGATGAGGGCAATGGGTCCGATGGGGTAACCGAACTGGCGCATGGCCCTGTCGATCTCAACGATGTCTCCTCCTTCATTGAGAAGCTCCAGCGCTTCATTTAAAAGAGGCGCAAGGATGCGTGTGGTGTAAAAGCCGGGTCCATCGTTTACGACAATGACCGTTTTTCCCTGCCGGATGCCTACATCAAGGGCTGTGGCCCTTACCCAATCCGCCGTTTTTTCTGTTACGATAATTTCTAAAAGAGGCATTTTTGGAACAGGTGAAAAGTAGTGCATCCCGATGACCTGCTCTGGGCGGCGCGAAGCTGCGGCGATGCTCCCGATAGGGAGAGATGACGTATTGCTCGCGAAAATCGCGTCTTCCTTTGTAAGTGACTCTGTTTCCATGAGGAGATTCTTCTTAATATCCAGATCCTCAAATACGGCCTCAATGACGAGATCCGCCTTTTCGAACCCTCCGTAATCGATACATCCCTTTATGCGGCTGAAGGTGAGGTCCCTCTGGAAGGGCGAAAGGGCCTTCTTTTGCACCTTTTTGTCCATTTCCTTCCATATCGCTTTTTCACCCTTCCCCACAGCCTCATAGGTAATGTCCTTGAGAAGCACCTCCATGCCCTGCGCGGCGCTCACCTGGGCGATTCCTGCTCCCATGAGTCCTGCTCCGAGAATGCCGATTTTATAAACAGGGCGCACGAGCTCTTTCCGGGGATTCTTTTTCAGGGCTGTCATGCTGAGGAATATCTGTATGAGTTCCCGTGACTGGGGGCTCATCATAAGCTCACCGAAATTTTTTATTTCCGCTTCCATCCCCCCTTCCGCACCCTTTTCCAGTCCCGCCTTGACGCATTCAATAATCTTAAGGGGAGCCGGATAATTTCCCCAGGTCTGTCTCTTGACCAGTTCCTCTGCCTTCTTATACACAATGCTTCGGCTTAAAGCATTGCTTTCTATCAATTTAGCCACGAAAGGCTGCTTTTTCTTGCGCTCCGGAGGCCTGTCGGCTATCTCAAGAGCAGCTTTCTTCGCTGCCTGAAGGAGACCGTAGGGGTGGATAAGGTCGTCCACAAGCCCGATTTTCTTAGCCTGGCGGGGATAGATATTTTTCCCCGTGAGCATCATATCTAATGCGGTCTGGAGACCCACGAGACGGGGCAGGCGCTGGGTGCCCCCGCCACCGGGAAGAAGCCCCAGCTTCACTTCCGGTAATGCGAAAACAGTCTTGGGATCATCACTGGCGATACGGTAATGGCAGGCCAGGGCTACTTCGAGACCACCCCCTAAGGCGGCGCCGTGGACGGCGGCTACAATGGGTTTGGGGAAAGCCGCCATCCTGTTCAGAAGGGCATGTCCACGGCGGCTCAGTGCTTTAGCTTCATCGGAGCTCGCTATGTCTTTGAATTTATCAATATCAGCGCCGGCGATAAAGTTGTCGGGTTTCCGGCTGATGAGAACGATCCCCTTTACGGTCTCGTCTTTTTCAAGGCTGTCGAGAATTTCTGTGAATTTATCTACGAGGTCGATGGATATTTTATTGATCTTTTCACCCGGCTGGTCCAGCCAGACTACCGCCACTCCGTTTTCTTTTTCGATCTGTGCGTACGGCATGACAGCCTCCATATCATTTTTTCCGTTCCAGGATAATCGCGTTTCCCGTAGCTCCTGCAGCGCAGGAGGCGATGAGGGCGAATTGCCCGTCTTCCCTGACAAGACGGTTGGCGGCCGTAGTAACGAGCCTTGCTCCTGTCGCTCCAAAGGGGTGGCCCAGGGAGAGGGAGCCGCCCAGGGTGTTGAATTTTTCAAGGGGGACATCCCCCACTTTTTGGGATCGTCCGAGCTTTTCCCGGGCAAATTCATTTGATGCCAGACATTTCAGATTCGCGAGGATCTGTCCTGCAAAGGCCTCATGAAATTCAAAAACATCTATGTTCGAAAGCGCAAGCCCCATCATATCGAGGACCCTTGGTGTTGCATAGGCAGGTCCCAGGAGAAGTTCTTCGTAAGGATCCTGGGCCGTGTAGGCATAGGCCCGGATCGATGCCTTCACGGTGTATCCGAGCGATACGGCTACCTCTTCCGCCATGAGAAGAACGGCAGCGGCTCCGTCGGTAAGAAAAGAAGCATTTCCAGGTGTCACCGTTCCGTACTTTTTTACAAAAGCCGGTTTTAGGCTGCTCATTTTTTCGAAGGAGGTGTCGCCCCGGAAGCCATTGTCTTGATTGACAGGATTGAAATCCGGAGGTATCAGGACGGTTTCTATTTCACCGCTCAGGATGCCGTCAGCTGTTGCATGTGCCGCTGCCAGATGTGAACGTACGGCGTAACGGTCCTGTTCTTCCCGACTAATGTGTAATCGCGCTGCCAGACGGTCGCAATCTTCTCCCATTGAACGCCCCGTAGAAAATTCGGCAATGGCGGGGATTTCCGGGAGAAGGTCCCTCAGACCGAGGCCTTCCGGAAACTTTAAGTAATCCGACATTCCTTTGTATTTCTGGGACTCCATGAGTTTTCGCCTTAAGGGTTTACGGTAACAGATTGGAATATCGGACATGCTTTCCGTTCCTCCGGCGATTACCACATCCGCCTGACCGGTCCGGATAAGGTCCGCACCGGTGGTGATCGCCACATTGGCGGAAACACAGGCAAGGGTAACCGTAAAGGCGGGAATGCTGACAGGAAGACCGGCGCCCAGCGAAGCCTCCCGTGCCACATTGGTTGTCGCCAGATTGGCAATGACGCATCCCATGATGACCCGATCAATCTTTTTTGTCTCGATCCTGGTTCTCGTCACGAGGGCCTTGATGGCAAGCCTTGCCAGATCATAGGACATGAGCTCCCGGTAACCGGTCCCGGCCCGGAGGAAAGGAGTCCGGCAGCCGTCGATAAGGACTACCTTGCGACCATAATCCATAGAATAATTCATCTCGGATGCTCCATTATTTCATGAAAAGAAAATTGTACGTTTTTCACGAGAGGGGTTGTGACGTCTACTTCCTTGATTTAAAATTACATTACCGCTGATAGCGAGTATAAGGGAAAATATATTCTTGTGTCAACGAGAAGGAGAAGGCATTGATGGATATTTTTTAGTCATCTGGATACCTGCTCTGGATACTTATTACNCGCTTTGTTGTCAAGAATGAAATATTCGCGATTAAGAGAGCGCTGTGTGCACTTAGATAACCGTAGTATATCAATTTGTTACATGATATTCTCGAAACAGGCACGACAATTGCGAATCCGATGAGAATGGAATCTTCATACTGAGAGCTTGAAAAACTATCACTCCTGTCATTCCCGCGTAGGCGGGAATCCAGGCGTCGTCCCCGTAACAACGGGGAACCATGAACAAATACTTGATTCATGCTTTCGCAGTAATGACAAGACATCTGGTTTTATGCAGTTTTTCAAAGGTCTCACTATGAACAGCAAAACAGAAATAGATTAAATTTTTGACGTTTTAATGGTAATGTGCAAACAAGATTATGGAGAACAATACAATTCATAGGTAAAAAAGGATGTAGCACTCATTGACATGCAAAAAATTATTTTACTAATTATATCAGCCATTATGATCTCACCTCTCGATGCAGGTGCAGAAGTGCTTATTAAAAGAGGTGATACCCTCGACCTTAACCAGTGCATAGAAATAGCTCTCAAGAAACAGCCAAATATCGTTGCCGCAATGGGTAACGTAAATATCAACCAGAGCAGGGTGGGTCAAGCGAAGTCAAACTATTACCCACAGATCAACTGGACATCCGGTTACAGCAGAATTAGTCCTGCTACTGGTGTTCTTTTAAAAGGCGGCAGTGCCTATGACGAGTATCTCAGCAATGTGAATCTTAGCCAGACCATCTATGATTTTGAAAAGACATCAACACAGGTGAAGATTCAGAATCTGAATCTTGATTCCTCCCGTTCAGACCTCGATAACGTTGCGAGCCAGATTGTATTCGGCGTGAAACAGGCCTATTTTGGCCTTTTACAGGCAAAAAGGAACCGGGACGTTGCGGCAGAGACGGTACAACTGTTCCAACAGCACCTTGAACGGGCAAAGGGCTTTTTTGAAGTGGGAACAAAACCGAAATTTGATGTGACGAAAGCAGAGGTCGATCTTAGCAATGCGAAACTGAATCTCATTAAAGGAGAGAATGCATTCCGCATCACACGAGTATCCCTGAACAACGCCATCGGTATGCCGGAGGCACCGGAGTTCACTATTGTGGACGACTTTGGATTCCAGCTGTATGCAATATCCCTGGGAGATGCCCTGAAACGGGCCTATACATCCAGACCGGATCTTCAGTCTCTCAGCGCGAAGAGGGAAGCCGCGGAAAGAACGATTGAACTCCAAAAAAAGGGATACTACCCGACTCTTTCGGGCAATGCGAACTATGCTTTCAGCGGGGAGGAGTTTCCCCTTGAGAAAGGGTGGACCGTCGGAGCGACGCTGAATTTCCCCCTCTTTAGCGGTCACTCCACAAAATATCAGGTGGAGGAAGCGAGGGCGAATTTACAGGTGCTGAAGGCCAATGAAGAGGCCCTAAGGCAATCAATTCATCTTGATGTGGAGCAGGCATACCTCAACTTGCAGCAGGCACGTGATAGCATTGCCACGACCGAACTCACGGTAAGGCAGGCGACTGAAAATTTTGAGCTTGCAAACGGCAGATATACTTCCGGCGTGGGGAGTCCTATAGAGATTACCGATGCCCTTGTGTCTCTTGCGAATGCAAAAACAGCGTATATTGCGGCGCTCTATGATTACAAGGTCACCCAGGCAAGCATGGAGAAGGCCATGGGTATCAAATAAGGAAGGGTGTGAATGACCGGAGAATGAAAAAGAACATTATCATCGTGAGCATCATTGTCATTGTAATACTCCTGACCACAGGGGCATTTATGTTATTTAAAAATCGGGAGAGCGGCCCGAAATTCAAAGTGGACAGGGCAACAAAAGGAGACATTAAAGCAACGGTGACAGCTACAGGGACGATGAATGCCGTTGTCAATGTCCTCGTAGGGACACAGGTTTCAGGAACGATAAAGACGCTTTATGTCGATTTCAACTCTCCTGTAAAAAAAGGTCAGATTCTGGCCCAGATAGACCCGGCCACGTTTCAGGCTCAGGTGGAACAGGCAAAGGCCAATCTGATGCTTGCGAAAGCGAACGTGGAAAAAACTGAGGCGGCCCTCGTCGATGCGAAAAGGACCATGGAAAGAAACAAGGTGCTTTTTGCCAGGAATTTCATCGCGAGGAGCGACCTCGACACATCGGAAACAAATTATCAATCGGCTACAGCCCAGCTGTCGGCCTCGAATGCCCAGGTGGAACAGGCCAGAGCGGCTCTCACCTATTCGCAGACTAACCTGATATACACGAAAATCGTATCACCTGTGAACGGGATAGTCATATCGAGAAACGTGGATGTCGGCCAGACAGTGGCCGCAAGTTTCCAGACGCCGACCCTCTTCAATATTGCCCAGGATCTGACAAAGATGCAGATCGATACCAATGTCGACGAAGCGGATATTGGAAAGATCAAGGTAGATCAGCCTGTGGAGTTCACGGTTGATGCCTATTCAGATACTACTTTCATGGGTAAGGTTTCCGAGGTGAGAAATGCTCCTACCACCATTCAAAATGTGGTCACCTACAACGTTGTGGTAAAGGTAGAAAATCCCGAACTTAAACTCAAACCAGGCATGACGGCCAATGTTTCGATTATCCTGTCTGATAAAAAAGGCGTTCTCAGGATACCTAATGCGGCCCTGAGATTCAAACCCGCTGAAAAGGAGGCTGAGAGTCGCAAAGAAGCGTCTCCCCAGAAAGGGCCGGGTGTGTGGGTTTTGGAAAATAGAAAACCGAAACGCATCAGTGTGGCCTTAGGCATCAGTGACGGGAATTATACCGAAATCCTTACCGGTGATGTGAAGGAGGGTGATGAGATAATCGTCGAAGCAGCAGGCGGCGGGAAAAAGAGTAATACGCCACCCGTTGGTCCAGGATTTATAAGGTAGGTGTTTTATAAAATTTTTCAAAGCTTTTGAGATAATATGGCACTGATTGAGACGGCAAACATAGCTAAAATATACGAATTAGGCGAGACAGCCGTCCATGCCATTGATGGGGTCTCCGTGATTATTGAACAAGGTGAATTTGTCGCAATTATGGGCCCGTCGGGTTCGGGCAAATCGACCTTTATGAACGTGCTAGGTTGCCTGGACCAGCCGACGAAGGGTCACTACCTGTTGGATGGAACTGATGTCAGCAGTCTGAATCGTGATGAGCTGGCATCCATCAGAAACGAGAAGATAGGGTTCATCTTTCAGATGTTTAACCTTCTTCCGCGGACCTCAGCGTTGGAAAATGTGGAACTCCCCATGCTGTACAAGAATATTTCATCTGACGAAAGGAAAAGACGCGCCGTGGAAGCCCTGAGAACCCTTGGGCTGGAAGGGCGGGAACATCATAATCCGAGCCAGCTTTCCGGCGGGCAGCAGCAGCGGGTTGCTATTGCCAGGGCTTTAGTAAATAAGGCGCCCCTTATCCTTGCCGATGAACCAACGGGAAACCTGGATACAAAAACAAGCATCGAGATTATGGAACTTCTGGTGAGGCTCAACAGGGAATCACATATCACGATCGTTCTCGTTACTCATGAACCGGATATTGCTACTTACAGCAGGCGCATCATCCGTTTCCTTGATGGCCGGGTTGTCAGTGATGAGAGAAAAGGGCCTGTTGAAACAAAAAACACTATGAGCGGGTAAACGATATGATCAACATTCCATCGACATTGAAAATATCTCTCCGGGCGCTCAGGGTCAACAAAATGCGCTCGGCCCTCACCATGCTCGGCATTATCATCGGGGTGGGTGCTGTTATCGCCATGCTCGCCGTGGGTACGGGGGCGAGTGAGAGAATATCGCAGCAGATTGCAAGCATCGGGAGTAATCTCATTATTATTTTGCCGGGAAGTACGACATCGGGCGGTCTGCGGATGGGCATGGGTTCCCAGCCTACCCTTACCAAGGATGATGCCGATGCCATTCAGAAGGAGTGCTCAGCCGTGCAAGATGTGGCGCCTGTCCTTAACGGCGCTGCCCAGATTGTCTATGGCAATCAGAACTGGTCCACAGGCGTTTACGGCACAACCCCCAGTATGCTGAACATCAGGGATTGGCCCCTCGCTTCAGGCAGGTCCTTCACGGAGCAGGATGTAAGGAGCGCCACGAAAGTATGTCTCCTGGGTCAGACTGTTGTGGAGAATCTCTTTGGCAGCATCGACCCCATCGGCCAGGGCGTGAGAATAAAAAAAATCCCCTTTACGGTAATCGGAGTTCTGGATAAGAAGGGACAGTCCCCCCAGGGCCAGGATCAGGATGATACGGTGTATGTTCCCGTTACGACGGCACAGAAAAAGATATTCGGAACTACTTTTCCCGGCATGGTCCGGACTATTATGGTGAAGGCAAAAAGCACGGAAGATCTGGATACGGCAGAAAAACAGATCACTGAATTGCTCCGACAGAGGCACCGTATCGGCCCGAGGAAGGAAAATGACTTTACAGTGCGCAACCTGACTCAGATTATGCAGGTGGCGGAACAGTCGACAAAAGTAATGACCCTGCTTCTGGGGGCCATTGCCTCGGTCTCGCTTCTGGTAGGCGGCATCGGGATCATGAACATCATGCTGGTTTCGGTGACGGAGAGGACAAGGGAGATCGGCATCAGAATGGCCGTCGGCGCCAAAACATGGGATATCAGATTGCAATTTATCATTGAGGCCCTGACCCTTTCTCTGATCGGAGGTGTCGCTGGCATTATCGCAGGNATTTCCGGCTCGCAGATAATTTCAGCGTTTGCCGGGTGGTCCACGATCGTTTCAGTTCTCTCCATATTTCTGGCATTCGGATTTTCCGGACTGGTCGGTATATTCTTCGGATTTTATCCTGCCTACAAAGCATCTCTTCTCAATCCCATCGATGCCCTGAGGTATGAGTAATCATCCCACGGCAATGAGCACCTCTCAATCAAAAAGTATTGGATATTTTAAGGGAGTTGTATTATAAAGAAAGTCTACAATAATTTTTATAATGTACCTATGAGGTGTGTATGAGATTTGATATTGCGAAAGGCGGCAGCGGCCTGACGTATGAAATACGACAGATCGTCAATGTGGCCAACAAACTGACAGAGTATGGTGTAGAAGTAACGTGGGAAAATATCGGTGACCCTATCCATAAAGGTGAGAAAATCCCTGACTGGATGAAAGAAGTCCTTATCGAAATTCTCAGAGATGACCTCTCCTATGGATATAGTCCCACGAAGGGTGTGGATGAAACCCGGGAGTTCCTTGCAGAGCTCGTGAACAAAAGAGGTAATGTGCAGATAAACCATCACGATATCATATTTTTCAACGGCCTGGGCGATGCGATAGCCCGTGCGTACAGTTCCATCCGCGTGGATGCGCGTATCATCATGCCGGAGCCGACGTATTCTACTCATCTCTTGGCGGAAGTGCTCCATGCGTCCTTTCCACCCAACACCTACAGGATGAATCCTTATCGGGACTGGTCTCCCGATATCCGTGAACTCGAGCAGAAAGTGAGAAGCCACAAAGCAATCGTCGGTATTCTGGTGATCAATCCGGACAATCCTACGGGCTTTGTTCATTCTGCGGAGACACTCAAACAGATTGTGGAGATTGCGAGAGAATATAACCTCTTTCTGATTTTTGATGAGACCTATATCAATATTGTCTATAACGGGAAAAAAACGGTGCACCTGGCGGATATTATCGGAGACGTGCCTGGCATAAGCATGAAAGGCATTTCAAAGGAGTTTCCCTGGCCCGGTTCACGGTGTGGATGGATGGAAGTGTATAACTATCATAAGGATGAGAAATTCCAAAACTACATCGATACCATAGTGAACCAGAAGATGTCAGAGGTTTGTTCCACGACGCTGCCGCAGATGGCGATACCAAAGATCATGAACCATCCAGAGTATCAGAAATACCTGAATGATCGTATCCGTCATTATGAAAGACTGTCCAACATTGCGTACAACAGCCTTAGAGACGTACCCTATCTGATTGTAAACAGAAGTAACGGTGCGTTCTATATGTCGGTAGTTTTTAACGAGGCCTCTCTCAATGACAGGCAGACGCTACCGATTGAAAATCCCGAGATCAAGAGGTATGTTGAAAAGCTGACGTCTGAGAGGATAGAGTTCGACAAACGGTTTGTCTATTACCTGTTAGGTGCAACAGGGATCTGTGTAGTACCGCTCACATCTTTCTTTACCTCCATACCCGGCTTCAGGATGACCTTGCTCGATAGAGACGCGGATAAATTTGAATATATAATGAAAACACTCGCCGAAAAAACCGTCGAGTATATAGAATCTGCACATTAGGGATCAATTCTGCTCCTAACTCTCTTAATCAGCTCCTAAGCCCTTATCATGAGAGAGACATGCTGCCGCATGTCTCTCTCATGATAATAATAAACTCGTAAAAAATCTCAAAAACACCATATTTGTCATACCCCGGTATCCAGATATCGCCCCCTTTTTAATTCTTGACAAAGAGTCGCTTATTCCTTACAATTAATGTAAGATTAATTATTCCTTACCATGAGGTGAATAAATGATAACTGCAAAGGTTACATCCAAGGGGCAAGTTACTATTCCTAAGGAAATCAGGGAAAAACTGGGGGTGCATCCGGGAGAGGAGGTGGGTTTTGAGGAAAGGGATAACCTACTGGTCATCAGCAAGGCGGTCACCAAATCCCCCTTCGATAAATGGATAGGCAGGCTGAAGCATCTGAAAGGGCATCGAAGCGACGATCTGGTGAGGAAGGCGCGTGGGCATGATAACAGCCGTTGACACCAACATCATTCTGGATGTTCTGATTCCTGGAGAGCCATTCGGCGAGTCATCAAAGAAACTTTTGGATCACCATTTATCAAAGGGAAAACTAATCATCTGCGAGATTGTCTTTGCCGAACTCGCAGCCGAATTTCCCTCCGAAGAGGAACTTAAGCTATTT
>Ga0031653_10000266_pt1 | contig 10351 bp, 8 predicted proteins | sample FrelakmetBRP12BR_FD_55210 | JGI IMG/M metagenome (GOLD analysis project Ga0031653, IMG submission 55210) | Freshwater lake sediment microbial communities from the University of Notre Dame, USA, for methane emissions studies - BRP12 BR | ecosystem: Environmental > Aquatic > Freshwater > Lake >... | reverse complement strand
CGGCAGGTCTTTGAGGGGATACCCTTTCCTCCTTTAGACCAATTCTATAAGGAGTTTGAGGCCACGTTTGAATACGAAGAGACTCCGGATCAGATTCAAGCGATTGATGAGGTGATGCAGGACATGGGCCGCCCCAAACCCATGGATCGCTTGATCTGCGGGGATGTTGGATATGGGAAGACAGAGGTGGCCCTCCGGGCTGCCTATCGTGCGGTGATGAACGGGAAACAGGTTGCCATTTTAGTCCCAACGACCGTGTTGGCCCAACAGCATTACCAGACCTTCTGTGAACGATTCAAAATTTATCCGGTAGAGATTGACGTATTGAGTCGGTTTAAAAGCCCCCGGATGCAGAAGGAGATCCTTCAACGGCTGAAAGAAGGTAAGGTGGATATTGTGATCGGGACACACCGCCTTTTACAGAAAGATGTCTCTTTCCGGGATTTGGGACTGGTGGTGATTGATGAGGAGCATCGATTCGGTGTCTCCCACAAAGAGAAATTGAAGCAGATGAGGAAATTAGTGGATGTGATCACCCTGACAGCGACCCCTATTCCGAGGACACTCCAGATGGCTGTCTCTGGAATGCGAGATCTCAGCCTGATCCAAACTCCTCCTGAAAACCGCCTGTCGATTCGGACTTTCGTAATTCGTTATGATGACGAGGTCATCCGGCAAGCCATCCAGAGGGAATTTGATCGAGGCGGTCAGGTCTTCTTCGTCCACCATCGTGTCCAAAATATCCATACCCTGGCTAATCATTTGAAGCGGCTGGTTCCAGAAGCTTCCTTATCCATCGCCCATGGTCAGATGAAAGAAAGGGAATTGGAGAAAGTGATGCTCCAATTCGTCAGGAAGGAAATTAACCTTCTCGTCTGCACGAGTATCATCGAATCCGGTTTGGATATCCCGACGGCTAACACCATCTTGATCAATCATGCAGAGCGTTTTGGTCTGGCAGACCTCTATCAAATCCGTGGCCGAGTTGGTCGGGGGAGCCACCAAGCCTATGCTTATTTGATCATCCCTGGCGACCTAACCCTTTCCAAGGATGCCATGAGAAGGCTACGAGCGATTCAGGAATTGAGTGAGCTGGGATCTGGATTCAAGCTGGCCATTCAGGATTTGGAGATTCGGGGAGCGGGGAACCTCCTCGGGCCCTCTCAATCTGGAACCATCGCTGCAGTGGGATTTGAACTCTACACCCAAATGATGGAGAAGGCGGTTCGGGAATTAAGGGGGGAGGAAGTCGTCGAAGAGATTACCCCAGAGATTCACTTCCATCTTCCCGCCTTCATTCCAGAGGCCTACGTGGGGGACCCGGGAGAACGATTGAGTCTCTATCGAAGACTTTCCCTTTCGCGTTCCGAGGAGGGAGTGGACACTCTTCGAGAAGAACTGATCGACCGATTTGGGAAGATTCCCAAAGAAGTGGTTAACCTCTTGGAAGTGATCAAAGTCAAAATTTTTCTCACGAGGTTGTCGATTAAAAAATTTGAGGAAACACCCTCTCAGTTTGTCCTCACCTTTGATGAAAGCACCCGAGTTTCTCCACAAAGGGTTGTGGATTTTGTGCATCGAGGAGGGGGTAAATATCGATTTACTCCGGACTCTAAATTGATCATCGAAGGATGGCCTGATGTCAGGAGAGACCCCTTCGGGGCGGCTAAAAAGCTATTGCAAGCCTTGGCTTGATATGGTAGATTTCATCGTGCCCCCCTTTCACTAAGGGAGAGGACAAGTTTACAATTAGATCCTGAGGTGAGGATGATGACGAGAAGGTTAATTTTCTTTGGGATCTTGCTCTTTCTATCTTTCTTTTTCTCTGGATGTCAGAAATCGGGAGAGAAGGGGTTGGGAGAGAAAGAACTTGTTAGGATCAACGATGTTTCCCTTTCCCTGGAAGAGTTCCAGCAGATGTTGGAAAAGCAGCCCTTGGAAGGGAAGATGAAATTATTGAGCGAGAAAGGGACGAGAGATTTTCTTGAAAATTATGTCGTTTCCCGAGAGGTGCTCTATCAGGAGGCCAAGAAGAAAGGGCTCGACAAGAAAAAAGATTTGCTGGTCAAGATCGAAGATGCAAGAAGGGCCATCCTCATCGAAGCCCTTCTCGAAGACGTTTTGAGAGGAAGAGCGGAAGTCTCAGAGGAAGAGATACAGCGATACTATAAAGAGAATAGCGACTTCTTTGTAGAGCCACAGGAGGTGAAGATTCGGCACATTGTCGTCAATTCGGAGCCCGCCCTGAAGGAGGTGGTGTCGAAACTCTCAGAGGGTGAAAGTTTTGAGAAACTCGCGTCCACCCACAATATCGGTAAATTTAAGGATAATGCGGGGGATCTTGGCTATATTCGCCGAGGGCAGTTAGCCTCTCCTTTTGCTCAGTTTGAAGAGGCAGCCTTTTCCCTCAGAAAGAGGGGAGAGATCAGTGAAGTCGTCAGCACGCCCTATGGTTATCATATCCTTCGATTGGAAGACTTACGGGGAACTACTTTGAGGCCATTAAATCAAGTGAAAGAGAAGATCCGTTTTTTCCTCGAGCCGAAGAAAAAGCAAGAGGCCTATCTGGCCTATGTGAAAGAAGCCAAGTCGAAAGCGAAGATCCTTATCAACGAAAAACTATGGACAGAAGAAGAAAAGAAAGAGGTGAAACCGAGAGAAAAGAAGAAATGAAAAAATCTCTCACCCTCCTCATTCCAGCCATCCTTTTATCTTCTCTATGGGGATGTGGCCAATGGGGAGCGGGGCTTCCTGAACATGTGATCGCTCAAATCAATGAGGAGCAGATCCCGATTGAAGAATTTGATCGGGAGTTTAAGGAGTTGATATTAGAACCAGGGAAGGAGGCTAAAGGAACANATNTTCGAACCCTGAGGCAGGAGTATCTCGACCAGGTCATCGAACGTAAGATCCTCGTCCAAGAAGCCCGNCGCTTGGGAATCAAAATTTCCTCGGAAGAGTTGAATCAGGCCATTGTAGAAATAAAAATGGATTATCCGGGAGAGGGATTTGGAGAAAAATTGGGTCTCAAGGGGATGACGTTGGAGGAATGGAAGCTTCGGTTGGAAGAAAAATTATTAGCGGAGAAGGTCGTCCGAAGGGCTCTCCATCCCCAGGAGAAAATTGATGAGAAGGAAGTCCTTCAATATTATAAGGANNATCTGCCCTCCTTTCAGATTGGCCAGAAAGTGAGAGTACGGCAGATTGTGGTAGCCGATGGGGAAGAAGCCATCCAGATTCTGAAACGGCTGAAAAAGGGAGAGAGTTTTGAGAAGGTGGCTATGGAAAAGTCCCTGGGGCCTGAAAAGGTTCAGGGTGGGGATTTAGGTTACTTCGGGCAAGGAGAGAAGCCTACCGAGTTCGACCACGTTTTTAATATGGAAACAGGAACGATCAGTGAGGTAATCAAAAGCCCGTATGGGTACCATATTTTTAAATTGGAGGAGAAAATCGAGCCCCGGCAGATTCCGTTTGAAGAAGCCAAGTTAGGAATTCTACAGACACTGGAGCAGAAGAAGGGGGAGGAGAATTATCAGAAGTGGTTTCAAGGGCTCAAGGGGAAGGCCAACGTGAAGATCAACAAGAAGTGGCTCAGGTCATGAAAGGAAGAAAGGATAAAATGAAGAAGTTCTTTTTGTTCATCGGATTCTTTCTCTTTCTATACGGATTATACGGAATGACTTCCTTAAGCGAAGCCGTGGTTGATCGCGTAGTGGCTGTGGTCAATCAGGAAATCATCACCCTCTCCGAAGTTGAAAAGGTGATTTACCCTCTTAAAGAAGAGATTACGGGCGGGGATCGTTTGGAGAAGCGAGAACGGTTTCAGGATATTTGTCGAAAAGCCTTGGAGCGACTGATTGAGGAGAAATTGATTGACCAGGAAGTGAAAAAATCTGGGNTCAAAGTTTCCAGCAAAGAAGTGGATGCCACCGTGGAGGAAGTCAAGCGACGAAGNGCTGCTACCCAAGAGGATTTAGAAAGGGCATTAATCGCCGATGGCCTGACCTTAGAGGTTTATAAGAAGCAGATCGAAAAGAGCCTCCTCCGCCAAAAGTTAATTAATTGGGCCGTGAAGGTCGAGACCAAGGCCGGAGAAAAAGAGTTTAAAGAATTTTATCAAAAAAATACGGATCGATATCTAACCAACGAGACCTATCGCCCCAGCCAAATCCTATTTCTCATTCCAAAAGGGGCAACCCCGGAGGAGATTCGGGAAATCAGAAAGAAGTGTCAGAAAGTCTTAGATAAAATTAGAGGGGGAGAGGATTTTGAGGAGATGGCCCTCCTCTATTCGGAAGATGCCTCGTCGAATAAGACGCGGGGGGATTTAGGTTATTTTAGAAAGGGGGAACTCGTTCCTGCCTTTGAAAGAGAGGCGCTCCGTCTCAAGGTTGGAGAGGTGAGCGATATCGTTCGAACAGAATTTGGTTTCCACATTATTAAACTCCTTGATCATAAGGGAATAGAACCTCCCCCCTACGAAGAGGTCAGGGAGAGGGTTAAGGCGGATTATTATAATCAGGAAATGGAAAAAGCGTTTAAACAATATCTCAGCACGTTGAAAGAAAAGTCCGTCATTGAGATCAAGCTTTAATTTAAATCCTGAATTGAAATCGGATTTAAATATATTCCAAATGATCCATGTCAGATTCCAAATCCCGAATCAAATCTGCTCAAAAACCAAATAGTCATCGCCCTATCTCCCCGTCCCCCCATCCCCCCATCAACTCGGCCCTTCCTAAGATCGGCATCACGATGGGGGATCCGACGGGGATCGGACCAGAGATCATCGTGAAGGCTTTGTCCATGCAAGAACCGTTTGAAGCCTGCCAACCCATTGTTTTTGGTGATCGAGACGTCCTCTCAAGGGCCATTCAAATACAAAACCTTTCTGCAACCCTGGAGGTGGTTGAGAAGATTCCAGAAGCTGGATATCTCCCTGAGAAAATATTTCTTTTTTCGCCAACCCAATTAGAGGTTGCTTCTCTTCGGTTTGGGCAACCGGACAAAACATGTGGTGAGGCGATGGTGAAATATATTGAGGAAGCGGTCAGGTGGGTAAAGCGTGGAGAATTGGATGCCATCACCACTTGTCCGATCAATAAACAAGCGATGAATGAAGCCGGTTATCCTTTTCCAGGCCATACAGAGCTCTTAGCCCATTTGGTAGGAGCCACGTCGGTTGCCATGATGTTTTTGGGATCGAGATGGAAAATCGTCCTGGTGACGACTCATCTTCCCCTTAAGGAGGTTTCAAGATGGATTACCGCAAATCGTATTCTCTCCACCCTTCGGTTGGCGAATGAAGGGATGAAAAAATATTTCAAGATTCCTCACCCCAAAATGGCTGTCCTTGGCCTTAATCCCCATTGCGGAGAAGGAGGGCTTTTGGGAGAGGAGGAAAATAAGGAGATCCTTCCAGCCATCGCGGAGGCGAAATCCCTTGGTATGGATGTCCAAGGACCTTTCCCAGCTGACTCTTTTTTCGACCTATCAGGCCGTTANACCTTTGATGTCATCGTCTCTATGTATCACGACCAAGGTCTCATTCCCATCAAGATGTATGATTTTAAAGAAGCNGTCAATTTAACCTTAGGATTGCCTTTTATCCGGACCTCCGTCGATCACGGAACAGCCTATGACATTGCAGGAAAGGGATTAGCCNATCCAGCCAATCTTGTTAAAGCCATTGTTTCCGCAGCTAACCTTTTGAAATAAAAAAGAAATTATTAATATTCCAATTCGAAAAAAGATATTGACAAAAAAAATTATTTGGGCTAAAAGACATACTTGTGAAAATTATCTTTTGCAATATTCATCAGCTAAAGCTTTTTCATTTTATTACGAATCTGCCAACAGGGGAGATCAAAAGGAGAGCCATATGAAAGAAGTTGTCATAGTGAGTGGAGTCCGAACAGCCATCGGTACATTCGGGGCATCTTTGAAAGATGTTTCGGCTATTAAATTAGGGGCCATTGCAATCAGAGAAGTTCTCAAAAAGGTTCATCTAAAGCCCATTGTTCAGAAGGAACTTCTTGAGGTCGGTCCCGATGCCTTTAAGGGGGCCGGAATGACCGAGTTGGAGAAGTCCAATTACAAATGGGATGAATCCATGCAAGGGGTTCAGGTTGATGAAGTGATCATGGGCAATGTCATTCAAGCTGGGCAGGGACAGAATCCAGGCCGTCAGGCGATGATTTATGCAGGGGTTCCGAAGGAAACCAATGCCTTTACGATCAATAAGGTGTGTGCTTCAGGTTTAAAAGCGATTGCTTTAGGAGCTCAATCCATCGTGGCGGGTGAAGCAGAGGTCGTCGTGGCTGGAGGAATGGAGAACATGAGCCAAGTTCCTTATGCGTTCCCCCTGGGTCGCTGGGGTGCCAGGATGTTCAATCAAGAGATGGTTGATTTGATGGTCTTTGATGGTCTCTTTGAAATTTTTTATGGATACCATATGGGGCTCACCGCAGAAAACATCGCTGAAAAGTTTGGAATTTCGAGAAAGGAGCAGGATGAATTAGGATTGTTGAGCCATCAAAGGGCGAGGGCGGCTATCAAAAATGGAAATTTTAAGGAGGAGATTGTTCCAGTGATAATCCCGCAAAGGAAGGGGGACCCCATCATCTTTGATACTGACGAAAGGCCTATGGATACTTCTTTAGAGAAGATGGGCAAACTCGCTACGGCCTTTAAGGCAGGAGGAACCGTCACCGCCGGAAATGCCTCCGGAATCAATGATGCCGCTGCCGCTGTCCTCCTGATGACTAAAGAAAAGGCGAAGGCGTTGAATTTAGAACCGATGGGAACAATTCGGTCTTATGCCACAGGAGGGGTGGACCCGGCCTATATGGGCTTGGGTCCTATTCCTGCAGTGAGGAAGGCCTTGAAAAAGGCGGGGGTCACGCTTAATGATATTGGACTGATTGAACTGAATGAAGCCTTTGCTTCCCAAGCGATTGCCTGCATCCGCGAGCTCCAATTCGATATGGAAAAGACGAATGTCAATGGAAGTGGGATTTCCTTAGGTCATCCTATCGGATGCTCAGGCGCAAGGTTGATTGTTACCCTTCTCCATGAGATGAAACGGCGGAAGGTCAATCTTGGGCTTGCCAGTCTCTGTATTGGTGGGGGTCAAGGCATGGCCATGATCATAGAAAAAAGTTAAGAGTTTAGAGTTAAGAATTGTGAGTTAACGATACGGGCACGAGACACGGAGAAAAAAGATGGAATATAAAAATATTTTATTGTCGTTTGAAGGGGAAATCGGCATCCTTGCCATTAACCGACCCAAGGCGCTCAATGCTTTAAACATCGAGACCCTCAAAGATATCCAGATGGGAATCCAAGAGGCGAAGGACCATTCCGAGATGAAGGTTCTCATTGTGACCGGAACTGGAGAGAAGGCCTTTGTCGCTGGGGCGGATATTGCAGAGATGAAGGGAATGAACTCCATCGAGGCCTTAAATTTTTCAAAAATGGGCCATCTCACCTTAAAAATGATACAGGATCTTGATCGGCCGGTCATTGCGGCTGTCAATGGTTATGCATTAGGAGGAGGAACGGAGATTGCCGTGTCCTGTGATTTCATCTATGCCTCTGAGAATGCTAGATTTGGCCTTCCAGAGGTAACCCTCGGCATCTTTCCAGGTTTCGGAGGAACACAGAGACTTCCTCGTCTAATCGGAAAGGGAAAAGCAAAAGAACTGATCCTGACAGGGAAGATGGTCACTGCTCAGGAAGCCTTTCAGATGGGGATTGTCAATCGAGTCTTTTCCCCGGCCTCGTTGATGGAGGAGACGAAAAAAGTGGCCCTCCAGATCGCCGCTAATGGAGCCATTGGAGTGAGATTAGCCAAAATGGTGATGGATGCCGGTTTCAATATGGATCTGGCAGAAGCGTGTACTTTAGAATCTTATGCCTTCAGTCTCGGTTTCACGACTGAGGATCAGAAGGAAGGAATGACCGCATTCATTGAAAAGAGGAAACCCAATTTCAAAGGAAAATAAGGAGGGGAAAGTGAAGATCGCAGTCTGTATCAAACAGGTTCCGGACACGACGGATGTAAAGATTGACCCGAAGACCAACACACTGGTTCGGGAAGGTGTCGCAAGTATCACCAATCCCTTTGATGAGTATGCGGTGGAAGAAGCGCTTCTCATCAGGGAGAAGCATGGCGGAGAAGTCCACGTGATCAGCATGGGACCTCCACAGGCCATCGAGGTGTTGAAAAACGCTCTGGCTGTGGGTGCGGATAAGGTCTATCTGGTCTCAGACAGGGCCTTTGCAGGAGCAGACACCCTGGCTACCGCTTATACCGTTGCCAAAACAATTCAGGCGGTGGTTAAGGATGTGGATCTCGTGATCTGTGGAAAGCAGGCCATCGATGGAGATACCGCTCAAGTCGGGCCAGGGGTTGCCACCCGCCTGGGAATCCCCCAACTGACTTATGTTTCAAAGATTAAAGAAATCAACCTCGAAAAAAAGAAGATTATTGTTGAACGACTGCTGGAGTATGGAAGAGAGATTGTTGAGTCCTCCCTTCCAGCCCTGTTGACGGTTGTGAAAGACATCAATGAACCGAGACTTCCTTCGCTTTTAGGAATCAAGAAGGCGGCCAAGGCACAGATTCCTACCCTCACGGCAAAGGATGTCGGTGCAGATGAGAATCGTATCGGATTAAAGGGGTCTCCTACTTGGGTGACGAGGATCTTTTCCCCAGAGGCCAGAGGGGGAGGTGGTGAAATTTTAAAAGGGGAGTTACCAGAAGTGGTTCCCCTCCTGGTGAACAAGTTGATGGATACCAAGTTTATAAAATAAAAATTCTTAATCCCCCTTTCTCNCCCCTTTACTAAAGGGGGGTGGGGGGATTACAGGAGGAAAAGCGAATGGCTACATTATTGATTGATAAGGATGCCTGCACGGGATGTGAGTCCTGTATTCCCGCTTGTCCCTTTGGTGCACTGAGTATGAAGGAAGGGATTGCAGTCGTTGATGAGAAGTGCACCTTCTGCGGGGCCTGCGTGGATGTCTGTCCGGTGACCGCCATCACTCTGGAAAAAGAAGAGAAAGCCGTCACGATCGATATCACGGCTTATAAAGATGTCTGGATTTTTATTGAACACGAATTCGGTAAGGTCGGGAGTGTCTCCTTTGAGCTTCTGGGCGAGGGGAGGAAGTTAGCCGATGCCATCGGGTGCAAATTATGCGGGATGCTTTTTGGGGATAAGGAGGCCGTGGATAAATTTGCAAAAGAAACCATTGCCTATGGAGCGGAGAAGGTCTATGTGATGGAAAGCCCTCTGCTCAAAGAATATCGAACCGACCCTTATGCGAAGGCAGCGATTGATCTCATTCGGAAATATAAGCCTGAGATCGTTCTCTTCGGAGCCACCACACAGGGTCGGGATTTTGCAGGAACGGTAGCGACCACCATTGAGGCAGGATTGACAGCAGACTGTACCGGTCTCGATATCGATCCAGAAACAAAATATCTTAAGCAGACTCGACCGGCTTTTGGTGGAAACATCATGGCAACGATTCTCGACTACCCCAACTACCGACCCCAGATGTCCACGGTCCGACCCAAGGTATTCGCCATGCCTCCGAGAGATGATTCGAGAAAAGGGGAGATCATCCGGGAGACTCTCCAGATGACAGAAGATCAGGTCAGGACCAAGATTGTGGAATTCATCAAAGGGGCAGAAACGGTCAATCTAGCCGATGCAGAGATCATCGTTTCAGGGGGAAGAGGTGTGGGAGGGCCAGAGGGTTTTAAGCCGATTCGGGCGCTGGCTGAGGTTTTAAATGCGGCGGTGGGTTCCTCTCGTGCAGCCGTTGATTCAGGCTGGATCCCTTACGAACATCAAGTTGGGCAAACCGGTCGGACGGTTAGAGCTAAAATCTATATTGCCTGTGGGATCTCAGGTTCCATTCAACATCAAGCTGGGATGAAGACATCGGATATCATTGTNGCCATCAACAANGATGGGGAGGCTCCCATTTTTAAGATAGCCACCTATGGCATTGTGGGGGANCTTTTTACTGTCATTCCGATGCTGACTCAGGAATTTAAAAAAAGATTAGGACGATAATTTTTCAAAACCATTTCAATTATCCACTGTCTCAGGCCCATGTTCATCGTGGGCCTTTATTTTTTCTAATTTCTGGTTGGGAAAAACCCGTTATCCATTTTATTCTTGATTTTTTCTATTTCTTTCCTCATAATGGCAGATAATTATTAAAAGGGGTGTTTTATGATTGTTACCTGTTCCTCCTGTTTAACCAAATTCAATTTGGATGATTCCCGAATTCAGCCCAAGGGAGTGAAAGTTCGTTGTTCACGGTGCAAGCA
>Ga0031653_10000265_pt1 | contig 10353 bp, 10 predicted proteins | sample FrelakmetBRP12BR_FD_55210 | JGI IMG/M metagenome (GOLD analysis project Ga0031653, IMG submission 55210) | Freshwater lake sediment microbial communities from the University of Notre Dame, USA, for methane emissions studies - BRP12 BR | ecosystem: Environmental > Aquatic > Freshwater > Lake >... | reverse complement strand
GAAATTTTTCAATCGATGGGGAAGGTGCTCGTGGCCTTTTCAGGAGGGGTGGATAGTACCCTCCTCTTGAAAGTGGCTCAAAATACGCTTGGGGATAAAAATGTTCTTGCTGTGACGGCCCTCTCGCCACTTTATCCAGAAAGAGAATTGGTTGGAGTGAAAAAATTGATTGAGACTTTAGGAGTGAAACACCGCTTGATACAATCGAATGAATTGGAGATCCCGGGGTTTTCTGAAAATCCTCCCAACCGATGTTACTATTGTAAAAGTAAGCTTTTCAAAGAATTGCTGGACATAGCCAAAGAAGAAGCCATCCCTTTCGTCATCGAAGGTTCCACCTTGGACGATGATCAGGACCATCGACCGGGAAGGGGGGCGATTCAGGAGTTGGGAATCAGAAGTCCTCTTAAGGAGGCAATGTTCGTTAAAATGGAAATAAGGGAGTTATCCAAAGAGTTGGGACTTCCCACCTGGGATAAGCCTTCTTTTGCCTGCCTCGCTTCACGATTTCCTTACGGAGAGGAGATTACTGAAGAGGCATTAAGAATGGTTGATACAGCAGAGGACTTCCTCTTTGGTATAGGATTCAAGCAGGTCCGTGTGCGACACTATGGGAATCTGGCAAGAATCGAAATCCTCAAAGAAGAAATGGAACGCCTGATGAACGGTTCCTTGAGGGAAAAGGTGGTGAAACGTTTGAGAGAGATCGGCTACACCTATGTGACCCTTGATCTCCAGGGATTTCGATCCGGATCGATGAATGAGGTTTTGGGATGAAAGCTATTGCTCTCCTATCCGGAGGTCTTGACAGTACCCTCGCCGCTAAGGTCATTATGGACCAAGGGGTCGAACTGGAGGCCCTTAATTTTTTGACTGTATTTTGCACCTGCACGAACCGAGGAGAAACATGCTTGGCATCTCAGAAGGCTGTTGAGAACCTGGGTATTCCTTTGAAAGTATTTAATGTTTCTGAAGAGTATCTCCATGTGGTGAAGCATCCCAAACATGGTTATGGAAGGAATATGAATCCATGCATTGATTGTCGAATCTTCATGCTCAAGAAGACAAAGGCTTATATGGATGAGACGGGAGCTGCTTTTATTGTCACGGGAGAAGTGTTAGGGCAGAGGCCCATGTCTCAGAGAAAAGATGCCATGCGACTGATTGAAAAAGAGGGTGGGCTTGAGGGTTTTATCTTGCGACCCCTTTCTGCTAAAGTGCTTCCAATTACGATCCCAGAGAAGGAAGGATGGATCGATCGGCAGAAGCTTCTGAATATTTCAGGCCGTTCAAGAAAGCCTCAGATCGAATTAGCAGAACATTTTGGTATTCGCGATTATCCATGTCCGGCTGGAGGATGTCTTCTCACAGACCCTGGGTTTTCGCAACGGATTAAAGACCTGATGGATCATGACCTTGATTTTTCGCTCAATGATGTTCATCTTTTAAAGATGGGGAGGCATTTTCGGTTTTCTCATGACGTCAAATTGGTTGTGGGAAGGAATGAGGAGGAAAATCAAAAAATCCAGACTTTTTCTCAGGGAAAGGACATGTTGTTGAAAGTTTCCGATTTCCCGGGCCCCCTGTCTCTCCTCAGAGGGAGATTTATTGAAGGAGATATTGAGAAGGCAGCTGCCATCACGGTTCATTATAGCAAAGCAAAGGATTTGGGGAAGGTGAAGGTAACCTATAGACAGTCTGATGAAAATCAACGTCAGTCTCTTTCCGTATCTCCTGTTTCGAGAGGGGAAATTGAGAGATTGATGATCAATGAGTGAAATCAAGATGAAGGAGGTAAGGAGATCATCCAATGAAAGTATGTCCAGAATGCCAAACAAAGAATGATGATACAAACAATTTCTGTAAGAAGTGTGGGTTTCTCATGACAGGTTCTTCATTTAAAGATAAGAGAGAGAAGGTATTAGGGGAGAAGAAGAAATCGCCCTGGTTTTTCATCTCTTTAATCCTGATCGTGGTTGTCTTAGGGGGAGTAACTTACTGGATCATTCAGGGAAAAACAACAGCCAACCCAAAGATTGCATCTCAACAAAAGGTGATGGGGGGAGTGGACTATTCTGGTCAGACAATTTCTATGACCGATATTGTAGCAAAGGTTGAAAATGGAAAAATCTCTATCCCGCTCGATGTGGTAAAAGAGAAGAAGATGGTTCGCTTTGAATACGAGGGCAAAGATGTGAAGATTCCTCTCCTTGCTTATGTCACCCTCGCTGGAAGAGTCGTGACAGCGATCAGCATGTGTGAACCGTGTCGGTCGACTCGTTTTCACATCCAAGATAAAGCCTTGGTATGTAACGCTTGTAATACCGAATGGAGTTTAGAGACCCTGAAAGGGATTAAAGGGGGTTGTATGAATTACCCACCCGAAGTTATCCCAAGTACCATTGAAAAAGATCGAATATTGATCGAAGAAAAAGTGGTTCTCGATTGGAAACCCAGGGGCTAATTCCCGTCCTCCTTTCTCACCCCCATCCCTCTCCCTTTAGGGGAGAGGAAGCAATGTTTTAGGCTGCGTCCATGAGGCTCAAAGATATCTCCATCAACAATCTGCGGAGGCGGAAGAGTAAAGTCCTCTTCCTCGTTCTGGGTCTCACCATTGGCATCACGACAGTGGTAACGCTTATCTCCATTACTCGAATGATGAACGAAGATATCTCCAACAAGCTGGATGAGTTTGGGGCCAATATCCTCATCATTCCTCGATCGAATGACCTTTCCCTCTCCTATGGAGGTTTAAATATCGGAGGGGTTTCGGTGGATACTCAAACACTTAACGATTCAGATATACCGAAAATTCGGCAGATTGAGGTAAAGGAAAATATCAGCACCGTCTCTCCCAAACTAATTGGAGTCGTAGAGATCGATGGAAAAAAAATTCTCCTCACAGGGGTTCTTTTCCAGGAAGAGATCAGGCTCAAGAAATGGTGGAAGGTCCACGGTGACATTCCTAAGAGTCAGGGGGAAGTGCTCCTCGGAAATGAGGTGGCGGTTAAGCTCTTCAAAAGTTCGGGTGACCCGTTAGCCATTAACGGAAAGACAGTGAGAATTTCAGGCATACTGGATGAGACCGGTTCTCAGGATGATTTTCTTATCTTTGGCGATCTCACTTTTGTTCAAGAGGCATTGAAGAAACCAGGAGCGTTGAGTCTGATTGAAGTCTCCGCTTTTTGCATTTCATGTCCCATTGAAGAAATTGTTAGTCAGATCTCTAAGAAATTACCCCATGCGAAGGTGACAGCCATCAAACAGACTCTTCAAACCAAAATGGAGGCCTTAGACCACTTTAAGAAGTTTTCTATAGGCATCTCCATCATCGTCCTTCTCATCGGGGGTTTGATTGTGTTTACCAATATGATGGCATCGGTGAACGAACGGAAGAGGGAAATTGGTGTCTTTCGTGCCATAGGATTTCGAAAATCACACATTATCCGGATCATTTTTTTAGAAGTCTTTATTATTGGGTTGCTGGGAGGGATCATGGGATACATGTTGGGGCTTGGAGTTTCCTATATCCTCGGTCCCGTGATCACGGGGATAAGGGGAGGAGGGGTTTTTATCGATCCTGTCTTAGCCGTAGGCGTCGTTTTTCTTTCTGTGACGATGGGGATCCTCTCCAGCATCTATCCAGCGATTCATGCTTCGAAAATGGATCCCACGGTGGCGTTGAGAGCACTCTAAGAACGATGGAGGATGGAGGTTTGAGGATCACTTTGTTTGAGGCAAAACATTTCTCCCTCGGGCGAAGCGCTCCTCCACCCTCGAGTGGTACGCTCCTCAAACGGGTTTGATAATGAGTTTAATCGAGATCAAAAACCTGAATAAGACCTATGAAAGTGGAGAGGAGCGGGTGCCTGCTCTCGTATATGTCAATCTAACTATTGAACGGGGAGAGTTTATTTCTGTTATGGGCCCATCGGGTTCAGGGAAATCCACGCTTCTCACTATTTTAGGTGGGCTCAACCATCCTACCGACGGTGAGGTGGTGGTAGATAAAATTCCTGTCTATAAACTACCTCTGGAAAAACTGGCTGATTTCCGAAGAGAATATCTTGGATTCATCTTTCAATCCTTTCAGTTGATTCCCTATCTCACGGTGATTGAGAATGTGATGCTTCCTCTTGTGATCACTGAAAAATCGAATCGACAGCAGTTGATCATGGCGGAGGAGATATTGGAGAAGATGGGACTAAGAGGGAAGGGGAGGAGACTTCCAGATCAACTTTCAGGAGGGGAGCAGGAGAGGGTCGCTATCGCCAGGGCCTTGGTCAACTCACCACCTATTTTGCTTGCCGACGAACCAACTGGGAATTTAGATTCCAAAACAGGAAAAGAGATCATGGAGCTTTTTAAGGATCTTAACGAAGAAGGGCAGACGATTGTCATGGTGACTCATAATCCTGAGAACATCACCTTTTCTTCACGCACCATTCAACTTCGAGATGGAAAAGTGGTGAATGGGGACCCTCATTAAAAGATGGGAAATAGGATCTCTCAAGTTTTATCCCAACTCCTTGATTTCAAATAATAAACAATAATCCTTAATATTCACCCTATATTTACCATCCTGCTTCAATTTTCCGATAAACCTTTATTCAAAAAAGATAATTTTCACAATTTCTGTTTTGTGTTGACAAAAGAGATGATTGTGGTAGATGGATATTGTATTTCTAATGAAACGCCCAATTCCAATTTGATCTTGTGTTCTGGGCAAGTATTAATGGCCTTTTAGAAAAAGGATTCCTCCTTCAACTTAAATTTTAAAAGAAAAAAGAAGGTAGTCCGGGATCGTTTTTAAGAACCTTTTTGTGAGCCATGGGAACACTTTGAACTTAGAGTGATGAGGGAAAGGAGTATAGCCATGGAAGAATCGATTCTTAATCACAAGAGTGTTTTGGTCGTGGACGATGAGCCGGATGTTTTGAATGTCCTGGAAGAGGAGATCTTAGAGGTTGCCCCCCATTGCAAGTTTAGTAAAGCAACTACCTACGAGGAAGCAGTCAGAATGATGGAGTCGCAACATCATGATTTGGTCATCCTCGATATTATGGGGGTTCGGGGTTTCGACCTATTAGAAATGGGTGTAAAACAAAACTTTAAAGTGGTGATGCTCACCGCCCATGCCTTGAACCCGGAGTCCCTAAGGCGGTCTATTGAAAAGGGTGCCAGGGCCTACCTTCCGAAGGACAAACTGGGAGAAATGGTTCCTTTTATGGAAGATATTCTTGCAGAATCTGATCCTTTATCTGGATGGGTTCACCTGATGAAAAAGTTGGAAGGTTTTTTCAATGACCGTTGGGGAGAACAATGGCAGATGAAGGAGGAAAAATATTGGAAGGAATTTTATAAGAAGACCCTCCATATTAAATTATAAAAAGCTGTCCATTCCACCCCATTTCATCACAACCCCAATTCATTCCTGAAAATGGGGGATGTCCCCATCACTGAGGCGTCGAAGAATTGAGTGGTTGGACGCATTGTAAAGAGAAGAAAGCTAAATCACAGATGAATAACCCAGAAAGAAACTTAGTCACTCCTTCGGCGGGTGTAGATGGTTTTGTAAAGTTGGCTGAAGGCAGGGTCTTTAAGGCAGGTGGTACATTCTTCAGAGGAAGTGTCCACAGGCTCAAGAAGGACTTCAAACCCGAGCTCCTTATATTGCTCTACCATCTCTGATAGACGGGGCTCATCAATAGTAAACCGTTTTTCCCAACCCTCATTTTTGAGTTCTTCTTCTCTGCTCATACAATAAACGATGAACGATGGACTATGAACTACTGACCACGGACAACTGATAACTAACAACTGTCTTTAAAATAGATCTTCCAGCTCCTGTCCCCTTTTTTCCTATTACCGCCCGTATAACACTTTCCAGCCTTCGGAGTGGGAGATGGCCCCGAATTCACAGACGCCGCCACAGGGTGCTGGTTTATCTCCATAGCCAGGCTTACAAGGAGCGCAACGATACCTGACCATCTTGCGTTCCTCATGCTTTACAAAGACCACCGGTTCTTCACGGAAGATGTCAATTTCATCCGGCCCTACTTCAAGGATTTTAGCCGGACAGACCTCTGGGCACTTACCGCATCCATTGCATTGGTCCGTATCGATGGTGACATACCAGTCGCCAGAACCATCCTTAAAACCATAATTGGCAATCATGCTTTCTCCAATTACCAATAACCAAATCTCAAACACCAAATAAATTCCAATTACCAAGCACCAATTCCCAATACAAATTTGGAAATTGGAATTTGGTGATTATTTGGTTATTGATAGTTGGTCATTGGTTATTCATCTTAAAATATTCTTGCGCTCTTTGCCTTGCCCATCTTGAGCAAAGCTTGTCCGAACAGGGCTGCTCCAATGCCACCGGCAAGCTGAGTATCAAAGGGATATTTGCGATCGATATACTCTTTTTTATACCAGACACACTCAGCCGTCTTAATCCCTAATTCTTTCTCTAGTCTTTTCACCACGCCTTCATTTTTGGCGATGCCACCGGTAATGACAAACTTCTCCCTTACGCCAAGGCGGTTCAAAAGTTCCATAATCCGATGCGCCATCGCGGAGCAATAAGCGGCCATGATCTCATTTTCAGGCATTCCTGATTCTAACAAGCCAACGACCTCACTCTTGGCGAAGACGACGCAGGTACTGCTGATCATCGGGGGCTCCTTTGAAATTTGAAAGGAGCGGGGGCCGATTTCCCATACCGGCACCCGGATCAGGTCAGCAAAGACTTCCATCCCACGACCTGTGCCTGCAGCACACTTATCATTCATCATAAAATTGAGAACCTTGCCTCTTTCATCGAGATTGATGGCTTTACAGTCCTGGCCACCCATGTCCATGACCGTTCTCACTTCGGGACCATACATGAAGTTGGCTCCTCGAGCGTGGCAAGAGATCTCAGTAATGGACTGCTGGGCCATAGGCACATTGACCCGTCCGTAACCCGTGCCGATGCAGTAGTCGATATTATCAATTTTTATGTCGGACTTTTCCAGAGCAAACTCCATGCCTTTCCTGGCACTGTTCGGACTGTCTGATCCGGTCCGGGTGTTGCCATAGGCGTAAAGTTCGCCATCTACCATGATGACGGCTTGAGTGCTTACTGACCCGACATCCACTCCAGCCGTGATCACCCTCCCTTGTTTCCAATTTATATCCGGGTTGACCCAATTGGTTTCAGGCCATCTCCAAAATTCTTGAGTTTTTACCTCAGCCATTTTCTCATCCTTCCTTATCAGGCTATGGAATGGTAAACGATTAGCCTTTCCCTTCTGAATCGGTCTCTCCTTCCACTACCTTGGCCTTGACTTCTTCCGTATAAATTCCAGCGGCAGCTGCTTCAGCAGCTCCCAGAGCCCCTATATAATCGGGGTCTTCTGGTACGAGGACATCCATTTTGGTATTCTTTTTCAGAGAATCGACAAAACCGGCGTTTCTTGCCATGCCTCCGACCATGACCACATCCTTTTCCAGTCCAACAATACGAGCGACAGAGGCAATCCTCCCTGCAATGGCATTCATCACTGCACGGGCGATATCCGGTTTTGGAGTCTTTTGGTGGATGAGTGAAATCACCTCGGATTCTCCGAAGACGGCACATTGTGCATTCGTCGAAAGGGTCTGGGTGGATTGAAGAGTGATCTTCGACATTTCATCCACAGAAACTTCGAGTGCCCTGGCCATGGCTTCGACAAATGTCCCTGTCCCGGCTGCGCACTTTTCGTTAATGGCGAAATCTAAAACCTTGCCTTCAGGGCTGACTTTGATGAAACGGCCTTCTTCTGCCCCAACGTCGATCACCGTCCTTGCCGAGGGAATCAGTTTGATGACTCCCCTGGCATCCGCTGCGACATCTGTAATGGCATCGTTCGCAAAGGCCACTCTCTTGGCAGCACTCCCTGTTGCCACCACTCGCTCGATATCCTTCCGGCTGAGGCCAGCTTTCTTGAGGACCTCATCGTATAGTTGCTCCACTGCCTCTGCCTTCTTTATTCCCGTAGGCCCTGTTATTTTACCGAGGATCTGGCCATCTTTTTTGACGACAATATGAACGTTTTTTCCGCCTATATCGATTCCTGCAACAATCATCATTGACCCCCGTTCTAATATTCTATATTTCTAATCCACTTCCGACATGCCCGTAAAAGAACCGATCCCCAAATTCCTGGTGGAGTCTAAAGGCCGCTCTCATTCCAGTACAATGAGAAACGCCTATTTTTTCGATTCTCATCTTTTTTANTGTCTTTATGGATTCATCCAGTTGTTCTAATGNCAGAAAATCTAAGTGAGTTCCGCCCATCATGGCATAAAATTTATCTTTTCCTGTCTTATGGATGACATGGTTGATAATATTGATCATCCCTGAATGAGCGCACCCAAGAATCAGGATAAACCCTTTCTCTGTATCAAGGAGGAGGGATTGATCATCGGAGAAGACATCCAGATTTGTTTTTCCATCGATCTCACTGAAGAGTCTTGAATCTGGTTTCTCAAAAGATGTTTTTCTGGGGACTTCCCCAGTTAAAAAAATTCCTTTTTCTATCTCAATAAAATCTTTATTCAGAATAAAGTTTGCTCCCAGTGATTCTAAATAACTCCTTTTAAACGGAAGGCCAACATATCGTTTCGTTTCTTTTTCATCTTCTTTGATCACGTGAACCCGATCGAGAAAGACATGAGGATGGGCGTGAACATCCACTCTTCCTTTCAGATTGAGAACTTCGGGCAAACCCCCAGTATGATCATAGTGTCCATGACTCAAGAAGATTTTTTTGATAGTCCTCAAGTCTTTGTTCAATTCGAGGGAGTTTTTTACAATCGAATGACCCCTGCCAGTATCAAAGAGGTAATTCCCTTGATCTGTTTCAATGAAAGCAGAAAATCCATGTTCTCCTAACCCCATCAATCGACCCACCGTGTTTTCGCAGATGATGGNTATTTTCATGAGGCCCCTCCTTTAAATCATATAGCATAAGATCATTTTGATTGAAAAGATTAAAAATTTTCTGAGGGCATCGGAAAAAATTCTTCTTTAGACTCTGCATTTTCATGAAGTTAGTTTTATGTTATAGTTCAAATATGATTACAGTAGACGAAGCCTTGGATAAAATTCTTTCTCACATCCATCCTCTTGGATTTGAAAAGGTTTCCATTTTAGATGCCTTAGGAAGGGTGATCGCGGAAGATATCCACGCTAATCGGAATATTCCGCCATTGGATAATTCAGCGATGGACGGGTATGCCCTAAAGGTTGAGGATATCCAAAAGGCATCTTCCAATCATCCTGTTCGGTTAGAAGTGATCGAAGACCTCCCCGCAGGATCTATTTCCAAAAAGAAACTCGAGAGGGGCCAGGCCATCCGCATCATGACCGGGGCCCCCGTTCCAAGGGGAGCTGACACGGTACTTCCTGTTGAAGAGACCCAGAAAGAAAATGGATCTGTTTTAATTTTCAAGGTGGTTCCCCTTGGTGAACATATACGGAAGTCTGGGGAAGATGTGGAAAAAGGGGATCGTGTGGTCTTCAAAGGGGATGCGATCCGTCCGGCAGAAGTTGGGATGCTTGCTTCTGTAGGACGTTCTTTCATTTCTGTTTATCAGAGACCCCTGGTAGCTATCCTCTGCACGGGAGATGAATTGGTCGATGTAGATGGGGACTTAGATGAGGTCAAAATCATCTCAAGCAATTCTTACGCGTTGACCGCCCAGGTAAAAGATTGTGGGGCGATCCCTGTTCAATTGGGCATCGCAAAGGATCGAAAGGAAGAGATTGAAGAGAAGCTTCGCCAAGGGATCCGAGCAGATGTCCTCATTTCTTCCGCAGGTATCTCCGTCGGTGATTATGATTTCGTTAAAGAGGTCATGAAGAATTTGGGTACGGAAATGGTCTTTTGGAAAGTGGCCATGAGGCCAGGGCAACCATTGGCCTTTGGGACGATTGGAGGAAAGCCAGTGTTTGGCCTTCCAGGGAATCCCGTTTCATCCATGATTTCTTTTGAGCAGTTTGTGAGACCCTCTCTTCTAAAGATGATGGGCCGCCGGCAACTTTTCCGCCCCGTCATCGAGGCCATCTTAAAGGAGGAGATTAAAAAAATAGTCGGAAGGCGTTATTTCATTAGAGGATCTGTCTCTTTTGAGAAAGATCAATATGTTGTCACCACTACTGGAGAGCAGGGATCTGGAATTTTAAGATCGATGGTAAGAGCAAATGGGTTAATTGTCATCCCTGAAGATCAAGAAAGGGTGAGGGCAGGGGAGAAAGTTAGAGTACAACTGCTAGATAGAAGCTTTTAGCTGGAATAATGGAATGATGGAATATTGGGT
>Ga0031653_10000264_pt1 | contig 10379 bp, 8 predicted proteins | sample FrelakmetBRP12BR_FD_55210 | JGI IMG/M metagenome (GOLD analysis project Ga0031653, IMG submission 55210) | Freshwater lake sediment microbial communities from the University of Notre Dame, USA, for methane emissions studies - BRP12 BR | ecosystem: Environmental > Aquatic > Freshwater > Lake >... | reverse complement strand
GCATATACCGGATACATGAGGAGCCTGACCCTATGAAACTTGAGGACGTGGTGAGCGTTCTAAAACAGTTTTCAAGGACCGCCGGCAAAATGTTCACTGCCAAGGATTTCTCGGGCATTCTCAAGTCAATAAAGAACTCGCCTCATGAGGAGATCATCAACTACATAGTTCTCAGAAGCCTCAAACAGGCCAGGTATTCGGTCACCAATATCGGCCACTTCGGCCTTGCGTCAACGTCATACGCTCATTTCACTTCGCCGATCCGCCGCTATCCTGACCTTGTTGTACACAGGATCCTTCGCGAGATCCTGGCCAGGAAAGTCATTTCCGATCAGCGCAAAAAAGAATTCGAAACCATACTCTCTGAAATTGCCTTCAGTTCATCACGCACGGAAAGGGCTGCTGATGCTGCCGAATATCAGGTAATCAAGGCGATGAGGGCCTGGTTCATGAAAGACAGAGTTGGCGACATATTTACGGGCAAGATCGTCGGCGTATCGTCATATGGCATTAGAATACGTCTGAATGAATTTTATGTTGAGGGCTTTCTTCATATCTCTTCCATGACTGATGACTTCTATCAGTATAATGATAAAACCATGAGGCTTTATGGCAGGCACACCAACCGCTCATTCAGTATCGGACAAGAACTCACCGCAAGAATCGATCGGGTAGATCTCGAAGAGAGGGAGATAATCTTTGGGCTTGCCTGAAAACTTAACCTTTCTAACGGCTCTCTTAAGAATTAACTTCCCCTCTCGTGACTGCAGAGACTGATTTTCTGACCAAGGAGACAATCTTCGATTATTTTTCGTATCGTTTTTTTANGAGGCAATTCGCTCACTTTTCACAAACATATCATTTTGTTACAATACAAGAAATTCTTTATCAGGAGATGAACTATGAAAAAGCTCTTTGTATTGATTGTTTTCGCAGCATTTTCTTTTTTCGGCTGCCAGCAGAAGGATGATTCCAAACCGCAGTTCCAGCCGCCTGTGGGACAAACAGGGCAGGGGCCTGCAGGCANCGGTCCGATTCAGGGGTTTGACAAGGTAAAGATGCTTCAGGAAGTGGTTGCCAAGGACCCGAAGAATATGAATGCATGGATTGAACTCGGCAATATTTTGATGGATTCAAGACGGTTTGCAGAAGCAGTTGAGCCATATCAAAAAGCCCTTGTCATTGATCCGAAAAATGTTGATGTCAGGGTTGACCTGGGCACCTGCCTAAGATCATCCGGCAAGCCTGATATGGCAGTCAAGGAATATAGAAGAGCCCTTGAGACTNATCCCAATCATATCAATGCGAACAAGAATATGGCCGTTGTTCTCACGTATGACCTCAAGGACAGCAAACAGGCACTGATATATTTGGAAAAGGCCCTTGCACTTGCTCCGAATGCTCCTGATGCCGGAGCAATCAAGGCAGAGATAGACAAGTTGAAGGCTACGGTCAAGTAATACGTTTTCTTGTTCTCCGTATAGCAGATTACAAGGGACAATGGCACGGCTGATAGAGACCATACCATTGTCCCTTGTAACTTCTGTCCCATATCCTTAATCTAACCACATGCAGGAAAAACGTGCGAAAATCCCGGCAAAGCCGGGTGTTTACCTTTTCAAGGACGATCAGGGAAAGATTCTCTATGTTGGCAAGGCAAAGGTTCTGAAGAACCGAATGAGGAGCTATTTCCAGAAAGCAGCAGACCCTGACGAGCGCAAGGCTGCCATGATGAAGAGCGTTGCAGACTTTGAGTTCACCGTAACCGGCAATGAGCTTGAGGCACTTATCCTCGAGGCAAATCTGATCAAGCAGTTTAAACCCCGTTACAATATTCTTCTGAGGGATGATAAGAGCTATCCATATCTGAAACTCACGCTGCATGAGAAGTGGCCCCGCCTTGAGGTTGTCAGAAGGATCCAGAAGGGTGATGCGCGGTACTTTGGGCCCTATGTTCCTGCAGGTGCAATGTGGGAGACCCTGTCCTTTATCAGAAACCACTACCACATTCCAAACTGCAGATATTCACTCGAAAGGCGGATGCGGCCCTGTATTCAGTTCCAGATCAGAAAATGTATCGCCCCCTGCTCTGGCGAAGTCGACCACGCAGAATATATGCAGATGATCAGGGAAGTCGAGCTTCTTCTTGAAGGNAAGAACAAAAAGCTGCTTGAATCGCTNGAAAGAAAAATGNCGCTTCTTTCCGAAGAGATGCGATTTGAGGAGGCAGCGATAGTCAGAGACAGGATCAGGGCAATACAGTCAGTGTCAGAGTCCCAGAAGGTGGTTTCCCCTGAACTGGGGGATGCTGATGTTATTGGGTTCTTCAGACAGAATGATGTTGTGGTATTTAAGCTTTTTTTTATCAGAAATGGCGTGATGATCGGAACAAGAGATTTTGAGCAGAAGCATACAGCAGGTGAGAAAGACGGCTACCTTTTCAGGAATTTCATTGAGCAATTCTATGGAAGGGAGATCCTTCCTGCTCCTGAGCTCTACTGCTCTAAGATGCCTGAAGATAGGTCTGTGCTTGCTGAATGGCTTTCAGAGAGAAGGGGGAGCAGGGTCGGAATCATGGTTCCGGTGAGAGGGATAAAGCGAAAGTTGGTGAGCATGGCAGAGGAAAATAGCCAGGAGATCATGAGAACCAGAAAAACAGAGTCCGGTCCTGAAGTGTTGTCGGAAATAGCGTCGCTTCTGCTCCTGAAGAAGGTTCCTGAAAGTATTGGTGCATTCGATATATCGAATATAACAGGGACATCTGCAGGGGGCGCTTTTGTTATTTGGAGAGCAGGTGCTTTTGATAAGTCCCTGTACCGGAATATTAGCATGGATGCGGTCAAGGGACCTGATGACTATGCCATGATGAGGGAGATGATCAGGAGAACCCTAAGAATCGGGGAAGACGGTAAGCAGGAGTCAGGAGTCAGAAGTCAGAAGACTGAAGGAAAGACAAGGCACGAAGTTTTCATGCCGGACCTGATCATCATTGACGGTGGAAGAGAGCATCTGAATGCAGCATTAGAGGCGCTTACCCCTCNTTTCTTCCCCCCTTGCCAAGGAGGGNTTGAGGGGGGTGAGGGTTTCCTCCCTGTTGTGATCGGGCTCGCAAAGGACCCTGACAGAATATTCATGAAGGACCGGAATGAACCTATTCTCATTGATAACAGCAGGCCTGCCTCTCTCCTTCTCAGAAAAATACGTGACGAGGTTCACCGGTTCGCCATCCGCTATCACCGGAAGCAGCGTGCAAAGAGGATGTTTGAGTCAGGGCTTGAGAGCATCTACGGTCTTGGCAGAAAAAGGCGGTTTGCATTGCTGGATCATTTTGGTAGTATAGATGCAATAAAAAAAGCCTCTGTCGAGGATATTGCCGGGCTGAAGGGCTTCACAAAGAAGCTGGCAGATGATGTCCTGAAAGCACTGTATACGGAAGTGAAGATTAGGGGGGAACAACAATGAACATCTTTATCTCAGGTTCAATAGCATATGACAGGATTATGGACTTTCCCGGCTCTTTTGCCGACTACATACTGCCGGACAAGATCCATGTGCTCAATGTCTGCTTCAATGTCACCAGCCTGCAGGAGAAGTTCGGCGGCACTGCCGGCAATATCGCCTATTCGCTCAGCCTGCTTGGCGAGAAGCCGGTCATCATAGCGACGATTGGCAAGGACTATGAAAATTATTTTGATTGGCTGAAAACTCATGCCATATCGAATGAGGGCATCACGATCATTCGGGAGGAGTTCACTGCCGGCGCATATATAACAACAGACAAGTCAGATAACCAGATCACCGGATTTAATCCCGGTGCCATGAAACAGGCAACGAATTACGATATTAGTTCAGCAGATCCAAAAAGTTCGGTCCTGCTCCTTGCCCCGGGTAATCTTCAGGATATGATCGGCTATGCCTCACGCTGCAGGGGAAGGGGCATTCCTTACATCTGCGATCCCGGCCAGTCGCTGACCTTATGGACCGGCGAGCAGCTCAGGGACTGGATAACGGGTTCCATGATGCTGATCACCAATGACTACGAACTTGAGGTCATCATGAAGATGACGGGTCTGAAGAAGGAGGAGATCCTTGTCCTGACGAAAATGATCATTACAACGCTTGGCGATAAAGGCTCCCTTATCAGCATGAATGGCCGGGANATAACGATTCCAGCGGCAAAGGTGTCTGATGTTCTGGANCCCACGGGCGCAGGGGATGCTTATCGGGCAGGACTGCTCAAAGGCCTTGCAATGAACAAGAATATCGAAGACGCTGCAAAGATAGGCGCTGTGGCTGCTGCTTATGCTGTGGAGAACTATGGCACGCAGGAGCATTGCTATACGTACGAGGAATTTTCAGAAAGATATCGACAGAATTTCGGGGCCTTCCAATAGAGGATTCCCGCTGCCCGGTGCATGGGTCAGGCAGCCTACTGGCAGGAAACGATAAANCGGTCTTCCCGCTTTTTGATCAAGGCGGGGNCGCAGCCCGTTGAAGGAAGATCGCCTTTGATGTTNTCGATCCTGTCGGNTGTCCCTGGATGTGTCTTCAGAATTCCGCCTTCCGACGNNTTGCTGCTGCCCTGCTTCTCGAGGAAATCCTTGAGTGCCGCTGCATTGTACCCNGCCTTTGTCAGAAAGGAAAGCGCGGTCTTGTCAGCGCTGAACTCCTGAGACTTTCCATAGCCGTTGACAACCAGCGTTTTGACGATATCGTCTATAGAACCTTCGAATATGCTCGTGAGCTTGGAGAGTTCCTTCGGGCCATAGTTCTCGGCAGCCTTTGATCCTATGATAGTCACAGCCTCTGTCCAACGGGATTTTTTGATCGAGGAAATGCCATCACGGTGGTTGACGTGAGCAATTTCGTGGGCAAGCACTGCAGCAAGCTCTTCTTCATTGCTCGCTGCCTTGAGCATGCCCTTTGTGATGAAGATTATTCCTCCGGGGCAGGCAAAGGCGTTCATCTCATCGGTATTGAGAATAGCAAAATGATATCCGCCATGGGTGTAGGGTTTTTCAGACTGGAGCGACAGTAAAATGCCGATCGTGTTTACATATTCGGTCAGTTTCTTGTTCTCGACCAGTGGATACGTTGAGAGAATGCGCGCTGCGACTGCCCGTCCCACATAATATTCCTCTTCTTCAGATATAGGGCGCGCGGCTTTCTGCGCTGCGGTAGTGGTTGTGGCCAAGGTGTCGAGATGCCTTGAGATGCCGTCAAGAAAGCCAGCCAAGGCATTTCCTTGGAAAAGCAGGAGAATTCCCGATACGATGACGGCCTTTTTTATCATGGCTGGTTCAGGCCTCCGGCCTTGATGAATATTTTCAGCGATTCCTCAGAAACCCTGTATTCCTCTATCCCGTTGACAGCATTGAAGTCAAGCTCAGGGTGCTTGCTTTTGTAGGATTTCTCGACTTCAGGATTGAATCCTTTTCCTGCTAACGCAACCTCATCGCTTGATGCTGTATGCCCTTTTGAAGAAACATCTGAGAGAGCGACCGTCTTATCGGTTACGGCATTTTTGTGGATACATCCTTTAATGTTTCTGAACTTAACCTTGAACCAGTCACCTTCTTTTGCTGAGACATCAAGTTCATCGCCATACTGAACCTTGTTCTTTATTGGTGCGAGAAAGCGGCAGTCCTCTCGAATTGCGTTTTCTTTTGTCACAACCCTGACCGTTTCTGCAAAGGAGGGGGCTGAAGACAATGCAATAACAAGTAACAAAGTTATTTTGATAAAGTGTCTTTTCATTTTTCTGTCATTCTAATGATATCCCAGCCCTCTGTCAATGTATCAGTCCTGGCCAGAACTTCGCAGCGAGGCCTGTAAAAAGCAGAAGGGCCGTCATCTGCAGACCGGCTGAATATCTCCTCTGCCTTAATCCATTCCTGCCTCCTGAAAAAGTCGAGGCCTTCATGGAAACGTGAAATGTCTTTTTGCATCTCAGCTGCGTCTGTATCATCCCTGTTTCCTTTAAGTTCAAATATCCTCACTGCCTTTGATTTTCCTTTTACTTCGATGAGGCCGAGCTCTCTGAAGAAAAAAGTATCTCCTGTGCCTGACATCGCTTCTTCGCTCACAATGATCTTTGTCCTGAAGACCTTATTTATCGACTCGAGCCGTGAAGCGAGATTGACCGTATCTCCAACAACGGTGTAGTCAAAGAGCCTATCGCTGCCGAGGTTGCCGACAATTGCAGCTCCCGTATGAATGCCTATTCTTATAGATATTTCCGGAAGATCCTGTGAGNTAAAGGATTGGTTCAGGCCTCGCAATGCGGCCATGCACTCAAGTGCTGCATGGCAGGCGTCAGTTTCATCGCAGCCTGAACTGAGCGGNGCACCCCAGAAGGCCATTACGCAGTCGCCGATATATTTGTCGATGACCCCCCTGTTTCTGATGATTACCTCGGTAAATGCATTAAAAATGCTGTGCAGAACGCGTGCAACTTCCTCTGGTGATATGCGCTCTGCAAGGGATGTAAAGCCTGCAATATCAGCGAAGAAGACCGTCACGCGCTGCCGGTGGCCGCCCGGCTGAATAACTTCAGGGTGCTGCAGAATATGATCCACGAGGGTTCTGTCCATATATTGAGAAAAGGTCTTTTTGATGAACCTTCGCTGCTTTCCTTCGACTGCGTAACTGTAGGCAGTTGCTATTGCAAAGCTGAGCATTGCCGAAAGAAGAGGCGGGATCGCCTTCAGATAATAGGAATTCTTAAACAGGATGGCCGGAACCAGGAGGGAGCCGATAAGCGAAAAAAGGAGTACACCGAAGCTTATGGAAAGGGAGTGATAGCGCAATACAAGGACAACAACAGAAAGAGAGAGAAAGAGCATAAAGAGTTCTGTTGGCACAATGCCCAAAGGCGCTATGAAGTTTCTGTTGATCAGGTTTTCGAGCGTTGTTGCATGAATCTGGACACCTGTACTTACGGCTGTGATAGCCGTTGGTTTGAGATCAAGGAGGCCTGCTGCAGTGAGGCCGATAAAGATTTTCTTTTTTTTAAAAAAAGCTTTTTTCAGAAGAGGTTCCTTGCCTGAACTGCTGTCAAGAGAATACTGTATGATGTCTGCTGCAGACAGAACCTTAAATGGCTCGAGGTGCAAAGAATATCTAAGGAGCAGCGTGTTGTCCGAAAGTGGCACCTTCCTGTCACCTGCATAGATGTCCCTGTCCTGGACAGTGACAAGCTTTTCCTTCAGAAGATAGGGAAGAATGAAATGGGGTATGCTATATTCAGTTGCCTGAAAGACGAGCGGAACCCTCCTGTAGATACCGTCTCCATCAGGCTTGATCATCACATTTCCATGTCCTGCAGCACCGGTGCTTAAAAGGTCTATGGGGGGCAGCAAGGAACAGTAAGCGCCGAAGGCCGGCAGTTTGTCCGGGAGACATATCTTCGTTGCTATCTGTTTTTCATAGGCGGTGAGACTGCCTTTTTCTCTTAAGAAAACAGGAAGGTATACATTCGCAGTTTTTTTTATAGCCTCAGAAAATATCCTGTCATCTTCCATGCCATAGGAGGAATGCTCAGTGAAGAGAATATCAATAAATACGGCATCAGCCTCCGACAGGTATTCGATTATAGGAGCATAGACCTGCCGCGGCCATGGCCAGAGGATGTCCTGCTTTGCCAGCGCATCCAAACTCTGCTGGTCTACTGCAACAATGACAATGCTGTCGGATAAGGAAGCCGGATTGAGATGGCGGGCGAAAAAATCATAAGCCTTGAGTTCAAACTGATCAAGCAGGCCCGAAACAAAAAGAAGAGAAACAGCAGCAAAAGAGAGAAGCGAGAGCAACAGAGATTTCTTGAACGTGCCGGCCGGCATGGCAGATTACAGCATCTTACTGTTCAAGCTTTTGTGCGTTGACAGAAAGATAATAGGCAACCATCAGGGGTATCACCACAAAAGCGCTCAGCCCGATTTCATAAAGCTTCTCAGAAGGCACATGCTCCATGAACGAGGTCTGGGCGTCTATCAGGAGGATCATTCTGACTGCAGCGATAATGCCGATGGCGAGGAAAGGGGCCAGGATAACCTTCTGTTTTTTCAAGAATCTGATAACTGTCCAGAGCAGTTCGAGGATGATGAGCGCAAGGAGCACATCATTTACCAGGTGGATGATGGAGTCACGCGTTGGGGTTGCCAGATTGAGCCCTGCGTAAAAGAAGATAAAACCGCAGGCAACAAGCAGCAGCAAGGCCGCCACAATATGCAGGAACATGTCCGCCTTGACCAGGACCCTTCGGAATATCTCAGTGAGATCAGTTTTATTCTGTTCCATACCGCCGGTTATCATTATACCACGCTTAGGCAGATTGTTCCGGACCAAATCCCCCTCGACGGGCAATGGCTACGACAAGCCAGGAGAGAGCCAGGGCGCCTGCAAGCATGCCGGCTGACGCAAAAATGTTATTCAGCAGTGCAGGCTTTATCACCAGTATAGCGCCAAGTAAAAGCATCATGAGCCCCGAAATGAGCTTGAGTTTTCGCCCCTGCCATTCAGTAAGTTTCCGGGCGCCGAGCGTTATCGTAAATGCAGCAACAATAATCGATAGGGGAATTATGTAGACAATGTTATAAAGCGCAAGGTAAAGGTAATACGTTATCGGCGAAAGGTTGTGCAGAGTCAGAATTCTGGTAAAAACCATGGGGAAACCCGCAGTGCAGAGCAGTTCATACGTATTGGCAGCAAGAGCAAGCACGATGGTTCCGGCAAGCATTGAGACGAGAGACGTTGACTTGAGAAGGTTCCGCATTCTCACAAAGAGTATTGGTTTTGCCTGCTCCGGTATTGAGAGTGACATTCCTTTCTTAAAAAAGAAAAAGTCCTTGATGTTGAGGGCTGCTACAATAAGGCCTACAAAGCCGGCTGCAAGTGTTATTGCCGAGAGATTTCCGGCTAACATGAAGAGGTTCAGCCAGGCTGCCATAAAGAGGAAATAGATCAGTCCTGAAACAAGAACAAACGTGCCGCCAATAATCATCATCCTGGCCCGCGAGCGCGCATGAACCAGGAGGCTGAGCAGAAAAAAAAGCACAAAGAAGGCGCAGGGGTTAAAGCTGTCCAGTCCTCCAAGAATAACAGTGATCATAGGCAGAGATGCCTTGGATTCATCAATGACCCCAAAAAAAGGAAGATCAATTGTCTTTTCAATTTCCTGTTCTATGGGTTGCGTCAGCCTATCTGCCGGATCAATGCATTTTTGTTCAAGGCAGGCGTAAATGGTCTTTTCCATATCTGCTTTGTCACGTTCGGAAAAGCCGATAAATACGCTGCGGTCCACAAATGTTACCGGCACTCCTGTTGACCTTATTCCAGCGCTTTGCGTCATCTGGGAAAAGAAACGTGCATTCGCAGGATTCTGCCAGACCTCGTAGGATTCAACAAGAATTCTGGGATATTGATTTTTGATCGCCTCCAGGAAGTCTTTTTCATGGGCACAGTGAGGGCAGCCATTACCCCAGAAAAAATAGATCTTGACCCTGCCCTGTGCCTGCTCAGTGCCATCCACGGCAGCTGTCGATGAGTGGGCAACAGCAAATGCAAGAAGTATACATGCCGAGGCAACAAGAATGAGATGTGTTTCCCGCATCATCAGCGTCATTCGTTTTCCAGGGTTGCGCCAAAACTGAGATCAAGCGCTGATAGGAAATACGTATATGCTGTAGGCGCCTGACTTACGACAGCATAGAATGAGCGTGCAGTCTTTGCCGCCATTTCTTTGATATCCAGATCTCCTGTGATCCTGGCGAGGCGCAGGAGATTAAACAGCGCCATCGAATTCCCTGATGGAATTGCCCCGTCGTAAATCTCCTTCCTGCGTACAAGCAGTTTCTCTCCGTCATCCGCGGTAAAGAAAAAGCCGCCATGATTTTTGTCCCAGAAATGGAGGATGAATACACTATTTAACAGAAGGGCTTCTTTAAGATACCGGGGTTCACGAGCAGCCACGTAAAGCTCTATTAGGCCTGAGATGAAAAAGGCATAGTCGTCTGTATGAGCAGGAAGTGACGCATCTCCATCACGGTAACGGTGAAGAAGTCTGCCATCCGGCGTACGAAGCCGGGCCAGGATAAAATCAGCAGCCTTAGCTGCTGCGTCAGCATAGTCAGGTCTTTGGAAGACCTGTGCAGCTTTTGCAAAGGCTGTTATCATGAGACCGTTCCAGTCTGTCAGAATCTTATCGTCCTTGTCCGGATGGATTCGCAGCTCTCTAACAGCAAATAGTCGCGCAAGGGCTTTTTCTGTACGATCCAGGATGTCTGCGTCAGAGCGTTCTTTATTATGCGCTATTTCATAAGGATGCGTTTCCCTGTGAAGGATATTGAAGCCGGAAGATGCACCAGTTGCCTGCTCCACAA
>Ga0031653_10000263_pt1 | contig 10396 bp, 11 predicted proteins | sample FrelakmetBRP12BR_FD_55210 | JGI IMG/M metagenome (GOLD analysis project Ga0031653, IMG submission 55210) | Freshwater lake sediment microbial communities from the University of Notre Dame, USA, for methane emissions studies - BRP12 BR | ecosystem: Environmental > Aquatic > Freshwater > Lake >... | reverse complement strand
TAAATATTTTTATATTTTTACACCGAATCTGTTTCTCATTGGCTTCTAAAACTTCTTCGAGAAGGATGGAAAGGGTATTCGATTTGGTAATAGGGGTATTGATATGGATATAATTTAAAAGGCTGTTTAGCACGGAATCGATCTTCTTAATATCATCGGTAATGCTCCTTTGAGAATACTTTCTAAATTCTAAATCATTAAATTTCTCCACTGAAACTTGGGACACGTTCTTAATGGAGATGAGGGTATTTTTGATCGAATGAATCAATTCAGGCAGAAAAGAAGACATAAAAGGGCTATCTTGGTCCCCAGGAGGGGCCTTCTCATTGGATTTAGGAAGATCCGATCCCGCTTTGTTTGGAAGGGAGCCCACCAAGTTTTTCTCCATTTCTTTCTCAAAAAAGTCATTTTCCATTTGGTTACTCTCAGGGTTGATCCCGTCCAAAGAGGACACTAATTCATGGTTATCTTTAAAAAAAGCATCGGTTTGCATAATATCCCTCAACGCCAATTCAATATCAGATAAAGAGTCCTTATCCTTCATGTCCCTCCGCGAGAAGTTGTTTCAGTTTTTGATGGTTCTCCTTTTGTATATGGACAAATTTTAATCCCAATCGGTATCCCTCCCAATTTTCTTGCCATTGGATATCCTTCCAAATAATCTCCGCTAACACTTCAAGGTTGGCCAGTCCGGATCCATTGGGAAACAAGATCACAATATTCAATTTCGTACCCACAGGCATCTCCTTAATAGAATAAACAAGGAGGCCTTTCTCGCTGGCATTAACAAGCAATGCCCCAAGCGAATGCAGAGTATCCGGAAACCGATACTCTAGGGGTAAATCCAAGTAGAACCTTGGGTGTTTTCTTCTCTCCTTTATCTCGTTTGAATCCTGCATCAAGTCCTCCAGGTGAAGGTTTGATTATGGATGAATTCTTGAAGCCCTTGTTCCCGTTCCTAAAGAGTTCCAACCGCTAACGCTTACTAAGATGAAAAATCTGCCCCATGATGAAAGTCTTGTCACCCCTTTCAATATTCCTCCACTGTTAAAGAACCTTGGGGAAATAGGAATACACAATTCAGCCCAGCCAAGATGGAGAATACGGAAGTAAGAACCCCAATTCGGCGGCCCAAAAAGTAGCCGGGAAAAAGGGCAGGTAGGTAATAAAAGTTGAGAACAATGTATTTTTCATCAATAAGGTATGTTCCGGTAAATGTTTCTGGGAGGATAATTACCGCAATAAGTTTTTCGAAGTGTCTCAAAATAAGTTGTCTAAGTCCCTCCATATTTGTTCCTCCGGATCACTTCCTACTCTTTAGTCCTTTTGCTCTCCTTGGCAATTAATCACTATTGCCAGAAGCATTTGTGTCTTTCTTCGTTTCTTTTCTAACAAGTCCAAANCCTCCGCATTTTGGACAACACTGTTGTTTGGGTTTTGAATATACCCCTGGCCGTTACAACATGGGCAGATTACCATGCCGTATTTCTCAGGTTTAAAAATCTTCTTGTCCATTTTTTACCCCAAACCGAGATTCTTGTTTCCTTCTTTTCCGTTTCTGAGCATACATCAAGGCATCCGCCTTAGATAGGAGCTGATCGATCGAAATAGGATATTCAGGGTCAAACTGAGCAGGTCCTACACTGACCGATAACTTATAATCTTGGGATACTTTGGCATTATAATCTCTTATGTTCTCATGTAAGCGAGTTATAAGCATCTCATCGTTCTCATCAGTGGATTCAAATAGAACTACAAATTCATCTCCCCCCATCCGAGCAATAATATCCGACTCCCGAAAGGTCTTTTTAAGGATGCTGGCAAGGGCTATTAATGCTTGGTCTCCCTCGTTATGTCCCCAGTGGTCGTTAATCCATTTTAGATCGTCCATATCAATGTAAAGGAGCAGTAACCTTTTCTTCGTCCGAATGGCTACTTTTAGACACTGCTCTGTCAAAACAAAGAATCTTCGCCGATTATACAGGTCTGTAAGTTCATCAGTAAGGGAGAGAGCTAGCAGTGCCTCCCTTCCTTTATGGTCACGCATCATTTTATCAAAACGGAGGATGAATTCGTTGATTGAAAAGGGCTTTTTTATGAATTCAAGAGCTCCTGCGGCAAAGGCTGACTCAGCAGAATGTTCATCAGCGTTTCCAGTCATGATCATGACTGGAANACTAGGGTATAAATTTACCAAATCTCTGGTAAGNGTAATCCCATCCATAAGAGGCATTACAATATCTATTACTGCTGAATCGAAAGAATTCTTTTTGATTATTTCCAATGCTTCTACTCCATCTTTTGCTGTTTCACAGCTATGGCCGTATTTAGAAAGGAAGGATACTATAAAATTTCTTACGGGTTCTTCGTCATCCGCGACAAGTATTTTATAGGAGAAACCCATTTTTTAACCTCCCATGACTCTGCTATTAAGTCAAGATATTATAAAACTCTCCTCGAGTTCAAATGAGTTAATGTAGTTCTATGCTCCCGGATAGAACAATTACCAAAATCCAGATTAATTGACTTATCATCATGATTGAATTTTCATCCATAAATGAACTCCCCTAAATTAATACTGGTTTGGCAACCCTGCTATCCCAGGAATTTTGAACCCATGGCTTTAAACCTCACAATTATTCGCAGTTTGCTTTAATCGGCAATGCAAGTCTAAATTTTATCTAATATTAATAGCAATTTAAATGCCAAGAACGAATACTCCATCTAAGAAATTGAAATTAAATGGTTTTCTTCAAACATTAAATTTTCATAGTAAAAAATATGTGACGTTTTTTGACCCAAAACGCTAAAGATATATAGTTAAATTGTTAATATTTTCCATTAGCCTCATCTTCATACTTATGCAATTTTCAGCCAAATTGACATTTTGGTCATATCTGTAAATTATTTGCACATTTCTTGACTACCATATAGAAAATATCCCTTTATTTAATCTCCTTGATCTATTCGTATCCATTTAAGATTATTGCATAATTCATATATTCCCCATAAAATTTCCATTTGGCACAAGTATTGCTTTTTTAAAACCTTACAAACAGAGGTGGCCAGAATGAATCATTCCATAGGATTAAAAGGATTTTCACTGGTCGAAATGCTAATTGCTCTGGTAATTTTAGCCATTTCATTATTGGCACTCGCAGGTCTAATGGCGACGACAACAAGAAACAATGCATTTGGCGGCCATATGACAGAGGCTGCCACATTCGCTCAGGACAAACTTGAAGAGCTAAAAGCTATTCCCTGGGCGAACATAGTCGGGGGAGCTGATACAAAACCAGGTTCAACAGGAATAACCTATACTCGAACATGGAATGTTTCTACGTTGTTGAATCCAGTGCCCCCTCCAAACGATCTTCTGAAAGCAGTGACGATCACGGTTAATTGGAACGATGGGACAAGTCGCTCCATTAATATCTTTTCTGCAATCAGGAACTCAGATGCTTCATGAGAACCAAAAGCCGAATACAAAGGAAAAGAGGATGATCAACTCGACCCTTTCTCATAAAGGGGTCACCCTTATTGAATTGTTGGTGGCATTGGTGATGGGGGGAATCATTATTGGTGGAATCTATCGTCTCTTCGTTGCCCAAACAAGAGCTTATACCGTTCAAGACCAGGTCGTGGAGGTCCAGCAGGGGACACGGAGTGCCATGGAGATTTTATTAAGGGACCTTCGAATGACAGGCTTTGACGATGATAACAACCCTGGAATTACTTTTAAATACCCTCCCGATCCTAGTCAGGATGTTTACATCCTTGGGGATAATTCCATCGCCGTTAATTATGAATACTATGACAAGGCGGCTTTACAATATCAAAGGCACACAGTGGCCTATTGGATAGATGCCCCTTCTTCGAAACTGATCCGGCAGTTGACTGTAAATAATGTCGCCGGTCCGCAAGAAACGTTGTTAGAAAATGTAGGGGCACTTAACTTTACGTACGGGATCGACACGGATAATGATGGAAGAGTGAACAACTGGGTTTCAGCTGCCGCAGTAGGAACATCCACAGTAGTTGCTATACGGGTGCGTTTAACGGGGGGACCCGAACCGATCAACCCAGATGTTCAGAAGGCCATATCGCCGAGAACCTTAGAATCTATCGTTACGCTGAGGAATCTATGTTTGGCAAAGTGATAATAGATGAAAAACACTCTCTACTTAGGAACATGTATGATGACAATTAAACGAAACAATCTCCTCAAAAACCAATCCGGGGCAGCCTTAGTCATCGCTCTGATCATGATCATCCTGATGACCCTGGTCGTGCTGGCCGCCTCCTTTACCTCTATGTTTGAGATTAAACTGGGGGGAAATAAAAGAGGGTCCACCGATGCCTTCTTTGCCGCCGATACAGGCGTCCAGGTCATTATGTCTAACATAGACAATTTCAATTTACCGGGAAAGTACGATGTTAACAGTAAATACGTTTACTCTAAAGATCCCAGCCTTCCCCCCAATCCCACCCATGCCGACATTACCATCTACCATAATTCCACTCAAACCGGAGCGCCCAGAGGTTTGGGTTTCAGTGCAACGGGAAATTATGAGTTTATGCACTACTTGATCGAATCAAACGGCAAGGATCAAATGGAATGGAATCCCATGAAATCCACCTGCGTGGTCCAACAGAAAGTGATCAGGCTGGTGCCCACCTTGCAAGGAGGGAATTAGGATTGGCGGAGAGATAGCAAGAATCTATGCCCTCAATCATAAAACGGGCAATGCCGTATTCAACTTGGATGGCTTAGGGACATTAAGTAATCTTATGCAAAGTGATCACTCTTCCGTTATAGGCGTCTCCATTCCATCTGGAGTAATTATGACATTTGTCGGGGGGATGACCGTGGCCTATGGCGGTGTAGGCGGAGGTGTCTACCGTCCTCCTATTCCTGCTACCAGGGTTCTATTTCCTGTTAACTGGAAAACCGTTTTCTGATGAAAAAGTGTAGGAGACCGGATTTTTATACCACGATCTGTTCCTTTGACATTTATCTTAAATGGGGATATGAATAACTTTAAAAGAAAATTGACCCATTCGGTGGCGCCAAGCCCCGCCTTTCAAGGCGGGGTAAAGAAGCGCCGCTCAGGGTCAACCCTGAGCAAGCCCGAGCGCTTGTCCTGAGCACAGTCGAAGGATCAGGTCGGGGAGTCGAAGGGTTGACTCAGAATCAAAACCCATTGAATGAGAAAGAGTGATTTCTTTCAACTAATAAGTTGGATTTTGATTGGTTCAACGATAGGGCTTCTTTGTTCCTGTGGGAAATCGAGTGACCTTGCATCCAAGTCCAAAACCAATACCCCTCCTGTGATCACGGCCGTCAATATCTTGCCTGAAAAACCGACCCAAGGGAGCGAATTCAGTTTATCTATCCAAAGTCAGGACCCGGACGGAGACCCCGTGACCTATTCTTTCCAATGGATGAAGAATGACGAGGAAATGATCGGGGAGACTAAAAATAGTTTAAGTGGTAAAACGTTTAAAAAAGGAGATTTGATCCGGGTGAAAGTCACGCCGTCTGATGGGAAGGTCAACGGGAAACCCTTTCTGACAGCTCCGACGAGGATTCTCAATTCTCCACCAGTGATTCAGGAAGTTTGGATCGAGCCTAAAGTGGCTTATGTGACAGACCGCCTCAAGGCCAACCTGAAGAGTGTCGATCAAGATGGAGACTTCATTTATTATACCTACCAATGGGAAAAGAACGGTGTCGTTTTAAATGAAGAAAGGGAAGAATTTTTAGAAAGGAGAAGATTTAAAAAGGGAGATGTCATTGCGGTCCTCGTCACACCTGATGACAGGGAAACTTCAGGCGTCACTAAAAGATCAGAAACCCTGACCCTATCGAACAGCCCACCCCTCATCCTCTCTTCCCCTCCTACATCTGTAGAAAAGACAACTTATATTTATCAGGTCAGAGCCAACGACCCGGATAATGATCCGATTACCTATACCTTGAAGTCCGGCCCTAAGGGAATGGAGATGGATGAAAAAACAGGATTAATAAGATGGGAGATTCGAAAGGAAGACAAGGGAAATCATTCTGTTGAGATTGAAGTATCCGATGATTCAGGAGCAATAAGCATACAACGGTACACCCTCAATATAGATATTAAATGATGCCTTAGGGCATTTTTATTCTATTAGTCTCCCCTCTCCATTCAAAATATCTCCTCGGAATTCTCCCTCTTTTTATGGGAAAAGGGTTAAAATTAGGGAAAAAATTTCAGTATTCTATGCTATTTTTTGAAATCATGTAAAAGAGTGTCAATTCCTGTAAACCACTTGTTCTTTAAATGGAAAATAATGTTGACAAAATTATTTAATACAATAAAATTGTAACGTTAGGAGAAAAAATGTTCAGGAAAAAGAGGAACGGAAAAGGAGTTACCTTAATTGAATTAATTGTGGTGATGGTCATCATTGCGATCGGAGCTGCATTAATGGTGCCCAATATTGGTGGCTGGTTACCGAATTACCGTTTGAGGGGTGCAACGAGAGATATCGCATCTACCATGAGGGTAGCTCAAATGAAAGCGGTATCNAACAATATTCAATACCGGGTGAATTTGGATGATGGAGTACTTGGAGCAGGTAATTTTATTCTTCAATATAACTCTGGTGGCCTCTGGATCAACGAAGGGGCGTTACAGACACTTCCCTCAGGAATCATCATCAGTGCGATTACTATTCCTGCGAAGCACGCAGACTTCAATCCCAACTCCACCTCTTCCACAGGAAGCCTCACCTTGCAGAATACAAAAGGATCCCAAAGACGCATCACACTTACACCTGCCACGGGGAGGGTGAAGGTTGAATAGATTTTTTGGAAAAAAGGGATTCACATTAATAGAAGTTCTCATCGGTCTTATTATTTTAGCCATTGGCATCCTTGCGATTGCGGGGATGCAAATTACCTCCATTGTGGGGACTTCGTTCAGTAACAATTTGACCCAAGCCTCCGTTTTGGCCCAGGATAGATTAGAATTTTTAAAAAGTCTCTCATTGAATGATGCACGATTGGATACGGGCAACTATCCCGATCCGCCTAATATCGGGATTTTTACCAGAAGTTATGCAGCCACCAGGAATCCCAATCCTAATTTTGTGACCATCACCTATACGGTTTCATGGTTGGAAAGGGGCATGACCCGTACCATATCCTTCAGAACCATTAAAGGGAGATAAAGGAAGAGAGAAGGATGAATCAAAATTTTTTCAAGAACGCTAAGGGGGTCACCCTCATCGAGCTTCTTATCGCATTGGTCATCAGCGCCGTCCTGACAGCAGGCATCTACCGGGTTTTTATCCACCAGCAAAGAAGTTTTACCACCCAGGAGCAAGTGGCCGATATGCAACAAAATGTGAGGGTGGCCATTAATCGAATGATGAGAGAGATTCGAATGGCGGGTTGCGGCAATGTCCAAGGCGTATTGCCCGTGTCCTTCCTTGGAGGAACGAGAACTTATAATGATGTGGTCAATCTGGATACGCCTGTAGCCGGAGCGCTCACAATCATCTCGGCCATTGGGGGGAGCGCCAGCCTTACAGCACAACCAANCACAGGAGGGCTCGCTCCCAACCAGATTCAGGTATCATCACTTTCAGAATTTGATACGAATAATAAAAAATATATCTCCATCGGTGGTCTCGAAAGCCATGTCATCACCGCTATAGACGTTCCAAATAAAGTACTGACTCTAAACACAGATGTGAGTCGAGTTTATAAAATCGATGGCAGCCTCACCTGCTCCAAATATACGACCTGCGTCTATGCAATACGAGCCATCAGTTATCGGATCGCACCGGATGCGTCAGGGAAACCCGTCCTGAGAAGGGATGAGAATACGGGTGGAGGATTTCAACCTATGGCAAACAATATAGAAAGTATTGAGTTCCGCAACCCTGACGGAACTATCCCCCTCAATCCAAATAGTGCGAGTTTGCAAGTGGCTGTGACGGCAATGACCGACAGGCCTGACCCCGAGCTCAAGGTAGGAGACGGGTATCGGAGGAGGCAATTTACTTCTATCATCCTGCAGCGGAATCGAGGCTTATAGCCTTTTGAGGAATTTAAGCATGACAAAAAGAAATAGACTAAAAAATCAAAACGGAGTCTCCCTGGTGATGGCTCTTTTAATCCTGTTGGTACTGACGCTCATCGCCATCAGTGCGATCAGCACGACCAATTTTGAAACCAATATTGCCGGGAACGAGAGACTATATAATAAGGCTTTTTACACGGCTGATGCAGGAGTGGACTACTTCGTCGGTACGGGGGTCTCTTATATTTCGTTTCCCAACACCAGCGGGGTAGTAGATAGCAAAGCAGAGGGCTTATCGTTAGGAAACGATTATTTTCTTGTCAATTGGGAGAGAAGCCTTTCAGATCTTGGCCCCCCCAAAAAATATGAATTTAAGATCACCTCGCGGGGGATTTCTCCAAATTTTCCCACAGCAGGAAGAATAGAGATTGAAGCCATTATTGAAGTCGTGGATACGGCGCCCCCCCCCGCCTATCCAGGAGGTTCCACATGAAAAAATTTTTAATGCTTCTTGCGGTTTTTCTTTTTGGAGTTCCTTTGGGAACCCCAGCTTTGCTATACGGGCAATCAGACCTAATCGAGGTTGCCCCGCCAAATGCCATGATCATTTTTGATTCCTCTTCTTCGATGAATCAGGACGAAAAGGGAAATGCGGTCAATTCTGGAAAGGCAAAAGGTGAGGATGCGATCGATAGAGACTACCAGGGTGGAGGCAATCACCCCAAGAGCAAGCTCTATCAGGCAAAACAGAAGATTAAAGAGGTCATTAAGGATATCGAGGACATCAACCTCGGTTTTTCAACCTACGGACAGGCCAAAACGGAATTAAGGCGTGGATACTATGCAAGAGGGCGTCAGAATTATACGCCTAAACCGACTGATTATGATCAATGGAAATGGACGAAAAAATACTGGATGTTCAATAAATTCAACCATGGTTTTCAGACCACGTCAAATACTTTAGATAAATCGATTGGCGATACCTATACGGAAAAGAATCACACCTTTGACGATTCCCCAGCGAACAATGGCTGTGTCTGTCCCCCTCCTCATGGAGGAACTTATAAAGCTGACCTGGTATACACCATCTATGCGATCACGCTCAATGCCGAAACAAATGTCTATACCTATTATTATGCTTCCCCTAATCACGACCATTATGAGGAGACTACGTCCGAGAAATATTTTGGCAACAGTGACCCGATAGATTGTGATGCCTTTTTTCCGAGACCCTCCGGGACCTGGAACACCTATACCGAAGCAGGCGCCCCGAATGCCACCTGGAAATGTAAAGGCCCGAATAAGACAACCACCCAAGGGGCTCCTTACACTCCTAAGTGGGGTTCCAAATGGGATGAATTTGCCTGGTTACAATTTGATGGCACCACTTACCCGGTTTGCCCTGATACCTGGGGGTCTGACTATAATTGGAATCCGACCGGAGACCCTCCGGGAAATGATAACGCCTGGACGAAATGGATGAAAGTTGATCCCAGCGACTCAAGATTATCTGGGGCCCATCCCGTCAAGGTCACCGGCACAAACTGCTACGATGCCTCAACGTATTTATACCCTGCAGATGGTACCGCCAACAAACCCCATACATGGAGTTACTATAAAGACGAATCAGGAAAGTGGTCTACCAAACCAGATCCTTATTACCCTTCGAGAGATAAAGATGTGGGTGGAACCATTAATGATAATCCAGGGACATTTAACAATCACAATTTCTTTATCAATATCCCCCAGGTCGATGATGCCAATAACGGCTATGCCAACAGGAAAGCGATTGTGGACCTCCTCGACCTCAATCCTGTTATGAGCCCTGAGACAGGCTATCACCATACTAAGCTCCCGGTGAAGACCCTCGATCCTGACCCGAAAAAAAAGAATAGCATCACTTCAAGCGAGGATTCCCCCACAAAGCAGACCCCGCTTTATGCCGCCCTGAAAGATGTGAAAGATTATTTCGACAGCTACATCAGGTGGGACGCCCTCAGCGCAGCCAAATGCAGAGGGAATGCCGTGATCCTGATCACCGATGGTCTGGAAAGTTGCGAATACATCGATGCCCTTCATCCAAATTTTGCCGCGGCTGCAACCGTTACGGCACAAATGAAGACCGATCTCGATGTGAAGACATTTGTGATCGGATTTGGAAAAGATGCCGGGACGAACCAAAGTTCATTAAACGATATTGCCCTACAAGGGGGAACGGAAAAAGCCTATTTCGCTGCAACCAAGGAGGAACTGCAGAAGGCGCTTCAAGCCATTTTTGAACTCATCAAGGCCGATAAAGTGGCCAGGTCAAGTCCTGTCGTGACCAG
>Ga0031653_10000262_pt1 | contig 10396 bp, 11 predicted proteins | sample FrelakmetBRP12BR_FD_55210 | JGI IMG/M metagenome (GOLD analysis project Ga0031653, IMG submission 55210) | Freshwater lake sediment microbial communities from the University of Notre Dame, USA, for methane emissions studies - BRP12 BR | ecosystem: Environmental > Aquatic > Freshwater > Lake >... | reverse complement strand
TACCGGCGCCTGCGTAACGCAGCGCACCTACGATACAGCTGCGGCTGATCTCGAAGCGGTAAAAACCGAGCTCCGCAGCGCCAGCACCGAAACGCAGGAGCTCACCCAACAAGTCAGCGACCTTCAACAACTCCAGATTGGCCTTGCAAGACAAAGGGAGGTCGCCTTGTCGATGCTCAAGCAAGCCAGGAAGGCGATGAAGGCCGAGCGTACCGTCTCACAAATGCGGTTGAACAAACTCAATCTCACGATCCAGCACCTGAGCACCCAGCAGAAGNACTTGCGGTACGCGGTCAAACATTCAACCGAAGAGCAGGCCAGGCTGCAATCAGCCGTGGAGTACCATACGTCAAAACTTGGTGAGGCAGATGAACTTAGTACATCATCAGCCCCTCCACCAGCCCAAACAGCCCTTCTTCCTCCAGTACAGACTCTAGTTCCAAACGAATCTGTCCCCAAGCCGACAGTGACGACAACGGCAGCATCAGTAAATCAACCCGCGGCGAATCCCAAGCCGCAGTCTGCAGGNAATCAGCTGCCCGAGCCAGNCGAAGAGGACTGGTTGTCCTTCTTCAAGAATTGGATTACTTCATTCTGGCAATCGATCTTCTTCTAAGCAGGCAGACNNGTTCCTTTGGTTCGCCTGATGAATTCTCCGATCGCGCCAACAAGACCGACTAAATAGACCAGACTGCCCAGTCGGCCGTTATATCTTTCCTGTCTGTCCGCTCTCAGCCTTCAGACTCTTCAATTCGCCATTGATCCTTTACCGTTCAGCATCGCGCGCGCTCTCCTTTCTCTTACGGCAGGGTGATTTTTCAGAGGAAAGGGGTATTCTTCGGCACAATAGCGGGATTGATTTCAGCTTGTTTCTGAGGAGAATTAGCACAACCAATGGTGTCTAAAGGAAAGACAGAATCAAAGGCAGATACCAGCGTGAGCCTCGGTTTCGAGGCCATGCTGTAATAGATGGCCGGCGGCCTGCACGTCGGTCAGTGAACGAAATGACGCGATCAGGGTGAATGGAGCTCTTTCACTCGCAGGTGTTATTCATTTTCTTGCGGACGAGTTCCTCGGCTTTCAGCCAATCTTCCACGTCGCGCTCCCCCTGTCGTCCCCGTTGCTCATAGAGTTCGTAGGCTTTCTTTGCGATCCGTTCCCTCACCTCATCCGAATACTTCTGCATGGACTCAGGCTCGGGCGAGAGGTTTCCCTCCTCCAGAGGCCGAGTGTCAGGATTTCTGGTCTTCATGAGCCTCCCCCTTCGATGATGTAGCCTGTTATCCTTAAAGCCAGTCGGTCTGTCAAGTTGAGCGGTCTGAGAGAAGCCCCAAGGTCATTGCGTAACCCGCATCTCTCACATTTGTACGTGAACGGCCAGGGACCTTGATGCGAGACGCGCAAGATAGACAGGGAGAGTGAAACGTCAGGTATGCTCCGCTGGAAGCACCTAATCAGCGCAGGTGTCGTTTGAAATATTGGTCGCGTATGGGCGATGCGAGAATTAGGCGTGGCCGGTCTTATAGGCGCGGTCGGCGATCTTCTTGCGGAGGCGGGCTTTTTCGAGACTGATTTCTGCTTCTTTGACATCGGACGGCAGGCCGCCGGCTTTGAGTCGCTGTTCGGCCTTATCCACTGCCGCTTGCGCGCGGTCGACATCGATATCCTCGGCCTTCTCAGCGATCTCTGCCATGATCGTCACTTTGGTTGGTGTTACTTCCGCATAGCCCCAGAGGACCGCCATGTGGTTGGTCTGGTCTCCGATGCGATAGCGAAGCTCGCCGATGCGTAACGTAGAAAGGAAATGACAGTGTCCCGGCAACACGCCGAACTCACCCTCTGAGCCTGGTGCAATGACCTCATCCACTTGCTGGCTTAAGAGCAACTTCTCCGGCGTCACCACTTCTAATAATAACTTTCCTGCCATTCTTTCCTCGTGAAACGTAAAAAAGTTAGAGGTAACAGGTAAAACTGATGAAGAGTGTTCTTCTCATTTCATCTTTCACGTTTTACTTCTCACGCATCTAGACCTTCACACCCATTTTCTCTGCCTTCGCAATCACCTCCTCGATCTGGCCGACCATGTAGAAGGCCTGTTCCGGGAGATGGTCATACTTGCCATCGAGAATTTCCTTGAAGCTCCGCACCGTGTCTTTGAGCTTCACGTACTTACCAGGCGAGCCGGTGAACGCTTCGGCGACGTGGAACGGCTGTGAGAGGAACTTTTGGATTTTTCGTGCACGGGCCACCGCCATCTTGTCGTCTTCCGACAATTCGTCCATGCCGAGAATGGCGATAATGTCTTGGAGGTCTTTGTACTTCTGCAAGACGGACTGGACTCCGCGGGCCACCTTGTAATGATCTTCGCCGATGACTTGCGGGTCGAGAATACGCGAGGTGGAGTCGAGCGGGTCGACGGCTGGATAGATACCCAGCTCCGCAATTTGCCGCGACAACACGGTGGTCGCGTCCAAGTGGGCGAAGGCCGTGGCCGGCGCTGGGTCGGTCAGGTCGTCAGCCGGCACATAGACGGCTTGCACCGAGGTGATCGATCCACGCTTGGTGGAGGTGATGCGCTCTTGCAGTTGACCCATCTCGGACGAGAGGGTGGGCTGATAGCCGACTGCGGACGGCATTCGGCCGAGCAATGCGGACACTTCTGAACCGGCCTGGGTAAACCGGAAGATATTGTCCACGAAGAGCAGCACGTCCTGGTTCTCTTCGTCACGGAAATATTCGGCGACGGCTAGTCCGGTCAACGCGACACGCAGACGCGCGCCGGGTGGCTCGTTCATCTGGCCATAGACCAGCGCGACTTTCGATTTGGTGAAGTCCTTGGGATCGATGACCTTCGACTCCTGCATTTCATGCCAGAGGTCGTTGCCTTCACGAGTCCGTTCACCGACGCCTGCGAACACCGAGTAACCACCGTGGTGCAAGGCGATGTTGTTGATGAGCTCCATGATGATGACGGTCTTGCCGACTCCGGCTCCACCGAAGAGGCCGATCTTGCCGCCTTTGCTGTACGGCTCGAGAAGATCGATGACCTTGATGCCGGTTTCGAGGACTTCCGTCTTCGTGTCCTGATCTTCGAGGCGCGGCGCAGGCCGGTGAATGGGATAGGTCTTTGTCGTCTTGATGGGGCCCATCTCGTCGACTGGTTCGCCCAACACGTTGATCAGTCGCCCCAATGTCTCGCGGCCGACCGGGACAGAAATCGGCGCCCCGGTATCGTTCACATCCATCCCACGCGTGAGACCATCGGTCATGGACATCGCGATGCCGCGGACGCGGTTTTCACCAAGGTGCAGCGCGACTTCAAGGGTGATGCGGACGGCTGGAGTGCCGGCGGCCTTATTCTCTTCCTGAGTCACTTTGAGGGCGTTGTAAATGTTCGGGAGTTGTCCGGGAGGAAACTCCACGTCCACCACCGGTCCGATGACCGAAATGACTTTTCCTATGCTCATCTTTCACCTTTAGTTTAATTTTGAATTTTCAATGTTGAATGTTGAATCGGATGAAAATGCGCTCATTCGAAATTAAACATTCAATATTTAGCATTGAACATTGATCTTATTTGAGTGCCTCTGCACCACCGCGATGTCCATCAGTTCTATGGTAATGGCAGTCTGATAGGCCTTGTTGTGTTGCAAGGTCACTTTGCTGATCAGTTGTCCTGTGTTCCACGTCGCACAATCCATCGCTGCCATCCGGGCACCATATTGCCGCCCGGCCACCATCTTCATGGCATTGGTAATCTTTTGTGTATCTTCAAACGCCGCAATTTTACGATGTAGTGATTGAAACCTCGGCATTGTTTCTTAGCTTTCAGCAATCAGCCTTCAGCTTAATGCTGCAGCCCTTTCTTCTCGCCGCCTTTTGCATCAGGAACTGCACCAGTCGTAACGGCTTTCGCCGCTTCGCCACCTTCACCCGCCACCTTGCTCTTCGTGGCCACATTAGGCTCTTTGGCGCCGTACCCCATCTTCTGTTTAAAGGTCGCGATAATCTCTTTCAGTCTGCCGGTGACCTTGTCATCGATTTTCCCGATGCTCGTAATTTCCTTCTTCAATTCGGGATGATGCTGCTGGACGTAGTGCAGCAGATCGGTTTCAAACTCTAGCACTTTATCGACGGGTACATCATCCAGGTATCCGTTGACGCCGGCGTAAATCGACAGCACTTGATCGGCGACCGGCATCGGTTTGTATTGCCCCTGTTTGAGCAACTCCACCATCCGAACNCCGCGCGCAAGCTGCATCTGCGTNGATTTGTCGAGCTCGCTGCCGAACTGCGAGAACGCGGCCATTTCGCGGTACTGCGCGAGGTCGAGCCGAAGGGTACCAGCAACCTGCTTCATGGTCTTGATCTGAGCCGAACCTCCGACGCGGGAGACCGACAGACCCACGTTAATCGCGGGACGAATACCGGAGTAGAATAGATCGCTGCCGAGATAGATCTGTCCGTCGGTGATCGAAATGACGTTGGTCGGTATGTAGGCCGACACGTCACCGGCTTGCGTTTCAATAATGGGCAGTGCGGTGAGGCTTCCCCCGCCGAGCTTGTCGCTGAGCTTGGCCGCACGCTCCAACAACCGGGAGTGCAGATAGAACACATCGCCCGGATAGGCTTCGCGGCCTGGCGGACGACGGAGCAACAGAGACAACTGACGATAGGCCACGGCGTGCTTGGAGAGGTCGTCATAGACGATCAATGCATGTTTGCCATTATCCCGGTAGTACTCGCCGATCGCTGCACCGGAGAAGGGCGCCAGGTATTGCATGGGTGCTGCATCGCTCGCGGTGGCTGCCACCACGATGCTATAATCCATCGCGTGGTTTTCTTCGAGCGTCTTGACGACGCGTGCGACAGTTGAACGTTTCTGCCCGATGGCGACATATATACAAAAGACATCAAGGCCCTTTTGATTGATAATCGTATCGACGGCAATGGCGGTCTTGCCGGTCTGCCGGTCGCCGATGATCAACTCACGCTGTCCACGGCCGATGGGGATCATGGCGTCAATGGCTTTGATACCTGTTTGCAATGGTTCACGCACAGATTGACGTGTATTCACTCCAGGCGCCACGACCTCAATACGGGATGACAGCTTCGATTTGATCGGCCCCTTGCCGTCGATCGGCTGGCCGATCGCATTCACCACACGACCGATCAAGGCTTCACCGACCGGAATCTCCGCAATGCGTCCTGTCCGTTTGACCGGATCTCCTTCCTTGACTCCGACGTCATCGCCCATGAGCACGGCGCCGACATTATCCTCTTCAAGGTTCAGAGCGATTCCATAGAGGCCACCGGGGAACTCAAGCATTTCACCGGCCATGGCTCCGTCAAGGCCATAGACCTTGGCAATCCCATCTCCGACTTGAATGACTGAGCCGGTTTCCTTGACGTCGACTTGTTTGTCGAAGCCTTTGATCTTTTCTTTGATAATCGAACTGATTTCTTCTGCCTTAATCTGCATGGCTACTCCTTAATCAACAAACTCTGCATCGCTTGTAACCGCCCCAGCACGGTACTATCGACCACCGTGCTGCCGAGACGGATCTGTACGCCGGCGAGATAGCGGGCATCTGTATGAAAGGTGACTTCTATTTGGCGCTTGAGCATTGTGCGCAAGCTATTGCTGATTTGATCCTGTTCGCCCGGGGGTAGGGCCGTTGCGGAGAACACGGTGACTTGCTGGGTGCCTTTCGATGCGTCGGCAAGTTTCCCGAAAGCCTCGGCGATCTCAGGAAGAAAGCCGACGCGATTTTTCTTGACCAACTGTTCGAGAAAGGTTTTTCCGACGGGAGGACACCCCAGGCGTGAACCGAGTTCTACTAGGACGGCAATTTTGTCTTCGGCGCCAAACACCGGCGAGGCCACGACATGACGTAATGCGACCGAATCCTTGATCGCTTGCCCAAGCCCTGTTAAGGCCACACGGGTTTGTTCGATCATGGATGCGTCGAGTAACTCAAAAAGCGCCTGTGCGTATCGTCGCGCTACTGCTGTCTTAATCACTATTAGGTCCGTTCACTCTTTTCTTTTTGACAAAAGAAGAAGCCTTCGTGGCTTGCACGAAAAGCGGCGCGCCAAGGTAGCACTGGCTGATGAGGACTGTCAATATCATGGTGTGGATCGTGAGAACGCTAGAAGGATTGGATGATGCCGCCGCCCAGCACATGGTTGTTTCGATAAAATACCGCTGATTGCCCTGGGCTCAATGCGCGTTGTGGTTCATGGAAGGTAATACGAAGAGTGCCGTCTGAACGAGACTGGGTGGTTGCTGGCATAGCAGGCGTGGCATACCGGACTTTGACCTCGACTTCTGTCGATCCGCTAAGCAGTGAAGAATCGAAGAGATTCAGATCCGCGACGTCACACTGACTACGACGCAATGACTCTTCTCCTCCAAGGATAACCGTATTGGTAGCAGGCTGTACTTGCTGTACATAGAGCCTGCGGCCTGTGGCAATGCCGAGACCTCGGCGTTGGCCTGGCGTATAAAAGGCGATTCCTTCGTGGTCGCCTAAGTATCGGCCTTCATTGTCTACAAAGGCCCCTGGCTTCTTGGCGACTGGCGCCTCTTTCTCGATGAAGGTTCGATAATCGCCATGGCTCACGAAGCAAATTTCCTGACTTTCCTTCAATTCATCTGCGGGAAGTCCCAACGTTTCTGCTTCTTTCCATACGTCAGCCTTCTGCATGCCTCCCACAGGAAAGAGAAGACGTGCGAGCCATGACTGCCTGAGACGGTAGAGAAAATAGCTTTGATCTTTNCTAGGATCGGCTGCTCGTTGAAGCGTCGACAACCCCCCGGATTCCCCAACGCGAACATAGTGACCGGTGGCCACAAAATTGATCCCGCGCGCGTCCGCAAGCTCAATGAGACTCCGCAGTTTGACGCGCTCGTTGCACCGGACACAGGGATTGGGTGTTGTACCTTCGAGATAGCCGGCTACAAAGTCGTCGATCACGCCGGCACGAAAGGTTTCTCTGGTGTCGACCACTTCATGCGGAATCTTCAATGTCTGTGCGACATATCGGGCAATCCCGACCTTGCAGCAGCCACGTTCTTCCCAGCGCTTAGAGGCTGCGACCGTTTCGTCTTCGTGCTCCCAGACCTGAAGCGTGACACCACGAACGTCGTAGCCCTGGCGTACCAGAAGGGCTGCGGCGACAGAGCTGTCCACTCCACCGCTCATGCCAAGGAGAACCGTAGGGCAAGCCATAGGGGCGCCATTGTACTGAGGAGCGAGGAAAAGGGCTAGGGGCTGTTTCCTGCAGTTAGCGGGCGGATACAGCAAGGTTGGGAGACACGTCGACCGGCGGGTTACGTTCGCCGCTCCAATGATGATCTCCCATGTCGCACATCCCATGGAAATGAGAACCTTCTTCGATCGCAATGACCGGGGTTCGGATATCGCCAACAAGTTCACCGGGCTTAAGGATATGAATCTTTTCAAGGGCAGTGACGGTGCCATTGATCTTGCCGCTATTCATGAGCACTCCAACTGATACGACGCCTTCGATTATGGCATGCTCTCCGACAATCAAAGTTCCGGTTATATATATCTCGCCTTCGACGCGCCCATCAATTCGAACGGTGCCATCAAAGCTCATGACACCCTTGAAATCCGCACCTTTTCCTAAAAGCGTAAAACTCTCGCTGTCTGACTCAACTTGCTGGGAGCGCTCTTTCATTGCCCACATGATCGCCTCCTAAGGCTCTTCCCGCACATGCATGGCTCGTCACCACGCGAAATATACAGGTAAAATACCTAGATAGTAATATGCCTTTTAGCCGTTGACGCGCTTAATATGAGGGGGCGTGATCACTCCGATGGGCAGCAGCGCGGCATCCCGAGAGACATCGCGAACGCCATGAGCCATTTCGAGTGCGCCGTTGAACAACACACCGTCTTCCATTGAAAGGACCGGCGTCTTGACGCTTCCATTCATGATGGCCGGAGCACGGAGCTTGACGCTGTCTTTCGCAACGACATCCCCGGTGATCTTTCCCTTACATACAATGGTTCCAGCGGTAATTTTTGCCTGGATGATGGCTTCTTCACCAATCAGTAGCACGCCGTCAGTATGAATTTCTCCTTCAAGGTGTCCATCGATTCTCACCGTGCCGCTATAAGAGATGGTACCCTTGAATTCGACTCCCTTCCCCACAAAGGCACTAATGTCTCCCGCCCCATCGGCAATTGTTGAGTTGGCAACAACCATGGTAACCTCTTTGCCTTCCTGCTCGTTAGAGCTTGTCTCTTCTCTTCTTTCCTGTCCCCACATGAACGCGCCTCCTCGAGTTGATGCCTCCACTATTCCAGCACAGCTGTGATGCGGTCATGAGAAATAGTTGATAAGAATCCACATGGACGCGCATACGTATAAGCAACAAGTATGCCTCTACTTAACCAGGCCTCTTTGAGCCAGAATGTGATGTGGGCTAGTTCAGAAGTGTCTCGATAATTCCATCGAGTTCAGGGGGGGAAAAATAGTGAATGACGATTTTACCGCCTCGTTTTCCTTTCTGGATTACGACTTTAGTGCCTAATCGTTTCTGTAATCGCTCTTCCACGTCAGACCAAGGCGTTCGCTGCAATTCTTTTGTCCCGCGCTTCCTTGCAACTGATGCGGACTCTATGAGTTTCTCTGTTTCTCTCACAGATAAAGCTTTTGAAACGACCAACTTGGCAACTCTAAGCTGCTCACTCTGTTCATGAAGACCGAGAATGACTTTGGCGTGTCCCATGGACATTTGATTTGTTTCAATCAGTTGCTGGATCTCCAAAGGGAGATTGATAAGACGTACGATATTGGCAACAGACGATCGCTCACAATCGACTCGTTGCGCAATTGTGTCCTGGGTTAGTCCAAATTCGTTCATCATCCGATGGTAAGTCTTTGCCATTTCCATGGGATTGAGATCTGCGCGTTGAATATTTTCTATCAGTGCCAGGACAACAGATTCTTCATCTCCGCAATTGCGAATGACGGCTTGAATGGTTTCCAGTCCGGCTTCTTTCGCCGCTCGCCAACGCCGTTCACCGGAAATGAGCTCGTAGATTCCGTCACCCTTGCGGCGAACTAATATCGGTTGCAGCAATCCATTTTGCTTCAATGAGGCTGTGAGTTCTGCGAGCTCTTTAGAGGAAAATGTTTGTCTCGGTTGATACCGGTTCGGTACGATCGCATCAATCCGCAGATGTTGGACCTCAGGCAATTCCGTCATCGCGACGGGCTTAATTGCTGGCAGTAATGCGTCGAGTCCTCTACCGAGCGCTTTTTTCTCCATGACTCACAAACTCCTTGGCTAAGGACAGATAGGCTTGTGATCCTGCCGATGCAACGTTATATAGCATGGCTGGGCGTCCGTAACTTGGAGCCTCCGCCAGTGTTACATTGCGAGGGATCACCGTGTTGTAGACGACATCTTTAAAATATCCACGAACTTGCTCAGAGACCTGACGCGCCAACGTATTCCGCGCATCGAACATTGTCAAGACGATCCCTTCCAACTGGAGTTCCGGATTAAACGATTGACGAACTCGATCGATATTCCCAACCAAGCGGCTTAACCCTTCCATGGCATAATATTCACATTGAACCGGGACTAAGACGCCATGAGCTGCAACGAGTGCGTTCACCGTCAGAATTCCCAATGTAGGAGGACAATCAAGAAAAATAACGTCGAATAACTTGTCAACATCTCGCAAGAAATGCCGAAGCAGTTTTTCACGTTCTTCAACATTCACTAGTTCTATTTCTGCCCCTGACAAGTCAGCATTTGCTGGTAAAAGTGATAAACCGTTCACCTCGGTGGCTTGTACTGCATCATGAAATTTTACATAATTAATCAAGCAGTTATATACAGTAGTCTGTAGAGAACGGGGGTCAACCCCTAATCCGCTCGTGGCGTTTCCTTGCGGGTCCATATCCACAAGCAAGACACGACTTCCAAGAAGAGCAACTCCAGCAGCAAGATTCACAGCTGTCGTCGTCTTTCCTACGCCACCTTTTTGATTTGCGATCGCTATAATCTTTGCCATATTGAAGGCTGAACCATTCACTCCTACACATGTCCATCAATAATGTTCCACGTGGAACATTCACATATCGACCGACTATACTATGAACTATTTTTCTCAAGCACTGAAATAACTCTCTTGCCAGACGCCTCAGGAAGAATAAGCGCTGTTTCGGTTACAAGATGAAATTCTTTTCCGATTTCTTGTTCCGTAATAACCTCTGTTCGATACAAAANGACTTTACCTTTTGTAGTTAGTATTTCAGGAATGTGTTCCCTTACTTCTTCATACTTCAAGGCCCTTAGCACAATCGTATCAATGGTATGTCGAAGCGGTTGTTTGGCGTACTGTTCAAT
>Ga0031653_10000260_pt1 | contig 10405 bp, 9 predicted proteins | sample FrelakmetBRP12BR_FD_55210 | JGI IMG/M metagenome (GOLD analysis project Ga0031653, IMG submission 55210) | Freshwater lake sediment microbial communities from the University of Notre Dame, USA, for methane emissions studies - BRP12 BR | ecosystem: Environmental > Aquatic > Freshwater > Lake >... | reverse complement strand
GGATATGGACGGCCATCTGGTCGCCGTCGAAGTCGGCGTTGAAAGCGGCACAGACGAGCGGGTGGATCTGGATGGCCTTGCCTTCGACGAGCAGGGGCTCGAAGGCCTGGATGCCCAGGCGGTGGAGCGTGGGCGCGCGATTGAGGAAGATGGGGTGCTCGCGGACGACCTCCTCGAGGTAGTCCCAGACCTCGGGCCGCTCCTGCTCGTGCCACTCCCGGGCGACCTTGACGCTCGGGACGAGGCCTTCCTTCTCGAGCTTGTTGAAGATGAACGGCTTGAAGAGCTCGAGGGCCATCTTCTTGGGCAGGCCGCACTGGTTGAGCTTGAGCTCGGGGCCGACGACGATGACCGACCGGCCCGAGTAGTCGACCCGCTTGCCGAGGAGGTTCTGGCGGAAGCGGCCCTGCTTGCCGCGCAGGGCCTCGCTCAGGGACTTCAGGGGGCGGCGGTTGGCGCCGAGGTGGACCCGGCCGCGCTTGCCGTTGTCGAAGAGGGCGTCGACGGCCTCCTGGAGCATCCGCTTCTCGTTGCGGATGATGAGCTCGGGGGCCTTCAGCTCGATGAGCTTCTTGAGCCGGTTGTTGCGGTTGATGACCCGGCGGTAGAGGTCGTTGAGGTCGGACGTGGCGAAGCGGCCGCCGTCGAGGCGGACGAGGGGGCGCAGGTCGGGCGGGATGACGGGCACGACGTCGAGGATCATCCATTCCGGCCGGTTGCCGGACCGCTTGAGGGCCTTGAAGACCCGCAGCCGCTTGGCGTACCGGAGCTTGCGCTGCTGGGAGGTCTCCTTCTTCATCAGCTTGCGCAGCCGGTCGGACTCCTTCTGGATGTTGATCTTGTCGAGGAGGATCTTGATGGCCTCGGCGCCGATACTGGCCTCGAACTTGTCGCCGTACTTCTCCTGGGCGTCCTTGAACTCCTCCTCGTTGAGGAGCTGCTTCTCCTTGAGCGGCGTGTCGGCCGGATCGATGACGATGTAGGACTCGAAGTAGAGGACCTTCTCGAGGTCCTTGATCGAGAGGTCGAGGACGAGGCCGATCCGGCTCGGCGGGCTCTTGAAGAACCAGATATGGGCGACGGGCGAGGCCAGCTGGATGTGGCCCATGCGCTCCCGGCGGACCTTGGACTTGGTCACCTCGACGCCGCAGCGCTCGCAGATGATGCCGCGGTACTTCATCCGCTTGTACTTGCCGCAGAGGCACTCGTAGTCGTTGATGGGCCCGAAGATCTTGGCGCAGAACAGGCCGTCCTTCTCGGGCTTGAACGTCCGGTAGTTGATCGTCTCGGGCTTGGTCACCTCGCCCCAGGACCAGCTCTTGATCTTGTCGGGCGAGGCGATGCTGATCCGGACCCGGTCGAACTCGAGCCGCGGGCGCGGCGCCGTGGTGATCGGCGGTCGGATGTCCATTAGGCTTCTCCTTTGCCCGGCTGGGGCACGGCGATGCCCCAAGGCAGGACGTCGTCCTTCTCGCCCTTTTCGAGCTCCACGTTCAGGCAGAGGCTCTGGAGCTCGCGGATGAGGACGTTGACCGATTCGGGCAGCCCGGGGGTGAATTCGAGGTCGCCCTTGACGATGGCCTCGTAGATCTTGGCCCGTCCCTCGACGTCGTCGGACTTGACCGTCAGGAGCTCCTGGAGGCAATAGGCCGCGCCGTAGGCCTCGAGGGCCCAGACCTCCATCTCGCCGAAGCGCTGGCCGCCGAACTGGGCCTTGCCGCCGAGGGGCTGCTGGGTGATGAGGGAGTACGGGCCGGTCGAGCGGGCGTGGATCTTGTCGTCGACGAGGTGGTAGAGCTTCATCATATAAATGTAGCCGACCGTGACCTCCTGGTCGAGGAGGGTGCCGGTGATGCCGTCGAAGAGGGGCGTCTTGCCGGTCTCGGGCAGGCCGGCCTTTTTCAGCAGCTGCTTGATCTCCTTCTCGCTGGCCCCGTCGAAAACGGGCGTGGCCATCCACATCCCGAGGGTCCGCGCGGCCCAGCCGGCGTGGGTCTCCAGGATCTGGCCGACGTTCATACGGGAGGGGACGCCGAGCGGATTGAGGACGATCTCGACCGGCAGGCCGTCGGGCAGCCGGGGCATGTCCTCCTCGGGCACGATCTTGGCGACGATGCCCTTGTTGCCGTGGCGGCCGGAGACCTTGTCGCCGACCGACAGCTTCCGCTTCATGGCGATGAAGACCTTGATCGACTGGATGACGCCCGGGGCGAGCTCGTCGCCCTTCTTGAGGTTGTCGACCTTCTCCTTGAAGATGGCCCGGAGGGCCTCGATCTGGCGCTTGACCTTCTTGTCGAGGTCTTTGATCTCGCGGTCCCGGTCCTCGTCGTCGTTGAGCTTGAGCTTCATGGCGTCGTCGAAGTCGAGGGTCTCGAGGACCTTCTCGGAGAGCTTGGTCCCCTTCTCGATCGTCTCCCCGCCGGCCTTCTGGGACTTCTCGACGACCGAGCCCTTGAGGAGGGCCCGGACCTTCTCCCACTTCTCGGCCTCCATGATGACGATCTCGTCGTCGAGGTTGCGCTTGAGCGTCGCGATCTCGTCCTTCTCGATGGCCTTGGCCCGGGGACCCTTCTCGATGCCCCGCCGGGAGAAAATGCGGACGTCGATGATCGTCCCTTCGACGCCGGGCGAGCAGTAGAGGGAGGCGTCCTTGACGTCGAGGGCCTTCTCGCCGAAGATCGCCTTGAGGAGCTTCTCCTCGGGCGAGAGCTGGGTCTCCCCCTTCGGAGCGACCTTGCCGACGAGGATGTCGCCCGACTTGACGTGGGCGCCGATGCGGACGATGCCGTTCTCGTCGAGGTTGCGGAGGAGGTTCTCGGGGACGTTGGGGATGTCCCGGGTGATCTCCTCGGGGCCGAGCTTGGTGTCGCGGGCCTCGATCGTCTCCTCGACGATGTGGAGGGACGTGAAGATGTCCTCCTTGATGAGCTTCTCGCTGACGATGATGGCGTCCTCGAAGTTGTAGCCCCGCCAGGGCATGAAGGCGGTGAGGACGTTGCGGCCGAGGGCCAGCTCGCCCCCGTCCGTACAGGAGCTGTCGGCCAGGACCTGGCCGCGGACGACCCGGTCGCCCTTGCGGACGATGGGCCGGTGGTTGGTCGAGGTGTTCTGGTTGGTCCGGAGGAACTTGATCAGGGCGTAGAGGTCCGTGCCGACGTCGTAGCTGCGGCCGGGCTCCTTCTCGTCGACCCGGACGATGATGCGCTCGGCGTCGACGAACTCGACGATGCCGGCCCGGCGGCAGACGATGACGTCGCCCGATCCGACGGCGACGAGGCCCTCGATCCCCGTGCCGATGAGGGGGGCCTCCGGCCGGAGGAGCGGCACGGCCTGGCGCTGCATGTTCGAGCCCATGAGGGCCCGGTTGGCGTCGTCGTGCTCGAGGAACGGGATGAGGGCCGCGGAGAGCGAGACGAGCTGCTTCGGCGAGACGTCGATGTACTGGATCTGCTCGCGGGGGATGTTCTTGAAGTTGCCCCGCTCGCGGGCGCTGACGAGGTCGTTGACGAACCGGCCGCGCTCATCGACCGGCGCGTTGGCCTGGGCGATGTTGTGCTTCTCCTCTTCCCAGGCGGTCAGGTAGTAGCAGTGGGGCTCGACGGCCGGCAGCTGGCGGGCCTTGGCTTCCCGGAGCCGGTCGACGGCTTTGTGCATCTCGTCCTTCTTGACGATGTCGCCGATCTTGTAGTCGCTCGTTCCGGGGTGGAGGACCTTGACATAGTCGATGATCCGGCCGTTCTCGACCCTCCGGTAGGGGGTCTCGACGAAGCCGTACTCGTTGACCCTGGCGTAGCAGCTGAGCGACGAGATGAGGCCGATGTTCGGGCCTTCCGGCGTCTCGACCGGGCAGATCCGGCCGTAGTGGGACGTCTGGATGTCGCGGACCTCGAAGCCGGCCCTCTCGCGGCTGAGGCCGCCGGGCCCGAGGGCCGAGAGGCGGCGCTTGTGGGTGATCTCGGCCAGGCTGTTGATCTGGTCCATGAACTGGGAGAGCTGGGAGCTGCCGAAGAACTCCTTGAGCGCGGCGATGACCGGCTTGGAGTTGATGAGGTCCTGGGGCATGGCCGCGGCCAGGTCGGCCGTGATGGTCATCTTCTCCTTGATCGTCCGCTCCATGCGGGTCAGGCCGATGCGGAAAGCGTTCTCGACGAGCTCGCCGACCGACCGGACCCGGCGGTTGCCGAGGTGGTCGATGTCGTCGACCATCCCCTCGCCGAAGCGGAGACTGAGGAGGTACTTGATGACCTCGACGTAATCGCCCGGGGCCAGGGTCTTGTCCTCGAGCGCCGTCTGGAGGCCGAGCTTGATGTTGAACTTGAGCCGCCCGATGCGGGAGAAGTTGTATTTCTGGGGATTGAAGAACAGGCTCTGGAAGAGGTTGTGGGCGCTCTCCTGCGTGTGGGGCTCGCCCGGGCGGAGCTTCCGGTAGATCTCGCCGAGGGCCGAGGGCTGGTCCTTGCGGAGGTCCTTCTTGAGGGTCGTGCTCAGGATGAGCCCGGCCCGCTCTTCCTCGGGGAAGAAGACCTCGAAGGGCTCTCCCTTGCCGATGAGGAGGTCGATGTGGGTGTCCTCGAGCGGTTCGTTCGTCCGGACCTTGCCCTTGATGGCGACGAGGGAGTAGGCGCCGAGGAGCTCCTTCTTGAGGAGCGGGACGCGCGTGACGCCGGCCTCTTTGAGGGCCGCCAGGACCTCCGGGGAGATCTTCTTCTTGGCCGGGGCCAGGACCTTGCGGCCCTTGGCGTCGGTGACGTCTTCGGCCGGCGACCGGCCGACGAGAGCGTCCCCGACCTCCCAGGCGAGCTTGCCGTTCTCGGGGACGACCCGGAGGATCTTATGGAAGAGCTTGAGGATCTCCTCGTCGGTGCCGTAGCCGAGGGCCCGGAGGAACACGGTGGCCAGGAATTTCTTCTTGCGGTCGAGGCGGACCCAGATGAGGCTCTTGGGATCGTGCTCGAACTCGACCCAGGCGCCGCGATAGGGGATGATCTTGGCGATGAAGAAGCCCTTGGTCTCAGCCTGGCGGAAGAACACGCCCGGGGAGCGCTGGAGCTGGCTGACGACGACCCGCTCGATGCCGTTGAAGATGAACGTCCCCTTCTCGGTCATGAGCGGGATGTCGCCGAAGTAGACTTCCTGCTGCTTGATGTGCTTGAGCCGTTTGGCCTTGGTCACGGCGTCCTTCTCCCAGGACACGAGCTGGACCTTGAGCTTGAGCGGGATGGAGTAGGTGTAGCCCTTCTGGATGCACTCCATCGGGGTGTACTTGATCTTGAGCCCGACGCGGTCGCCGCAGTGCTCGCAGAGCGGGATCTCGATCTTCCGGGCCGCCCCGCAGAAGGGGCAGACTTCCTTCTCCGAGAGCTCCATCGCCGCGGGCAGGAGCGTCTGGCAGGCGTTGCACTTGGCCCGGGAGCTCTCGACACCCTTGAGCCGCCCGCACTTGCACTCCCAGGTCCCGATCGAGTAGCTGAGGAACTCGAGCTCGGTCGTCTCCTTGAAGTCGGAGATCGGGAAAACGTCCTTCAGCGCGGCCTGGAGGCCGGTGTCCTTCCGTTCCTCCGGCAGGAGGTCCATCTGGAGGAACTCGCGGTAGGACTGGGTCTGGATGTCCAAGAGATCGGGCATCGGGAAGACCGCCTTGATCTTGGAGAAATCGACCCTCTCGCGATACGGTTTCTTAGGTTCTTTGGCCATGTCAACTCACTCTCGTGCAGAGATCGAGTGTCCTCGTTTCCGAGACCGGACCCACGGACGCTCAGCCAACCGGATCACTTACTGAAGCTCGATGACGGCTCCGACTTCGGCGAACTTGGCCTTGATGGACTCGGCCTCTTCCTTAGTGACGCCTTCCTTGAGCGACTTGGGGGCGCCGTCGACGAGGTCCTTGGCTTCCTTGAGCCCGAGGCTGGTGACCTCGCGGACGACCTTGATGACGTTGATCTTCTTGTCGCCCACGGACTTCAGGATGACGTTGAACTCGGTCTTCTCCTCCGCCTTGGCGGCCTCGACGGCGGGCGCGGCCCCGGCGACCATGACGGGCGCGGCGCTGATGTTGAACGTCTTCTCGAACTCCTTGATGTAGTCCGAGACTTCCAGAAGCGTCAGACCCTTCAGGTGCTCGAAGAACTGTTCCCTGGTGAGTTTTTCCATGTCACGAGTCTCCTTTGTTTGATCTTGGGTCGTTCCGACCTTTGGTAATGATTTCAATCCTGTTTCTTGGTTTTCAGCTGATTGAGCAGGTTCCCGAAGTTGCTCAGGGGCGCCTGAAGCGTCCGCAGGAACTCGACGAGCGGCGCGGCCATCAGGCGCGCGAACCTGGCCATGAGATCGGCGCGGGAGGAAAGCTTGCTGATCTCGTCGAACCGGGCGGCGGGCATGACCTGGCCCTCGACCTGGCCGCCCTTGACCGCCAGGACCTTGCCCTGGTTGGAGAAATCCTTGAGGATCTTGGCCAGCGGGATGGGGTCCTTGGCGGCGAAGGCGATGGCCGTCGGCTTCTGGAAGACCGGCCGGAGGGCCTCCGGGCAGGCCTCGCCGAGGGCCCGCAGGGCCAGCCGGTTCTTGATGACCTTGTAGGCGTAGCCGCTCTTGCGCAGGGCCTTGCGGAGATCGACGGACTGGGCGACCGTCATCCGCTTGAAGTCGATGAGGTAGAAGGTGCCGTTCGTGGCGAACAGGCGTTCGAGGGACTCGACGATGGGCTGCTTGGCTTCCTTTTTCACGATGCGCTCTCCTCTAGCTCTCTAGGACGTCTTCGGAGATCCGGAAGGACGGGCCCATCGTCGAGGACACGAACATCGACCGGACGTACTTGCCCTTGGCCGCCGGCGGCTTGGCGTGGACGATGGCCTGGAGGAATGTCCTCATGTTCTCGACGAGCTTGGCCTCGGGGAAGGAGACCTTCCCGACGGTCGAGTGGACGATGCTCGACTTGTCGACGCGGAACTCGACCTTGCCGGCCTTGGTCTCCTCGACGGCCTTCTTGATGTCGAACGTGACCGTGCCCGACTTCGGGTTGGGCATGAGGCCCTTCGTGCCGAGGATGCGGCCGAGCTTGCCGACGCCGCGCATGACGTCGGGCGTCGCGATGACGATGTCGAAGTCGATCCATCCGCCGGTGATCTTCTCGATGATGTCGTCCCCGCCGAAGTAGTCGGCGCCGGCCTCTTCGGCCTCCTTGAGCTTTTCCCCGGACGCGATGACGCAGATCTTCTTGGTCTTGCCCGTGCCGTGGGGCAGGACGATCGTGCCGCGGACCATCTGGTCCGAGTGCTTGGGGTTGACGCCGAGCCGGATGTCCATGTCGACCGACTCGTCGAACTTGGCGAAGTGGGCCTTGATGAGGCCCGCGGCCTCCTCGAGGGAGTAGGTCTGGGACTCCGTCCCCTTGACCTCCCGGGCCTTGACGGTGTTCTTGCCGTGCTTACTCACTGACGATCTCCAATCCCATGTTTTTCGCGGTCCCCGCGATGATCTTCTTGGCCGCCTCGATGTCGTAGGCGTTGAGGTCGGCCAGCTTCGTCCGGGCGATGTCCTCGATCTGCTTCAGGGTGACCTTGCCGACCTTGTCCTTGTTGGGGGCCCCGGAGCCCTTGGCGATCCCGGCCGCCTTCTTCAACAGGTAGGAGGCCGGCGGGGTCTTGACGACGAAGTTGAAGGTCTTGTCCTTGAAGACGGTGATGAGGACGGGGACGACCGTGCCCTCGTCCATCTTCTTCGTCCGCTCGTTGAACTCGCGGACGAAGCCCATGATGTTGACCCCGTGCTGGCCCAGGGCCGGGCCGACGGGAGGAGCGGGGCTGGCCTGCCCGGCGACGATCTCCAGNTTGATCTTGGCGATGACTTCCTTCGACATGGCGNCCTCCTAGAGCTTTTCGACCTGCAGGAACTCGAGNTCGACCGGGGTCGACCGGCCGAAGATCGTGACCAGGACCTTGAGCGTGTTCCTCTCGGCGTTGACCTCTTCGACGATCCCGTTGAAGTTGAAGAACGGGCCGTCGATGATGCGGACGGCCTCGCCCTTCTCGAACGAGTGCTTGGGCTTGGGCTTCTCCGAGGTCGTCTCCATGTGTTCGACGATCTGCCCGACCTCTTTCTTGCTCAGCGGGGTCGGGGTCCGGCCGGAGCCGACGAACCCGGTGACCTTGGGGACCTGCCGGATCATCAGCCAGTTCTCGTCGTTCATCTCCATCTCGACGAGGATGTAGCCCGGATAGGACCGCTTCGTGGAGACGACCTTCTTGCCGCCCCGGATCTCGATGACGTCCTCGGTCGGGATGATGATCTGCCCGACCTGGTCCTCGAGGTGCAGCTCGATCGCCTTCTGCTTGATCGATTCGGCCACGAATTTCTCGAAGCCGGAATATGTGTGAACGACGAACCAGTTCTTTGCCATCGTGCGGTCCCTTCAGCCGTTATCCGAAGATCGACTTGACCTGGGTGATGACCCAAGAGAAGATGACGTCCATGAAGAACAGGTAGAAGCCGAAGAAGACCGTGGCGGCGATGACGACGATCGTCGTGCTGACGACCTCGTTCTTGGAGGGCCAGGTGACCTTCTTGAGCTCCGACCGGACGTCCCGGAGGAAGTTCACGAATCTCTTGGTCCAGCGGATCTTGTCGTTCATGGCTGTCCTTCTTTCCGTCCTCTCCGCGGGAAATGATGGCAGGTGAGGCAGGGCTCGAACCCGCAACCTGCGGTTTTGGAGACCGCTGCTCTACCAATTGAGCTACTCACCTGTCGTCCCCTCACGGTCGTCTACTTCGTTTCCTTGTGGGCCGTGTGCTTCCGGCAGGACGGGCAGTACTTCCGGGTCTCGAGCTTCTCCGTCTGCTTCTTCTTGTTCCGCGTCGAGCTGTAGTTGCGCCGCTTGCACTCGCCGCACTGGAGCGTGATGATCTCTCGCATGTCCAACCTTCCCGGCCCCGGAGGGCCCACTCAGGATCAGGAAAAAGCCCAAGACCAGAATTGAACTGGTGACCCCGTCCTTACCAAGGACGTGCTCTACCAACTGAGCTACTTGGGCCCGCCAAACTCGAGAAAGAGCGGGAAACGGGATTCGAACCCGTGACGTTCAGCTTGGAAGGCTGACGCTCTACCAACTGAGCTATTCCCGCGGACGCAAAAATGGGCAGGGAAGGATTCGAACCTCCGAAGCGTTTCCGCAACGGGTTTACAGCCCGTCCCATTTGGCCACTCTGGAACCTGCCCGTATCACGATGCATCGTCATCGCCCTCGTCGCCGCTTCTGAGCCAGCGAAGGGATTCGAACCCCTGACCCGCTGATTACAAATCAGCCGCTCTACCTGCTGAGCTACGCTGGCCTGCCCTCAACCACTCTCGCCGAACAATTGCTCTGAACGGGGGAAATACAGAAAAGGAGACGAAAAATAGAAAAACGTCCTCTCCTCGAGCTCGAATGTGTTCTTTTTTTCAGAGATTTAATCTGAAATATACAGAACGCCCAGGAATATGCTAGAGGAAAGCGCGAATCTTGTCAAGGGTTTCTTTTGACCGGCGCCCGGAGGCCCCTGGCCCGGTCCAGGTTCTCCCCGACGCTCCTGAGGAACTCCACCGTGAAAACGAGGTATCGGGCCTTCTGGAGGGGGGTCAGGAGGCCGTCGAGGACGGCCTCGACCTCATCGTCCAGCTCCCGGATGGCCCGGCGGGACTTCCGGATGCCGGCGACCAGCTCGAGGAGCCGCCCCTCCCCTGCCCGGGGACGGGCCAGCTCGTCCCGGAGCTCCCTCATGTCGAGGCCCAGCCGGCGCTGGAGCCCGGCCTTATCCTTCTCGGCGCGGACAAGGAGGGGGTAGATCTTGGCCGTCTGCTCCTCGGTCAGCTCGAGGGCCCGGGTCAACCGGAGGATATAGAGGTCGCCGATCCTCTCCCGGAGCCTTGTCTGGGCCTGGGGCTCTCCCTGGCCGCCCGCCTGGGCGGCGGCGAGGGTCCCCAGGAAGATACCCAGGATGAAGATGCCGATAAGCGCTTGTCTTTTCATTTCGGGCCTCCAAGACCGTTATCCCGTTCCAACCCGGCGGCGATCGCGCCGAGCTCCTCCTCGCTCAGGCCCTCCCAGAAGAGCGGATCTGCGGCGGCGAGGGCGGCGGCGTCCGCGTCGGCGGCGGGGGCGATCTCCCCGATCGAGGCGCGGATCTCCCCTTCAACGGCTCTTTCGAGCTCTGGATCGGCTTCGGCCTCGAGGAGGAGAGGCGCGAGGCCGTATTCGTCCTGCGGCCAGTCCGCGATCAGTATCGGCCGGGGACGGAGCAGCCAGAACCAGGCCACTGCCACGGCCGCCAGGGCGAGGCCGGCAACGGCCCAGGCGACCCGGCGCCGGCCGGCAAAGGGGTTTTCTGCGGCGCGGCGCCCGGCTTCCTCTCCGTCGAGCCGGGCCTCGAGCCT
>Ga0031653_10000259_pt1 | contig 10412 bp, 10 predicted proteins | sample FrelakmetBRP12BR_FD_55210 | JGI IMG/M metagenome (GOLD analysis project Ga0031653, IMG submission 55210) | Freshwater lake sediment microbial communities from the University of Notre Dame, USA, for methane emissions studies - BRP12 BR | ecosystem: Environmental > Aquatic > Freshwater > Lake >... | reverse complement strand
TTCCATCATTCCATCACTATTCTTCTCTTGCCCGTAGACTATACTTCCGCATCAGGGCCTGAAAATTCGGCCTGAGCATCCCCACCTCTTCAGCTGTCTTTGTCACATTCCATTGATTTCGTTCCAGAGCTTTGATGACAAACGCCTTCTCTATATCCTCCACGGCCTTCTCCCTCAGTTGCTTCTTGATCTCCTTCAACTCTTCACTGGTCACCGGAACCAGATTCTCCATCGCCTCGCTTTCCTCTTGGCCGGGCAAGATCAGATGCTCAACCCGCACCATTTCCTCATCCATCATCACGACCGTCCGCTCGATGACATTCTCCAGTTCTCTCACATTCCCCGGCCATGGATACTTCATTAATTTCTCCATCGTCTCAGGGGAAAACCCTTTGATCGCTTTTCCCATTTCCTCGGAATACTTTTTGAGAAAATGGACAGATAGGGCGGGGATATCTTCATGGCGTTCCCTCAGGGGAGGAAGATAAATGGGAACGATGTTCAAGCGATAATAAAGATCTTCTCGAAAAGTCCCCTCTTTGATCATCTTCTCCAGGTCCTTATTGGTGGCGGCAATGAGCCGGATATCAACCTTTTTGGCTTTTGTTCCCCCCACGGGCGTAAACTCTCTCTCCTGCAATACCCTCAGGAGTTTTGCCTGAATGGCCAGGCTGATATTGCTAATCTCATCGAGAAAGACCGTTCCACCGTCGGCCACCTCGAAAAGTCCCGGCTTGGTCGTCACCGCACCGGTGAAGGATCCCCTGACGTGACCGAACAGTTCGCTCTCCAGCAGATTCTCGGAAAGAACAGCGCAGTCAACGGTCACAAATTGCTTATCCCTTCTCGCGCTGTTAAAATGGATGGCCCTGGCGATGAGTTCCTTCCCCGTGCCGCTCTGTCCATTGATCAGCACCGTGCTGTCCGTCGGAGCAACCTTTGCAATGACCCGGTAGATCTCCTGCATCTTCTTGCTCTTCCCTACGATGTTATGAAATCCGTACTTCTCCCGCAGTTCTTGCCGCAGATAGACGTTTTCCAAAAGGAGGTTCTTCTGTTCAATCGCCTTCTTCACAACGATGGAGACTTCATCCGGAGTAAAAGGCTTGGGAATATAGTCAAAGGCTCCCAACTTCATGGCCTCGACCGCTGTCTCCACTGTGGAAAAACCAGTGATCATGATCACAATCGTATCCGGATACTCTCTCCGCAACGTCCGGAGTACTTCCATGCCATCGATTCCTGGCATTTTAAGGTCGGTGATGACAATATCAAAAGGATTCTCCTTCATCTTCCTGAGGGCTTCCGCCCCGCTTAAAGCGGTCTCCACCTCTAACCCTTCCTCTTCGAGAATCCGCTGACAACTTTCACAGACAATCAGCTCGTCATCGACGACCAATATCCTTGGATTAGACACGATTTACTCCCCCTTCTCATTTACTAATATTTTCCACATTTAATAACCAATCACCAAATTCCCTGCCTGCGGCAGGCAGGCAAGCTCCAAATAAATCCCAATGACCAAATGTCCGAATAAAACCTTTCTTCACCAGTTTAGGCCCCATTTCCTATTTTGGTTATTGTGATTTTGGTCATTATTTGATGATTGGCCTGCCTGCGCGAAGCCCCCCCTGCCGAAGCCTCGTGCGGCGGGCAGGCGCTTCGGCGAAGGCAGGTGCTTGGAAATTGGTTATTTCTCGCCTTATACTACCACAAATTGAAGAATTCTTTCAATCTCTTCCCTTTCCGAGTTCTGTGGGCTCCCTCAGAAACCCCAATAAGAGAACGGCAATAAGGGAAGTGAAGGCTCCAAACAGAAAAGGATATCGAAAAGTTCCTGTCAGATCGACCATTCGGCCTGCCAGAAGGGGGCCGAGCATCGCTCCGATGCCATAAAAGATCGTCATCAGTCCGAGGACGGTCCCTGCAACCTCTTTGGGGAAATAATCTCTGGCACACGCGCTGTACATCGGCCAGATGGGACTGTAAAAGAATCCAAACGTTCCTATTCCTATCTGCAGAGGGATGATCCGGCTGCCAGCCAAAAGAATTCCCAGGATACTCAACCCCGCTGAGGAGTGTATGATGATAAGAGATTTCTTTCTTCCGATAAAATCCGAGAGGGACATCAGAACCATCCCCCCTGCGATGCCCGTGAATGCCAGAATAGTGATGAAGGCAGATGCGATGGGATAAGGAATCTTCAATTCCAACACTCCATAGGTGACAATGAGATCTGTAATGGTATAGGTTCCGACCGAGATCAAGAAGTAGGAGAGTCCAATCAACCAAAAACATCTCTCTCTGTAAATGTCCCGATAACGATAAGAAGAAGAGGGTTCGATANGCTTCATCGGCTCCTGAGTCTCCCCCCAGGGAGGATATCCTGCCTCCTTCGGATCGCTTTTCAGAAGGGAGNCATTGATTCCGGCCAGNGCCAACCCTGAGATGCCCAGGAGAATCCAACCCATTCTCCAGCTATAGGAGTTGACGATGAGGGGGAGAAGGATTCCCATCAATCCATAACCCAGAGCGTAACTGGGGGAAAGGATGCCCAACGCAACCCCTCGACGTGTGACTCCAAACCATTTCTGGATCAACGTTACAATCGGAGTCCACATTGCAGCTGCCCCAATCCCCACAATCCCATGGAAAAGCATGGCGGTGAAGAGACTCGAGGCCTTCCCCATCAAAAAGGTCCCGATTCCTAAAAACAGACAGAAGAAACTGATCACCCATCTTCCGCCGATGCGATCCGTAAGCCAGCCCATGAAGGGCGAAAAGAGGATGTACGCAAAAAAATAAGCCGCTCGAATCATCCCTGCCTGGGTTAGATTGAGATGAAGGTCTTTAATCATTTCAGGTAAAAGGATGGAATAGGCGCCGATTCGAATGCTGTAGTTAACAAAGAGGGTAATAAAACTTGAAGCTAAAACAATCCAGGCCCAGTGAAGTCTTATACGTTTATGGGTTAGCATCTTTCCAATATCTCCCCCGTCGAAGGGGGAGGGAATTTTGAGGAAATTTTAAATATTTTTGGTTAGATTTATCAATCTGCAATCTTCGATCTACAATCTGCAATCGGAAGAAGCTTCTTCTCCAGATCTCTCAGGTCTGAGAGGACCGAGTCCCCATTCTGTTTTCTCGAGCGGTCCAGATAGAACGCTTCAATCCCCAGAGACTGGGGAACGAGATAGTCGAATTCGTAGTGGTCGCCGACATGGACGATTTCTCCGGGCTCGGCCTTGAGGATTTCACAGATCCGTTGATAAAACTGGGCTGTCTTTTTCACCACCTGGAAATCAGAGGTGGCTGAAAAGATGCGATCGAAATATCGTCCCATGCCTGTGACTTCCATCTCAATATCGATGAACTCCCTTCCCGCATTGGAGGTTAGAACTAATGGGTACCTCTCTTTTAACCGCTCCAGGATGTGACGGGCATCCTCATAAGCGCTGATCTTGTCGGCATAATGTTCCATTAAGGTCTCCCACGCCTCATCGAGTTGAAAGAGCCTGAACCAGTATTTAATATCATACCACTCAATCGCACCCTCCCCTACCTTTTGGTACTCCTCCACGACCATGGCTTTTGCTTCATCGAAGGAAAGGCCTTTCTTCCGGGCATAAAGTTTGGGGATACCGTGGAGCCACACCCAATCCGTGAACTCCGAATCAACCAGCGTTCCATCCATATCAAAAGAAATGATCTTAGGCATCTGTAAACCTACTAAATTCGAAATCCGAATATCGGGCAAAGCGCCCTCTTAGAACCAATCCGAAACAAAGATGTTAAATCCTAAACTCGAAACTATAAACTCTAAACAAACCCAAATGTCCAAAACACAAAACTCAAAACACCAAAACCTTTTGACTTTTAGATTTTGGATTTATTTAGGGTTTAGAGTTTAGTGTTTAGAGTTTAAACCATTTCGGATTTTGTGCTGCGTATTTAAATCCTTTCGATAATGACATCCTCTGCGTCCCGGATCTCCTTTTCCAGATCGGCGATCACAACCGTCCGGGGCAACCGATAGGCCTGTGAAGTGAAAATGGTAATACACCTTTTCTGAAACATCAATGAAGGCGCATGGGGTTGATGTGACCGCACCAGCATTTTTTTTCGATACCTTTCCATCAACCGGTTAAAATAGGCTCCCCCGAATCGGGGCCTTCCCCACGAATCTCCCAGGAGATCTCCATCTCCTTCAACAAAATCCCCCCAGACGATCCTGTCCCAATTTGAATCTCCCCACTCTATCTGATCGATCTCTTCAAGGGATTCCAACTCAGGTAGCGCGCCGTGAAAGGCCACCAACCCATTGGCCGAAGTGGCACAGAGGGGCAATGCTGAGAAGACCCGTCCATATTGTTTCCTTTCCTGGATAGAAAGAGATTCCCAGAAATTGGCAGGGCGCAACTCTTTAACCAGTTGCCCTTCATGATTTCCCGCCAGGAGAAATATTTCCCCGGGATGCTCAAGCTTCATGCGAAGCAAATAGTTGATATTCTCTTCGGAGTCATTCCCTCGATCCACATAATCCCCTAAAAAGACGACTCGATAAGGTTTCTTCAGGTAATGGCGAAGGACCTGCTCGGAAGCATCGAGATCTCCATGCGTATCCCCCACAAAGACAACCTTCCCCTGGGGAGGAAGATGAATCAGCCTAGGTTCCTGATCTAAAATCTTCTCCACTTCTTCAATCAGTGTTTCCCAATCCATTCTATCCCTTTACCACTTTGACATAGACCTGCCGGTTCCTCGGTCCATCGAATTCGCAGAAGAAAATTCCCTGCCAGGTCCCGAGGAGGAGGTTCCCTGAGTCGATGAAAAGGGTCTGGGAACATCCGACGAGGCTCGACTTGATATGGGCTGAAGAATTTCCTTCGGAATGCTGGTATCGGTCCTCGAAGGGAACGATCTTATTGAGTTCCATCAGAATATCTCTCGGGACGCTTGGATCGGCCTTTTCGTTGATCGTTACTGCGGCGGTCGTATGGGAAGTAAATATCACACAGAACCCCTCTTTGACTCCGGCCTTTTGAACCGCGTCCTGAACCGGGCGGGTGATATCGATCAGCTCCGTCTGCTTCGAACTTTTTACCGAAAAAGTCTGTGTCATCGTAATTCAACTCCTTCCGCTTCTAATGACTCCTTTTCATATCACATCCGATAAAGAATCTCAATAAAACCCCTGTTTCCAGTGGACACTTCATATTCCAATTTAATTACTATTGAAAGAGAGGATTTAAAGAAGTATAAAGGGCATATGAAGACAACCCCGGATGACCCTCACTTCCTTAATCCCACAACCATCATTGACAGCGACCATAAGAGGGTTCGGGATTATGCAAGGGAGGTGCTTGCAGGAATCACCGAACCCGTGAAGATGGCGGCAAAACTCTATCTGGCAGTCCGGGACGATATCCGTTATGACCCCTACTCTCCTTTCTATCTGCCCGAACATTATCGTGCTAGTTATGTGCTCAAACGGGGCAGGAGCTTCTGCGTGCCAAAGGCATCGCTTCTTTGTGCATTGGGAAGAGCTTGCGGCATTCCCTCCCGCTTGGGTCTTGCGACCGTCCGGAATCATCTCACAACGAAACAACTCATCGATTTTCTCGGAACCGACCTTTTTGTCTCACATGGTTTCGTAGAGTTTTATCTTGAGGGCAGGTGGGTGAAAGCCACCCCGGCATTTAACAGGGAACTTTGCAGAAAGCATAACGTATCCCCGCTTGAATTTAATGGCCGTGAAGACTCTCTATTCCAGCCTTATAATTTGGAAAATCAAAAGTTTATGGAATATGTGGCATTCGAAGGAATCTTTTCCGATATTCCGGTTAAACAAATTGTGACAGGATGGAAAAAGGCTTATGGTGAAGACCGCGTGAACAGTTGGATCAAGAAGTTTGAAGAAGATGGGGAGCAGAGTCTTTCTTCCTTTGAAGACGAGGATGTATTGAATGAATAGAGGAATTAAACTTCTTGAAATCCCTTTTTAAATCGGGTATGGTGGAAACAAAGGTAGAAGGAGAGGAACGAGGATGCCCCAGAAAAAGGTCTCAGAAGTTTTGAAGCTGATCGAATTTCTCAATGAGGAGGTCAGAGAGGTTTCAAAGAGATTGAGCAGAGTCACACCAAAAGAGGTGAGTGAAAAATTGGGGACCCTTGCTCTTATCAGGGAGAAGGTCCTTAACCTCCAGATGGACTTCCCTCAGGAAATCGAAACCAAACTTTCCCAGGTCTATCCCTCCCTCGACAGAATCAAACAGAAACCTTCCTGATTTGCAAAGCAAATAGTTCGGAGTAATGAGTTCGTAGTTCGGAGTATTTTTTTATAAGTCCTTGAAGGATTTTATCTCCGAACTCTTAACCCCGAACTCCGAACTGTTCAGTAGAAGGCCATACTGGCGAAGGAGACTACGGATTGAGTCTCCGGAGTGAAGGCCTGACCGTATTTGAGGAGTCTGCCCTCTTTTGTTTCCATCACTTTGAGCATTGTATAGATGGCCGGCAGTCCGCAGATCCTCTTTCGATCCCGCTCCCCTGAAATGGAAGAGAAGAAACCCTCTCCATCCATTCTCTCGGCATGTTTTAGCATCTCTCTGTCTTCCTCTTCAAGGATCCGGAGATCATACTCTCCGATTCCCTCCCGGTCACCAAACTGAAGACCCATATGGGCGAGGTCAGCGCTGGCAATATAACAGACCTCTCTTCCAAGGGAGGATACTGATTCTTTAATTGCCTCAATGAACTGACGGATGGCTGGAAGTTCCATCGGCGAAATTCCTCTCTCAATCGCCTCATGGAATGGTCCGCTCAGAATGGGAACGATCCTGACAGGTGCGGGTTCCGGAAAGAGATACCGGAGAAAGATGCACTGAAACTCGATTGAATGCTCGCTCCGATGGATCCCCTCGTCCATGAAAAGATCATCAGGTAATCGGGATTGAATCGCATCGACTAGTTCTCGATCCACCTCTAAATGGCCAAGCGGGGTGATGAACTCCTTTCGGGTCAGAGAGAAAGGATGTCCCATCAGGGTATGAGCCGTCCCAAAGATGATGAAGCAGTCCGGCAAACGGTTTTGCCACACCTCCCGGTGGGCAAAGGCGTAACAGGAGCCCCCTCGCTGGAAATCGATGTGTGGGGCAATTACCCCTTTCAATTCCTTTACCCCGTTAGAAAGCCCCGCCTTTTTAAGGCAGGGATGAAGTTGTGAATCAGAATTTGAATACCCGTTAGAAAGGGCGGGGTATAAAGCCCCGTCCTTTCTAACGGGGTTTATCTCTTCTCTTTCCGGAAGCGGCCCCGGACCCTCTGGCCCGGTAAAATACCCAAGGAGTTGATCCTTTAGCTTCCCGGGTTCTCTTTCATAACTCTTTCCGGAAAACGCGGCCTCTCTAAAAGAAGCCTTCTTGAACCCTTCCTCTTTCTGCCGCAGGGCTTCCTGGAATTTCTCCCCTTCGAGAAAGAGGGTGTCATCGAGTTGACGGATAATCTCCTCGATCTTTTCTGTAAAAAGAAATTCTCCGAATCTTCTCATGTATTCGGTCTGGATATCCAGAATCGAATGACGACCATCGAAGAGGGAGACGATGAAGTAAAGAGGAGGGGGCAGAAAGAGGGCCTTGTCGCTAATATTCTGAGGGTCCTGAATACAGAGCAGGGATTGGCCTGACCTCTGAATAGGAAAGATAATTACATTTCTGAGCTTGGGAAAATCCACGCAACTTCCATGCTCTCATCAGGCTGTAATGGTCAATGCCCCGTGTTCCGGTTTCTGCAGTTCGGGATGTTTGAGGGCCAGTTCGATCGCCTCATCCATCTTTTGAATAAACTTGAAACTTAACTGATTTCGGATATGTTCCGGAATTTCCTCCAGATCCTTTTCGTTCTTCTTCGGAAGGATGATCGTCCTGATCCCTGCGCGCATTCCCGCCAGGACCTTCTCCTTGATCCCTCCTACGGGAAGGACGAGGCCCCTAAGGGTGATTTCTCCGGTCAGGGCCACATCGTTGCGGACCGGTTTGTTTGTCAAAAGAGAGACCAGAGCGATAAACATCGTGATTCCGGCCGAGGGCCCGTCTTTTGGAATGGCGCCGGCAGGGACATGGATATGAATGTCATGCTTCTCAAAGAAGTCTTCTTCAATCCCAAGATCTTTTGCTTTGGATCGTACATAGGCCAGCGCTGCCTGTGCGGACTCTTTCATCACATCGCCCAGCTGACCGGTCAATGTCAACCCCTTCTCCCCTCTCATCTTCGTCGCCTCCACAAAGATGATATCTCCTCCAGTGGGTGTCCAGGCCAGCCCCGTGGCCACACCCGGCTCAGAGGTTCGCTCGGCCACTTCAGGGAAGAACTTGACTGGCCCGAGAAATTTATGGAGAAGCTCAGGAGAAATGGTCACCTTTTCATGATTATTCCCTGAGGCCACATCCTTGGCCACCCCGCGGCAGATGGCGGCAATTTCCCTCTCCAGGTTTCTCACCCCTGCCTCACGCGTATAGGAGCTGATGATGACCTGAAGGGCCGCATCCTGAAATTCGATATACTCTGAAGTCAACCCGTGTTCGGTGATCTGCTTCAGGATTAGAAATTCCTTGGCAATCATCATCTTCTGATCTTCGCTATACCCCGGAAGTTCCAGAGTCTCCATCCGGTCTCGAAGGGCCGGAGGAATGGTATCGAGCACATTGGCTGTTGTGATGAACATCACCTTTGAAAGGTCGAAGGGGAGATCGATATAGTGATCCGAGAAGGAGAAGTTCTGTTCCGGATCCAGAACCTCGAGAAGGGCGGAAGAGGGGTCTCCGCGGAAGTCCATTCCAATCTTATCCACCTCATCGAGCATGAAGACCGGATTGTTCGATCCCGTCTTCTTGACTCCCTGAATGATCCTGCCGGGCAGAGCGCCCACATAAGTTCTTCGGTGTCCCCGGATCTCCGCCTCATCCCTTACCCCGCCTAATGAGATCCGCATGAATTTTCTCCCCATGGCCCTGGCGATCGATTTGCCGAGAGAGGTCTTTCCGACCCCTGGCGGACCCACGAAGCAGAGGATCGGTCCCTTCATATCGGACTTCAGCTTCCTGACGGCCAGGTATTCGAGAATCCTCTTCTTCACCTTTTCCAGATCGTAATGGTCCTCATCCAGTGTCTTCTGGGCATTATGAATATCGAGATTATCCGTTGTCGCCTCTGACCATGGAAGTTCCACCAGCCAGTCGAGATAGGTTCTGGCAACCGTATATTCCGCTGAAGCAGGAGGAATTTTAGACAGACGGTCTAACTCCTTCTCCGCGGCTGTGACCACCTCGGGCGGCATCTTGGCCTTCTTAATCTTCTCCCTTAATTCTTTGATCTCGCTGGAGTGATCATCCAGTTCTCCCAGCTCTTTTTTGATGGCCTTCAACTGCTCACGAAGGTAGTATTCCCTCTGAGTCCGATCCATATCCTCCTTCACCTGGGATTGGATCTTATTGCCCAGTTCCAGAACTTGAACCTCCTTGTTCAGGACGAGGTGGACTTTGGTCAGTCGCTCCCGGACATCAATCGTCTCCAGAATCCCCTGTTTTTCAGGGGTGGAAACATTGAGATTGGAAGCGATCAGGTCGGCAAGAATGGGAGGGGATTTGATGTTACTGACCATCGAGCCAAGCTCGGAGGTGAGATAAGGGGCCAGCTCAACCGCCCTCTGAAATAAATTTTTTAAGTTCATCATGAGGGCTTCTATCTCCACCCCCAGGGCGAACCCTTCTTCAATGGTATCCGTTCGTGCCCTGAAATAGGGCTCTCTCTGAATATATTCCTTCACCCTGATCCTTGAAACGCCCTGGACGATGACCCGCTGGCTTCCATCCAGTTCCCGGATCATCCTGAGAATCAGTGCAGCTACTCCAATCGAATAGAGATCGCCCTCCTTCGGGTCTTCGATTTCGGATCGCTTTTGAGTGACGATGCCGATGATCCGGTTCGAATCCATCGCATCATCGATCAATTTCACAGACCTCTTTCTGCCCACCATGATGGGTAAAATCAGGTCAGGATAAAGCACAGTCCCCCTCAGGGGAAGGATGGGAAGTTCGGTAGGAACAACAATCTTTTCATCTCTTCCCTTCTCCTCCTTATCTGAACCACTCTTTGGCAAAAAAATCATNACAACCTCCCGGGTTGATCTTTAGACCAGCACATTTNAATATAACATAATCATTGCCAACCCGCCTGTCAATATAACCTATCCCAATGATTTAAANAGGCTATGCGTGGTGCGTGAAGAATAAACCGNTTAATCAGANCACCGGTTCCGCTGCATAGGGCTNCCCGCAGATATTACAGGTCCCCGCCTCGTTGATGACGCCGATGCAACTTCCATCACTGCATAACAGCCTATTCGACAAATCGCT
>Ga0031653_10000257_pt1 | contig 10423 bp, 9 predicted proteins | sample FrelakmetBRP12BR_FD_55210 | JGI IMG/M metagenome (GOLD analysis project Ga0031653, IMG submission 55210) | Freshwater lake sediment microbial communities from the University of Notre Dame, USA, for methane emissions studies - BRP12 BR | ecosystem: Environmental > Aquatic > Freshwater > Lake >... | reverse complement strand
TATAAGGGTATAGGGAAGCCTCGCCATGATTTCTTTCGTAACAGGAAGTCCTGTCCGGTTAGAGGCTCCGAGATCTCCTTTAAAAATATTTCCAATAAAGAGAAGGTATTGTTTCACCGGATGTTGATCCAGCCCGAATTGAACCCTGACCTGATCGACCACATCTTTCGTGGCATGGGGACCAGCCAATACAACCGCCGGATCACCGGGGATCACCCGGACGATGGTGAAAATGATCAGGGAGATCCCGAGGAGAACCGGGATCATAATGAGAAGTCTTCGGATGATGTACTGGCCGGACATATCTGTGATGAAGTGCCCATGATCAAAAAAGAAAGGGCTGATCCTTTCTCTTACCAGATTTTGAAGAAGAAATCAGCCCTTTCTATCACAAGATTTCGTGGTTATTCGATCCATGCTTCTTTGGCAATGACCCTCTCTGTTGGGTGCACAATGATGCCTTTCACATTTGCCCTGGTCCCCACAATCTGGACTTCGCTGTGGAGGAAGAGCCAGGGAGCTTCGTCATGGATGATGGTCAAAGCCTCTTTATAGAGTCTCTTCCTCTCCTCCGGACTGGCTGTGCTTCGGGCTCCATCTAGCAATTGATCCAGCTTCTCATTCGCATAAAAGGAGGCATTCTGCCCAACCTTCGGCCACTGTTTCGAGTGGAAAAGGGGATAAAGCCCGTAGTCGGCATCGCCTGTAACGCATCCCCAGCCGAGCATGTAGATTTTGTGCTCCACCTGATCTTTTTCGCGCAGAATGGAGGGAAGGTAGGTGCCCCATTCCATCATCTTGATCTCTGCTCTTATCCCCACCTTCAGCAAATCTGCGGCCACTGCCGTCGCCACAGAGGCATCCATGTAATACCGACCGACGGCGGGATGGAGGGTCGTCTCAAATCCTTTGGGAAAACCTGCTTCTGCCAGCAGGGCCTTGGCTTTTTCGATATTGTATTCATAAGTCTTAATGGGTGCATAGCCGAAGATGCCAGGGCTGATCGCAGCATCGGAAACACGTCCTACTCCGCCAAGCACATGCTTCACGATGGCCTCTTTGTTGACGGCATAGTTGATGGCCTGCCTGACCCGCTTATCCTGAAAAGGTTCTTTCAACGTGTTAAATCCGAGATAGATGGTTCTAACGCTTGCGGCGCTCAGGACGGCAAGTTTTTTATCGGCTTTTAATCGCGGGATATCGAAAGGTGGAATACGGACAGCTGCATGCACTTCACCCGTCTCCAGAGCAACCACCCTGGAGGCATCATCTGGAATGACACGCCATGTCACTTCCTGGAGAAGCGGTTTCTTTCCCCAATAGTTGTCATTCCGAGCCATGACAAACTTGTTGCCCGGAACCCACTCTTTAAACATAAAAGGGCCTGTTCCAACCGGTTTTGTGAGCGGTTTTTCCCAGGAGGCTTTCAAGGCATCAGGGCTCTGAATTCCGGTTGCCTGGTGGGTCAGATTGCTCACCAGTGCGGCAAAAGGCGCTTTTGTCTTAATCTTTACAGTGAACTCATCTGCGACCGTGACCGTGGAGATCGGCGCCACTAAAAATCTGTACCGGATGGCAACCTTTGGATCAAGCAGACGATCAAAATTGATCTTTACCGCCTCTGCATTAAAGGGTGTGCCATCATGGAACTTAATCCCTTTTCTCAGTTTCAAAGTAAATTCTGTTGCATCGGAGGAGACCTCCCATTTCTCAACCAGTCGAGGCACAATCTCGCCTTTCGGGGTGAGCTCAAGAAGAGATTCCACCATATGATCGAGAATGGTAAAGGTTGGGGCATCCAATCCAAAGTGTGTATCCATGGTAAGTGCATCTGTTCCCGAAGCGACGATCAATTTCTGGGGAACTTTTGGCTTGGGTTTGGCGGCCACAGGCTTTGCCTTCTCAGCAGGTTTTGCCTCTGCTGGTTTGGCCTTAACCTCTGCCGGCTTGGTCTGAGCAAACGAGCTTTCCATCAACCCACCGGTGAGGTAAAAGAAGAAACCCAGAGCAAGAAAAACGACAAATCCTGAAGGGCTCTTTTTTCTTATTTCCTTAATCATCTTCATTCCTCCTCTCAGAATCCAAATAATTGTTTTAATTCAAAACTCTTCACTCTCAACTCTAAACTATTATCTTTTCACCCCCTCTCTCGTCTATGATGATCTTCCTTTTGATCGCCTTTCCGCAAAGAACCAAACGACCCTAATTTACAGAAATTCCCTTTTGAAGTCAAATCATTTTATTTGATTTGATTGATTCCGTTTCGATTCGGGCAGATCTTTCGGCAGAGGTTGCAGGTGTAGAGGAAGTATCCTTTCTTTGTCACCGATTGTGACCTCTCTCTGCACTTCTTCTGGTTAACCGTCACTCCGTCAAGGGCGCCCGCAGGACAGTTGCTCAGGCATATCTCGCAATCATCTCCACAAAAAGAGTATTCGGCTACGGGATCTTCTTTAAGGGGGATATCAACCAACACCGCACCCAGGGTGATCAGGGTGCCATACCGATCATTGGTCAGCAGGGTATTCTTGCCCAGGACTCCCAGGCCGGCAAGGTAACCAATATGTTTGAGAGACATAAGGCCTCTGCCTTCCTGCTTCTCCTCATCCCAGTGCTCATAGGGTTCGCTCGGGATGGGAACAGCAGTCACACCATAATCCTCCAGCCGCAGGGTCATTCCATAGGCCACCCTGAACACTTCCTGCAGGGTGACGGAGCTGGCAAATGTGTAGGGCACAGGACTCTCTGTGGAAAACACGCTATTGGGGAACCGTTTGACATAGGCGATCACCGATTTTGCACCTGGAAGGACATCCGTTGGTCTGAACCCCTCTGGCCCATGTTCAAACCTCTGGACAGGAGCAATTCCTACCAGATCCGCCCCTAATTCCCTGGTTATTCTCTTGACTTCCTGTGAATCTATCATCTCTGTCCTCCAATGCACAATATCTAAACTTATAAAGTTAAAACCTTAATCGATGCCCATTTTCTTTTAACCATAGCCGTTGTTTCCTGTAATCGGGGAGAATTGACTCTAGGTATCTCCAAAATCTCTTGGAATGATTTTTTTCTTTGATATGTGCGAGTTCATGAATCAGTATATAATCGATGATGGTCAAGGGCGCCATGATCATTCTCCAGCTGAAAGATAATCGATTATCTCGTGAACAGGAGCCCCAGCGGTATTTGGCGCTTGTTATCTTTATCCCTTTCGGAAAGAGATGCAGTCTATTGCTGTAATAGTCCATTCTTCCAGCGATTACCTCTTTAGCCTCTCTCTTATACCACTGGGTAAAAAGATCCCTTGCCTCTTCCATATATTCCTGGCCAAGGATGAATTTACCAAAAGATAATTTTAAGGAAGGTTCCTGATGGTCGGATTCCCGGATTTCCAGCGGATACGATTCTCCTAAATATAAAAATTTCTCTCCGGGAATAAATGCCTTTTCGGTTTCTTTGATCGATCTTTCTTTTTCTGAAATTTTTTTAATGACCCATGACTCTTTTTCCTTAATAAATCCCTCTATCTCCCCCTTTGGTGTATGATAAGGGACGTAAAGGACGATTCTCCCATCTTCTTTAATTCGGAGAGAGAGCGTTTTTCTCCTCTTCTTGCTTCTGATCAAATGAACGTTAAGACGATGATCCATGGGTCATGTAATTCATGTAATTCTTATTCACTAATTTATGGAATATTTCCATGTCTTCCAGAAATCGATTCATAAATTCAAGCGTCGATTGGACCATTTCCGGCTGACCAATCACTGCATCGCTGCCAAAAAGGACCCGATCCTGGTGCTGTTGGATAAAGCTCTTATAGGAGGCCGGCTCTTTTTCCATAAACGATGCCAAAGAGGACATATCCGTGTAACAATTTGAATGCTTATCTAATAGCAAGGACATGGCCCTTCTGGAAAATCCGAAATGAGGGATATTAAAATTTGTTCCCGGGTAACTCCTGATCATTTCTTCAACAAAGTCTCCATATTTTCTCAAATCAACATGCATCAGAATCGGCATCCCCTGAGAGGATGCCTCTCCGATGATCAATGATGTAATTTTCTCCGACTGCTTGCATGTTCGGCCAAAGGTTTTTTCCATGCCGCCGATGCGAAGGGTTGTATCTTCTTCTGGAACATAAAGCAGTTTAAGGCCCCTAAACCCCCTCTGTCTGTACGCTTTAATCTTCTCTTCAATATGATTCTCCATAAAGCGAGCGTCTAAAAAGGGGACGATCTTCAGATGACGGGGTAAGTTCATCACCACAAATGGATCCCTTTGATTTTCAAGGGCCTCCTGTGTGACAAAAGGATGATAGGCTCCGGGTATCATCTTCAGATAGGCATCGATTTCGGCGGGAAATTCTCTTATTACCAGGATATTCATCCCCGCAAGACCGGTTTTTTCTAAAAGCCCAATTTTTTGCTGGAGTTCGTGTAAAGAACAGTCATAAAAAAAATGAATATGCGCGTCATAATATTCCATGTGAAAACCTTTCCAGAAAGTTGAATTTATCTGAATCGAAGAGTTCAGTAAACGTCTAAACGGTCTCTTCCCGAAAGGATCTTTTTACAATTATCATTCATCTCCCTTTACAAAAAGGTTTTTTTTGCTGCCTCACTCCACTCCATATTGGCGGCGGTAGGAGAGGATGTAATTTTTCACGTCCTTCTTTGTTTTGTAAATTCCGAAGTGGCCTTCGCATAGGATATCGGCGTCGAGATCGAGTAATTTCTTTGTTGAACGGGCCCAATCTTCGAGATTGGAGCCAAATTCTTCAAGTAAAGGTCCATGAAGGTCTTGAGCAAAGAGGACTCTCTTTCCGTCTCGGTCCAAATAGATACAGATTGATCCCGGTGTATGGCCAGGCGTATGCAGACAGACGATCTTCTGTCCACCGATCATCAATACCTCCTCGGGAGCATTGAATGTTACATCAACCGGAGTGGGTGGAAAAGTAGTCTGATACCAACTGGCCGCCGTTAGCATCTGATCTCCATTCTCCAACGGGGGTGCATCCAATGTATGGATGTAGATTTTTGGTTCGAACCTCCTCTTAAGTTTTGGAACACCTCCAATATGATCAATATGGCAATGGGTGATAAGAATCTTATTCAGGTTCTTGCAGTTTAACCCTACGTTTTGAATATTCTTAATAATCTTCTCAACGCTCCAGCCTGCCCCTGAATCGATCAGAATCAATTCGCCCACATTGATCAGATAAACGCATCCATCCCGACTATCCGTTATATCAGGCCCTCCCACAACAAAAATACCTTCGACGATTTCATATGGCTCCATTTAATTACCCTCTCTTTATGCTCTCCTTCAACCTCCTCAAATCTGATAGAGTGAACCCATCCCACTGGCAGGGAAGGATAGAATTGTTATGGCATAGAGGTTCGTTTTCGAGATCGAATTGCGAAGACTTCTTGGCTTTTTCAAAAAGAGGGGTATGAGGGATGGGCGAGTATTCCACAAGGACAGGTTTTGCGCCAGTTTCCTTAACAAAGGCAAGGCTCTCTTCAACCTCCCCTGCCCTCTGGCCAGGCAATCCAGCCATGATATAGACACCGATTTCCTGACCTGAATACCCTGCCCTTTTTAAGTATTTGATAGCTCTTTGAAATTCTTGATTATTCACCTTCCCGCCGGTCTCAATCTGTGTCGCTTCATTCGATGTCTCAAAACCAAGACGAATTGTTCTGAATCCGCCTCTAAAAAGAAGTTGGGCCACCTCTTCGTCCATCTTACTGATATGCAGGGCATTGGGGGCGTGGAAATTGCACTGGATGCCTCTTCTTAGGACCTCTTTCATCATTGGAATGAAATGGTTTGAGGGCTCGACGAGAAGTCCATCGTCATAGAAGGCAATATTATGAATATGAAATTGAGTTGTCCAGTGCTCAATCTCATCTACTACTTTTAAGGGATCCCTTCTCACAAACCCTTTTGACAGAATGTGGGAGGCGCAGTATGTACAACGAAAAGGGCAACCACGCGTTGTTGTGATACAGACATAATCCAGGTGGGGATAGAGGTCGAAAGAGGGATAGGGCAATTCTTCGGTTCGGAGTTTTGAGTTCGCCTGCCTGCCGGACAGGCAGGGAGTTCGGAGTCGAAAACCAGTTAAATCTGAAATGAGTTTAACTGCTTCCCTTTCATTTCCACCTTTAAACACAATATCAGCTCCTGAATATTTTTTTGCGTGCTCATGGCAAAGGGTAGCGTAAATTCCTCCAAGAATTAAGGGAACGTCTTCAAAGAAATTCTTAGTAATTTCAATAAGTTTAAAGACGCCTGGATACCAGTAGGTCATCCCCGATGTGATGCCGATGAGGTCCGGTTTTTCTTCAAGCAATGAGAACCTTTTCAACAGTATTTCCTCGGGAATTCCATACTGGCAGTAATTTCTTGGAATGGATTTAAGGGGAGGGGGTTTTTCAATTTTTGTTTTAAAAAAATTTCCATCCCCAAACTTCTCAGTTTTGCTATAGAAATTGAGACAGTCGATCAAGGTAACCCGAAAACCACTCTCCCTCAAAACGCCGGCAATATAAAGAAGACCGAGAGGTTTAATCCAGAAATTATAGGCGGCAAAATCTGTTATCCAGGGGTTGATGAGGAGGATATGTGGAGAATGTTTCGCAGGATCCATTATTATTTATATTTCGAGCTACAAGCGAGCGAAGTGGTGCTCGTGCTTAGTCCGGTTGGAGCGTGAATTTAAGAGAATATCTACTTGAGCTTTGATACGTCGAGCTGGAACAGCACCGGGAAAATCTTGGACCATTTCAGCCATCGCTGTGAACCGGCCTCGGAAACCGACCATAGCTTCCCGTCTGAATCGAAACCGATATCTTCAATGCCAATGACCATCTCATAGCGGGTTAAGATACTGCCGGTCTTGGGGTCCAGCTTGAACAGGCGGCCATGCTTGCTACTGCTCGCAGTCAACCAGGGATTCCCATCTCGGTCAAAAGCCAGACCTTGAGCCTCCGCAGGAATCGGAATGACCGAGAGCGCCTTATCTTCTTTGATGGCTCCCTTTCTGTTGTATTCACCGAAAATCTTGAGTGGAACAAGGATTAGGGGGTCAGACTTAAAGATTGACTTAATCTTTCCTTAAAGCATTGATCACTATATCTACTTCTTTCTGAACGTCCTCACCCCTTCGGAGATATCCTGTCACCGCCGCAGGGTCTTTCTGTAAATACGCCGCAATTTCTCGCCCCGTATAGCCATATTCCTTAGCTAGGATACTGAAGAGTCTTCGGGCAGTCAAGATTCCTTTGGTTCTACCCCATGACTGCATATCCTCAAGCGATACACTGTATTGCCGCTCAAGTGTTCGGGCCATTTGGGTCAATGTGTATTCCTTCCTGCGCCGTCCTTTCTTAATATCTCCTTTGTGCCTTTCAACGACTTCTTCCACAAACCGTTCATCTCCCAAGAGTCTTTGGTCTATGGTGGAGTAGATGTCTTCTTTCTTGACCGCCGCCCCATCGTTCATCAACGCCTTGTAGTGTTTGCGCGATCTGCCTTTATTCTCGGAAAAGATCCGTAGAACCTGGTCCGTGTTGATGAGGTCCGATATATCTGTTTGGGTGAGATATGCCCGGTAGCTGCTCCATGGATATTGGTTGAGGCTTTCAGCGATCTTCGCACGTAAAGGATTATGGTGGATGTATTGGAGGAGGGCTAGGAGGTATCGGTCGCGGTCGCAAAGAATGGCTTTGTACCTGCCCTGGAAGAGGTGCCCCACGGTCTTGTACCTGCGGTTATAGTACATGGTGTAGCGTTGGTTGACGCCCTGGAGGATTTTGGAGAGCCGGGTGTCTTGTGTTTCAATCAGGAGATGAACGTGGTTGGACATAAGTACGTATGCATATAGATGAAAATGGTATCGTTGCTTGTAGGAGGCAAGTATGTCGAGGAACTTCCGATAGTCGAGGGAATCTTTGAATATTTTCTGTTGCTGGTTGCCTCGTGTGATGACGTGATAAAAGGCGCCTTCGTATTCAATTCGAGGTTTCCGTGCCATGATATGAGGATAGCAAATATCCTCAAAGGTGTCAATAGCTCAATCTTTAAGTCTGACCCCTTTGTTTTTGCCTTATGTTTCACGTGAAACATTATTTGCCAATGCAGAATTGGTCGAAGATGCGATTAAGAACCTCTTCGGTGGTTGTCTCTCCCACCATCTCTCCCAGGGCATCAAGGGCAGATCGGATTTCGAAGGCAATGAACTCGAAAGAGGCCCCCTCTTCCAGACAATTCAGACCATTTAAAAGGTTCTCCCTGATCCGTGTTAGTGCTATTTTGTGCCGAATATTGGCCACGATCAAATGTTCCGGAGAGACTCTTATGTCCCGATGGACTAGGCAGGAATAGATGGTCTTTTTCAGATCTATGATCCCCTCATTCTTAAAGGCTGAAATCGAGACCAGGGGATCTTCCGGAAACCGTTTCTTAATCTCTTCTAAAGAAAGCTCCAGGGGAAGGTCCTTTTTATTAATGATCACTATCTTCTTCTTTTCTTTGATCTCAAGAATGATCTCCAGGTCATCCTCGTCGAGCTCTCTGCTTCCATCAAGGATCAGAAGAATGAGGTCAGCATCGGCCACCTGTTCCTTTGCCCTTTTCACTCCTTCCTGCTCAATGAAATCCTTAACCTTTCTCAATCCAGCCGTATCTATCAGGCGTACAGGAATGCCATGGATATTCAAAACCTCCTCGATCACATCCCTCGTCGTCCCTGGAATCGGGGTGACGATGGCCCTCTCCTGCTTCAATAAGACATTGAGAAGGCTTGATTTCCCCACATTTGTCTTCCCGGTAATGGCACAGGAGATTCCTTCCCGAAATACCCTTCCCTCTTCATGGGTGGAAATCCATTCCTCTAATTTTTGAACACTATTAAGGAGATCCTGTCTCATTTCAGCCTGAGAGATAGTCTCAATCTCTTCTTCCGGAAAGTCGATATGGGCTTCGATCAGAGAGAGATGCTCGATCAGCGATTTTTTGAGAACGGTCATCTCCCTATAGAGCAAACCCTTCAGTTGTTGATTCGCAATATCGATACCTTCTATGGTCCTGGCTTTGATCAGGTCGATGACAGCCTCTGCCCGGGTGAGATCGATTCTGCCATTAAGAAATGCCCTCTTTGTGAACTCGCCTGGTTGGGCCATCCTCGCCCCCTGCGCCAGCGCCAGTTCCAACACCTTCTGAAGAATGAGGTATCCTCCATGACAATTGATTTCCACAATATCTTCACGGGTATAGGTCTTGGGGCCTCTCATCAGGACGACGAGAACCTCGTCAACAGGATGGCCATTCCTTGGGTCGATGATCTCCCCATAATGGAAGTGATGGGAAATAAAGGAGGATTTGTTTCTTTTTGGCTTAAACAGCCTTCTGATTATGGATTCTGCCCTGGGGCCGCTCATGCGGACGATGCCGATGCCACCCTCCCCGAAAGGGGTTGAAATGGCTGCAATCGTNTCTTCTTCTCTTGAANTGATAATCTCGGAAGAATCCTTCATGACAGAAGCATCACCCTCAAACCATGAAAATCCCCCTCAGTCCCCCTTTGCCTGCCTTTGGCAGGAAAAAGATTACCAAAGGGGGATAATTACACCTCCCTTTGGCAAAGCCTGCCTGCCGGTAGACAGGGGAGACGGGGAGGGATTTAAAGAAGTTATTTTCTAGGTAATTGTGGGTAATCTGGTTCAAGGGGTCTGACTTTTGGGAATGATCCTGATTCTTTTCATCTCCCCATCCCCAAGGCTTTCCGTTTCCAGGGTGGGGTCTTCCTTAAGAGCCAAATGAATGATTCTACGGTCATGGGAATTGAGAGGGCCGATCGTAAGAGGTTTTTCAGCCCTTTTTACCNTCTCTCCCAGGCGGGCGGCCATCTTCGTTAGTGAACCGGACCTTTTCGCTTTATAGCCGTTNACATCGATATAGACCTTTACNCCTTCCTTCAACTGTTTATTCACCATCCGGTTGAAAAGAAACTGAAGGGATTCAAGTGTACGGCCATGTTTTCCAATCAGGATCCCTTCCTTATCACCCATGATATCAAGAAAGAGGTCTTCCCCTCTCAAGGAGGCCCCCACCTCCGCCTTCATTCCCATGCCTTCCAGTAGTTCCATCATCAGTCGCCTGACAATTTCGATTGTTTCTTCTTGCACCGGGCTAACCTCATCATTGCTTGTTCATATAATATTGATGCGCAATCGATAAGATGTTGGTGACCATCCAGTATAAGACCAGACCGGAGGGAAAATTGAGGAAGAGAAAGGTGAACATAATCGGCATCAGCATAAAAATCTTTGCCTGGGCCGGATCAGCGGCCGTGGGGGTCATCTTCTGCTGAAGGACCATGGTGGCGCCCATGATAATAGGGGTGACATAGATG
>Ga0031653_10000255_pt1 | contig 10436 bp, 8 predicted proteins | sample FrelakmetBRP12BR_FD_55210 | JGI IMG/M metagenome (GOLD analysis project Ga0031653, IMG submission 55210) | Freshwater lake sediment microbial communities from the University of Notre Dame, USA, for methane emissions studies - BRP12 BR | ecosystem: Environmental > Aquatic > Freshwater > Lake >... | reverse complement strand
CGGCCCCTCCCCCGCCTCCTTCGGGAACGCCACCTCGTACGCCCGGTACCACGTCCCGGAGTACGGGAAGAAGCGGGAGATCTCCTCGGGCCGCATCGACGCCTTGCGGGTGTAGACCGGCGCGAAGTCCTGCTCGTCCGAGCGCACCAGCCGGAGGCTCCACAGCGTCCCGGGCTTCTCCATGTCGTTCCCCCGCTCGTCCGGCACGTACAGCGCGACGAAGAAGCGGACGTATTCCTTCGACTCTCCGCGCCAGAACGAGATCGTCGCCTCCTGGCGTTTCGGGTCGAGGTAGTAGATGTTGGAGTACTCCACCGCGAAGGCGTTCACCCACGCTTCGGAGAGCAACGTGGCGGAGAAGATGAACCGGGTCTCCAGTCCATCGGTCACCTCCCGGGTGCGCGTCGCCGCTTCCAGCACCCGCCCGTACGAGGGGGACCCCATCACCTTCTCGTAGAGGGCGACCGACCGGGGCCCGCACCCCGCTGCGGCGAGGACAAGCGCCAGCGGGACAACCCGCCAAGCGGCGCGGCGAACCCCTTCAGGCATTCTCCACGTCCTCCTTCAGGAACATCGGCTCGATGCGGTACCCCGCCGAAGCCACCGCGGCGGCCCCGCCCTCGTTCCGGTCCACGATGCACATCACCCGGGCCACGGCCAGGCCGGTTTCGACGGCCCGTTCGATCGCCCGCAGCGTCGACGCGCCGGTGGTCACCACGTCCTCGAGGATCGCCACCCGCATCCCGGGCGCGAGGTTCTTCGTCCCCTCGATCCACTGGGCCGTGCCGTGCTTCTTGGGCTCCTTCCGGATGATGAAGGCCGGCACCGGCCACCCCCGCAGGGCGCTGGTGAGGGAGACGGCGGTGACGATCGGGTCCGCGCCGAGGGTGATCCCCCCCACCGCCTGCGGCCGCTCCCCGTGCTCCAGCATGGCGCAGAAGAGCCGTCCGCACAGCACCGCGCCGCGCGCGTCGAGGGTGGTCTGCTTGCAGTCGATGTAGAAGTCGGACTCGCGCCCCGAGGAGAGGACCACCTTCTTCCTCTCGTAGCTCTTCTCCTTGAGCAGCGCCAGGAACGCCTTCCGGTCCGCGGCGAGTTCCGCCGGGAACGCGAAGGGCCCGTAGGGTGGACTCGGCATGGCTTTCCCCCGGTCGGTCTCGCGGGCGCGTTCCGTCAGATCCGGACCGACCCGCGGAACAGCGGCAGCTGCTCCTCGGTCTCCACGGTCTCGAGGGGCACCGTGTAGTTCCCCGAGAAGCAGGCGTCGCAGTACGTCGTCTTCCCGTTCGGAACGCAGGCGTGGAGCCCGCGCATGCTGAGGTACCCCACGCTGTCCGAGGTGAGGTACGTGTTGATTTCCTCGAGCGTGTGGGTCGCGGCGATCAGGTCGCGCCGCAACGGCGTGTCGATCCCGTAGAAGCACGGGTAGCAGGTGGGCGGGGAGCTGATGCGCACGTGGATCTCCTTCGCGCCCGCCGCGCGGATCATCTTGATGATCTTGCGGCCCGTCGTCCCCCGGACGATGGAGTCGTCCACCACCACCACGCGCCTTCCCCCCACCACGTCGCTCACCGCGTTCAGCTTGATCTTCACGCCGAAGTGGCGGATCGTCTGCTGGGGCTCGATGAAGGTCCGGCCCACGTAATGGTTGCGGATCAGGCCCATCTCGAAGGGAAGCCCCGCCGCCTCGGAGAATCCCAGCGCCGCCGGGACCCCCGAGTCGGGCACGGGAATGACGATGTCGGCCGTAGCAGGGGCCTCCCGGGCGAGCTGGCGTCCGAGCTCCTTGCGGACCTCGTAGACGCTCCTCCCGCCCAGGATCGAATCGGGGCGGGCGAAGTAGACGTGCTCGAAGATGCAGAACCGCTCCACCGCGGGGAGGAAGGGCCGGTACGACTGCATCCCGCGGGCGTCCGCCACCACCATCTCCCCGGGCTCCACCTCCCGCAGGAACTCCGCCTCGATGAGGTCGAGGGCGCACGACTCGGAGCAGATCACCGTCCCGTTCCCCTTGGTCCTCCCCAGCGCCAGGGGACGGATGCCGTGCGGGTCGCGCACGCCGATCAGCTTGTCGCGGGTCATGAAGAGGAGGGAATAGGCGCCGCGGACCTGGTTCAGGGCGTCCACGATCCGGTCCTCGATCCGCTCCTTCCGGGAACGGGCGATGAGGTGGACGAACACCTCCGTGTCCATGGTGGACTGGAAGATGGAGCCGGAGACCTCCAGCTCCCGCTTGATCTCCTGGGCGTTGACGAGGTTCCCGTTGTGGGCGACGGCGATGGAGCCCGACTCGAAGTCCACCACCAGCGGCTGGGCGTTCTTGAGCTCCGAGCTGCCCGTGGTGGAGTACCGGACNTGGCCGATGGCGACATGGCCGGGGAGGCGGGCGAGGATCTCCTCGGAGAAGATGTCGGCGACCAGNCCCATCTNCTTGTGGAAGGTGATGACCTCCCCGTCGGCGCTGGCGATCCCGGCGCTCTCCTGNCCCCGGTGCTGCAGGGCGTANAGCCCGAGGTACGTCATGTTGGCCGCCTCGGGATGCCCGTGGATCCCGAAAACGCCGCACTCCTCGCGCCAGCCGTCGAACATGGACGCCCCTTCTACCCTTCCAGGCCCAGGGCCTTCGCGAACCCCTCCCGCCACGCCTTCCGCATCTCGCAGGCGGCGACGCGGGCGACGCCCTCGATGTCGATGTGCTCCCCGCCGACCGTTCCCAGTTCCTTCATTGTAATACGGAACCGTTTCGCAAGGGCCAGGAGCGGCTCCCGCTTTCCCGGGGGGCAGGAGAGCAGCACCAGCCCCTGGCACTCCGAGAACATGGCGAAATCCGGGCGGACCGACTCGGGGTACGGGTTGGCCACCCGGGCCCCGATCGCCCCCTCGGGGCGGGTGATGCACGCCTCCGCGAGGGCGCAGGCGATCCCCCCTTCCGCGAGGTCGTGCGCCGAGGCGAGGAGTCCCTCCCCCGCCGCGCCCCGCAGGAAGGCGACGAGGCGCCTCTCGTGGTCCAGGTCCACCGGGGGCGGCGTCCCCGCCACTTTCCCATGGACCTCCTTCAGGTACAGGGATCCGCCCAGGGAAACCTCGACCCGGTCCGCACCGGCCAGGAAGATGACGTCCCCCGCGGAGGAGAACCATTGGACCACCCGCTTCCCGGCGTCTTCGAGGAGCCCCACCATCGCCACCGTCGGGGTCGGGTAGATCCCCTTCCCCATCGTCTCGTTGTAGAAGGAGACGTTTCCGGAGACCACCGGGACGGACAGGGCGTCGCACGCCTTCGCCATCCCCTCGATGGCGGACCGGAACTGCCACATGATCTCGGGCTTCTCCGGGTTGCCGAAGTTCAGGCAGTCCGTCAGGCCGACGGGCTCGGCCCCCGCGCACGCCACGTTGCGCGCCGACTCGCAGACGGCGATCATCCCGCCCACGAACGGGTCGAGGTAGCAGTACCGGCTGTTGCAGTCCACCGAGAGGGCGATCCCCTTGTCCGTTCCCTTGACCCGCAGCACCGCCGCGTCGGACCCCGGAAGCACCAGGGTGTTCGTGCGGATCATGTGGTCGTACTGGCGGAAGACCCAGCGCTTGTCCGCCATCTCGGGGCCGCCCATCAACGCCACCCACGTCTCGGTGAGGTCCGAAGGGGCGGGAAGCGCCGCCGGGTCGAGGGACTGCAGGGCGTCCTGGCCCGCGGGCCGCGCCGCCGGCCGGTCGTACACCGGCGCCTGGTCGGTCAGGGCGGCCACGGGGATCTCGGCCACCGCCTTCCCCTTCCAGCGGATCCGGCCGACGCCGTCGCCCGTCACCTCCCCCACCACGGAAACGTCCAGGTCCCACTTCTCGAAGATCCCGCGGACCTCGTCCTCCCGGCCCTTCTTCGCCACGATCAGCATCCGCTCCTGGGACTCGGAGAGCATCAATTCGTACGGGGTCATCCCCTCCTCCCGCTGGGGCACGCGGTCGAGGTCCATGACGAACCCCGTCCCGGCCCGGGAGGCCATCTCGAAAGAGGACGAGGTCAGTCCCGCCGCCCCCATGTCCTGGATGCCGACGATCGCGTCGGTGCGCATGAGCTCCAGGCAAGCCTCCAACAGCAGCTTCTCCGTGAACGGATCCCCCACCTGCACGGTGGGGCGCTTCTCCTCGGACTTCTCGTCGAACTCCCCGGAGGCCATCGTGGCCCCGTGGATCCCGTCCCGCCCGGTCTTGGAGCCGACGTAGATGACGGGGTTCCCCACGCCGGAGGCGGTGCCGCGCCAGATCCGCTCGTGCCGCACCACGCCGAGGGTGAAGACGTTGACGAGGATGTTCCCGTCGTAGCACTCGTCGAAGTAGATCTCCCCCCCCACGGTGGGGACGCCGATGCAGTTGCCGTACCCCGCGATCCCCGACACCACGCCGCCGACCAGGTACCGCGTCCTCGGNTGNTCNGGGCGGCCGAAGCGCAGGGAGTTCAGCGACGCGATCGGGCGCGCCCCCATGGTGAAGACGTCCCGCAGGATNCCCCCCACCCCGGTGGCCGCCCCCTGGTACGGCTCGATGAAGGAAGGGTGGTTGTGGCTCTCCATCTTGAAGGTCACCGCGAGCCCCTCGCCGATGTCGACGATCCCGGCGTTCTCCCCCGGCCCCTGCAGGACGCGGGGCCCTTTCGTCGGGAATTTCCGCAGGTGGACGCGGGAGCTCTTGTAGGAGCAGTGCTCGCTCCACATGACCGAGAAGATGCCCAGCTCCGTGAGGGTGGGGTCCCGACCCAGGACGGCCCGGATGCGGGCGAACTCCTCCGCGGACAGGCCGTGCTCCTTCGCCAGCTCGGGGGTGACCGGGTTCTCCTTCATCTCCCTCTCTCCTTGCGCCACGAGACCATCGCGTCGAACAGGAGGCGCCCGTCGTCGCTCCCCATCGCCTTCTCGGCGCACCGCTCCGGGTGCGGCATCATGCCCAGGACGTTCCCGGCCGGGTTGCAGATCCCGGCGATGTTCCGGGCGGAGCCGTTCGGGTTGGCGTCCGGCGTGACCTCCCCTCCCGGATCGCAGTACCGGAACACCACCTGGCCGTTCTCTTCGAGGGAGGAAAGGGTCTTTTCGTCCGCGTAGTAGTTCCCCTGGTAATGGGCCACGGGGATCTTCAGGACCTTTCCCCCGGGGATCCCTTTCGTGAAGGGGGTGCGGTCCGTTTCCGTGCGCAGGTGGACGTAGTCGCAGACGAAGCGCAGGGACTCGTTCACGATCATGGCGCCGGGGAGAAGCCCCGCCTCGAGCAGNATCTGGAAGCCGTTGCAGATCCCGANCACCGGGCCGCCCGCGGCGGCGAANCCCCGCACCGCCTCCATGACGGGCGAGAGCTTCGCCATCGCGCCCGTCCGCAGGTAGTCNCCGTAGGTGAACCCCCCCGGAATGACCACCGCGTCGAATCCCGCGAGGGNGGNCTGCTTGTGCCANACGAACTCCGCGTCCACGCCGACCACGTGCTTCAGGGCGTGATACGCGTCGTGGTCGCAGTTGGAACCGGGGAACACCAGGACCGCGGTCTTCATCGCGCCCCCCTCACCCCTCGATCTCGATCCGGTAATCCTCGATCACGGGGTTGGCGAGGAGCCGCCGGCACGCCTCGTCGAGTCGCGCCTTCGCCTCCTCCTTCCCCATGTCGTGGAGCCGGATCTCCATGAACTTTCCGACCCGCACGTCCTCCACCCCGCCGATCCCGAGATGGGTCAGGGAGGCGTGGATCGCCTTCCCCTGGGGGTCTAGGACCCCCTTCTTGAGCGTGACGTNGATTTTCGCCTTCACGCCTTCCCCCCCTTGCGCCCGAACACCCGGTCGATGACNCCGTCGATGTTCTTCAGGTAGTAGCCGATGTCGAACAGCCCGTCGAACTCCTTCTTCGTGAGCGCCGCGCGGACGTCCTTGTCCCTCCACAGCAGCGTGGAGAGCGGCTTCCCGGTTCGCCACGACGCCATGGCGGAGCGCTGCACCACCTCGTACGCCTTCTCCCGGGAGAACCCCTTCGACGCCAGGGCGAGGAGGACCCGCTGGGAGAACAACAGCCCGTGGGTGCTTTCGAGGTTCTTCCGCATCCGCTCCGGGTAGACGACGAGCTTCTCCATCATCCCCCGGAACCGGCCGAGGGCGAAGTGCAGGACGATGGTGGCGTCCGGGGCGATCACCCGTTCCGCCGAGGAGTGGCTGATGTCCCGCTCGTGCCACAACGCGATGTTCTCCATCGCCGTGACGGCGTACCCCCGCAGCAGGCGGGAGAGGCCCGAGAGGTTCTCGGAGAGGACCGGGTTCCGCTTGTGGGGCATCGCGGAGGACCCTTTCTGCCCCTCGGAGAAGAACTCTTCCGCCTCCAGCACCTCGGTGCGCTGGAGGTGCCGGACCTCGGTGGCGAACTTGTCGAGCGAGGAGCCGACGATGGCCATGGCGGAGAACACCTCGGCGTGCCGGTCCCGCTGGATCACCTGGGTGGACGCGGGGGCGGGTCGCAGGCCCAGCTTCCCGCAGACGTACTCCTCCACGAAGGGATCGATGTTGGCGAAGGTCCCCACCGCTCCCGAGAGCTTCCCCACGGAGATGACGTCCCGGGCCCGCCGGAGGCGGTCGATGTCGCGGCGCACCTCGTCGGCCCACAGCGCCATCTTCCAGCCGAAGGTCACCGGCTCCGCGTGGATCCCGTGGGTCCGGCCGATCATCACGGTGTTCCGGTGCTCCCCCGCCCGCCGCTCGAGGACCCCGAAGACCCCTTCGGCCTCCCGGATGAGGAGCGTCAGGGCCTGGCGCATCTGCACGGCGAACGCCGTGTCCAGCACGTCCGAGCTCGTCATCCCCACGTGCAGGTACCGGGAGTCGTCGCCGATGTATTCCGCCACGGAGGTGAGGAAGGCGATNACGTCGTGCTTGACCTTCTTCTCGATCTCGTTGATCCGTCCCACGTCGAAGGAGGCCTTCTTCCGGACCCGGGCCAGGGCGTCCTTCGGGATCCACCCCTTGCGGACCATCGCCTCCATGGCGAGGATCTCGATGTCGAGCCAGATGCGGAACCGGTTTTCGTCCTCCCAGATCGCCGCCATCTCGGGGCGTGAGTACCGTTCGATCACTTCGTTCCCCCCTCCCTTATCGTCCCGTGTGTCCGAACCCGCCCGGGCCGCGCTCCGTCCCGTCGAGATCGGAAACCACCGAAAGGCGCGCTCGCAGGGCCCGGGAGAACACGACCTGCGCGACCCGGTCGCCCCTGCGCACCGTGAACGGCTCCCCGCCGAGGTTCACCAGGATCACGCAGATCTCCCCCCGGTAGTCGGAGTCGATCGTCCCCGGGGAGTTCAGGCACGTCACGCCGTGCCGGATCGCCAGCCCGCTCCGGGGGCGGACCTGCCCCTCCACGCCCGGTGGGAGGGAGACCGCCACCCCGGTGGGGATCAGCGCGCGCCCCATCGGGGGGATCGTCACCTCCGCGTCCACGGCGGCCTTGAGGTCCATCCCCGCGGCCCCTTCCGTCTGGTACGCCGGGAGCAGCTCCTCCCCGCCTCGCAGCAGCCGGACGCGGACATCGCACCCCCCGGCCATCGGCTAGAAGGAGAGGTCCCCGCCGGGGAGGTCCCCGACGGCCGCCAGGGTGAACCGGTCCCTGGGCAGCAGCTCCGCCGCCAGCTGGCGCACCTGCTCCGCGGTGACCGCGTCCACGCGGGAGAGAATCTCCTCGGGCGGCTCCAGCCGGTCGAGGAACATCTCGTTCACCGCGAGGAACGACATGCGATACCCCGTGCTTTCCAGGGAGAGGAGCGTGTTCCCCTTGATCAGCTCCTTCCCGAATGCGACCTCCTCGTCCGTCACGCCGCCCCGCTGCAAATCGTCCACCACCCCGCCCGCCACGGAGAGGACCTCCTGCGCCCGCTCCCGCCCCGTCCCGGCGTAGACCTCGAGGATCCCGGCATCCGCGTAGGCGGAGATCGACGACCCCACGGAGTACGCCAGCCCCCGTTCCTCCCGCACCTGCTGGAAAAGACGGCTGCTGGAGCTCCCGCCGAGGATCGCGTTCAGCACGTCCAGGGCGTAGATCCCCTCGCTCTTCCGGGAGAGGCCGGGCGCTCCCAGGCAGATCTGCACCTGCTCCAGGGGGCGCCTTTTCAGGAATGTCCCCCGCACGTGCGGGGTGGGGGGGACCGCCGGCAGCGGCTCGGCGAGGGAAAGGGACTCCATGGCCCGTCCGATCGTTTCCGCGACGGTTTCGTGCGGCAGATTCCCCACGACCGTCACCACGATCCGGCGGCGGCGGAACCGGTCCCCGAACCAGGAGACCAGCCGCGCCCGGTCGAACCGCTCCACGCTCTCCGCCGTCCCCTGCACGGGGAGCCCGAGCGGGTGGCCTCCCCAGTAGGAGGCGTTGAAGAAGTCGTGGAGGTACTCCTCGGGGGTGTCGTCCACCATGAGGATCTCCTGGAGGATGACGCCCTTCTCGCGGGAGAGCTCCGTCTCGTCGAAGAGGGAGTTCCGGTAGATGTCCGTGAGCAGGTCCACGAGGAGGGGGAAGTCCTTCTCCTGCGACTTGGCGAAGAAGTACGTGTACTCGCGGGAGGTGTAGGCGTTCATCGTACCCCCTACCGACTCGATGGCCCGGGAGATGTCGATGGCCCGCCGGCGGGGGGTCCCCTTGAAGAGCATGTGCTCGATGAAGTGGGAGATGCCGCTGTCCCGGGGCGTCTCCGCCCGCGACCCCACGGGGACCCAGATCCCGACCGTGGCGGAGCGCAGGTGAGGGACCCGTTCGGTGACGATGGCGACGCCGTTGTCGAGGAGGGTTCGGGCGACCGTCATCGACTGGTGCCGTTCAGCGGCGTCCCCTCGGTCCCCCGCGGCCCCGGTCGCGGTCCCGGTCCCGGTCCCGGCCGGGGCCCCCTTCCCTGTCCGAGGACGGCGGCGGCCCCGTGGCGACGGGAAAACGCCCCTCCACCTCGAACTCCTTGTGGGTGAGCCGGATCTTGCCGTCCCGGTCCACCTCGAGGACGCGGACGGTGACCTCGTCCCCCTCCTTGAAGCAGTCCGCCGCGTTGACCCGGTTCTTGGAGATCTGCGACACGTGGAGCAGCCCGTCGGTGCCGGGGAAGACCTCGACGAAGGCGCCGAAATCCATGATCTTGCGGACCCTTCCCTGGTACACCTTGCCCACTTCGGGCTCCTGGACGATCCCCTCGATGATGGAGATGGCGGCGCGCGCCGCCTCGGCGTCGACCGCGGCGATCTTGACGGTCCCGTCGTCCTCGATGTCGATCTTGACGCCCGTCTGCTCCTGGATCCCCCGGATGATCTTGCCTCCCGGGCCGATGATCTCGCGGATCTTGTCGGTCTTGATCATCATCACGTAGATCCGCGGGGCGAAGGGGGAGAGCTCGGTCCGGTGCTCGGGAAGGGCGGCGTTCATCTTCCCCAGGATGTGGAGGCGGCCCTCCCGGGCCTGCCGGAGGGCGGAGAGCATGATCTCGCGGCTGACGCCCCCGATCTTGATATCCATCTGGATCGCGGTGACGCCGTTCTTCGTCCCCGCCACCTTGAAGTCCATGTCCCCCAGGTGATCCTCGTCGCCGAGGATGTCGGAGAGGACCGCGACGTCGTCGCCCTCCTTGATCAGCCCCATGGCGATGCCGGAGACCGCGCCGGTGGTGGGGATCCCGGCGTCCATCAGGGCGAGGGAGGAGCCGCACACGGTCGCCATCGAGGAGGATCCGTTCGACTCGAGCACCTCGGAGACCACGCGGACCGTGTAGGGGAAGTCGACGTCGTTGGGCAGCACCTTCGTCACCGAACGCTCGGCCAGGGCCCCGTGCCCCACCTCGCGGCGGGCGGGTGCGCGCAGCATCTTCACCTCGCCGACGCTGAAGGGCGGAAAATTGTAATGGAGCATGAACGTCTTGGTCGTGTCGCCCAGGAGCGAGTCGATGCGCTGCTCGTCCTGCTTCGTCCCCAGGGTCGCCGTGACCAGGACCTGGGTCTCCCCGCGGGTGAACACGGCGGAGCCGTGGGTCCTCGGGAGGATGCCGACCTCGCAGGTGATCGGGCGGACGTCGGACAGCCCCCGTCCGTCGATCCGCTTCCGCTCCCGGAGGATCTTGCCGCGGACGATCTTTTTCTCGACGCTCTTGAAGGCGTCGGCGATCAGCGTCCCCTTCTCGGCCCTCTCTTCGTCCGGGAAGGCGGCGCGAACCGTCTCGGCGACCTCCTCGATCCGCTTCCGCCGGTCCTGCTTCGCCAGGATGCCGTACGCCTCGGAAAGAGGGGCCTCGGCGATGCCCGCGATCTTCCGCGCGTCCTCCTCGGGGAGGACCTTTTTCTCGAAGGCGCGCTTCTGCTTGCCGATCTCCCCCGCCATCCGCTCCTGGAGCTCGAGGACGGGGACCAGGGACCGGTGCGCGAAGAGGATGGCGTCGAGCACCTCCTCCTCGGGAACCTCGT
>Ga0031653_10000254_pt1 | contig 10444 bp, 8 predicted proteins | sample FrelakmetBRP12BR_FD_55210 | JGI IMG/M metagenome (GOLD analysis project Ga0031653, IMG submission 55210) | Freshwater lake sediment microbial communities from the University of Notre Dame, USA, for methane emissions studies - BRP12 BR | ecosystem: Environmental > Aquatic > Freshwater > Lake >... | reverse complement strand
CCCGGGGCGGGGGCTCTCCCCCGCCCCGGGATATCGGGTGAGCGCAATGAAGATACAGGGGATCGTTGACGCCGTTGTCGATGTGCAAGCCGGCTGGATCCGCGAGCTTCCAACGGGTGCGCCCGGGAAGTCGAAGGGGAGCGAAGGACCGGCGGCCGCGAACCTTCCCTCGTCCCCGCCACCGGAGGGCCGTTCGAGGGAACTCGAGCGGGTCGCGGAGGCGATCAGGAAGTTCATCCAGGAGAACCGGACCACCGTCGATTTTACGGTCGACGCGGAACTGAAACAGATCGTCACCCGGGTGATCGAGGAAGACTCGGGGAAGGTCATCCGCCAGTATCCCGACGACGTGGCTCTGGCGATCATGAAGCACCTCAAGGACCTCCGGGGAATACTCCTCAACAAGGAAGGGTAGGGAATGGCGGACATCACGTTTTCGGGCCTGGGCTCCGGCATCGACACGAGCTCCCTGATCAAGGCGCTGGTCGAAGCGAAGCGGCAGCCCATCCTCACGCTCCAGAAGCAGTCGGACGGATTCCAGTCCCGGCTGACCCTGTTGAACGACTTCGCGGGGAAAGTCGCCGCGCTGCGGTCCGCCGTCTCCTCCCTCGCGCTGCAGGCCACCTTCGCCGCGTTCGACGCCGCTTCGAGCAACAGCGATGTGGTCGCCGCCGCCGCTTCCTCGAACGCCTCCGAGGGAAACCACACGATCGCCGTCACAAGCCTGGCGACGTCGCAAACCACCCGGGGGGACCAGACGTTCGCGGCTTTCAACACCGCGCTGGGACTGTCCGGGACACTGGGGCTTTCGCCGACGGGCAATCCCGCGGCGGCGGATACGATCACCGTGTCCGCCTCGGACACCCTCGAAGGGATCCGGAACAAGATCAACGGATCCGGAAGAGGGACGGGGACGATCACGTTCTCGGCGGTTCCCGCCGCCGGGACGACCGTCACGGTCGACGGGGTCGTCTACGAGTTCACATCGGGCACGCCGTCCGGGAACAACGTGATGGTCGACATCTCTTCTCTCGCCACGGCCGCAGATGCCGCCGCGGCGCTGGCCGCCGCGGCCACCGGTGCGAACCAGGGGCCCAACTCCACCATGACGGCCGCCGGCGCCGTCGTCACCGTGGGGGCCAATGCGGGGGGGGTCGGAGGGAACGCCGTTGGGCTCTCCCTTGGGAACGACACCGGGAACGCGGTCGCCCTGTCGGGATCGACGGTCTCCGGCGGAGGGAGCCCGGCGTACGCCGCATCCATCGTGAACATCGGGACGTCGTCGGTCCCCCAGTACGCCTTGATCTTCACGGCCCGCAAGACCGGGACCGCGGGCGCCTACGCAGTGACCCCCGGAGGGGGCCTGGGGATGTCGTTCACCACCGTTCAGGAAGCGCAGGATGCCTCGATGACGGTGGACGGGATCAGCGGGATCACCCGCTCCTCGAACGTCGTGGGAGACGTGATCTCCGGGGTGACGTTCACCCTCGTGAAGGACACGTCCGTCTCGGGTCCCGTTTCCGTGACCGTCAGCAAGGATTCCTCCAGCGTGAAGGCGAAGATCCAGTCGTTCCTTTCCGCCTATAACGATCTCCGGTCTTACGTCGGCGCGAAGACGAAGTACGATACGGTCGCCAAGGTCGGGGGGCCGTTGATGGGCGAAGTGGCGGTCGACACGGTGTCCCGCGGCCTGGTTTCCATCCTCGGGAACGCGGTGAGCGGATTGGCCGGAGCCTACACGAACCTCTCGCGCGTCGGCATCACGACCCAGCGCGACGGGACGCTCTCGATGGATGCCACGAAAATGGACGCTGCCCTGGGGACCGACTTCCAGGGAGTGGTCAACCTCTTCGCGAAGAACATGTCCACCGGCACGGAGGGGGTCGCCTACAAGATCCAGGCGAGGATCGACCAGTGGATGACCCCCTCGGGCGGGGTCCTGTCGGCGCGCAAGGACGGGCTGAACTCCGCGATCCGCCGGATCGCCGGCCAGGTGGCCGAAAAGGAATCGGCCGTGGCCGCCTACGAGAAGGCGATGAAGGAGAAGTACGCGCGGATGGAACAGCTCGTAAACCGGTTGAGGGACCAGTCCGGCGCACTCAGTTCCCTGTCCTCCATGTTGAAGTAGAACGATCATTCCGCATCTTCGAGAGGGAAAGCCCATGATCGGTACGCATGCGACGGCGCAATACCGCAGGAGCAACGTCCAGACGGTCTCCCGGGAGCGGCTTCTGCTGATGCTGTTCGACGGCGCGATCGGGTTCGCGAAGGCGTCGAAGGGTCGCCTGGACGCGGTCGACCCGGTCGGTTTCCGCGAATACCTCGGCAGATCCCAGGCGATCGTCTCGGAGTTCCTCAGCACGCTGAACATGGAGGCGGGCGGGGAGATCGCCGTGAACCTCCGGCAGCTGTACCTGTTTCTCCTCGACCATATGAACCAGGCGAACCTGCAGCTCCGTGGGGATAACATGGAGGACGTCGCGCGAATCCTCGGGACGATCCGGGAGGGGTTCGACGACGCGATCCGCTCCCTGGCGGCTCCCGGGAAAACGGGGAGGTCGGCGTAGGGTGGGCGGGATCGCGCGGGACTGCTCCGCCGGGATGGAGGGGATCCTGGCCGACTACCGGCGCGCAACGGAGGAATTGCGCGGGGCGATCGACCGGATGGACGAAGTCGCCGTGCCGGCGGCGCTTGCCGCACGGGAGAAGTGCATCGCCGCCTTCGCTGCCGGGATCGACCGCTGGTTCGCGTGCCCGCCGGAGGAGCGGGATCCTGCCCGGATCGAGTCCCTTCGCAGGCACTGTCTTTGCATTAACCATTCCGATGCCGAAATCATCCGGCACATCGAATCACTGAAAGACGAGGTGGGTGACGCCCTTGTCCGCATCGGCCTGGCCGGCAAAGTGGAACGCAGCTATCACCCCCCTTCCTCCGGGGACGCCGGGATCCTGCGGGGGGAAGGGTAAGCCCCGGGTCGCGATCGCCTCCTCCCTCCCGGGCGGGTGTCGGATATGCCCGTGAAATCAGTTACTTCAGAGAACTTCTCCGCCATCGCGCGGGCGCTTCCTCCCGACGCCTGCCGGCTCGACCAGGTCCTCGCTTCCCGAAAGGATGCTCTTCCCGTCCCGCGTCTCCGGGGGAAAACGATCCACAGCGCTTTCGATCCGCGGCAGGAGGCGGTCCGTTTCGTTGACGCCTTCCGTCAACGGTCCGATGTCGTGCCGGGGGACACGGTGGCGGTCGCAGGGAACGGGTACGGGTACGTCGCGGAGGCGTTCCTCGAGCAGGGGTATCGCCCCGTCGTGTTCGAACCTTCCGCGGCCCTGTTCCACGGGATGACGCAGGGGCGGGATATGGGGGCGTTCCTGCGCTCCGTCCGATATTACCTCGTCGACGACCCCGCCGACCTGCTCCGGCCGGGGGAACACCGGTCGGATCTCGCCTCGGCGAAGGCGATCGTCTCCCTCCCGTACGTGCAATGGCTCTTCCCGGCGTTTTCGGAAGGGCTGGCCGGAAAAGCCGCCGCGATCCGGGCCGCCGACGGGGCGTTCTACCGCGTGTCGGTGATCTCCCCCCTTTCCGGCGGTTCCTGGGAGATCGCCCGGTACGCCGCCAGGGGATTGGCGGCGATCGGCCACGCGGTAGACTTCGTGGACGTGTCCGGATTCGGGTCCGCCTTCGCCGCGATCCGGGAGTTCCACCAGGGAGATAAGGACGACGTCGTCACGAAAGGCATGGTGGCGTACCAGGAGTGGGCTTCGGGGCGGATCGTCGAACGCGTCAACGCCTTCGACCCGGCGGTTGTCCTCGTGCTGGCCCAGGCCCCGATCACGGCGGAGCATCTCCGGATCCTCCGGGAAGCGGGGAGGCGGGTCGTCTTCTGGTTCGTCGAGGATTTCCGCCTGTTCCGTTCCTGGGAGCGGGACGCCCGTCACTACGACCTGTTCTTCCCGATCCAGAAGGGGGAGTTCTTCCGGGAACTCGAACTGTGCGGACAACCGAGGCGCCACTACCTTCCGCTGGGGGCGGACGAGACGATCTTCTTTCCGTCGCCCCCTTCCGTGGAGGAGGAAAAGCGTTTCGGGGCGCTCCTGTCGTTCATGGGGGCGGGCTACCACAACCGCCGACAGTTCTTCAACGCGCTGCTCGGACGCGATTTCCGGATCTGGGGGACGGATTGGCCGGCCAGGGAGCCGCTGTTCCGGCACGTTCAGGAGGGGGGGCGCCGGGTGACCGCCGTGGAAACCGCGAAGATCTTCAACGCGACCCGCGTCAACCTGAACCTCCATTCGTCGACCAGCCACGAGGGGGTGAATCCATTCGGCGACTTCGTCAACCCCCGCACCTTCGAGATCGCCGCCTGCGGCGCCTTCCAGCTCGTGGATCGCCGGGCGCTGCTGCCGGACCTGTTCGACGAGGGCGGAGAGATCGTCTGCTTCGGGTCCCGCTCCGAATTCCACGAGCGGCTGGACCATTTCCTCGAACACCCCCGGGAACGTGCGGAAATCTCCCGGAAGGGGAGGGAACGCGTCCTTCGCGAACACACCTATGCGGGCCGGATGCGGGAACTGGTGGAGGCCGTCCACGAGGTTTGCCCTCCGGAGGCGGGGCGGCGTCTGCACCCCGTGAGCGCGATGTCGTCGCGACTGGCGGACCCCGGGTGGGAAAAGCTGCTGGGGGGATTTCCCGGCGATCGGCCGCTGGAGTTCGACGCGCTGCTCGCGTCCGTCACCGGCGGGTCGCGGGAAGCCCCCTTCACACGCCAGGAGACGCTCACGCTCCTCCTGGGCGGATTGCGCCGTGGCGATGCCTGACGACATCCTGCTCCTCAATCTGACACGGCTGGGGGACCTGGTGCAGAGCACGCCGCTGGCCGTCGGCCTGAAGAAAGCGCACCCCGGGGCGCGGCTGGTCGTCTGCGCGCAGAAACGGTTCCTGTCCGCCGCCCAGCTGATGGGCGGCGTCGACGAGGTCCTCCCGATCGACTACGACGCGTTGAAGGACGTCTCCTCGGATCCGTCGTCCGACATCCCCTCGATGGTTTCGAAGACGGAGGATCTGCTCGCCCCCCTCCTGCGCAGGAAGTTCAGGATGGCGGTCAACCTCACCCACACGCGCACCAGCGCCTACCTCATGTATCTGATCGACGCCCGGGAGAAATCCGGCGTGCAGATGTCCCCCGAGGGAGAGCGGATGATCCGCCACCCCTGGATGCTCTTCCTGCACAACTTCGGGGCGAACAAGCAGATCACCCCCTTCAACCTGGTGGATATCTACGCCGAGGGCGGAGGCGTCGCGATCCACCGGGAGCGGATCCCGCTTTCCCTGCGTCTCTCCGGAGCGGGGGAAGGATGGGCGGACCGTTTCCTGCGGGAGCGGGCCCCGGGAGGTGGGCCGCTGATCGCGGTGCAGACGACGGCGAGCGACGCCCGCAAGATGTGGCACCCCTCTTCCTTCATCCGGATGTGCCGCATCCTGAAAGAAACCGCCCGGGCGCGGTTCCTCTTCATCGGCGGCCGGGAAGAGCGCGAACTGGTGGAGAAGATCCACGCCGCCGTCGACGCGCCGGGGAGCGCGGTCGTCGCGGGGGAGACGGACCTCCGGCAGCTGTGCGCGCTGCTTCGACGCGCGGACCTGATGGTCACCAACGACACCGGACCGATGCATCTGGCCGCCGCCGTGGGAACGCCCGTCGTCTCCCTCGCCATCGGACCGGTCTACTACTGCAACACCGCCCCCTACGGAGAGGGGCACGTCGTTTTCCAGCCCAAGCTGCCGTGCGCCCCCTGCTCGTTCCACGTGCGGTGCGTTCATCCCGAGTGCAAGAGCCTGGTCACGCCGGAGGCGGTGGCCGCCATCGCCCTCCTCCGCCTTCGCCCGGAAAAGCTCTCGCCGGGAACCGTCCCGGACGGCCCGGAGTTCGCCGGTTGCGAGGCGTATCTCACCGGGTGGGGCGAGGACGGGCTGATGGATTGCCTTCCCCTTCTCGACCGGGCCCCGACGGAGAGGTTCCGTCTGGAGAGGGGATACCGGACATTGTGGGCGGAAGTGCTGTTGACGGGAAGACGGCCCACGGGATCGGACAGGCCGATCTCCCCCGAGGGAAACGGGATCCTCGAAGCGTTGCGCGGGCTCGAGGCGCTGGCGTCGAAGGGGATCGCCGCCTCGAACGACATCCTCCGCCACGCCGGTGCGCCGGCGGCGCACCTTTCCCTGCTGAACCGGCGCCTTGAAGAGATCCGGTCCTGTTCCCGATCCATCCGGGATCTCGGAACGGCGGTCCCCGACGCGAACGGACTGTCGCTGATGTTCATCCTGGAGGAGGAAAACCTCCGGGAAGGAGACCTCGCCGGGAGCGCGCGGGAAAACGCCGCGCTCTTCGGAAATCTGTTGCTCCGGACCCGAAGCCTGGCGTATCTTCTGACCGAGGGACGTGCCGGTCAAATCGCCGGGGAGAAGAGGGAGCCAGCCGATGCGGTTGCGAGTCGACGGTAAGGAGGTCCCGTGGGACCTTTCCCGGTGCGCAAGCCTTGGGGCGGTCCTCGAGGAGATCTACCGGAAGGTGGGGGAGACGGGCCGCGTCGTGGGCCGCGTCGATGTCGATGGCCAGGAGTTGACCCACCAGGCGGAAAAGGAACTCGGGGAGCGGTCTCTGGAAGGCGTGGGGGAGATCTCTCTTGCGACCGGAACGCCGGAGGAAATGCTGCGCAGCGGTCTCCAGGGCGCCCTGTCCCTCGCGGAAGCGATCGAAAAGGACATCGCGAGGGCGGTGCAGTCGTTCCGCGGGGGCGACGCGGCCCGGGGCCGGTCGCTCTATGCGGCGTGCGTCGAGGCGCTGGGTACCTTCTTCCAGCTCGCGGGCGGGATCCTGGACGGGATCCGGTCCGGCTACTTCCATGTTCCTCCGGGTCCGGATTCCGCCGCCTTGCCCCCTTCCACGGAAACCGCGGGGATCCTCGAGAGGCTCCTCGACCATCAGAAGCGGGAGGACTGGACCGCGATGGCGGACGCGCTGGAATACGAGGTGGCGCCCAACCTGAAAACGTGGGTCGCGTTCCTGGGGGCCCTCTCCGGAGGTCAGGCGAGGTAGGGACCCACTTTTTCCCGGAGCAACTCCGGGGAGAAGGGGTGGACCAGGAAGGCCCGAACCCCCGCCTTCCGGGCATCGAGAATGGTCCCCCGGGTCGGCTGATCGGAGATCCCCACCACCGGGATTCCTTTCCCCTTGCTGACGGCCGTGCGGCAGAGGCGCCCCGCCTCGTCGCCCGGTCCCGGGGAAAATTCCGCGAGAATCAGCGTGGGTCCGGATCCGACCCATTCCATCGCCCGGTCGATGTCCGTCGTCACCTTCGTCTCGATCCCCATCGGGTTCAGGAAACGTTCGATCCCCGCGGCGATGGCGGCGTCCCTCCCGAAGAAGAGGACGGAGCGGTTCCCCGCCGGGGTCGCCGGGGCTTCGCCGGGAGCGGTCGCGGAGGAAACGGGTGGAACGTCGAAGAGGGCCGAAAGGAACGAATCCTCCAGGACCAGGAAGACGGTCCCGGGGTCGAATCCCGGGAAGGAAACGGTGAACTCGGCGCCGAACGCGCTCCCGGAAGGGAAAAGGGCCTTGAAATCCCCCCCGGGCGGCGGTTCGACGAACTGGATCCCCCCGTTTCTCAGCTTCCCCTTCCCGGGGGAGGTTCGCACGGTGAGGTCGTCAAGGGTGCCGTAAAGGATGCTGGCCACCTCGCTGAAGGCGTCGGCCAGGTTCTGTTCCATCTCTCCCGCGCGGGTCATTTCAGCGATCCGGGATTGGGGCATCATGAGGAGGGTGGCCGCGAACAGGATGGCGTCCCCTGCGCGGAACGCCACCAGTCCCCTCCCGTCGCCCGCCGCGCTCTCGAGCAGGAGGACGGCCGCCTTCATCCGGACCTTGCCGGAAAGCTCCTCCGCGGTGATCGGGAACGACTGTTTCACCGTGAACGAGACCTGGGTCCCGATGAGGGTGCTCACCTTCTCCCCGATCCGTTCCGCCGCCTCCCCGAAGAGGGCGGCGGACTTCTCATGAAGATTCCCTGCGCTCATCGGGTCGGCCTGCCCCCCTGATCCCGGTTCGGTGTACTCGCTCCGCCGTGTCGGCGTTCCTCCGGCTTCCCGAGCGGATCCGACACGTTTCCTCTTCGGAAAACCCGGGAGAAACTTTACCTCTTTCGCGGGCACGGACCTCCGGCCCGCGGGTTCGGATCGCTTCAGGGAGTGAAGTTTCCCACCCTCTCCTCCGATACGTAGGAACAGGACGAGGCGGGCGACCTTCCCGCCGAATTCCAGGTTCCAGGAGGCGGATCCGATGGCGACGCGGAAAGCTCCCCTGATCGCCGGCAAGCGAGCCGCGGCCCCCGCGTGCTGAAGAAAATCCCCATCGGCCGGCTGGCGATCGGAATGGTCGTCGAGAAGATCGACCGTTCCTGGACGGAGCACCCGTTCCTCGCCAACCGGAAGAAGATCACTTCGGAAGATCAGATACGGGCCCTTCGGGAGTACGGGATCCACGAAGTCTACATCGACACGGAGGAAGGGCCCGACCTCGGGGAACCGACCCCTCCACCGGGCCTGATCGATCTCGCCGCCCCCCTGCCCGGGGAGATCCCGCTTCAGGAAGAGCTGCGATACGCGGAAGCCACCCATCGCGAGGCGAGATCCGTCGTCCATGACGTCATGCGGGACGTTCGGCTCGGGAAGAATATCGAGAGCGGAAAGGTGGGCCGGGTCGTCGGGTCGATGATCGACAGCATCTTCCGGAACGCGGACGCCCTTTCGAGCCTGACCCGGCTGAAGGGGTGCGACGAGTACACGTTCGTCCACTCGGTCAATGTGGCCGTCCTCTGCCTTACCCTCGGTCGCCACCTGGGCTATCCCCGGCCCGCCCTGGAGAGCCTCGGCATCGGGGCGCTGCTTCACGACACCGGCAAGATCAGGATCCCCGCTTCGATCCTTCAAAAGCCCGGCAGTCTCGACGACGGGGAGATGGCGGAAATGAAGCGGCACCCCCTCCTCAGCGTGGAGGTCCTCGAGAACTCGGGAGGGATCCCGGACGAGGCGAAACAGGTGGCGCTGCAGCACCACGAGCGGTGGAACGGCTGTGGATACCCGCACGGGCTTCGGGGAGACGAGATCGGTCGCTTCGGACAGGTCGCCGCCGTCTGCGACGTCTACGACGCGATGACCTCGGACCGGTGCTACAAGAAGGCGATGCCCGTGCACGAGGGGATCCGGAAGATCCACGAATGGGGCGACCGGTTCTTTGCGCGCGGGGTCGTGCAGAGCTTCATCCACTGCGTGGGGATCTACCCGGTGGGAACGGTCGCTCAACTCGACACCCGGGAGATCGGGATCGTCACCTCGGTCAACCGGGAGAAGATCCTGCGTCCCCGCCTGCTCCTCCTGTTCCGCGATTTCCAGACCCGGCTGCAGAGCCCCGTCCCCGTCGATCTCGAGGAGAAAGCTCCCGGCGGGCGCGGGTTTGCGCGGACGATCCTCGCCCCTCTCGACCCTGCACCACTCGGGATCGACCCGGCGGAATTCTTTTCCGACGCGGTGACCGCATAGGCCGGCACCCCCCTTTCCCGCCCGGGGCGTATCCGGATCGGGTCCGCTCGTGTAGAATAATTTCACTCCTCCATGCTGACCGTCACCGATCTCTCCAAATCCTATGGGAGGCAGACCCTGTTCGAGGGGGCCTCGTTCCAGGTCCCGCCCGGGGAACGGGTGGGGGTGGTGGGCCGCAACGGGACGGGGAAGACCACCCTGTTCCGGGTCCTCCTCGGCGAGGAGGCGGCCGACTCCGGGGCGGTGACCGTCCCTGACGGGTACCGGATCGGGTACCTCGCGCAGCGACTCCGGTTCGGGCACCCCTCGGTGCTGGAGGAGGCGGCCTCCGCGCTCCCTCCGCGGGAGGACGGCACCGACGAGACGTACCGGGCCAAGGCGGTCCTCGCGGGGCTCGGTTTCTCCGAGGACGACTTCTCCCGGGATCCCGCCGTCCTTTCCGGCGGCTACCAGGTGCGCCTCAACCTCGCCCGCACCCTCCTTTCCGCCCCCGACCTGCTCCTGCTGGACGAACCGACCAACTACCTGGACGTCGTCTCCATCCGGTGGCTCGGGCGTTTCCTGCGCGGCTGGAGGGGAGCGCTCCTGCTGATCACCCACGACCGGGACTTCATGGACGGCGTCACGACCCACACGATGGCGATCCACCGCGGACGGGTGCGGAAGTTGTCCGGCGGGACGGAGAAACTCTACGGGCAGATCCTCCAGGAGGAGGAGATCCACGAGCAGACGCGGAGAAACGACGAGAAGAAGCGGAAGGATGCGGAGGTGTTCATCGCCCGGTTCCGCGCGCAGGCGACCAAGGCGCGCGCCGTCCAGTCGCGCATCAAGGCGCTGGCCCGCCACGAGCGGCTC
>Ga0031653_10000253_pt1 | contig 10445 bp, 11 predicted proteins | sample FrelakmetBRP12BR_FD_55210 | JGI IMG/M metagenome (GOLD analysis project Ga0031653, IMG submission 55210) | Freshwater lake sediment microbial communities from the University of Notre Dame, USA, for methane emissions studies - BRP12 BR | ecosystem: Environmental > Aquatic > Freshwater > Lake >... | reverse complement strand
ATCTATTTGTGAAGTGTGTAGACCTAATGGTTCCGTGTTGAGCTTGCTCAACGGATAAAACAAATATGGATCCCCTAACAATCATAAATACATATTTCAAGCCCGGCTCAGCTGCCTTTGATATCCTCATTGAGCACAGCAGCATGGTTGTGGCAAAGGCCCTTGCTGTTGCTGAAAATGTCAGGCACCTTGCTCCTGATCTGGCGTTTATCAAAGAAGCAGGCATGCTCCATGACATCGGCATTGTATTTGTAAATGCACCTGAGCTTGGATGCCATGGGGACAGGCCATATATCTGTCACGGATATCTTGGAAGAGAGCTTCTTGAGAAATTAGGTTTCCCGCTGCATGCACTTGTCTGTGAAAGGCATGTCGGCGCTGGCATTGGCATAACAGACATTGAGAGGCATAACCTGCAGCTTCCGAGACGGGATATGAGACCCCTGACCATTGAAGAAAAAATCATCTGCTATGCTGATAAGTTCTATTCAAAAAGAATTGGCCGGCTGCACTATGAAAAATCAGCAGATGAGGCGAGAAGGGAATTAGAAAAGTTCGGGACTGAAAAACTGGAAGCTTTCGATAATTTGCATCGGCTTTTCAGTAAAAGACCCTCTCGAGAAAAAGGCCGGCAGCAGGAGCGGTAGGGCCGGCTTTTGTTCTGTCGCGCGCATTGAGTATGGCGCTGACATCCTTAACTTCAATCCTGCCCTTCCCAACCTCTACAAGGGTCCCGATAATATTTCTGACCATATGCCTGAGAAAAGCGTTGGCCTCTATAGATATCTTGATCCAGTCGCCTTTTATCGAAAATTTCATGAACTCCATGGTTTGAAGGGCTGATATCTCAAGAGAATGAATATGCCGCANCGTGGTCTTTGCGCTGCATCCCGAACCCCTGAAAGAGGAAAAGTCGTGTTCACCAGTCAANANTGAACCAGCTTCCCTCATGGCATCGAGATCAAGGCTTGCCCACATCTGCCATTGGTATTTATGAAGAAAGGCCGACTCGTTTCTGCCTGTGCTCATAAGATAGATATACCTTTTTTTCACAGCATCAAAGCGCGGATTGAATGATCCATCAGTTTCTTCTATGGTGAGAATCCTGATATCTTCCGGAAGCTTTGCATTCAATGCCCTTTTCAGGACATCTATGGTCAGGTCTGAATTTGTGCTGAAGGCAGAGACTTGTCCCAGCGCATGAACGCCTGCATCTGTCCTGCTCGCNCCGGCAAGCCGAANCTGACCGCCAGTAATNCTGACAATNCTTTCGTAAAGTATGTCCTGGATCGTATTACCGGACTTTTGAGACTGCCATCCCTGGTAATTCGAGCCGTCGTATTCAAGCAGCAGCTTTATATGTCTCATAAAATAGAAACAGAGAACAGTTTGTCGGATGGGTCTATCTGATTTGCGGGGAACAACGAGGCAATCACCTGTCTCTTTATTTGGTATGCTCGGGGGTAATATTGCCGACAAAGAGATCGACCAGCCTTGGATCGAACTTGGTCCCTGCCTTCTGTTTCAGTTCCTCAAGCGCATCCCCATAGTTCAAAGGCACCTTATACGACAAGGGGCTTGTCATCGCATCAAAGGCTTCGGCTATTGCGATGATTCGTGCTTCAAGCGGGATATGCTCTCCCCTGAGCTCTGACGGAGGATATCCATTTCCATCATATTGCTGGTGATGATAAAGTATGAATGGCGCAATTTCATCATAGAATGTAATCTGTCTGATCATCTCGTATCCGATTACAGGATGCTGCATGAAAACATCCTTTTTATAGGCCTCATCGAGATCGATCTTAAGAAAACCGACATCATGAAGAAGGCTTGCAAAATACAGCCTTTTCTTTTCCTCTATTGACATGTCAAGAGCATTTGCAAGCACATTACTGTACCGTGCGACTCTGAGAGCATGCCCCTTCTTCTCAGGCTGCTGAAAATCGATCGCTTCGAGGAGCATGTCTGTGAGGTGTATTTCATAATTCTTCTGATCCTCGGCAAATTTTGTCTTGAGAATCGAAATGGCTGCCTGATCGGCAAGATAAATGAGGATCTCTTCATCTCTCGGACGGTAATGATACCCGCCTTCTTTCTTGAGCACTTCAAGCACGCCAATAACGCCTGATTTTGTCTTGAGCGGAACGCAAAGGATTGATTTCGTTTCAAAACCTGTCATCTCATCATACTGAGGATTAAACTGTTCGTTCCCNTTAACGTTCGAAACGCAGANNGGCTTTCCTTCAAGGGCCACTGACCCCGTAATGCCTTTCCCGAGTTCAACCGCTGNTCCAAGCAGCTGGGAGGCCTTTTCTCCCCTCACAATCTTGAATATCAGTTTCTTTTTGTCATCGAGAAGAAGGAGGTACCCGGCGTCTGACTGGGTTATGGAAAGAGCGTAGTCCATGATCTTTTCAAGAAGAATATCGCCATAGATCTCTTCCCTCAGGTCCCTGGTGATACTCAGCATCCGCTCAAGCCTATTGCTGAAGTCCTGGATGATCCTGATCGTTTCCTTTGACAGCTGTATTGAGAGATACAGGCCCACGACAGACAGAAAAAAAATGGCAGCAACAATAATAGTAACCGATACGTCAGGAAGATAGCTGATAAATGGGATAATCTGGGAGAACGCATAACGGGAAAAAATACCAAAAAATGAGAGGATAACAACGCTTACAATAACATTAACCGTAAGGATGCGCTTCCGAATTTGCAATATTATCGCATTTGAGTGCTCTTCACGGATCTCGGACATGCCATAACTTTAACCAAGAAAATTTCTGATGTCAACAATGCTCATCACGAAAGAGCGCTGTTTTCATAAAAACATCTCTACTGCAGAGGTGGTTACACAGACTTAAGCGCAGCATTCATATCATTGATGATATCGGCTGGATCTTCGAGCCCTGTCGAAATTCTGATCAATAAAGGATCTATTCCTGACTTGCGGCATGCAGCATCTGAACGATTGCCATGAAACATAAGAGCACTGTTCATTACCAGCGTTTCCGTATCCCCGAGGCTTACGCCAATTTTACATAATCTAACATTGTTCAGGAACCTTTTGCAGGCATTTCTGCTGTCGAGAGTAAATGACAGCATCCCGCTAAAAGCAGCCATCTGCTTTTTTGCGATTTCATGCCCTGGATGTTCTTTCAACCCTGGATATAATACACGTGTTATCTTGCTATGCCCTGAAAGAAATGTTGCGATCTGCTCTGCTGACCTGCAGTGATAGTCCATACGGATATGCAGTGTCTTTAAGCCCCTGATAAAGAGCCATGCATTGAAGGGTGAAATACATCCACCCATACAGAGAAGCATGGTCTTTCTGAGCCGTGNGATAAATTCCCTTGAGCCAGCCACAATGCCGCCAATCGCATCGCCGTGGCCGCCGATATATTTTGTCGCAGAATGGACAACGCAATCTATGCCGTGCGATAGGGGACGCTGAAGATAAGGCGTGGCAAAGGTGTTGTCAATAACGCTGAAAAGCCCATGCTTTTTTGCCAGGGAGGAGATAATCCTCATATCAATAATGCTCAGTTCAGGATTAGACGGCGTTTCAAAGAAAATAAGTTTTGTTTTCTTGTTCACCAGCGATGATATTTTTTCCTGCACGTTTTCATGAGGATCGAAGAACCGAACTNTGCAGCCGCTCTTCTTCAGTATCTGCTCAAAGAACCCCTTTGAGCCTCCATATATGCGGCTGCTCGATATCATCTCATCTCCAGGGGCAAGTACTTCCAGAAAAACAGCTGCAAGCGCAGCCATGCCTGATGCAAAGGCAACTGCATCCTCTGCCTTTTCAAGCGCTGCAAGCTTCTTCTCAAAGGCCTCGATTGTGGGGTTGCCTATTCTGGTATAGACAAATCCTTTNTGAGNTCCCTGANTGGCCCTGCCAGCCTNTTCAATGGTNTCAAAGTAAAATGTGCTGGCCTGAAAGATAGGTGTGCTCGAAGGATGATGAGGAAACTGCCCCTCTCCCTTATGGACTGCATGNGTTCCAAATCCGGTATTTCTCTTTTTCATGATTTCCGGTGAATCAGGCGAGAAGCAATATTTCAGCTTGGCCTGTTAACGAAGCGCTATTCATCCTGATAAACCGTAATGGCAATCTCCGGGCACATGTTTGCACAGATTGCGCACCCTGTGCAGTTCGAAGCCTCCACCGGACTCGCAATAAAATATCCTACCTTGTTAAACTGCTTTGTCATGGCAATGACCTTCATAGGGCAGGCCTCAATGCAGTTACAACAGCCTTTGCATAATTCCCGGTCAATGACAATGCTGCCTTTCACCGTGTTCTCTCCAAAAGCTCTTCAGCGTGCCTGCGGGATATTTCGGTGACGGTTCCGCTCAGCATTCGCGCAATCTCGTCCTGCCGTTCAGTTCCTGAAAGCTCATGAACAGAGACTGATACCCTGTCGGCCTTCTGCCTCTTCTCTATCCTCAAGTGATGGTCTGCCAGACTCGCGATCTGAGGCAGATGTGTAATGCAGATGAGCTGGTGTTTCCCGGATAGCCTGAGGAGCTTCTTCCCGACACTGTCAGCTGTCTTGCCGCCGATACCTGCATCCACTTCGTCGAAAATCAGGACCGGAACATTGTCAACATCAGCAAGAATACTCTTCAGGCTCAGCATGATCCTTGACAGTTCGCCTCCTGAAGCAATCTTTGCAAGCGGTTTGAGAGGTTCGCCAATGTTCGCAGAAAAGAGAAAATCGATTCGGTCAATCCCATTGAAATTNATCTTGCATTGTCCCTCCTGGTCNGTTTCCTGGCANACCTCAATCCTGAATTGCGTGTTATTGAATGCCAGTTCTCTCAGGGTCTTCTCGATAAGATCCTCAATCTTCTTTGCAGTCTTTTTCCGCTTTTCTGAAAGAGCGCGGGCAACTGATAAGAGCGCCTCAACATTCCTCTTGAGCTCTGCCTCAACTGCCTGAAGGCGCTCATCAGATGCTCCGAGCGATTCCAGTTCCTCTGAGGCAGTTCTCTTATAATCCAGAATAGCCTCTATGCTCTCACCGTATTTTTTCTGAAGCCTCTTGATCAGGTCGAGTCGATCTTGTACCTCATCGATACGCTCAGGATCAAGATTGTATTTATCTTTGAATACTCTCAGCGCAATTGCAGCATCTTCGAGAAGCGGCATTGCCGATTCAACCAGACTGAGGGTATCGGCTATACTGGAATCGACTGCCTGCATGTCTCTCAGCTTGCTGAGGACCTTTGCAACGTTCTCGGTGCATGAACCGTCTGCCTCATAAAGAAGCGCATATGAGGTTTCGGTCAGCTCCTTCAGCCGGCTCAGGTTAGAGAGGATCTTCCGCTCTTCTTCAAGTGTCTGTTTTTCCTCTGGCCTTAGCCCTGCTGACTCTATTTCATTGATCTGAAAACTGAGAAGGTCTATTCTGTGGGCCCGCTCCTTGATCCTCTCAGTCAGGGCATTGAACTCTTCCCTGAGTGACTGTACGACTGCATAGAGCTCCCGCACCTGTTCTATTTCGTGCGTATGGTCCCCATAGGAATCAAGGATAAGGCGCTGTTTATCAGCCGTAAGGAGACTTTGATGTTCATGCTGGCTGTGAATATCAACAAGGAACCTGCTCACTTCTGACAGGGTCTGGAGCGTGACCATGGAATCATTAATATAGGCTCTGCTCTTCCCTGAATTTGATACGATCCTCCGGAGCACAATGCCTTCCGAGACATCAATGCCGATCTCGGGAAATGCACTGGTATCTTCCAATTCAAAGTATGCCTGAACAGTTGCTTCCTTTTCTCCTGCCTTGATCAGATCATTCTGGGCCCGATCCCCCAAAGCAAGTCCAAGCGCGTCAACAATGATCGACTTGCCTGCTCCTGTTTCTCCTGTCAGGACATTGAGTCCCTTTTCAAATCTGACCGTAAGATCATCAATAATCGCAAGGTTCCGGATGTTCAGTTCTTTCAGCATGGATACCTAAATATAGCACAAACAATGATTATGGTCACGAGCAAGAGCGCCTTCAGAACACAGGCCAGTTGCGTTTATTGCATGAAGAAATACTGGGCAATTGCGATAGCAAAGACTATTGCGCTGGCAGGGATAGTCTTTCTGTATATCCCGGAAAGGTCTGCCATAAAATATTCTCTTGTTAGTATGAGGCATAGATGCACAGGGGAAAGGAGTACGCCGATAAATCCCGAAGCAAAGGCCAAGGATACCAGAGATGGCGGAGCCTGACCGCCAATGCTGACGAGCAGGGGGAATGTGCTTCCCACAAATCCGACTGTGTGGCCTGTCAGGAGTCCGGCAAGAAGAGGAAGCAGGCAGAATATAGGCACCAAAGGAATACCATGCTCAATAAAACCTGCCCAGATTTTTCACTGAGCCTGATGCTTCCATAGTTTCTTTGAAGAAAACAATGCCGGCTATCATCACAATAACGTCCCACGAAAAGCCGTATCGCACCGCAGCAAAGATCCGTTGGCTGCTGTATCCATAGAGGATGAAGATAGGGATCAGAACAAGGAGTAACGCATAATGAAGCTCAATGCCGGCAATGATAACCAGGACCATTACAACCAGGATCGGCAGGAAATTCATCCACGACCTTATGTTAGCGCGGGAAAAAGGTTCGTTCCTGCTCCGTAAAGAATGTCCGACACCTCGCATGCCATAGATGAATCCTGTCGCAACCAGAGTAACAACACAGACAGCATTTGTTATTGCCAGCCTGCTGAGTGGAATATGCGAAACAGCTGAGGCAAAAACAATCCCGGGATACAAAGGGAGGATCAATTCCCAGGGATGTCTGAACCAGTAATTAATGAAGGCCTTTTCCTCTTGGCTCATCCCCGTATCATTCGTTGCCTCCTCGACCATTGGGGCAGAGAAATAAGCGCCGCCAAGGGAAGGCAGCATTCCTATCAGCAATGGCATAGATATGATGACAGACTTCCTGGACCTGAAAGAACTCTTTATCGCATTCATCATGGCAATGAGGATCTTCTCTTCCCTGAGAACCAGCTCAAATATCCTGATGAGCGACAATGAAAGGAGAAGCTTGACAGTAATGCTGCTGAAGGCAACCTTTCTGGCCACGATAATGATATCTGGCAGAATCATTCGATAGAGCAGGAAAAGGGCTCCGGACGAAATGAGCATGACATAGCCTATTCCTATGTTCTTCCTGAGCAGGCCGAGCATGAGAAAAAAAATGAGGGAGATTTTAAACAGATCAGGCATTGCTAATTGTATCACAATCAGAGAATCCGCTTGGAGAGGAGCCTTAATTGCCATCTTGAGACTTATTTCTATAATTATAAGCAATTATCTTTTAATTAATCGATTATTCTTGTTTATTCTTATGAAATTGCTCTTTATCAATATATATTGTCTCAAGAAATTGTTCCACGTGGAACAATGTTCATAGACTGACCGGGCCTGACCATAATGTTCCACGTGGAACAAAGACAAAATAATAAGAAATTCATTAAATTGTGACCAGTCGGTATGTTATAATGCATCCCCATGAACAAGGTGATATCCATCGTAAATCAAAAGGGCGGGGTAGGCAAGACGACGACAGCAGTTAACCTTGCCGCCTCGCTTGCATTGTCAGGGGAAAAGATACTTCTGATGGATATCGACCCNCAGGGCAATTCAACTTCAGGGCTTGGAATAGATAGGGATGAAGTCGAAAAAACCTTATATAGNGTGATTGCCGGNGAATGCTCTCTTNCTGATGCAGTAGTGCATACTCAAATAGAACAACTTTATCTGGTTCCTTCTAGCGCTGATCTACTCGGAGCAGAAATTGAGCTTATCGAAAAAGATGGGCGAGAGGGCATTCTGGCCAGGGCACTGGAAGACGTGAAGGGCAGTTACCGGTACATATTCATAGATTGCCCGCCATCCCTAGGACTGCTGACATTGAACGCTCTGGTTGCTTCTGACTCAGTGCTGGTTCCGGTTCAGTGCGAGTATTACGCCCTTGAGGGCTTGAGCATGCTTACAAAAACAATACGACGCATTCAGGGGTCGTTTAACCCTCGCCTTGACATCAAAGGCATTGTGCTGACCATGTTTGACACGAGGAACAATCTCGCTCATCAGGTGGTAGAAGAGGTGCGAAAGCACTTTGGGGAGAAGGTATATCAGACGATGATTCCAAGAAATATTGCATTGGGTGAGGCTCCAAGCCATGGGAAACCAGCAATGCTCTACGACATGAAGTCCAGGGGGGCTCAGAGTTATCTTGCCNTGGCAAAGGAGATATTGCGTGAAGACAGCACTGGGTAGAGGGCTTGANGCTCTNATCCCTGACAAGGGAGAAAATCTTACTCACATTGATATAGACAGAATACTGCCCGGCAAGCAACAACCGAGAAAAGTATTCAATGAAANCGCACTGAATGAGCTTTCTGNCTCAATAAAAGAAAAAGGCGTGCTGCAGCCGATCCTTGTTTCGAGGACTGGGGATGGCTCATTTTATCTGATTGCCGGAGAGAGAAGATGGCGGGCCGCTACCCTTGCCGGACTGAANAAAATTCCCGCAATAATAAAGAATGTTGANTCGCGCGACTCCCTTGAAATAGCCTTGATCGAGAATATCCAGAGAGAGGAACTCAATCCCATTGAAACTGCTGAGGGCTTCAACCGCCTCCTGCAGGAGTTCAGCCTGACCCAGGAAAACCTTGCAGACAAGGTCGGCAAGGAAAGGGCAACTGTCGCAAACTATCTGAGACTNCTCAAGTTNCCTTCAGAAATAAAGGATATGCTCTATGCAGGAAAACTGAGCATGGGTCATGCAAGGGCATTGCTTGCCNTCGAGGGCAAGATAAATCAGGTAGAGGCAGCCAGAAAAATCATAAAAAATGGGCTAAGCGTAAGGGAGGCAGAATTATTAGCCAAAAAAACAAAGAAATCTGCTAAAATACCTCGCTATAATGACCCTCAGATTGCATCTCTGGAGGAAAAGCTCTTGAGACACTTAGGCACAAGAGTTCATATTGCTCAAAAAAACAAGAAGAAGGGGAAAATAGAGATAGAATATTATTCTCTTGAGGAGCTTAACAGGCTTCTTGACATATTAATGCAATGAACAACATTCTTATCACAGGTATTCCCGGCGCAGGAAAGACAACGCTCATCAAGAGGCTTTGTATTGTTTTTAAGGAATTCAATCCCGTGGGTTTTGTGACCAATGAAATTATGGAAGAAGGAACTATTTCTGGCTTTGAAGCCAACAATCTCTTTGGTGACAACAAGATTTTTGCCCATACAAAGCTGAAGAGCAAGGTCAGTGTTGGTAAATACAAGATTGATATGAAGGGATTTGACATATTCCTCGATCAGACCTTCTCCAGAGAAAAAAAGACCGGCCTCTATTTTATCGATGAGATCGGGAAAATAGCGTGCGAATCAAAAAAATTCAACAAGATCATCCTAGCTCTTCTTGACGCAAAAAAACCTGTCATTTCTACTAGTACTGACAAAGGAACCGGCCTTATACTTGATATCAAAAAAAGGGAAGATGTGAGGATTTTTGAAGTCACTGAGCAGAACCGTGAGATACGCCTGAAAGAACTGACCATGGTGATCAGGGACCTCTTGCTGGAATAAGCAGATACGCTTGCAGCCATCTATGTCTCCTATGGTAAAAACAGGAATTGACCTCATAGATAAGAGATGGCCAGCAAAATTCTCGTCAGCAGATATTGGCCTGCTTTTGCATCCTGCTTCCATAACAAACAATCTGTCCCATTCTGCTGATACCTGCTTCAGATCAAAGAAATTCAACGTCTCCGCATTGTTTGGCCCGCAGCATGGGATCCGTGGAGAAACTCAGGACAACATGATCGAGTGGGGCAGCTTCAGGGATAGGAAAACCGGAAAACCAGTGTACAGCCTTTACGGTAAAACACGAAAACCCTCCTCTGAGATGTTAAGCAATATAGACGTAATGGTGATCGATCTGCAGGATGTGGGAGCTCGTTATTACACATTCATATGGACCATGGCGCTCGTTATGGAAGCCTGCCAGGAGCAAAATAAGGCTGTTGTCATCCTGGACAGGCCTAACCCAATAAGCGGAAAGGCTATCGAGGGTCCTGTTCTTGAGTCGAAATACTCATCATTTGTGGGACTGCACAGGCTGCCCATACGCCACGGCATGACTATCGGAGAGATAGGGCTTTATTTCAAGGATGCCTTTTATAATAAATTACATATCGAGATCATTTCTATGCAGGGATGGAAAAGAGATATGTGGTTTGATAAAACAGGGCTTCCATGGGTTCTCCCCTCTCCCAATATGCCAACAGTAAATACTGCAACTGTCTATCCAGGCATGTGCCTGCTTGAAGGAACGAACATAAGCGAGGGTAGGGGAACAACCAGACCATTTGAGATATTCGGAGCACCCTTTATTGACCCTGAAGTTCTC
>Ga0031653_10000252_pt1 | contig 10455 bp, 10 predicted proteins | sample FrelakmetBRP12BR_FD_55210 | JGI IMG/M metagenome (GOLD analysis project Ga0031653, IMG submission 55210) | Freshwater lake sediment microbial communities from the University of Notre Dame, USA, for methane emissions studies - BRP12 BR | ecosystem: Environmental > Aquatic > Freshwater > Lake >... | reverse complement strand
AAGACACTAAGACACAAAGACCCAATGATCCAAAGACATAATTTTGACCCAATGACTCAAATACTCAGGAACGTTTAGCAAATAGACTTTCACCCGTCTTGATGTCTCTTGCCCTTTTAAATCTTCGATGAACCCACCACCACTGCTCCGGTTGTTCTCGAATGATCGCTTCTACCATGTGAGTGAGCCGGGCGATATTTGAAGTGATATCCAGTTGTTTATCCTTAGTAATATCAAGATCAAAGGAAGGATGAATGGTAATGTGGTGACGTTGGTCAGCGTTTCGGATAATGAACATTGGGACAATAGGGGAGCCCGTGCGAAGCGATAAGACCACTGGCCCTTTATAGGTCGGAACCAAATAGCCAAAGAAATCAACCCAAGCTTCAGTGGCTGGTGCATTGAGATCAATCAGTATCATTAGGATCCTGTTTTCTTTCAAAACGTTGAGGCATCGTGCAACACAGGACATTCTGGGCTTGTCAGGGATGAATTCCAGTCCAATGGAGTCGACTAAGGAGGTTATGGATTTTAGAATTTTTGTATTATTTGAAAGCTTGATAACCATGGACAAAGGATAACCCTCTTTCACCAACCGACAGCTCATTAAGGGGAAATTGCCGAGATGGGCAGTTAAGGCAATCACTCCTTTCCCTTGCCTTAGTGCCCGATCAAGATGCTCTTTCCCATCGATTCTTACAAATTTATTTAAATAGTTATCGTCATAATCGAGAAAACGGGAGGTTTCCATCATATCCTTTCCAATATTTTTAAAGCTATCCAGACAGATTTGCTTAATTTTCTCCTCACTTTTTTCGCTGCCCAACGCCAGATGTAAATTATTCATGGCATTCCTTCTGGGCCTTCTCAAAACATAGAAGGCTATAGTGCCGAGCTTTTCACCATAGAACTTAAGAGATTTTAGAGAGAGGTGTTTCACCCAAAAGATCCAGAGTCTGAACAGAAAATATACTAAATAAATCTCTAAAAATTTTCTTATGGAAGACTTCCTTCTTCTCCTCATATTCATCTTCTTTTGTTCAAATCAATATCTTTAAAATTGATTGAGACCCACTTATTATTAAAATCATAAATGGACTGATGATCTACTGATAATTAGCTCACCTGACCTATTAGGTCAGGTGAGCTAAAGGTTAATTGTTAATCACTCACCCCTTACATGGCTGAAGAGTTGGCGGGGTAGGTCAATTCCAACTGAAAAGAGAATATTTGATGAGGCTTTGCTTTAAACCGCGCATGGACTGGATCTCCCGGGTAACAGCTCCATCCGGTATTTTCGTACGGGTAATGCTTCGGACTCCAGAAGCGCCCGTATTTTAGAAAGAGGGAGAATCTGGAAATCTGTGCTCCGTACCTTCTCACACAATTCGATGAAATATTTACTCCAGATCCCTCCTTCTGCCTCGGCATGGACAGGGAGGACATGCATTCCTCCGCCCCTCAGAATTTGAAGAATCCTTGACACACCTTGACGAACACCGATCTCTTCGAAACAGGGGAGATCCGAGGGAATCTCTATCAGACCCGATATGTCATGAATAAAAGGTTCCTTCGCCCTTGTACAACTCAGGTAATGAAAAGGGTATCTTCCTGCAATTTCCAACACCCTGTCATCGATGAACCAAGAAGGCGCTCCGAAAGAGGAGGGTTCCTTCTTTACCAGTTTCCGATAAGCTGAGATACCCTTTTCAAACCAATCTTTGATCCATTCGGCGGATCGTGTATAAAGTTCATCTTGCCATCGTCTGTGATCCCAGGCATGAAACTCCACCTCATGCCCTGCGGATATCATCTGCTCAATGAGTTCTGGGAAAGAAAGCGCAATCATGGGTGAGGGAAGCAGAGTGCCATACAGGGCCGTCTTTAATCCATAGAGGCGACCTGCGTTTGTCCTGAAAATTTTTTTTAAAAATCGCGGATTTTTTATCAATTGAAAGACGGCCCTCCCTGAGGCGTCTGGTCCCATACTTAAATAAAACGTTGCTTGAATACCAAAACGGGCTAAAATGGATAGGAGACGTGGAACTCCTCGCTTCATGCCGATATAGGTATCAACATCGATTTTAAGACCTAAAATGTTTTTACTATTGGTTTCCCGCAACAAGGTCTTCATTCTCTTCCAGGAAAGCATAGAGCGTGCTTGTCAAGGATTCCTCAAGCCCGATCTTGGGTGTCCATCCAAGAAGCTTTTTGGCTTTTTCGATGTTTGGTTTTCGGGTATTAATGTCCTGGTAGCCTTTCCCATAATACGAATCCGAAGACGCTTCAATGATTTCTGAAAAAACCTTGTCGTCTCTATGTTTCGGATGGGCCATAAAGATTCGTTTCAGAATGTGGGCAAGGTCTCTTATAGAACATTCATTGTTGGGGTTCCCAATATTGATGATTTGATTCTTGCAGCAGTCATCCCTGTTTTCTAAGATTTTCACCAATGCCTCAATCCCGTCATCCACGTGAGTAAAACATCGTTTTTGATGGCCTCCGTCCACCAGTGATAGGGAATTCTTCATCAGCAGTTCTGCTATGAATTGTGTCACTACCCTCGAGCTTCCCTCTTTTGCAGCATCCAGAGAATCTAATCTTGGACCGATCCAGTTGAAAGGTCTGAACAAGGTAAATTCAAGGTGTCCTCGGGTGCCATAGGCATAAATCACTCGGTCCAGAAGTTGCTTGCAGCATGCATAGATCCACCGTTCTTTATGGATGGGTCCGAGTACGAAAAAGGTTTCATCTTCTTTAAATTCAGGATCTAAAGAGGCACCATAAACTTCTGAGGTAGAAGGAAAGACAATCCTTTTGTCATACCTCACGCATTGTTTCACAATGTTGAGATTCATTTCAAAATCGAGCTCGAAGACACCTAGCGGATTGGTCAGATAGAGCTTTGGAGTGGCGATGGCCACCAATGGGATGATGACGTCGCATTTTTTGACATGATATTCAATCCATTCCCGATTGATCGAAATATCCCCTTCAATAAAGTGAAACCGAGGATGTTGGATGACTCTATCCAACCTGTCAAAGGCGAGATCCATGCCATAAACACTCCAATCCGTTGTGTCAAGTATTCGCTGGGTTAAATGATGTCCGATGAAACCATTGACGCCTAATATCAAGATTTTCATTTTAAGATCACACCTTCTTGTTTTTTAAAAAATTCATAGATCTTATGGGCCTTCATCCTCTTCTCCCCCACTTTAATATCTAAAAGTCTCAGTCTTCCATCCGATGCCCTGACAAACACACTGTCCTCTTCAAACTCTAATCCTCCTACAGGGCTTTTCGAGATGCCCCCTTTTTCAGGGAGGGCCCACCAGATGAACAACTTCTCGCCTTCTGGAAGGTAGGCGAAGGCCCCCGGGTAGGGTTCTGTGACCGCCCTCACCAAATTGTAAATTTTCATGACCGGCCAATCCCAATCTATTTTTCCGTCCTCAGGCCTCCGCCCTCCATAATAACTTCCTTTCTTCAAGTTCTGTGCGATACGTGGAGTGATTCCTTTTTTGATAAGCGGAAGCACCTCTTCAAGGAGCTCCTTTGCCTTTTCACAAAGCTTTTGATAAAGAATGTAGGCGGTATCCTCAAATTCAATGTCGACTTCCTTCTGTCCAACAATATCTCCTGCATCGGGCCCTTCGACCATGTGATGTAAGGTGACACCCGTGCGCTGTTCCCCCTCTACAAGAACCCAATTGACCGGGCACCGTCCCCGATAAGCGGGGAGTAACGATCCGTGAAGATTAAAGGAACCTGCGGATGGGATCATTAAGATATCCCGGCTCAAAAGATTTCGATAATAGAATGAAAAAATAACCTCGGGCGAGATTTTACGGATCATTTCGATCCATTCGGGCGTGTTGACATTCTGAGGACAAAACACGGGGACCTCATTTTTCTTTGCCCATTCCGCCACTGAGCCAAACCAAATGTTCTCATCAGGGTCATCGAGATGGGAAAAAACTGTCCGAATATCGAATTTCCCCTGCACTAACGCCTCTAAACCAATAACGCCTATATTATGATACGCAAATACGACGGCTTTCATCCGTGGGATAAATCCTTTCAATCATGTACTCTGGTCTTTTTCTCACCTCCCTGTATATTCGACCAATATATTCACCCATCACTCCCAGAGCGAAAAACTGGAAACCAATGAAGGTAAAAAGAATTGCAAAGAGGGTAAAAACACCTTGGGCAGCCCAGTGTGCACCGTAAACCAATCGGGCAATTCCCAATAGGATACCAAAGGAGATTCCCAAGAAGGCCATTCCGATGCCGACATACATGATGAACTTCAGTGGAAAATCAGAGAATGAGGATACCAAGTCAAACTGGAGATTGATGAGCTTTCGCAGAGAGTAATGGGATTCTCCGGCATGCCTCTCTTCATGAGTCACTTCAATCTCTGTCACTTTTTTGGAAAAATAGGTTGCCAGTGCAGGGATGAAGGTTGAGTGTTCATGACAGTTCACCATCCGGTCCACAACATTTCTCCGGTAAGCTCGGAGCATGCACCCCCAATCTGACATGTTCACCTTCGTCATCTTCCGTGTGACCCCATTGATGATGCGAGATGGGAAAGTCCGGAAGAAGGAATCCTTTCGTTTCTTTCGAATCGTACCCACAACATCGTAGTCTCCTTCTTCCATCACCTTTACAAGATTTGGAATCTCCTCCGGAGGATTCTGGAGATCCGCATCCAACGTGATCACGATGTCGCCTTCCACGACAGAAAACCCCGAAAAAATGGCTGCATGCTGTCCGTAATTTCTCGTCAGTTCGACCACCCTGACTTCCGGATAGGTCAAGAAACTTTTCAAGATCGAAAGGGTGTTATCCCGACTCCCGTCATCCACGAAAATAATCTCATAATTCTTTCCCATCTTTTGCATGACCGGTCTGAGTCGTTCAATCAGACGGGAGAGATTCACCTCCTCGTTGTATACCGGGATGACCAGAGAAATCATCATCTCTTTATCCTTTTCCTAAAATTTCTCGAACGGCCTCGCATACATAAGAAACATCCTCTTCCTTCATGTCAGGAAACAAAGGCAGCGACACTAATTGGGTGCTGGCATGTTCGGTTTCTTTCAACTCTCCCTTCTTGACCTTATATCGTTCTCGAATATAGCTTAACCGATGTGCGGCTGGGAAATGGATACCATAGCCGATCTGGTATTCGGATAAATTTTGCATAAAACGCTCTCGATCCATAGAAATAACTTTGATGACAAAAAGGTGCCAGGCATGGATGTGTGAGTAGGCCGGTACCCCTGGTAATTCCAACCCCTCCACCCCATCTAACCCTCTCCTGTACAAATCCGCTAACTGCCTTCTTCGGCTGTTAAATTCCTCCAGTCTGGACAGTTGGGCAAGACCCAATGCGGCCTGGATATCCGTTAGATTATATTTAAATCCCGGGGCCTTAATGTCGTAATCGGGATCCCCTCCCTTACCATACCTCTTCCAGGCATCCCTTTCTATCCCATGGAACCTAAGAAGTCTCAATCGGCTTTTAAGGTGATTGTCACTATGGGTGATCATGCCCCCCTCGCCGGTCGTGATGTTTTTAAGAGGATGAAAGGAGAAGATCGCACTTTGACCAAATCCTCCTACATGGACACCCTTATAATACGTGCCAAGGCCATGGGCTGCATCTTCAATTACAAATAGTCCATACTTCTTGGCAATCCTTAATATCTTATCCATATCGACAGGAGCTCCTGCAAAATGGACAGGGATGATCCCTTTTGTTGTTTTCGTAATTTTTCCCTCAATCAGATCAACGTTTATATTCAAGGTATCGTAATGGATGTCGACAAAAACGGGCTTTGCTCCACATAGAGTGATCATATTCAACGTGGAAGCAAAGGTCATCGACGGAGTAATGATTTGGTCCCCTCGTTTTATACCCAGACCCAGCAACATGAGGTGCATGCCAGCCGTACCAGACGAAACGGAAAGGGCGTGCGAGGCGCTTGTGATTTGACAGAATTTCTCTTCAAACGCCTTGCAGAGAGGCCCCGTGGTGATCCAACCCGATTTCAAACAGGAAACAACTTCTTCTATTTCTTTGTCACCNATGGAAGGTCTGCTCAAAGGCAGGAAATCTTTTCTTATCTCCAAGGGGGAATCCCTTTCTTCTCGGGAACACTANTGACGGATTGGAATTGAAAATTGATGCTGAGAATTTTGCATAATAATTTATCACATTTAATATGGCCCCACAAGTAATGATTTCGGGCCAGAATAAAGTATAAAACATCGGTTCATCCGAATCAGGTACCAGGGCTGGTTCAATGTTCTTTTGTTCCTACTTTGATACATGCTGTACGACATAGGGGTCCCCCCTCTGGAGAGAAACACCCTGCATCATCACGGAACGCTGGAGTTGCCCAAAAGGGGGACCTTACGGGGGATCACAGCCTGCCAATGATGGCCTTTCACGGCACACTCCCAATCCTGATCCGAAAATTCACTAGAGGTTATCAATACCCCGTCTGCTTGGGTAGCCCAATNGAGAGCATGGGCTTTATCGAAAAAAACCTGATAGGGTTCATCTAAATAAAAGATTATCTTCGCATTATCTATTTTTAAAAAACCACATGGCCTACCCAAAGCCTTTATTTCGGCAACCTGTGTCTTTATATTCTGTCCTCCTGCGATCAAAGGTATTACAACTATTACATAAACGAGCCAGACTGCAGCCACAGACCCAATCATCCCCCAAACGTATTTCTTCATTGTGCTTCCAATCAGGGTGGCACCCAGCAATGCCAGCAACACGGACATAAACCAAAGTGTATCTGTTCCCACAAGAATCACCTGACCGAATAGAAGGGAGACCCCAAAAAGAGCAATCAGGGTGAGTCCCAGCAAAAGTCCAATCCCCTTCACGATGNTTTGAATACTCCAGCCAAGTTTGCCACCTGCAAATTCTCTGAGCACATTTGCTACCAATATGGCGACAAAAGGCAGAATAGGAAGTAAATAATAAGGGCGCCTTGACCCTGAGAGGGTAAAGAAGAGGAAGATGGCGCCGAACAGAATCAGAGGCTCTGGAATTTGAGATACTTGACGTCGAACCCTCCGTAAATAGTGTATTATGGCAACCGGCAAGATTAGTGACCATGGTGCAGCTAACTTAAATATCTCGACAAAGTATGTATAGAAGGGATCTTTATGGTCGTATCGCCCCAAGAATCTCAAAACATTCTCGCGCCAAACCAGTTGCAGAGGCTCCAATGTGGCNGAATGAATACTGGCTGCTGCNGGCAAAGCAAGGAAAACAGCGAGAGAAAGCAAAGCAGCCGTAATCAAGATTCTTAAAGGCGGTATCCATGACCACTCCCTTTTTATAACAGACAGAAGCACGATACCGAAAATGGGCACGGCATAGACGACAAGCCCTTTCATATTGGCACCCAGGGCCATGATGATACCTAATATATAAACCCATGTGTGCCTATTGTCAGATTTGTGCTTAAGAAAATAACATAGACAAAGCAAAATCATTGCGGCATTGATCATTTCTACTTGAGCATTGCGCCCCCAAAAAACAAAACTATAGGTTGTGGCAAGGATTCCGATTGAAATGAGGGCGGTATGTTCGTCAAACCACCCTTTTGCCAAGTGGTAGGTCAGAAGAAGCATGACAAAGGCCCAGACCACAGAAGGAAATCTGGCTGTAAACTCGCTGACATCTCCGTTGAGATATGACAATGGCAAAATCTGCCAGTAGGATAACAAGGGTTTATCCCAGTAATAATGAATGCCCAGCGCCGGGCAAAGAAGATCACCAGATCGTAACATGGATCGAGCGATGACGGCCCAACGTCCTTCTGAACCCCACAATGGAGGCAGACCCAAATTGGCAGATAGTACCAACACAGAAAAACCTAAAAGAAGATAGAAAAAGGATTTCGCACTCACAAATTTCTGGAGAACCACCATCCCTGGTGGTTTCCACTTGCTACCTTTCTCATATTTTTCTCTGAGCTGGATCATATCAGGGTAATTCTTNATATATTAACCATATTGGGAGATCGTTACAAGTCCCTACTGGTAGCAATAAATCCTGTCTGCTTGGATTCCACGTCTACTTCAGGTCGTTTTATCAAGGTCATGTGTTACAGTTTGCCTTTAAATTTTACTGATTCAGTTCAATGGTCTCGCGCCTAGTTGTTCGCTGATGGCTGCAGCCTCCTCAGGAGCTATTCGAGTATAGACATAAACCCCAGCCGTCTTTCCATACTTCTTTTGCAATAGGAGGCGGTATCCCTTCGATTGGACTGTTGGAAAAAGCTGATTATCGCTGGTGTAGGAATCAATCAGCAAGATTGTTCCTGGTTGGCCGTCAAACCGTCCCGATAAAAAATCCTGATCATTCAGGACGGGTATCTTTCTCCCGAGATAAAAGACTACTGCTCCTCGGGTGGTCTCGGAAGGGTTAACGAGGTAGATCGGACCCTTCGTCTGTTGGCTTAAAACGGCCTTGTATAAAGGCCGAAGACTCTCTTTTTTCTCCATAGGAGTAATGATCAAAAAATAAGCCCCAAAGTATATCAGGAAGATGACGACCAGGCTGTAAAACTCCCAGCTTTTACTCTTGAAAATTTTCTCGAATGAGGCCCCATCCCATGGCCGCCAGGAGCGCAAAGGAAGGATAGAGAGGTCCAAGGTAAAGGGGTCGCTTTGCAGAGGCGAAAGAAAGTCCGATGAGGCCCGTCAGGAGCCAAACAAGAGCAAACCAGAGTAGAGAGCCGTAGGGAAGCGGCTCCCTCGAAGGGGCCGGTCTCCATCGGTACCAGATTAAAACGAGCAGCAGAATCGTCCAGGGCAGAGGGGCCGTCAGGGCTTGAGTGAAATAATAGTAGAAGGGCTGTGCATGATCCGCTGAAGAAGAAGAAAACGCCAGATGCTTTGCCGGATGATCTCCTTAAAAATATCCAACCCTTCAAGCCGCCAAACGCTGACAACCCAGAGAAAGATCGGCAGGATGAAGAAGAGAATTGCAGGGTTCAAAAGTAGTCTCCCGATCGCTTTGAAATCCTTTTTAGTGATTAAGAAAACTGCCACAGTCGCAGCGGGTATGGCTACCCCGATTATTCCTTTGGAAAGGAATGCCCCGGCCATTCCAAGGTAGAAGGGGAGAAGAAGAGGAACCTTTTCCTTGAAGCCTGGTAACCGGCGACAAATCCATACAGACTAAGCGTAGTGAGAAAGAGAAGCGACGGATCCACCCTGAAATGCCGGTGAAAGGTAATAAAACTCGACATGGTTGCCAGGATGAATCCCGCCATCAATCCGATTCGCTCTCCGGCCAGCTTTTTCCCGATAAGATACGTGATGAGAACGGTTCCCGTTCCCAGGAATATGATGGGAAGAAAGGCGAGGAAGTCCGGCGGGTTTTTACTCATTGAAAGCGAAAGAGCAATAGGCCAATATCCCAGAGAAGGGTATTCGAGGAAATTCTCTCCATTGAGCCGGGGAATCAGATAATCCGAAGTGATTGCCATCTCACGGGCAATTCCAGCCACCCTTGGTGAATCCCGGCCTGTAAGGTTAAGCCCCAAAACGGAAAGGATTAGTAAGGCCAGGGTGAAAACGAGAAGAACCAACCATGCCCGGGAGGACTTCTTTTCAGAATCTTCGAAAAATGACTGCGCCCATATTTTATACTTCAGCATAAATTATCTTTCCCCTTTCAAGATTAAGTTCTTATTCTTCCGGTTTTCCTAGAATGTCATCGGTTAGGCACAATAACCATATTTCTGTTCCCTACGCTTCTCCGTGTTATCAGGTTAAGAAGAAGATCATTGTATTCCATGCTTAATCTTTCAAAATCATCATATTTAATGAGACAGAATCCCCTCTCTCCACCATCTCCTTGGCGACTTGGGCATAACGGGGTTCATCCGGATTCCAGAGATCCCAGCGACCTATCCCTAATATGAAGAGAAAAAAGCAGAAAACCAGGAGGGTGAAAATCTGGACCCAGGGCTGTTGGAATAATTGCCTGAACTTTTGATGTTCTTTTTTAGGGCCGATCCTAACTATCATACCAAGTATTATCATCTCTCTACGTTTTATTACATTGCGACCAAAGGTCAGAAAATCATTCCTGGTCGTCATAAGACACGACCCAAATTTTAATGCAGGGTCAACATCGTAATCGCAGAAGATAAAAATTTCCATTCTCCCAGAGGACTTCAAGGGTAGAAACCTCTTTTTTCAATGCCTCAACATTTTCTTTCCCTTTCGTTACACAGTAAAGCTCACCCTTTTCTTTGCAACGATCATAAAACTCTTCAATCGATAAGTAATAATGGGATTTCTCTTCAAGAGGGAGTTGATGAACACCAAAATTCAATTCCCCACCTCCGTATCGCCCCACCAGGGGTGTCCGGATCTTATTATAGAAGTCAATTCCAT
>Ga0031653_10000249_pt1 | contig 10477 bp, 10 predicted proteins | sample FrelakmetBRP12BR_FD_55210 | JGI IMG/M metagenome (GOLD analysis project Ga0031653, IMG submission 55210) | Freshwater lake sediment microbial communities from the University of Notre Dame, USA, for methane emissions studies - BRP12 BR | ecosystem: Environmental > Aquatic > Freshwater > Lake >... | reverse complement strand
AAGGTTATAATATTTCCAGCAAAGGTCGTAATATATTTGACCCCTGTGGGTAATGTTTGAGTTTGCCCCTCTGCCACCCAATTTCCTCCAGTATCTTGATATTGGAGAATATAACTATCATGGGCGGTATCAAAAATAACCTGATAAAGGGTATGATTTGAAACAGCCTTGAGCTGGGCTACCCGCATGATCGAAACCACATCCCGAGTGGCACTCCTCATTCGATAATTCGTCAACCAACTATTAATATTAGGGGTGGTGAGTAAAGCCCCAATGGCTATGATGACCATGACAATGATTAATTCGATGAGTGTAACGCCTCTTTGATTCATCTGGAAATTACCCTCTTAAAATCAAAAACCGGATTCCCGTTTTGGTAAAGCCACGAGAATCCGGTTACTTTAATTCAGGTTCGGCAACCCGGCTTTCCCAATGGGATCCGTGGCTTTCCCCGCCTTCCCCATCTCTGGATCAGCGGGCCCTCCCGACCCGGTCGGGACAGGCGTCCTACGATTACTCGTAGTTTGGCTTTATCGGGTTTTGTTATTTATGTTTATTATAATATAGCAAATGGTATGCCAATGAATAAAAAATTTGTAACCCATTAAAATTAAACAATATTTTAAATTTTCTATTTATCTAATAAATTTTCTTTACCAAAAATTGTCTCCACTTCTATGAAATATTTTCTTAAAAAATTTCTCTCCATCGTGTTACTTTTAAAGGAGGAATAATATCTTTTAATTTATTAGACACAACACTGCAATAAATAATCCCTGCATTTCCGCCCACATCTACCTCAATCGTGGCGTTTCCCCCTGAAAGGATACCTCCTGTAATATTCTTTTCTCCACCCCCTGTATAGTTTATTGCGCCTGTGACTAAAATGACCCCATACCATGTAAATCCTCCATTAATTTCAAGATTTCCTTCAATGAGGAGAAGGCCCGCCCCCCGGGAACCTCCTGTTAACTTTAATGTTTTATCTCCATTCATATTGAAATAAATAATATTCATCGGACCTGTGTAGGTGATTGGAACACTCGTATCATTACTGGTTGGTGTCCCCCAGACGTCAGAATATCCCGTCAATATCTGATCTCCACTATAACTATATTTAAAATTGGCATCGCCTTTCACGTAATCTGACATTTCTTTGATTGGCAGGGCCGTTAGGGGTGGATTACTTGTCAGGGTTACTTTAGGGGGTGAACCATTTATGGAAGGATTTCCGGATTCTGTAATGGGTGGGAGAGTGGTGGTAGGGGTAATAATACCAGGTTTATGATGGGTTGATCCACAACCATCATTTCCATTGATATACGTTGAACTTCCATGAATATGAACAGGCATCTTTGAATAAAGAGCAGCGGGAGGATCATAATCAGAGCTTTTTTTTAACTCCACTTCTAATGTTTTATTTCCTCCATCTGATGTAAACCCATAGCTCTTTAATAAATAGATAGGGACCCCACCATATTGCACCACTTGATTCGTGGCATCAATCTTATGTTTTATTTCCACTCCAAAATCTAATTGATTTTGTAAACTTGAATAGGAGTTTGGACTACCAGAAAGATAACCTATTTTTGTGGCCCCCTTCCCTGGATATTTCGCAAGAAGGACTTTCCAGTTAGGATTGGATGGATCGCTGTCAGGTATTTCATTTGTTGCACCCGCTCTAAACCTTCCCATAAACTCGTTTATCCCCGCCTCTGCAATATAAAAGGCTTGTACCGATGCTCTTTCATTGCCAGAAATGAGTACATCAAACGTGCTCGTATTCAAAGCACTAATTCCGATAAGTGTTGCTACTAAAAGCAATAGCATCCCTAATACCACGGCAATTCCCTTTTCTTCATTTAATCCTTTTGTTCCCAATTTTCTCTTTCCATTGATGAAATGGCTATAATCCTATATTTCGCACTTGAATATGAGAGGACAATGTCCTTCTCCGATATCCGTCTCCTCCCTTATACTCAGGATCTGACCTATTTGTTTTTGAAGTGACCGCCACCCTAACCATTAGAATATCTGGTGGATTCGAAGTGACATTTCCATTCGCATCAAAATAGGAAAATTGAAGACTTTCTATATTTTCGGCCAAAGGTTGGCCCCCTCCACCTGTATTCTCATTTCTTCGAAGCACGGTTTTACCACCACTGAGGCCAAGGCTATAAGTGATAGCTTTAATAATATAGACAGGTTCGTTGATCAGATGGTCCTCTGTTAAAGAAGTGGTCAAAGTAATGGTGTCTGTGATAACACTTTGGATTAAAAAATTATTCAGCCCATTCAGGCATAAATATTTCTTTTTATCAGTATTAAATATACTCGCATTGGTCACTTTTAATTGATTTGTGTTCTTTATTGCGTTTTGCTTTAATACCCCAACTTGATCCGCCAAGAGGATGGTGATGGAGTCGTCCGCTGGTGTGATGATGCTTGTAAATCCATTAATATTACCAAAAATAGCCAACATGTCGCCTCCATATCCAGCCATCCTGATCTCTCGGGTCATTTGATCGATCGCCACCCTTATATTTTGTTGCATATCTGCCACTTGATCCTGAACCATATAGGTTTTCTGTTGGCTGATAAATATTTGATACAAACCAGCGATAAGGATACTACTCAATACCAAAGCAATGAGTAATTCAATGAGCGTCAACCCATTCTTCTTTTTGAAAACACTTCGGTTCATTATTTTGATCTGATCGTTGAAAAAGAAATACGGTGATTCCCTCGATCTGCCCATTGAACAGTAACGGTGATCGTCTTCATTGAATTTCCTGCATCTTCCACAACATTCACCATCCTTGAAAAGAGGGTGCCTGAGATCGTGCCTTCATTATGTAGACCGTTACTTAAATGAGAATCGTTATAAGAGAGATTTCTCAAATACTCCAATTTATCTTGAGCAAAAATAGTGGCTTGGGTCACATTACTGCTGAAATAGCCACCCTTTGTTGAAGTGATTTGCATGGTGGCAATCCCAAGGAGGCCTATGGCCAAAATGATCAAACCGGCCACGACCTCGATAAGGGTAAAACCATTTTGTTTTCTATTGGCTTTACTCAATTTTTACTCTCCCCGTGGCGGTGGTGAGTGTTATTCTTTTTTGAGTCCCTTTGGTATTAAGCAGCGACACACCTCCAGGAGAAGACGTGGAATTAGGATTGAATTGTGCAAAAGGTTTACCCAAAGCTCCATTGACAGGAAACGTATTGTTGTTAAATTGCACTCCAGTTGGAAGATTAACGGCGCCCCCCTCGGGAATTAAGCCTCCTGACGATCGATAAAGCTGGCATGAATTTGCATCAAAGGCCACTCCGTAAGGTATGTTGATCGAAACCGCTTTCATTTGCGCAGTTCTCAGTGTTGAAGCCACATCTCTTGTCGCACTCCTTAAACGATAATTTGTTAACCATGCTCCAATATTGGGAACCAATAATACAGCCGCAATTGCAATAATGACAAATACAACAACTAATTCAATTAATGTGACCCCTTTTTTGTTCATCTGTTTCATAAGATTACCTCACCCCTTTATTATAGGTTGATTTTATTTAATTAAATACTTTTGTCAATATATTTTACTCCGTTGGGAACAATTAATTTTACAGGAGTTGACTCTCCTTTACATGATTTAAATAAAAATATAGGATGCACAAACATTCGACTTAACGATCCGCCACCTGTCTGAAAAGTGAAATCAAATCCTATATCTCAGAAGAATTTAAAGGGGAGGGTTCAAAGGGAAGTGAATTTTGGGTAATAATAATGTCTGAAAGATTTATTTAAAATCTAATGTTAATGTATACCGTTGTATGCTTTTGGCCCCTGAGTCATCGGATACTTCAATTTCAAAAGAATGAGTTCCTTTATATTCTTTTTGAACCTCCCATCTTATCAATCCTGTTTTCTTATCCATCTCCATCCCCTTGGGGCCTGATTTTAAAGTAAATAGGGTGGGATCATTATCTGGATCACTGGCTCTGACTTGGTAGAGATAAGTCGTCTTCTCTACAGAGGTCGGTGGGGAGGAAAGGATAATGGGTGGGCTATTGGATATGATAAGGGGTCCTGATTTCTTGGGAGAGCCCAGCGTTTCTCTATCATCAGGGGTAACAATAGCGACGATCGAATCTCCTTTTTTAAAATGTCCCTTCTCGAGAGTTTCTCCCCTTTCTTCATTTAAAACGATTCCATTTTTTTCCCATTGATACGTATAATATATAAAATCCCTATCCGAATCAGAACTCTTCACATTGATTTTTAAAGAGTCCATCACGTAAGCCACTTTGGGTTCTATCCAGACTTCTTGGATGACAGGTGGGGAATTGAGAATTTTCACTGCCGCCGATAAAAACGGTGTCCCATTGACCTTTCCGTCTGAGGGCGTCCCCCTCACCTGGAGGAGGTCCCCTTTTTTAAACATACCGCTTTTTAAAGTATTTTTATCCTCCCCTGAAATTTCCTCATCATTCCTTATCCATTGATATTGATAGGTGATAGGATCTCCGTCCGGGTCTTGACTTTGGATAAATAAATTTAATTCACTTTCTTTATTCGGTTTATCAGGTAGGATATTGATAGAGGTAATCACTGGAGGGGAATTGGGTTTGTGACCCTTATTAACCTTTTGCCTTTCGCAGGAGAAAAGGCCGGCCAAGAGGATGAGAAGAGAGAAAATATAGACCACTCGGATTAAAAACCACCATCCACGGCTTGGCATCTTATTTGTCCGTCGGGTTATGGCCCTTCACGAAGACCTCATCGGAGCGAATTAAAATCTACTATAGCTCTGTGCGATTTAAAAGTCAAAAATGAATTGAAAGACTTTTCCTTACACCCCTCTGTCCTCTACCACTACAATCTTCTTTATGATAAACGCATTGCCATGGCGAATGGCGTCTATGGCTACATCGAGGTTTGACCTCAAATCATCTATTTTGAGTGCTCTTCCTTGTTGGTTGAACACTTTTGCCCCGTGGGATATGGAAAATTTCTTCTCGTTTACCACCATCGACTGATAATCTCTTGAAATTTCCTTAATTACCCCGGAGAATGATAAGGTCTCTTCGTCTCCTTGCGAGAGGACGCTGCCAAAGGAAAGGAAGACGATGAGAAAAATCAGACATTCTATCAGGATCACTTTTTTTAGATTCATGCCGTCTACCTCCAATCGCTCAACTCCTTTATGAGCACCAACTTCCCTGACTAAAAAAGAACTCTCCAATTCAACGGAATAAGAGGCTTTGTCTTCGTTAGTTCCGGGAGATAAACCCCGCCTCCGACGCCAACATATCCCGTGGCCTGCCCGCTAATAAAGGTGATAATGACTCCCGATGGTATCCCCGGTCCGATGACCTTGGCCCTATCACTCCGGCGTAAGGCTAATTCCTCCTCACCGTCATTGGTCGTGTCGAGGTTGAATATAGCCTTGGCTGTTTTGTAATCGACAATATAGAGAGTTGCCGTCCCTGGTCCGAGATTACAGATACTCACCTGGCCTTCAAGCGTCGGCGAAAAGGTCGAGTAGTAGACTCCTCCATAGAAGGTAACGGGGGTGGAGACACTCTTTTCTCCTGGCCTCTGATCCAATTTTATAAACCAACCGTTCTTTTGCCTCAGGTCGGTTAGGATAGCAGCCTTATCGGCCTCCGTCGTGCTAGGGTCTTGCAATAGGTCCGTCGTGGTATCTTTTAGGTCGGCTTCCGTCATAGGGGTATGGGGGTAAGGCAATCTGTCCTTTAGGGCATACAGCCTGTTCACCTCCGTCACCCCCTTCGGGTTTTCGCGGTCGCCAGTTCCAAAAAACAACATCTCGTAGTCCACATCATCTCTTTCTAAGGTAACATCCGGAGGATAAAAAATCTTCGCACCGGTATGGGCGCNGAAAATAATCTTTCCTGACCAAATGGAGGTATCCCCTGCATCTCCGATATCAAACCTCCACATCCTCCCACCCATATCTCCTACATAGATTCTATCGACCTTGCTATCCGCGTTCGTGTCCAGGCTGTTGATATCACTTGGAATGGAATACGTCATGGCCGGGTTTTCGCTGTGTGAGTATTTCCAGATTTGTGCGCCCGTCAATATATCAATCGCATAAATGGCTCTGCCTACTGTGTCAGAAGCCGTTACCGGGACATTGTCCTGGTTCACATCGTACCCCCCAGCAAAGAAGGCCACCCACTTTGTTCCGGTCCCATTTTTAATCTTTGCGATTCGCGGGGTGCTCCATGTCTGACCCAGTTCTGAAAATCCCGCGGTAGACGGTCCAATTTCATAGAGAAACCTTGGAGAAAAACGATTCGTCACATCCAAAGCGATATATCGGTTTCCTCCTCTTCTCTGACCAAAAATGATGATGGCTTTTGTCAAATTTCCCGAACTATCTTTTTCGAGATAGACCTTTGGAGACCCATCGACAAAGAACTCAAGCAAGGTTCCATTTAAGTTCTTCAGCTTGGGAAGCAAGTTGGGAGGGATAAAGGCCCAAAGCTCTTCGCCTGTTTCGTTGTCAAAGGCGTGGAGCATCCCGTCATTGGCGCCGGCAAAAATGACAGATTCATTTAACCCATAGTGTATGACTATAGGCCTCGAATGAATGAAGGAGCCCAGGATCCAGCATCTTTTCACATTGGTAATCCCATCCGGTATGTCCTCGAAGGGGTCTTTGCCCTTGGTCGGGTCGGGGGGACCGGGAAGGCCGCAGTCACCATTCCAGTCATAAGCATCCAGTCCATCATGGATGAAATTGATGATCTTTTCTCTTCCCNTCGTATCCACGTCCAATAATGCGGTTGTCACTCCCGTATTGGCAAGAGTAAAAGCGTTCGAGGAATGGGTCAGGTCAGGATTCCCCAGATACGTGTAAATGTTCCTCGCCGATGTCCTGTTGAGTAAGACCTCGCCAATCCCTCCTTTTTCAACATCCCCTCCATCCGCCAGCGAGCTCCAGTAAGATCTCGTACAGTAAGTACCAGAGGCTGGGTAGGTCGGATCACATCGTATCTCATTTAACTCGTTCATGGCCAGTGCACCATAGCTGTCCAGAACATCTCCAATCTCAATGCCGCCGCTGTTCTCCGTGGCGATCCCAAATTTCTTGATGTTCCCCTTCCAGAGGGATCTTTCCCCGGGTTTGAACATTCCTAAATAGAGCCTGTCGCCGGCACCATAACTCGTATACTGGCTGATCGGGACGACGGGTGCGACATAGGCGGTCGACTCCTTCTTCAGAGCAGAAATGTATTTGGCGATCGCTTTGAGTGAATCGGCTAATTCTGTGGCGCTTGTTGCCAGAAAAGCATATCCTGTAAGGGGAAGCTCCCCCGGATCGCCCGAAGTAGCATAATAATGAAGTCCATCACCTTCAATATTGTGGTTATTCGTTGAGGAATTTGTCCCACAAGTGGTATACGTATTCGGATCGCTTATATACGATGCCGGATTGAAAGAAACTGGATTGCCCGGACTGGAAGGATTCGAGGTAGATTGTGTTCCACCATAATAGGCAGCCCAGTTTAAGGTATATCTCAACCAATGGGGCATTTCTGCGCCGAAACCCACAACAAAGACTTTGTAGCCCGCATCGGCCAGTTGCTTCGCTTTGGCAACCGTTTCCCTCCTTCTTTTATACTGATTCGTCTGGTCTTCTTGCCCATTACCGCTGCAAGCATAGGTATCCGCCCCATCGGATATGAGGATGACGAATTTGAGGCGGCAATCCTTTGCATTATCGTTTGACTTGTNGTAATTCAGGTACGACCTTGATTCATTCAAGGCGCTGGCAAGGGGTGTGCCCGAATTGGCGGTTTCGCCACCCACGGAAGTCATGATTTCACTGTAATGGGTGTCGATTCCTTTTCTTAGTTGAATATATCCAGAGCCATAGTTTCCTCCTGTATCATTCCCGTCTGTAAACCGCATATACCCGAAACGGAGACCTAAGCTGGTCTCATCATCTTCGTTGATAGTTCCATTTTCATCGTCATCGAGAACATAACGGATTGCCCTCTTGGCAATCGCAAGACGACTGCAATCGGTGGTATATCCGACCCTCGATGTTCTGTAGAATGGGCCAGAGCATGAGGCATTGCTATATTTCGGGACAGTTCCATAGGGATCAATATTACATGCCTTATCGTGTCCTGTCCCAGAATTGGCATAATAATCTGTGTCGTTTCCACAGGATTTGGTCGCATTAATGTACATCGTCGCCCCTGCAGGTGTCCACCTCATGCTCCCCGAGAGGTCGAGGACGAAGAGTGCGTCGGGGTGTATCTGCATCTCAGCATAGGTGGAGATATAGATATCGGTATCCAGTGCTAAGACTGGGAATGGGGAAAACAGAAAGATAATAAATAATAATAGAATGATTGAGGCCTTTTTCATGGTGCTCCTCCTTGAAGGGTGGGCAACAACTGAACCACCTTCTCTCGTATGGTGCATGTGGATCTCATGGAACCTATATCGATCTGGTCACGGCCTGTCGATTCGGCAAGATGATGACCAAACTCAAAATGGGTAGCACTCATCCCAATCCCCCGTGGTGCATCATCACGAGGTGTCCCATCCGTCTTCAGTTCACGGTCGATCTTTACTATAGCGCTNGTAGGATTTGGATTAAGAGCTACGGTAGTGGAATTACCGCTGTAAGCAAAGTTTGCAACATTGGCCAACACGATGTTAACTCCGCTGTCGGCTGCATAAAAGGCATCGGTGGATCCTCTTTTATTCCCCGCAAGTTTAATCTCAAAGATAGAGGTAAAAGATGCAGCTAAGACGATCACTGTCATAACGATCATCATGATCAGCGCAATGACCAACGCTACCCCTGATTGATTTTTAAAAATGTCAACTGGTTTGATCATCATATTTCTTGCTCCTCACTTAAAAGATGATAGCCTTAAGACTTCCTATCTCATCGGTTCATCTATCTAAGATATAGATTTCTTATCGTTACCGCAGAGGTTAAGGTTCTCGGAGAAACCCAGTTTTTGACATCCGGATTGGTTTGGTCGGGCTTCGCCGTTAAGACGACACGGACGGCTACTACCTTCTCGTTTGCATTAATGTTTGCCACGTTATTNGCCCATCGATTCATGGCGTCGCCCTCATCCCCATCATCCACGCCATAAATAAAATCGAGGGCATCTACGTTTTCTAATATCGTTTCTGCTGGAATAGGAGGATTTTCCTCACTCCCATCTGGAAGAAATTTCCTCAGCTGCCGTGTCAAATTTCCATTCACTAACGAATAAGTTATCTCATGCCGATGGGTATCGTCATATTCATAATTGATCGTTACNGTATGATCACCGGGTAGGATATGATTGGCGATACTAATTTTAGAGTTTAAACTGTCATTGTCATACCCTGCCATTCGAAGGTCTCTCAATAAAACTTCCATGGCGCTTCGAATGCTCTGCTGAACTTCAACGACTTGATCCTGTACCGTATAAGCTTTACTTTGAACAACAAAGAGGCGGTAAATTCCAGCAATCACTATTCCACAAATGACCAGTCCTACTAACAATTCAATAAGAGTAATACCTTTTCTATTGTTTCGGTTGAGTGTTTTCATAAATNNACCTCATTGAGTAATAACAGAAAGGAGTCTAATTGAGTGTGAGGTTGGATCATTCCAATCAATGGTTATGGTGATCGTTTTGAGATTTCCATTGGTAGCAACATTCCAAGTACGACCATAATCTACTCCATTTGCACCCATCATATGGTCTGAGCCTGGAGTGATGGCTACCCAGGAAAATGCCCTCAATTCTTCTAATTTGTCCTGAGCGAAAGTGGCCGCTTCTGTCATACGGCCACCAAATGAATTATTTTTCGTCGTCTGGACCATTAAACCCGCTAAAGCTAAAAAGGCAATTGATAAAATGACAAGAGCAATGAGTATTTCAATCATTGTAAAACCTTTTGATTTCATAATATTATTCATAATCTTAACTCCATTTAAAACGAATTTATTTTAAATATAGCAAAACCTATACCAAATAATTTTCAAATTTGATCTTTGGAAAATGGAAAATAGTAGGATAGAATTGTTGAAGGATTTTAATAGATTAGATTTTATAACGAGGTTTTACAAACTGATAAGCAAATTTAAAATAATACCTCCTTATTATGAAAAGTTTAATTAATTAAGACAAAATGACAAATCGCCAAAAAAGCTGAAATTTTAATGAATTAAAGGATTTTAAAACAANTTAATTTAAGAAATTATAATGTTTTCATAATCCATACTAAACTAAACGATTCACAATCTATTTTCAATAATCCCATACTCCTTAATTTTATATAATAAGGCTCGATGGCTGATTTCAAGCAACTTCGCAGCATGGGTATGGTTCCCTTTTGTCTTTCTTAAAGCTTTTTTAATGAGGTTGATTTCTAAAGTCTTAGACGCCTTCTTAATCGAGTATTCTTCGTCTGGCAATGGCTC
>Ga0031653_10000248_pt1 | contig 10497 bp, 9 predicted proteins | sample FrelakmetBRP12BR_FD_55210 | JGI IMG/M metagenome (GOLD analysis project Ga0031653, IMG submission 55210) | Freshwater lake sediment microbial communities from the University of Notre Dame, USA, for methane emissions studies - BRP12 BR | ecosystem: Environmental > Aquatic > Freshwater > Lake >... | reverse complement strand
CCGGCCAGAAACGGATTCCCTATCTGCCGGAAGAACAGTGGCAGGCATTGCGGGATGCGCGAGTTCAAGCCACTGTCCGGCACGCGGCGGCAACAGTACCCCATTATCGCGACCTGTTTCGAGCCGAGAGGATTGACCCACGTGAGATTCGCTCGGTGGCCGACCTAGATCGGCTACCCCTGCTCGACAAGGCCACTATCCGGCAGGCGCCGGAGCGGTTCCTGTCCGAGTCGGCCAGCGACCGGAATGCGCTGTCTTTCGTGACCAGCGGATCGACGAGCGCCCCACTGAAGATCTACCACGATCACCGCTCGATGCTCGCCAACATCGCGTTCGGGGAACGGGAGCGCGACGTGCTGGCGCAGCTCTGCGGCAAAGGCGTCCGCTGGAAGGAGCTGCTGCTCCTCTATCCGGGGGCGACCTTCCTCAGAGTGTTCGACTTCTACCGACAAGCGACTTTCATCCCGCTACGCCCAGACCGGTGCACGCTCTCCGTCGCAGAGCCGCTCGAACGCGTCGTGCACGCCATCGACCGGTTCCGGCCGGATGTGATCATCGGCTACGCGGGCTATCTCGAGATGCTCTTCCGGACGCTGGCGGCACGATCCCTGCCGATGCACCTGCCGCGGCTGGTGATCTTCGGCGGAGAGGCGATGACCGCTCCGGGGCGCCAGCTGATCACCGAGCAGTTCGGCGTGCCGCTGATCGCGCTTTACAACGCCGTGGAGTCCTTCAAGATCGGCTTCATGTGCGAGGAGGGCAGGGACTATCACCTCCATGAGGACCTGTGCCACGTGAAGATCGTCGACAAAGGCGGAAAACCGGTGGCGGACGGTGAACAAGGGGAAGTGATCATCTCCAACCTGGTGAACCGGGCGACGGTCCTCCTCAATTATCGGCTTGGCGACGTTGCAATGCGAACGACACGTGCCTGCGCCTGCGGTCGGACGCTGCCATTGCTCACCGCTCTCGAAGGCCGCGTCGAGGACATCCTGCATCTTCCAGATGGCACGTTCTTGCACCCGATGGCGATCTGGGCCATCTTCAAGCACCGGGTTGAGGTACTTCGGTACCAGTTGATCCAGCACGAGACCGCTCGTTTCGAGATCCGACTAGTAACCACCGACCAACAGACGTATCAAAAGTTACTGCCGGCAATCCTGCAGGACCTGCGCGCGTTGTTGAGCAAATCTGCGCGCATTGATCCCTCCTTCCACGAGCAACTGGAAATGCCGGGAACCGGCAAGTTCCGTGCGGTGATCTCCATGTGCAGTAAACGCGAGCCACACCCGGTGATGGGGACGGCAGGAGGCCAGGGAACGCCATGAGCCTTCAACGAGGCAATATGAGGATTCCCGCCGCGGGGGACGTTCTCGACTACTTGCGGCTTCTCGGGTGGCGGCGCACGCTGCTCCGCGGGGCATACGTCGCGGCAAATCAGCTCATGGCCCTGTCGATCTTCGATTGTTTCTGTCTCCGGCGTGAAGACATTAATACGGCGCTCGCCAAGGCGACTGGCGGTTACAATTGCCGTTTCCTCGCGCCGGACGAAGCCAACCGCTTTGCCTGCCAACTCGACGGTGCGACTGCCCGGATTATTCCCGAAGCTCTCGCTCGCGGCGACGCCCTATATGTGGTTCTGGATGGAGAGCTTCTCGCCAACATCGGTTTCTACGCTGAAGGCCCTACCCCGATCCTGAACGACCTCGTCGTGCATTTCAATCCTCCCTCCCGGTATATGTATCGAGGCTATACGCAAGTGGCCTATCGCGGACGCCGCCTCCACGCCCTTGGAATCTTGCGCGCGGCGATGGAGATTTTCGACCATCAGGTTCACCAGCTCGTCACGATATGCGAAAGGACTAACTATCCCGCCATGATTTCGGTGCTTCGAATGGGTTGGAAGCCGTGCGGAACCCTGTATCGGGTTGGCGTCGGGCCGTGGTCATGGTTAGGGCGAAACGCTGCCGCCCGGGACATGGGGATGCTCCTCCAGTCGCGACGGCTGGAGACAAGCGTCTAAGGACTCGGGAACGTGGCTTAAGGTCCTAGGATTTATCAAAATTAGCCGTATAATCTTGTTCCAATGTGTCCAGCCGCCTCATGAAGTCACCATAGGCCCTGAAAAGTGAAGGCAATTCCCAAAGAGGATATTTACGTATCACCTTGATCCGATTTTTTAATGATCGAGAGCGTTTGTATAGAGTTGTCAGTTCTTTGTAAAAGTTTTTTAGGGGTAGTGCTGTAGGTAAGAGCGTATGGTGGAAATCAAAATAGTCATAATTAGAAGTGATCAGTTTTTCCTTAACTTCATGATACAGGTCAGTTCCAGGCAGAGGAGTCAATACTCTAAATCCGATGAAACTGAGATCCAGTTCAAGGCAGTATTTCCTTAAATCCGCAAAGTCTTTTCTGACAAATTCGGGCCTAACAATAAATGTAGGGAATACATCGATGTCGAGACTCTTAAGTACCTTCACAGCCTTCTGGTTGTTTTCGGCGGTTGATCCCTTGCGAATCCATTTCAGATCGGCGTCCCACATGAACTCAAGGCCCACAAAAACACGCTCCAGACCTATTTTCTTCCACTGCTCTATTAGTTCAGGGTGCTTTGCGATCGTATCACTTCGCCCATAAAGAAAATACCGTTTTCGAATCCCTGCCCGTTGAATCAGGTCTGCAAGGGCTATCATGCGCTTCGTATCGAGCAGGGATTCGTCGTCAGCAAAGAACACACACTTTTCCTCGATCGTGCCTAGCTCTTCAACAACACACTCCGGCTTCCTGGTGAGATAACGTCCCCCCGTCAATTTCCAGAGGGCACAGAAGCTGCATTTGAACAAGCAGCCTTTCGATGTACGGATTGATGCAAGGGGTTTCATCCATTGGCAGGAATACGATTTTCTATAATCAGCAGTAAGATCCCTCCTGGGGAAGGGAAAAGAGTCCAGATCGGAATCTTGATCTCTGCGGTGAATCATTATGGTTCCGTTTTCCGCGGAAATAGCCTCCGGAATCCCGGAGAGTGCCATTTTCTTTTCCAGTCGTGAGATGATCTCCCGGAAGGGGAAGACACCTTCGCCCGCAATAATGACATCAATATAAGGCGTATAAAAATCTTCGGGCATTACCGTTGCGTGGTGCCCCCCAACAATCGTAAAGATATCAGTGTTGAAAATCTTGATTTGCTGGAAAAGCCTCTTTACAGTGTTTACGTGCACGGTATAAGAGGTAATGCCTACGACATCCGGCTGGTATTCATGAAGAAGCGAATCGAGATCAGGATCGAGCCGCATATCGAGGATACGGACATCATGGTTCCCGGCAATACCCGCTGCAAGGTATTCAAGAGCAAGGGGTTCAAAAATGGAAAAGTCCTCACCCCCTACTGCCTTCTCAGGTTTTGGGGGCTGTACAAGCAGTATTTTCATTGATCACCTCTACAATGATTGAATGCCATCTTCTTTTCAGAGCATTTCACATGCCTGCAGACCTATGTCCTTTATTAGTGTATATACTTTTCAGGCAAACATCAATGCGCTTGTTCTCGCGCCGCCCTGACCAATTGATCAAATTCGACCTTGTCATGATTTTGTCCCTAATCTTTACAAGGTGATGGCTTCTAATCCTGGATATTTGGAAGCTAATTGGAATAAAGTGAAAACTGTGATGATCGAACCAGGAAAACTTGATCGGTTGACCAAAGAAATCATTGTATTGGCAGGCTCGGCTGTGATGGGGTGTGAATATTGACTAGAGGTACATACCTCTGCAGTGCAGAAGTTGGGTTTGGATGATGAAGCAGTACTCGAACTTATGGCAGCAGTGGATTTGTTTGGCGGTTTGAACAAGTCGATGGAGGGTCTACGAGTCGAGCTAGATGAGAAGCCCTGGTATGGTTGAGATTCAGCAGTCTGAATGCCGTGAGCATTCACCAATACCAGAAGCTACCGAACAAAGTGGATACAGACGCTCGGTATAACGTGCGCCTGCATCCACAACGTTATACTCGATTTCAATGGGAAATCTTCAGGTTATATAGAAAGCCCATCTTCGCTCTTTGTAAAACCTCCACGGCACTCGTCCACCACCATATCCTATTCGCAATCCACTTTTCCCTATTTTTTCGGCTCTATCGTTTCTAGCGCCGATTAAAAGAGGTATATAAATTAGCTTTTCCTTCTCCATCCGTACGGCAATCCGTAGCCATCCATTTATCTTCTTTTGCTTCTTAAGTGTTCATCAAGTTTCTCTTCAACCATGTACAACCTTCCATCCTCATTCTCAATAATGATCCCCCTTTTTATAAGAATCTGGAGAGCATTTTGCTTATAATCACGTCGGCTCATCATCTTTTGTAAAAAATCTGGGCGCTCAAGTCCAAGTCGATGCAGTGTCTTGGCGCTATTAATCCCCAGGGCATTGTGTTGGTAAAAAATCTCAATTACTTTGAAAATAGCCCTCCTGGTAAGGAAGGTGCGAATATATATAGCCCCGCCAAAAGCTAGAATCATAAGAATTAAGATTAAAATAACCCTACTCATTTCGGCCGAAAAAAATCACTCCTCCCTTTTTGCATTAGTAATATTACTCATGGATCATTCAAATTGCAATAGAAGACCCTTTATTCCTGGATTGAAATAGAAGAAAATGAGGCAGTAGTTCTACGAACGAGGAGGAATTGGCGGCAGCGAGCGGAACAAGAGAAGTTTAGAATTATCCCTTTTTTTTACCCTATCAAGGGATTTCTTAACTTAACTGACCCTTCATCTTTTCCACTCTTCCTTCCTCAAAGTTTTGATTGACCAATTTGCACCAAATATTTTATATTCCAATCAGTAATCGAGGGCGTGAAGAGGGGGATATTTCTTAACTCGACTTCTGACCAAATGTTCTCGCTGTTTCTCAAGATAATTATCGGGCTTATTATATTAAAGCTGCATAATCCAAGCGCGCCCGAGTTCAACGGAGCTATCAAATGCCCAAAATCCATCCCACTGCATTCGTGCATCCTACCGCCGTTTTCTCTGATGATGTTGAGATAGGAGCGTACAGTATCGTTGAGGCTGATGTCGTGATCGGTTCCGGAACCGTGCTGCACGAACACGCTATCCTTAGACGATACACAACCATCGGCCAGAATAATATAGTAGACAGCTACGCCGTCCTGGGGGGAGTCCCGCAGGACTTCAAGTTCAACCCGCAAGCAGTCTCATACCTGCGTGTTGGTGATAACAACGTTTTTCGCGAGGGAGTCACGATCTCGCGTGCGACTGGCGAGGGTGAGGCCACCATCGTCGGTAATCGGACATATTGGATGACGGCGGCCCACGCTGGCCATGGTGCTGTCGTCGAGGATGACGCCATCCTGGTCAACGGTGCAGCGCTGGCAGGACACACTTTTCTTGGCCGTGGTGCCATCCTTTCGGCTAACGTGGCCGTGCCCCAATTCTGCTGGGTTGGCGAAAGAGCAATGGGCCAGGGGAACTCGGCCACCTCCATGCACATCCCACCCTTCGCCCTTTTTGCTGGAGCGAACAGAGTTGTGTCTCTCAACGCGGTTGGGATGCGGCGCTTGGAAGAGGTCACCGGAGAGGATCGCCGCCAGATAAAAGAAGCCTTCGATCTTACCTACCGCAGCAGCCTNACTGTGAGCGATGCCCTGCGAGCGATGGACGAACGAACGGAGTGGGGGTGGGCGGGAGNTCGCTTTCGTGATTTCGTGCGCCGGGTGATTTCGGCGCGGCCGCCTTTTAATCGTGGGCTTTGTCCGTTGCGAAGGCGAGTTTCAGCACTGGGGGAATGAAAGAGTAGATGTTTTCAGGCGATCGAAAATGTTTCGATGTGTCTTTCGTTTATTGAATTGGAATGCACGACTTTTTTCAATAATCTTCAACTATAGGCAACTACCCTTACCGAACAGTAGTAAGTGCACTTGGTAGTCAGGAGTTAATCTAACACTGTTTGTCAAGGGAGATACCGATTAGGACACCTCAATTCCTCAAGAAGGATATTTTTGATCCATTCGGCGGCGCCAGGACTTCAGAGACTTAGGGCCGAAGTCAAGCCCCACCATTTGTGTTAGAGAGTGGAAGGGTTGATTTGTAACGTCTTCATCAACTTATTGACATCGTAGAATTGATTGCGCAGTCTTTCGAGGATGCGGTTATAAATCGTTTCATCCATCTCAGGTGTCCGACTCAATATCCATAAATATTTACGATTAGGATGTCCCACGACAGCGTACTCGTAATTTTCTCCAAGATCAATGATCCAATAATCTCCAGAGAAGGGCCAGAAAAACGAAACCTTTATCTTTGCATTGGTCTTCTTATCCACGACCCATGCCTTCCCTTTAGCGGAGGAAATTTCTCCATCCAGGGATCTTTTTCGGCACTGGTTTAAAACCCCGATTTTTCCATCCTGGAGGAGTGTATAAGTGGCATTTGTTCCGACGCAACCCTCCTGAAAGCGATTGGGATATCTGGCTATCTCGTACCAAGTACCTAAATACTTGTTCAGATCCACATAGGAAACGACCTGCAAGGGCGGAGTAGTCTGTTTCATTTTGGCAGCGCAGGCAAAAACAGGGACCATTATTAAAAACATGAGCAATAAATATTTAAGCATTTTCAATTTCCCTTCCGGAGTCCTTTTAACAGATCCTATTCAAGTGTCTTCCCGCAAGAGGGTTGACAAAGCCATTTATTTCATCAACCCTTTTATAAAATCGATACTTTTCTCGTCATCCCACTTTGCACTGCCCACATGTTTAAAGGCTATTTTTCCATCTGGGGATAGTATGAATGTCGATGGGATGCCCCGCGTCTTGAAGATGACTGGTGGGGCCCCACGCATGGTATAGATGGGAAAAGTGAACCCTTTCTCTCTGACAAATTGGTTAATTTTGGAAGCCTCTTCGTTCGAAATACAGACAAAGGCAATGCCATCGTCTTTTAGCTTTTCGTGAAGACGTTGGATGCTTGGCATTTCAGCGACACAAGGAGGACACCAGGTGGCCCAGAAATTGAGGAAAACCACCTTCCCTTTGGCTTCCGTCATTTTGAAATCTTGACCGTCAAGAGATTGAACAGTCCAATCATAATCAGCAAGAGTGGTGGAAGGGAAGGAGGGAACCTCCAGCTTGCTTTCCAATGTTTTTCCTGGAATAGAGGTCTTCTTCCAAGACAAGATATTTCTTTTCAAAGACCACCAAGAAAACATAAAATAAGAAACGAACAATAAAAGAACGAAAAGGGTGACCACGATTCCTGCACCCACACCGATGAAAAATTCCCTATTAAAAATCCTCATCATTTTTCTCCCACAAGTGTTTCATCCCTGCTGCAGAATTTCATTTAGACGAGAGTTTACAGGGTTGCTAGCCTAAAGTCAATCAACCCTTCACTTTTCCAATGAGAATTAAACCCTTGCAATTTTAAAGGGTTTTTTATAAAAAGAAATCACCATGACCCCTCGAAAAGAAGACTTTGGATTTTTGAGAAAGCTTGAGCAGGAGATCGAACTCTGGCTTAAGGAAGGGATCATCCTCCCTGAGCAAAAAGAACGTATCCTTGTGCGTTACAGGCTGATTAAAAAGGCTGACGAGAAGGCAGGTCCTGGAAAACTCATCACAACCATCTCCATTCTCGGCTCCATTCTCGTTGGAGTTGGGGTCATTCTCTTCATCGCCTCAAATTGGTCCGCTATCCCCAAATGGGGCAGGCTCTTAATCGTATTTTTCTCAATGCTTGCAAGCTATGGATCTGGATTTTACTTCCGTTATGAGGCGAAGACCTTTCCCAAGGTAGGAGCCTCTCTTATCCTTCTAGGTTCCATTATCTTCGGGGCAGGAATGTTTTTAATTGCCCAGATTTACCACATAACGGTTCATTATCCCAATGGTCCACTCCTGTGGGGATTATTTGTGCTCCCTCTTGCCTACCTCCTGCGATTCAAAAGTCTGATCTCTCTTGCCATCCTTGTCCTTCTGATCTGGCTCGGGATGGAAGCAAGCCTTAGGATGTCCGGCTCGGATTATCTTGAAAGNGTGACCCTGNTCCCTCTCTTCTTGATGGCAGGCACTACTCTCTGGGGAATTGGCCTGATGCACAGGGAATGGAGATCTCTGAGGATCATTTCNAGTCCCTATATCTTGATTGGATCGCTGNTCACTTTTTTTGCTGGATTTGTTCTGACATTCAATCTTTACGGGGTGAGATTCGAATCAGGNTCTCTCCTCATATTTTATCCCGGAATAGTCGTTATCTTTTTGGTGGCCATCCTGGTGCGATGCCTCCCCCAAGAAAAAGAGAAAGGCTGGATTCCAGAAACTCTGGGTTTGGTCATCCTGATGATAACTATCATCTACCTCTCCTTCTTTTTCCCAAAGGCACCTCCTGCAAGCGTGAGGGAGGGTGGTGGCTTGAGGCTCTTCTTTAATATTCTTTTTGCATTAGAAATATTCGGTCTCATCATCCTAGGGTTTATTAGGCGATACCCGACCTATGTCAATATCGGTCTTCTCTTCTTCGCTCTCGATGTGATTGCACGGTACTTTGATTTCTTCTGGGAACTTCTACCCCGGTCTTTGTTCTTCATTCTGGGAGGCCTTCTCCTTCTTTTTGGGGGGATCATCCTTGAAAGGAAACGTAGAAAGGTCCTTGCCTCATTCAATATTGAGGAGGCTGGCGAATGAGGTTTAAGTTTATCATCTTTGTCCTGCTCCAGGTCGCACTGCTGATAGGAATTATTACCTACCGACAATTTTGGGTGGCTACAGGAGAGAAAGTTCTATTGCGGACTGCACCCGTTGACCCAAGGGATATTTTCAGGGGAGATTATGTTAACCTCCGATATGATATTTCGACCCTTGACCTGGATGGGTTAGGTGTCACAGAGAGTTTCAAACCCAATGAGAAGGTTTTTGTTGTCCTCGAAAAAAATCCTGACAACGTCTTCAGTGCTAAGACTGTTAGTAAAAAACTTCCACCAGAAGGGAGGTTCATTCAGGGCCGTGTCCAACACGAGATGACCTCAACGAGGTGGGAGGTGGTTTTAAGAGATGATTCAGAGAATCTCCATGAACTGAAACCCCAAGGGTTTTGGAATATCAAGAGGGGAGACCGCATCATCTTCTGTCTCGACGAGAGAGGGAATGTCATTCATTTCTATAAAGAGGGTGCCGATTATAAACCCAAATGCAGAGGTCCATCATTGATCGGCGTCGTCGNGGAGATTAAAGAGGTAAAATTCAGAATCCTTAATATAGAATATGGCATTGAAAGTTATTTTGTCGAAGAAGGAAAGGGGAAGGCCATTGAATCCTCACGCGATGCCAGGGAGCTAAGAGTCGAAGTCTCCCTGCGAAAGGACGGTAAAGGGATTATTACTGGGTTGTTTGTGGATGGAAAATTGGTGAGGTAACATTAAAGATGTTTCCCCTGGAGTGAATCAGTATAAGGCCAAACCGGAAAACCTGAGGGAAACCCATCTTTTATGAAGCGCTTATTTCCGAATCGCTTTTCTTAGTTACTCGTTATAGCCAATTGGCCTCAACGATGAAAATATAATTGATTCGCCTCCCTCTTGGCGTGGGACGGTGGGGGTGGACCGAAGGAAGTTATCCCCCTCCCCTCAATCCACTCCCGCAAGGGGAGGGAAGATTTTTTAGGATTATATTTTCTATGTAATCATTTGACAAACAGGGATTGTTCTATGAAAATTATATAGATGGGATAGAAAGACCAAACGATGATGGAAAATGAAGACCTCTCAAAGCTGAAGATTGATAAATCGGTCAGGACATTTCGGCCTGTCAAGCGCAAAAAGCTCATCTATTTAGTAGTCGTCATTCTACTCATCATCGTTGCGGGTTTCCTCTACTTTAACGGATTTATTTCACCGGCCGTTCCAGTGGAAATAACCAGTATCTCTCAGGTCTATCCCTCACAGACCATTTCCCAGTTAAATGCAAGTGGCTATGTCGTAGCCCAGCGAAAAGCGGCTGTGGCCTCCAAGATTACAGGGAGGCTTGTATCGCTGATGGTGGAAGAGGGGAGTCGGGTCAAAGAGGGGCAAGTGATTGCCAAACTGGAAAGTGAGGACGCCGTTGCAGCCCGTGATCAGGCAGAGGCGAACCTGAAGGTAGTACGGGCCAATTTGGAAGGGGCCAAAGCGGAATTCGAAGAAGCCTCCCTGACGTTCAACCGAGACAAACAGCTTATTGCGAAAGGAGTGATATCGAGGTCCCAATATGATACTTCTGAGGCCCGCTTTTTAAGGGCACAGGCTTCGATGGCAGCGGCAGAGGCTGGAATAAAAGCCAGTTCTGCGGCCCTTCAAGGAGCCAATGTCGCTTTGGAGTATTCTTTTATCAAAGCCCCTTTCAATGCGGTTGTCTTGACGAAAAATGCTGACATCGGCGATATCGTAACGCCTCTGGGAGCGGCGGCCAATGCCAAGGCCGCCGTCGTCACGATCGCTGACTTGAACTCC
>Ga0031653_10000247_pt1 | contig 10516 bp, 6 predicted proteins | sample FrelakmetBRP12BR_FD_55210 | JGI IMG/M metagenome (GOLD analysis project Ga0031653, IMG submission 55210) | Freshwater lake sediment microbial communities from the University of Notre Dame, USA, for methane emissions studies - BRP12 BR | ecosystem: Environmental > Aquatic > Freshwater > Lake >... | reverse complement strand
TCCGGGCGGCAGAGGATATGGGCATCGTCCTGAGTAAAACCTCTCACCCGAAGAAGCCCGTGGAGTTCCCCGGATTTTTCATGGCGATGGACCGTGCCCAGTTCAAAGTAGCGAAGAGGAAGGTCCCGATAGCTTCTGATCTGCGATTTATAGATCAACATATGAGCCAGGCAGTTCATGGGTTTGATCCCGTATTCGGCATCCTCCACTTTCGTGAAATACATCTTGTCCCGGTAGTTTTCAAAATGTCCGGATCGCTTCCACAGATCCAGTTTGAGAAGCTGGGGACCGATGACGATCTGATAGCCCCGTTTCAGGTGTTCCTTTCTCTCAAAATCTTCCAGGACCGTCCTGAGGAGGGCGCCCTTGGGATGGTAGATCACCAGTCCCGGACCGGCCTCCTCGCTGAGGCTAAAAAGGTCAAGTTCTCTTCCCAGCTTCCGGTGATCCCGTTTACGGGCCTCCTCAAGCATATGAAGATAATCTTTCAGCCCCTGTGGGTCCGGAAAGGCTGTTCCGTAAATCCGCTGGAGCACCTGATTCCGGGCATCTCCCCTCCAGTAAGTTCCGGATACGCTTAAGAGCTTGAACGCCTTGATCTTCCCGGTTGAGGGAAGATGAGGTCCCTCACACAGATCAACAAAAGAACCCTGGCGATAGAGAGAGACATGGTTAGGAAGGTCTTCCATGTGCTCTACTTTATAATCCTCACCCATCTTTTTAAATGTTAAGATGGCCTCATCTTTTGGAATTTCATTTCGAATAAAAGGCTCATCCTTTTTGACAATCTCTTCCATTCTCTTTTCAATGGACTCCAGGTCCTGTGGAGTGAACGTCTTCTCATAATCGAAGTCGTAATAGAAGCCTCCTTCCGTAGACGGGCCAAAGGTGAGTTTTACGGAGGGGAAAAGTTCTTTCACTGCTTGCGCCATCACATGAGCGGCGGAATGGCGCAAAATCTCAAGCCCCTTTCTGGAGTTGACCGAGATGAAAGATATCGATGCATCCCTTTCCAGCGGTTTCGAAAGGTCAACCAGGGCGCCGTCGACCTGCGCGGCTGCAGCCCCTTCATCAGCAATCTCTAAGAGTTTCGTTCCCTTCGGAACCAATCTCTTTGCACCATCGGGGAATGTGATTGTAATTCTCTCTTCCATTTTTGCCTGAATTCAAATGGAAGAGGCATCATCCATGGGAAATAATGAATGATGCCTCTCCAATTTTCTTGTTAAAATGTCTTTTTTCTCAATAACTTATCTTTCACTTCTTAATAAATCGGTTTAAATGGTAGGCACGTGGGGATTTGAACCCCAGACTTCTACCGCGTCAAGGTAGCGCTCTCCCCCTGAGCTACGTGCCTATAAACCCCCTCCTTGCACATCGGCAACCACTAAAATTTCCCTGTATGTATAGCCCCTTTTTTGATTAATGTCAAGAAAATTATTAAGTTATGCCTCTATACCTTGAATACCAGTTCCCCTTTCCTGCTCTCCATATCCACGGTGACCGTATCTCCTTCCTTAAATTTGCCTTCCAATATCCTTATCGCCAATCTATCCTGAATCTCCTTTTGAATCACTCGTTTAAGCGGACGGGCGCCATATGCGGGATCGAATCCTTCTTTTGACAGGAATTCTTTTGCTTTTTCAGTCATCTTGAGGCCTATCCGCCTTTCGAGAAGCCTCTTTTCAAGCTTCTTTACCTGGATCTCAACAATGGCCTTTATCTCCTCAATTCCGAGACTATGGAAGATCACCAACTCATCAATCCGATTTAGAAATTCCGGCTTGAACTGGGCTTTTACCGCCTCCATCACACGTCGCCGCATCTCCTCATAATCTTTCTCTCCAAGATCCACAATCCACTGACTTCCGATGTTGGAAGTCATGATCACGACCGTATTCTTAAAATCGACTGTTCTTCCGTGGCCATCGGTCAACCGTCCGTCATCGAGAATCTGAAGGAGGATGTTGAATACCTCCGGATGGGCCTTCTCAATCTCATCCATCAGGACAATCGAGTAGGGTCTTCTCCTGACCGCTTCGGTGAGAAACCCTCCTTCCTCATAGCCCACATATCCGGGCGGCGCTCCGATGAGCCGGGCCACCGAATGCTTCTCCATAAATTCGGACATATCGATCCTGACCATGGCCTGTTCATCATCGAAGAGAAATTCGGCCAGGGCGCGGGCCAGTTCCGTCTTTCCCACGCCGGTTGGGCCCATAAAGATGAAGGAACCGATCGGACGGTTCGGATCCTGCAATCCTGCTCTCGCCCTTCTCACCGCATTCGAAACGGCAACGATCGCATCATCCTGGCCCACCACCCTCTGCCCCAGCCTCTCCTCCATGCGGATGAGCTTTTCGACCTCTCCTTCCAGCATCCTTGAGACTGGGATCCTTGTCCATTTGGAAACGACCTCAGCCACATCCTCTTCATCCACCTCCTCCTTGAGCATCTTCCCCGCCTTCTGTAGCTCGGTAAGCTTCTCCTCTTCCTGTTTCTGCTCTTTTTCGAGATGGATCATCTCACCGTATTGTAATTCTGCCAGTTTCGAGTAGTCGGCCTCTCGCTCAGCCTCCTTCATTATCTGTTTGGTCTTCTCCATCTGTTCCTTGATCTGCTGGATTCGCGAAATGGCCTTCTTCTCGTTCTCCCATTTCAGCTTCTTCTCCTGCACTCCATTCTTCAGACCTGCGAGCTCCTCTTCAAGTTTCTTCAATCGCTCGACAGAAGCCTTATCCTTCTCCTTCTTCAGGGCTTGCCGTTCAATCTCCAACTGCATCACCCTTCGCTGGACTTCGTCGATCTCCATGGGCACGCTATCGATCTCGATCCTGAGCCTCGATGCCGCCTCATCAATCAGATCGACCGCCTTATCCGGAAGAAAACGGTCCGAGATATAGCGGTGAGAAAGCATGGAGGCCGCAATGAGCGCCGAGTCCTTGATCTTCACACCGTGGTGAACCTCGTATCGCTCCTTCAAGCCCCTTAAGATCGCAATCGTATCTTCTACCGAAGGTTGGGCCACATAGATCGGCTGAAATCTCCTTTCAAGGGCGGCGTCCTTCTCCACATACTTCCGGTATTCGTTGAGCGTGGTAGCCCCCACGCATCGCAACTCTCCCCTTGCCAGGGCAGGCTTGAGCATATTGGAGGCATCGATCGCCCCCTCTGCGGCTCCGGCTCCCACCAGGGTGTGGAGTTCGTCGATGAAGAGGATGATATTCCCCGCGGCCGCAGTGATCTCTTTTAAAACGGCCTTCAATCTCTCCTCGAACTCCCCACGGAATTTCGCACCCGCGATCAGGGCTCCCAAGTCGAGGGCAACCAGTTTTTTATTCTTCAGGGTCTCGGGGACATCTCCCTTGATGATTCTCTGTGCCAGTCCTTCTACAATCGCTGTCTTCCCCACCCCGGGCTCGCCGATCAGCACCGGATTATTCTTCGTCCTCCGCGAGAGAACCTGAATGACCCTGCGGATCTCATCGTCCCTTCCTATCACAGGGTCAAGCTTCCCCTTTCTTGCCTCCTCCGTCAGGTCCCTGCTGTATCGCTTCAAGGCCTGATACTTCTCCTCCGGGTTCTGATCCGTCACACGGTGAGATCCCCGGATCTCCTGCAAGACCTTGAAGATCGCATCCTTCGTCACCCCATTTCTCTGGAGGATCTGCGAAGAAGCTCCTCCTCTCTCATCCGCAATGGCGATGAGAAGGTGCTCGGTGGAAAGATACTCATCCGTCAATCTCTCAGCCTCTTTCCACGCCGTGTTCAATATTTCATTGAGCCGGCTTGAAAGATAGGCCTGACCTATCCCTGCCCCGGTTACCTTGGGAATCCGATTCAACTCCCCTTCCAGTTGAGAGGTGATGAGATTCGGATTGGCCCCCAATTTCTGGATGATGGGGATCACAATTCCCTCTTTCTGCATCAGAAGAGCCAATAGAAGGTGTTCCACATCAATCTGTTGATGGCTTCTCTGCTCAGCAGCACCCTTGGCGGCCTGCAATGCCTCCTGCGCTTTTAATGTCAATTTATCTACATTCATCTCTTTACCCCCTGCGACGAGTCCCCCTAAAAATAATCATCCCTCAGGGGATTTGCAAATGCATTGGCAACGGACGAAAAGGCCCTCTCATACCAATCGGTTAAGGTTACGGTGACGAAGCCCGTATCGTTTACAAAAGGCTACGTTTACCGTCTTTAATTCTCTTTTTATATAACCGTAACCGATAACCGAAACGGGCATCGTCACCTTAACCGAGAGACGAAGTTACGTTCATCGTTTAACATTCATTGTTCACAAGAACCTCTGACAGATGTATAAATTCCTTTATGGAAAGGGTCTCGGGCCTCCTCCGGGGATCGATCCCTATCGTCTTCATTCTCTCCTCTATCAAAAGAGGGAGAGGAAGGCCGGAATGTTTCAATGAATTGATCAGAGTCTTTCTTCGATGGCTGAAGCTTGCCTTTACCACCTCTTTAAACCACTTTTCGCCATCCGGCTCAATCCATGGCTCTTTCCTCCATACGAGATGGACCACAGCAGACTCTACTTTCGGACGTGGGGAGAAGGCAGAAGGACTGATAAAGAAGTGGATGAAAGGGTGGGAAACCATCTGAACAAATATGGATAAGGCCCCATACTTTTTCACTCCCGCAGGGGCAACCATCCGTTCACCCACCTCTCTCTGCAACATCAGGGTCAGGCTGGAAAAGAATCTTCTCGATTCGATAAAACGGAAAAGCAAAGGGGTTGAAATCTGGTAGGGCAGATTGGCTACCACTTTCAGGGGCGCCTCTGCCTGACGGGATAAGGCATCAAAATCGGCCTTGAGGATATCTCCTTTGATGATCTCCACATTGGAAACAGTTGACATCTTTTTTTTTAATATCTCTACCAATGTTGAATCAATCTCAATGGCGATCACCCTTTTTGCCTGGCGAGCAAGGCCAAGGGTCATCTCTCCGAGTCCCGGACCTACTTCCAGAACCACATCCTCCTTATTCACCTCCGCAGTCCGGATCACTTTATCCAAAATGTTTCGATCAACAAGAAAATGCTGTCCCAGTCTCTTCTTGGGGAATAAGCCATGTTCTCTTAATTCTTTTTGGATGGAGGCCATTTTCCCGTGACTCGTGAATTGTGATCCGTGCCTGTTATCTTTTAGAAGGTGGCACGTGGAAAGTGGAAAATCATATGAACCACCTTCCACTCTCAATTTTCTACTTACCATTGAGTGGTAGATTCGAAAAGGCATTGAGAGAAAAATCTGACCTCACGCCCCTTTTCAAATATTCATATCCCACCACGCCCACCATGGCCGCATTGTCCGTGCAGAAGGCAGGAGAAGGAATATGGACCCGTATCTTCTGCTCAGATGCCTCCTCTTCCATTCTCTGCCGGAGAAGCCGATTGGCCGCTACTCCTCCTGAGATGACCACCTTCTTTAAACCCTGCTGCTGTGCCGCTTGAAAAGTTTTTTTCACCAGAACATCAACAACTGCCTCCTGAAAACTGGAAACGATATTGCGAATCATCTCTTCCGGTAAACCTCCGGGCAGTTCGGGGTGGGCCTTCACGAAATTGACCACCGCTGTCTTCAGCCCGCTGAAACTGAAGTCCATGGAATTCTTCCCGAGGGATGCCCTGGGAAATCGAATGGCTTTTGGATTTCCTGTTTTTGCCAGTTCATCAATGATCGGTCCTCCCGGATATCCCAGTTTTAGAAGTTTTGCAACTTTATCAAAGGCTTCACCTGCCGCATCATCTCTCGTCTGGCCCAATCTCATAAATTTCCCGAATCCCTCCACACGGAAAAGAGAAGTATGGCCTCCTGATACCACCAGCCCGATAAAAGGAAACTTCGGGGGATCCTCTTCAAGAAAAATTGCGGAGAGATGGGCTTCGATATGGTTGACTCCGATGAAGTCCAGTCCTGTAGCAAAGGCCAGCGATTTGGCAAAAGAGAGACCCACTAAAATCGAACCCACCAACCCCGGCCCCTGAGTGACCGCAATGCCATCCATCTGCTTTAAGGTCAACCCTGCTCTGTCCAGGGCTTCTGTCACAACAGGAACGATCGCTTCGATATGTTTTCGCGAAGCCAGTTCAGGAACAACCCCTCCGTATTTCTGGTGGACAGAGACCTGTGAGGAGACCACATTGGAGAGGATCTTTCTCCCATCCAGAACCACAGCCGCCCCCGTATCATCACAGGATGTTTCAATCGCTAAAATTCGCATAAACTCCTTAAACTATTCCCCATTCTATTAGATAGAAAGATAGCCCATAAACGCACTGGATGCAAAAGAAAAAATGAATACCCACCTAATTCACACCCACCTAATTCATGCTTGACCTAAACCCGAAAAAAGTGTAGTTTAAATCCATGGAAAGGAATCGATCGATCCTTAAGCTATCGCAAGCCGATGAGGAAAGGGAGCTTGAATTTGAGTTAAATTATCTTGCATCTTTGACCTTAGAAGAGCGGCTCCAGATGATGAGGCAGAAATCGAGAGAGATGTTGAGACAGATGGTCAAATATGGACATCGAAGACCTTTTGAGATTATTAAACGCACATCGGTGATGAAGAACCTGTGAAAGGTTTCCTCTCGGCGTCTCCAAAAGAAGATGATAGTGATTTCCCATGAGACAATATACATGGATGACGGCTCCATAACGATCATGGGCTGATTCAAGATAGGACAGATATCTTTCTCTGTCGCGCATGCTTTGAAATACCATCTTTCTTTCGTTTCCCCGGGAGGTCACATGGTAAAAAGCTCCCGGAAACTCAATCCTCAGCGGCCTCGACATTCCTACCCCTCCCTATCTTCCACCACCCCGTTGCATGTTGCGGCCTGACCCCTCTATATATGACCCCGTATGTGCGCCGGTCCGATCCCCCCTAATGGATATGGTTTACAGTGCCACTTAATATCGTGTATGGCGTATCCGGATTCCCATCGTTGAAACGGAAAGTGTAAGTGAGTGGCAGAAGCTCCATATCCTGGGTGAATATACGCCAGCCGCCTGCATAATACTGAGTGCAACTCCCGCTGTCGGAATGAACCCTACCTGTATTGAACACCACGGTTGGATCAGCGGCTACGTTTTGAGACTTCTCCTGTCTTGCAAACGCATAGTTCATGCTAAAGGTATAGGTGCCGGGCAGCAACTCCTTAGTGACCTGGCCTCCTGAGGTGCTCCCAATATCCCGCCAGCCTCCGGAGTAATACTGGGCCATACCAGTATCTATAAGTGCCCCAATGCTATCCTTTAGCTGAATCGTGACNTTGGTGGTTTGAAAGACAACGGTAGGGTTGGTAGCGATATTCTGCGCCTTCTCCTGACGAGCAAATGCGTAGTTCATGCTGAAGGTGTAAGTGCCAGGTAATAACTCTTTAGTCACTTGTCCACCTGAAGTGGCGCCAATGTCACGCCAGCCTCCAGAGTAATACTGGACAGTGCCAGTATCAATGAGTGCACCAGTGCTATCCTTGAGCTGAACCGTGACCTTGGTGGTTTGGAAGACAACGGTAGGGTTCGTTGCAATATTTTGAGATTTCTCTTGCCGTGCATAAGCATAGTTCATACTAAAGGTGTAGCTCGCAGACAATAACTCCTTGGTTACCTGGCCACCTGAGGTGCTCCCAATATCACGCCAGCCTCTGGAGTAATACTGGACTGTCCCGGTATCCATGAGTACACCCGTGCTGTCCTTAAGCTGAACCGTAACCCTGGTAGTTTGGAAGACAACCGTGGGGTTGGAAGCGATGTTCTGAGACTTCTCCTGCCTTGCAAACGCATAGTTCATCCTGAAGGTGTAGGTGCCAGGCAGAAGCTCCTTACTCACCTGGCCACCCGAAGTGCTGCCAATGTCTCGCCAGCCTCCAGAGTAATACTGGACAGTGCCAGTATCAATGAGTGCGCCAGTGCTATCCTTGAGCTGAACCGTAACCTTGGTGGTTTGGAATATCACGGTTGGATTTGTCCCGATATTCTGTGCCTTCTCCTGACGAGCAAACCCATATGTCATGCTAAAGGTATAACTACCAGGCAACAATTCTTTAGTAACCTGGCCACCTGAGGTGCTCCCAATATCACGCCAACCTCCGGAGTAATACTGGACAGTCCCAGTATCCATGAGAGCACCCGTGCTGTCCTTAAGCTGGACCGTAACCCTGGTGGTCTGGAAGACAACCGTGGGATTGGTGGCCATGTTCTGAGATTTCTCCTGACGACCAAACGCATAGGTCATGCTGAACGTATAGGTTCCAGGCGTCAACTCCTTGCTCACTCTGCCGCTTGCATCCGTCGTCCCAAANGCCTGCCAGCCACCAGAATAGTACTGGACAACACNGCCACTGAGCGGAGCGCCAGTGCTGTCCCTTAGCTCGACAGTCACTATGTTGGTCGAAATGCTGTAGGTCTCGCTCTTGACAGTCTCGCTGTTGCCGGCAAGGTCAGTGGCGAAGAACTTCAGCGTGGTCGTTACTGAAATGTTGATAGGAGATGAATATATTGGCGATGCAACGGTGGGCGTTGAACCATCCGTCGTATAGTAAATCTTATCACACCCAGAACCTGACCCATCATTGCATGTCAGACTCACAGACTGAGCAGTGCTGTACGTCCCTCCTGCTGGAGAAGCAGTGGTCGTTGGGGCGGACGTGTCAAGTAAGATCGTGTCACTAAACGCCGCAGAACAATTTCCAGCTGTATCCTTGAATTTGACGTATACGGTTCTAATGCCATCCCCAGAAGTCAAGGTCCAGGCCTTGGTTGCTGCATAGGCCCCAGGGGTTGAGTAGGTCACGTCATCATTGGAGAACTGCATCTGAGAGCAGCCATAAGCATCACTGCAAGAGAGGGTGAGGGTGACGCTCGTACTATTGGTTGAGGCCGCTCCTCCGTTGATCGTGATTGTGCCAGTGGGTAGCGTTGTGTCGATTGTATAGGTCTCGGTCTTTACGGTTTCACTGTTGCCAGCAATATCTCTTGCGAAGAATTTTAATGTCGTGGTTATCGAGATATTGATAGGTGAAGAATAGACAGGCGATGATATGGTTGGTGTCGAACCGTCTATCGTATAGTAGATTTTGTCACATCCTGAGCCAGTACCATCATTACAGGTAAGGGTTACTACGGTCGGGGCAGTATTGTAGACTCCTCCAGGGGGTGAGGCAGCGGTCGTTGGAGGCGTTGTATCAGCCACTTGAGTTTTCTTTTCTAACCTGTTCCCAGCCTTATCGTAGGTATACCCTATAATAGTCCCATCTTCATATTCTACTCGTATCAAACGATTTAGTTCATCATAGACGTAATTTGTTCCGGAATAAGAAGTGATGGCCGACATAAAGAATAGGCCNATAATTGCAAGGCTGATTAATAGCCCATGTCTTATTTTTGATTGCATTTTTTATCCCTCCGAATAGACATCAATGCTTAGGTTCTGATTTAAAAGTTATTCAACTCAGTCAACAGCGTCCCCTTCTCCTTCTCACTTCTCCTTCTCGGAAAGCGGAATGGATTCTCAACTGTCTCAACTGAAATTGCCATATTTTCCTGTTCCAATCACATCCAGAAAAATTATTGCCAATAACTTTTTTTCTTCTTCAGCTTAATAATTCTGTTTCCTGTATAATCGACCTGTCCCTCCGAAAAACTTCCACTCATTCCCTCAATCGTTATTTTTCCTGTAAATTTTCCAGAATACCCAGGTCCCTCTGGCAATATAAACTCAATGATTGAGCCGTTAACGGTTGCTTTCGTAATTACTGGAACAACTGGTTCCCCCTCGCTTGATTGAAACATCACAAAATACCCTTTTGCAGAATTTACCAAAAATATTTCAATTCCTAATATGTCACCGCCTTCCTTATTGTAGTGCATGTTGCTGTAAACACCTGTAATTTTTTTCGGTATATCTTTTGAGTATGCATAGTTTACAAATATTAACCCAATTACCAGTACTTTAAATAGAATATTGCATATGAGTCTCATGGTGCTTCGCCCTCCCTAAAATTTTCATTTTATTAATTTATTGATTCCTCCGTCCGGTAAGTTCTATGTAGCGTATAAAAGCATCTCGAATCAGAACTACCCGATTCCCTCCTGGTTCAAAATAAAAATGTGGTGGGTCAGGGGACCTGAAATTTCCACCCCAACTCAACCCTGCTGCCCTTGCTGCATTACGAATTATTTGCCGCTGCTGGGCACCAGTTAACCCTCCAGGTGTATCTCGTAGAGAACTGTAATTAATATCTACAGCAAATCCAGCTGAATGCAAACTTTGTTCAGCTGGAGTAATTGCACTCGGGTCATCACAAAGTCTTCTTTGTTGTTCGGGGGTGCGGTAGGTATAATTGAAATGCAAGTTAACCCCACTGGCAGCAGCATTAACTATGAAATTGTTAACCATTGGTGCAAAACGATCATCTAAATATGTCACTCCAAGACCAGGCAGATTTACCTGGATCAACTCTAGCCCCAATGGGTCCGCCCAATTTACG
>Ga0031653_10000246_pt1 | contig 10518 bp, 6 predicted proteins | sample FrelakmetBRP12BR_FD_55210 | JGI IMG/M metagenome (GOLD analysis project Ga0031653, IMG submission 55210) | Freshwater lake sediment microbial communities from the University of Notre Dame, USA, for methane emissions studies - BRP12 BR | ecosystem: Environmental > Aquatic > Freshwater > Lake >... | reverse complement strand
GGCGCGCCGTGGCCAGCCGCGGTCCCGGCCCCGTGGACGCGGCTCGCCGCTGCCGCCCCGCGCGTCGTCAGGACGTGGTCGAAGGCCGCTTTGGCATCATACTCGGCGCTGTCCCGCTCGACGACCTTGAGGGCGTCGACGGGACAGACATCGAGGCATGCGCCGAGTCCGTCGCAAAAGATCTCCCGGACGAGGACGGCCTTGTTCTCGCCGTCCAGGGCCAAGGCCCCTTCGGCGCAGGCCGTCGTGCACAGGCCGCAGCCGTCGCATTTATCGCGGTCGATCTCGATGATCTTTCTTTTGGCCATGATCGTCTCCTTCTCTAGAATCCCTACTATTATACTAGGAGGCAAAAATCGCCTCACGATGGACTTGTCCGGGATCGGCAAAATGACGAGGGATCAAAGGTCGGGTGGGGGGATCGGGACGGCGGGGCGGGTGATCCGCGGGGAGCCGAACCAGTCCCGGGCGTCCCGGCCGAGGAGCCCCATGAGGGCGAGGACGCCGAGAACCGTGCCGACGGGGAAGCCGACGAGCAGGAGGAGGGCCATGGCCGTCCCGGCGAAGCGCGCCCAGGGGCGGCCCTTGGCGATGCCGGCGGCGATGAGGAGGTCGGCGACTCCGAAAGCGGCGAAGAAGACCGCCAGGACGATCCCCGTTACGCCGAGCAGGGCGCTGCCGAGGAGCCCGGCCTGCTCCGTGCCCCAGCCGACGATGATCGCCCCGGAGACGAAGATGAACAGGAAGAGGGCCGCGGCGGCGATCTCCAGGCCGGCGGCGACGACGAACGCGATCCGGGCTACCTTGATGCTTTCGGGCATGGTCCGCTTTCCTCCGGGATCGAGAGGTCATTTTACCCGATGCGCCGGGCCGAAACAATTGTATAATAGCGCGGGAGCCCGCCATGGACAGGATCATCCGCATCAACCCCCTTCTCGAAGCCCTCCGGTCCGCCTCCGGGCGGGTCAACAAGGTCTTCGTCCAGGAGGAGAAAGGCCACGCCCGGATCGGCGAGGTCATCCGCGAGGCCAAGGCGCGTCACGTTCCAGTCGTCTTCGTCCCGGCCCGCCGCCTCGATCAGGCCGCCCCCGGGCACCAGGGCGTCATGGCCGAGGTCGCGCCTAAAGGCTATGCGTCCCTGGAGGAGATCCTGGCCCGTTCCGCCAAGCCGTTCGTCGTCATCCTCGACGAGATCGAGGATCCCCAGAACCTCGGGGCCATCGTCCGCAGCGCCGAGGGCGCCGGCGCCGACGGTCTCATCCTGCCCGAGCGGCGTTCGGCGGGCCTCACGGAGACGGTCGAGACCGTCTCGGCCGGGGCCCTCGAGCATCTCCTCGTAGCCCGCGTCCCCAACCTCGTCCGGGCCATGGAGGAGCTCAAGGATAAGGGACTCTGGCTCGTCGGCGCGGAAGGTTCGGGCGAAGAGCCCTGGTACGCGTTCGACTACACCGGTCCCGTCGGCATCGTCCTCGGCTCCGAAGGAAAGGGGCTCCGCCCCCTCGTCCGAAAGACCTGCGACAAAGTCCTGGCCATCCCGCTCGCCGGCAAGGTGGGGTCCCTCAACGTCGCCGCGGCCGCCGCCGTCTTCCTCTTCGAGGTCGTCAGGCAGCGCCGGAAGAAATAGCGCCGCGTCAGCGGCGACCGCATGAATCTCGGCTGAGGGGTGTCGTCGAAACAAGGGCATTCCTGCATTAGGGGATCCCCGGAGGAGGCGAAGGGCAATGACGCAACGGCGTGGGGGCCCCCTACCCGCGCAGAGCCGCTGATGCCTGTGAGATCTTTGGAGCGGCGAGCACGGATGGGGGTAACGCCGAGGGAGGAATGGCCCTTGAGCCGACGGAGGGAATACCCCGAGCGTAGCAGGGCGCAATTGCAGAGATGATCCCCGAAGCCGGCTTGACTTGGCCTGGACGCCCCCTTAGAATAGGCCCGTATCGTAACTTGTTGAAAGAGCGAAGCATGGAAAAATCGGCGGAGTTCTATAGCCTCGAGAAGGGCATCCTGTCCCTGAAGGAACAGATCGACGCCCTGAACGAGACCGAGGACCTGGACAAGAAGGACAAGATCGCCTCCCTTCGCCGGGAGATCGACAAGGAGTGGGCCAAGATCCTGCCCAAGCTGACGACGGTCAACATCGTCCAGATCGCCCGCCACCCCAAGCGGCCCTACACCCTGGACTACATCGGCTTCCTCTTCCAGGACTTCATGGAGATGCACGGCGACCGCCGCTTCGCGGACGACCCGGCCATCGTCGCCGGCCTGGCCTTCTACAAAGGCCGGACCGTGGCCGTCATCGGCCACCAGAAGGGCCGGACGACCCGGGCCCGGATCGACCGAAACTTCGGCCAGGCCAATCCCGAGGGCTACCGCAAGGCCCTCCGGGTCATGCTCGAGGCCGAGAAATTCGGCTTCCCGGTCATCACCCTGATCGACACGCCCGGCGCCTACCCCGGCATCGGGGCCGAGGAGCGCGGCCAGGCCGAGGCCATCGCCTTCAACCTGAAGACGATCGCCCTGCTGAAGACGCCCATCGTCAACATCGTCATCGGCGAGGGCGGGAGCGGCGGCGGCCTGGGCATCGGCTACGGCGACCAGCTGATGATGCTCGAACACTCCTTCTACTCGGTCATCTCCCCCGAGGGCTGCGCGGCCATCGTTTGGAAGGACCAGAACGCGGTCGACGAGGCCGCCGAGAACCTCGGCATCCGGGCCGAGACCCTCCTCGGCTTCGGCATCATCGACAAGATCATCCCCGAGCCGCCCGGCGGCGCCCACGTCGACCCCGAGCAGACCTTCAAGAACGTCGATAAGCACCTCTACCAAGCCCTGAAGAAGCTCGAGGGCAAGTCCGTCGACGAGCTCCTCGACGAGCGCTACAAGAAAATCCGCAAGCTGGGGGTCTTCGAAGAGCGGTGACCGAAGACACCCTGGCCAAGCCGGGCCCTCCCGAAGCAAAAGCGGCTTCTGTTCCCCCGCAAGCGATCAAAGGGACCCACGACATCCTCCCGGGCGAGGTCGAGAAGTGGCAGACCCTCGAGCGCCTGGCCCGCGAGACCTTCGAGCTCTACCACTTCCGGGAGCTCCGGGCCCCCGTCTTCGAGCCCACCGAGCTTTTCGAGAAGGGCACGGGCTCGACTTCCGACGTCGTCACCAAGGAGATGTACACCTTCATCGACAAGGGCGGGCGGTCCTTGACCCTGCGGCCGGAGTACACCCCCTCGGTCGTCCGGGCCATCATGGAGCACCGGCTCGACCTCGAGGGCGCGCCCATGCGCTACTACTATATGGGCCCCATGTTCCGCTACGACAAGCCCCAGAAGGGCCGCTACCGCCAATTCCATCAGATCGATATCGAGGTCTTCGGCGAGAAGGACGCTGCCGTCGACGCCGAGATCATCGAGATGGCCCACGCCCTCCTCGGCAAGCTCGGGGTGGCCGGGACGGAGACCCTGGTCAACTCGGTCGGCTGCCGGGCCTGCCGGCCGGCCTACAGCGTGGCCCTAAGGGAGGCCGCGGCGAAGCGCAGGTCCGACCTCTGCCCCGACTGCCAGCGCAAAGCCGAGACCAACCCGCTCCGCATCTTCGACTGCAAGGTCGAGGACTGCCAGGCCATCGCCCGGTCATTCCCGAGCATCCAGAATTTCCTCTGCGGCGAGTGCCGGGAGCACTTCGCCGCGCTGCTCGTCTGCCTCGCCGTCCTGAAGATCCCTTATCGCGTCGACCCGCGGCTCGTCCGCGGCCTCGATTATTACACTAAAACAACGTTCGAGATCGTCTCCTCGCATCTCGGCGCCCAGAACGCCCTTCTCGGCGGCGGCCGCTACGACGACATGATGAAGGACTTCGGCGGGCCGGACATCTGCGGCACCGGCTTCGCCATGGGCATCGAGCGGGTCCTGTCGGTCGCCGAGCTCCCGCCGAGCGCAAGAAGGATCCTCTACGTCGCCTATCTCGGCGGCGAGGCCAAGAGAACCGGCCTCGCGCTGGCCCGCTTCTTCCGCGCCAACGGCGTCGAATGCCTCATCGAATACAAGGACCGGAGCATGAAGGCGCACTTCGGCCGGGCCAACAAGCTCCAGGCGGCTTGGGTCCTCATCGTCGGCGACGACGAGATAGCCAAAGGCCGCTTCGGCCTCAAGGACATGGCCACCGGCCATCAGGTCGACGGCACCCGCGAGGAGCTCCTGGACCGCCTCCGCGAAAGCTGACCGTTCGGGGAACCGCATGAACACATCCAACGCGACCGGCACGTCTTTCAAACGGACCCACTACTGCGGCGAGCTCCGGGCCGCCCATGAAGGCCTCGAGGTCGTCCTCTGCGGCTGGGTCCACAAGACCCGCGACATGGGCCACCTCGTTTTCGTCGACGTCCGGGACCGGGAGGGCCTCGTCCAGATCGTCTTCCAGTCCGACCGCCCCGCCCTCGCCGAGGAAGCCAAGAAGCTCCGCAATGAGTTCGTTGTCGGCGTCCGCGGCCGGGTCCGCCGGCGTTCCGCCGTCAACAAAGACATCCCCACGGGAGAGGTCGAGGTCGAGGCGGCCGGGCTCCGCGTTTTCGCCGCCTCCAAGGTGCCGCCGTTCGTCGTCGCCGATCCTCCCCAGGCCTCCGAAGAGCTGCGCCTGAAGTACCGTTATCTCGACCTGCGCCGGCCCAAGATGCAACGCCACATCCGTCTCCGCCACGAAGCCGCCCTGGCCGCCCGCAACTACATGAGCCGGAACGGCTTCCTCGAGATCGAGACGCCTATTTTAGCCAATCCCACGCCGGAGGGCGCGCGCGACTTCCTCGTCCCCAGCCGCGTCTACAAGGGCCGCTTCTACGCCCTGCCCCAGTCGCCCCAGCAGTTCAAGCAAACCCTGATGGTCTCCGGCTTCGACCGCTACTTCCAGATCGTCCGCTGCTTCCGCGACGAAGCCCTCCGGGCCGACCGCCAGCTCGAGTTCACCCAGATCGACATCGAGACGAGCTTCATCGACCTCGACGACTTCTTCGGCCTCAACGAGGGCCTCATGGAAGAGCTCTTCGCGCTCACAGGCCGGAAGGTCGAGCGGCCATTCCCGCGTCTGCCCTATGCCGAGGCCATGGAGAAGTACGGCTCGGACAAGCCCGACCTACGCGTCCCCCTCGAAATGAAGGACCTGACCGNAGCCGCGGCCGCGACCGGCTCGGAGATGCTCAAGGCCGCCGTCGCCGGGGGGAGCGAGGTCAAAGGGTTGCTCGTCCCCGGGGCCGGGTCGCTCTCGCGCGGACAGCTCGACAAGCTCGGCGACAAGGCCAAGTCCCTCGGGGCCAAGGGCCTCGTCTGGATCAAGAAGCAGGACGGATGGAAGTCGTCTCTCAAGATGGCCGACGGCGATTTCGAGAGGATCTGGGCCGCTCTCGGCGGCGCCGACGCCGACATCGCGCTCCTCATCGCCGACAAGAAGGAGACCGCCCTCAAGGCCCTCGGCGAGATCCGCCGGACCTGGCTGATCGAGGACCCCGCGCGTAAGGACCGCCTCGCGTTCTGCTGGGTGACCGGCTTCCCTCTTTTCGAGTGGAGCGAGGAGGAGGGTCGCTTCGTTTCCATGCACCATCCGTTCACCGCGCCGGTCGACGAGGATCTCGCCCTCCTCGAGACAACGCCCGCCAAGGTCCGGGCCAAGGCCTACGACCTCGTCCTCAACGGCAACGAGGTTGGCGGGGGGTCGATCCGGATCCACGAGATGGACGTCCAGCGCCGCGTCTTCAAGGCCTTGGGCTTGACGGACCAGGAGACCCAGGAGAAGTTCGGTTATTTCCTCGAGGCCCTGAGCCTCGGCGCCCCGCCCCACGGCGGCATCGCCCACGGCTTCGACCGCCTGGTCATGCTCCTCGCCGGCGAGGAATCCATCCGCGAGGTCATCCCCTTCCCCAAGACGACGGGCGCCCTCGATTTGATGACCGGCTCGCCCTCCGCGGTCGACGAGCGCCAGCTCGACGAGCTGGGGCTGAAGATCCGCTAATTACGATAGGAAGCCCTCGGGTCGGGGACGAACTGATGGATATCGGCGCCTTGCCGGCTCCCGTGATGGACACCTGGACGAATTGCCCGGGCCGAAGATCGAGCTCGCGGCCGTCGGGGAGGCCTATCTTGAGGAATCTCTCGAGGCTCGTCAGCCTGCGTCGGAATAGCGCTGAGCCATTGTCGTATCGCGGTTTGGACAACGCAGCCAGGCGCCGCCGAACGTCCTTCCGACTCTTCGCCGCAGCTCTTGGCTGGACCCCGATTTGACCAGCCGGTGACACTTTCTTGACAAAGTATTGACAACTCGCCAGGCCTGCGGAATGATAATGCGATCGATCGAAGCGCTCGGGGGCCATGCTCGTCAACCTCAAAAAGGGGGGGAGAAAATGAAAAAACTGTCGGCTTTGGCCCTGGGTTCTTTGGCTATCTCAGCGGGTTTATTTCTTGCCGTCAGGGCCAACGACCGGCCGGCTCCTTTCACGCTGGCGGCGGCACGCCTCGGCCCGGAGCTCGTCTGGCACACCTTCCTGGGCGGAAATGCCAGAGATTGGGCTTTCGCGATCGCGACGGATGGAAACCGGAACACTTATATGACGGGCCTGAGCGCCGTGACATGGGGCTCGCCGGTCGCGCCGTTCGTCGGGGGCTATGACGCCTTCGTGGCCAAGCTGGACGCGAATGGCTCACTGTTATGGAATACCTTCCTGGGCGGTCCCGACGACGACGTCGGCTATGGCATAGCCGTGGACACGAACGGGAACGTTTATGTGAACGGTTTTAGCAAAACGACCTGGGGCTCGCCCATAGGGCCTTTTAGCGGAGTCGAGGATGGCTTCGTGGCCAAGTTGGACGCGAACGGTTCTCTGCAGTGGAATACATTCTTGGGCGGGCCGGACTACGACCGGGGCCAAGCCCGCATAGTCGTGGATACGGCCGGAAATTCCTACGTCACCGGCCAAAGTCATGCGACCTGGGGCACGCCGGTCGCGCCATATGCCGGAGGCTGGGACGGCTATGCGGCCAAGCTGGATACGAATGGCTCATTGCAGTGGAGCACTTTCGTGGGCGGATCGTCCAATGAATATGGCTATGGAATAGCTCTGGACATGGATGGAAATTCCTATGTCTCCGGCTATAACTACGCGGTCGGGGGCGTGCAGGATGCGTTCGTGGCCAAGCTCAATGCGAGCGGCTCCCAGCAGTGGAGCACCTCCATCGGAGGGTCGGGCTGGGATATCGGCCAGGACGTCGTCGTGGACACGAGCGGGAACTCCTACGTGGCCGGCAGGAGCGGCGCCGCCTGGGGTTCGCCGGTCAATCCGTTTGCAGGAGGCGGCAACGATGTCCTTGTGGCCAAGCTGGACGCCAATGGCTCATTGCTGTGGCATACCTTCCTGGGCGGTTCCGGCGGTGACGTCGGCTATGGCATAGTCTTGGACGCAATCGGGAGCTGTTATGTGACCGGAGAAAGCGGCACGACTTGGGGCTCGCCGGCCAGCCCGTTTGCCGGTGGCTACGATGCCTTTGTGGCCAGGCTGGACCCGAATGGCTCATTGCAGTTCAACACCTTTCTGGGTGGGGCGGGCAATGATTCCGGGAATGGCTTGGCTGTGGACACGAGCGGCGACTGCTACGTGGTCGGCTGGAGTAATATGGCCTGGGGCTCGCCGGTCAGGCCATACGCCGGAGACTATGATGACTATGTGGCCAAGGTCAGCCCGGCCATCGTTTCCGAGCCGGTCATCACCTCCCTCCTGCCTGACAGCGCCGGCGCCGGCGACCCGGCTTTCCTTTTGACCGTCGTAGGTTCCGGCTTCGTAGATGGAGCCGTCGCGAGATGGGACGGAAGCGCCCGTCCGACGACCTTTGTCAGCGCCTTCGAGGTCGACGCCACGATCGACGCTTCCGACCTGGCCGCAGGAAAGACCGTCCAGGTGACCGTCCGGAATCCCGGCGGCGCGATCTCCAACGCCCTGGCTTTTGCCATCAATAACCCCGTGCCCACGCTCTCTTCAATTTCGGCCACTCACATGACGGGTGGCGGGGCGGCGTTCATGCTGACGGTCCAAGGCTCGAACTTCGTCCCGAGCTCGGTCGTCCGCTGGAACGGAAGCGACAGGACCACGACCTATGTCAGTTCCTTCGAGCTTCAGGCCTCCATCCCCGCGTCGGACCTCGCGACCGGGGGCAACGTCCAGGTGACCGTCTTCAATCCCGCTCCGGTCGGAGGCTTGACGGGCGCTCTCACGCTCCAGGTTTCGAGCTTCACGGCGGTGTCGAATCCGTCAAGCATGACCGTCACGGCCGGCCAATCGGCGACATATACGATCCAGGTGACGCCGCAATACGGCGCGTTCGACTCCCCGATCACCTTCACTTGCACAGGTCTGCCAGGCAAGTGCACGGCCACGTTCTCGTCGGCCAGCGTGACTCCCGGGGCCTCGGCGGCCACGACGATACTGACCCTGGCGACCAGGGCGAGTGCGGGCTCGGCGGCCGCCTCCCTGTCCGGGACGACCGGTTTCGGACCGCCGACGCTGGGCTGCTTCGCCCTGGTCCTGAGCCTGTTTTTGGCTTGGACCGCTCACAGGCGTCTCTCCAGGCCGCTCAGCCGTCGGTGGCTCGCGGCTTGCGCCCTGCTTGGCCTGGTCATCTGGATCGGGAGCTGCAGCTCGGGTGGAGGCGACAACAACATCTATACCGGGACACCCAAAGGGACACACCAGATCTCCATCCAGGGGACATCCGGGACGATGACGGTCACCGTGGCGATTACCCTCGTCGTGAATTGACCAAGGTCGGAAGCGCGCCTGGAGGGACTCGGACCCCCGGCCCGCTGCCGAGAAGGCCGCTGTGCGGACTCTTTAGCTGATGCGAGATGAATGGATCACGATCTGCGCTCCGCTGATACGACAACTCCGGGTAATATCGCCTCATCCATTCACATTATTGCCGCAGAGGCCCTTCGGGGATCCTCTCCGTTCGCTGCGGCAATTCTTCACGCCGTCCCGATGCCGGCTAATCTGCCGCTTTATGCTCACTGCGAGGATACCCCTCACGGCCACTTGCGCGGCATTCTCCGTATCTATCTGCCGTCCTGCCCGCGTGACCGGACGATCTAAGGACGGGGCGGACGCGTCTCGGCGACAAACGCGCCGGGGATAGCCAGCAGGGCGAATATGAAGACCTTCCAGAGGACGGTCAAGAGCAGCTTTCCGCTCAGGATCACGGGGGCCGCCGCGGCGGCCAGGCCCGGAAAGAGCGGCGAGAGATAAACGTTGACGGCGCCGTAGCTCAGCCCGACGAGCGCGCCGGCGGCGATCCCGGCCACCGCACGCTTACCCATCTTCTTCCGCCGCGACCATAGGGACGCTAGATACCCCGCCCCGATCGGGGCCATGAAGACGGCCCACCAGACGTTCTTCAAGGCCGGGACGGCTCCCGTGGAACCCACAAAAAGAAGGTCGACGGCGACAGCCATGGACGTGCCAATGAGCGCGGCCAACGGGATGGCCCACCAGCGGGGCCTGCCGGCGGCCGCGAGCGCGTCCCGCTTCCGGATACGGATACCGAGGCTGAGGGGATAATTGTAGAAGGCGTCGAAGACGGCGTGCTCGAGCCAGGCCCCCCGCTCGCCGAAGACGGGGACGATATGGACGGCCTCGGTGGCCCAGTGAGCGGCCATGAACCGGGCCAGCTCCGGGAAGCGGTAGGCCATCTGGAGCGGGAAGGCTAGGTACCCGATGATCTTGAAGAAGCTCACCGGCAGGGCCAGCCGGTAGTCCTTGAAGTTCCTCTCCTTGAGGCCCAGGCCCAGCACATAGAAGCCCCGGATGAGCGAGCCCGGCGAGACCGGGAGCAGGTTGAAGGCGCCGATGATGAGCGCGGCCCGCGCCGTCGCCTCGGCCCAGCCGAACTCGGGGTGGCTCAGGACGTAGACCGCGGCGATCGTCAGGAAGACCGTCTCCGAGACGAACAGCGTGGCCATGTGGACGGCCAGGCTCTTCAGGTATTTCTGGATGTAGGGTTCGTCGACCTGGGCCAGGATCTTGGCGGCCTCGGCGTCGCTCAGCATCCGGTTCTTGCGTCCCTCCTCGACCATGTCCTTGAGCCATTTCTCTCGCACGGCCGGCTTGAAATAGAGCTGGACCGGCTTGACGAACATGAGGCGTAGGCGTTCCTTGAAAGCCGCCTTGTCCGTCAGGAACCTGTGGACTCCCGGAGGCAGGAAGGCCAGCGGCCGGTGAAGGAGATAGAGCCCCGGCTTCTCCGCGATGGCCAGGGCCCTCCGGTCGCTCACGCGGCCGGACCTGCTCCAGCCGATGAGGGATTCGGCCACGTGACCCCGGAACGCCCGGCCGAGATAGCCGGCCTTCTTGAAGATCGCGCCAACGTGACGGCGGATTTCCCGCCGCCCCCAGAGCCGGCGGACGAAAGGGCCGAGGAGCGGGGCGAGCCACAGAAGCCAGAGGCCAGCGGACCGCCCCGGGAACCGGAGCAGGAACAGGAGCGGGGCGAGCGCGGGCAGGAG
>Ga0031653_10000243_pt1 | contig 10623 bp, 8 predicted proteins | sample FrelakmetBRP12BR_FD_55210 | JGI IMG/M metagenome (GOLD analysis project Ga0031653, IMG submission 55210) | Freshwater lake sediment microbial communities from the University of Notre Dame, USA, for methane emissions studies - BRP12 BR | ecosystem: Environmental > Aquatic > Freshwater > Lake >... | reverse complement strand
ATGAAACACTTTTCCCTCCAGCAGCAATGGTTTCTTTTTTTTATAGCCCTTCTCGTGTTGGGTATCCTCTACTTTAAATTTTACTATCACTCCCCTCTTCCTCCAGAGGAGACCCTTAAAGAAATTGTGGTCGAAGTCTTAGGAGAAATTCAAAAACCTGGAATCCATATTTTTAGAAATCCCCCAACCATTAAAGAGGCTCTTGAAAAAGCAGGTGGACTGAAAGAGGCCGCCCAGTTCGATGCAATCTCATCCATAGAGGTTTTAGAAACAGGAACTCTCCTCACCGTCACGAAAGAATCTTCTCAAATCCTCCCTCACCCCCCTTTACCCTCCGGGCCAGAGGCCCTCTTGGGCCGGCGGCTAAAGGGGGGACATAGGGGGATTAAGCGAGAAGACATAAAGATAAAAATCAGCAAGATGGAGGCCAATAAATTACTTGTCTTTTCAATCCCTCTCGATCTCAATCGAGTCTCCATCGACGATCTCTGTCTTGTCCCTGGGATCGGTGAATCTTTAGCTCGTGAGATCGTAGCTTATCGCGAAAGAAGAAAAGGATTTAAATCCGTTGACGAATTAAAAAATGTCAAAGGAATTGGAAGTAAAAAATATTCGCCTTTAAAAAATTTCTTCATTGTCAAAAATTAACTCTTTCCCCAATTATTTTGCCAACTCTATGGCTTTCTCAAACGCTTTCTCCATATCGGGGAGATGAGTCATTTCGGGAACTACCTGGATATATCGCACAATCCCTTTTTTATCCACGACGATTACGGTCCTTGCAAAGAGCATGAGCCCTTCTGTCAAAAGCCCTGTTGAACGGGCAAAATCACCCTGTTTGTAATCTGATAAGTATTGAAGATTTGTAAGTTTTGCTTCTTTGGCAAAACGTTTTTGAGCAAAGGGCGTATCCCGGCTGATAACAATGCGTTTCACCTCTTTAGGAAGCATATTTCCTTTTTCTCCCAAATAATGGGTCTGTTCTTCACATACCGGAGTGTCAAGAGAAGGCACAATACTGAGAAGCAGAACTGCGCCTCTCTCTTTTGACAAATCAACGCCATTCATGGTTATCGCATCCACCAACTCAACCGACGGCAGGGGCTTTCCAACAGAAATGGGCGTTCCGAGAAGTTTAATGGGTTTTCCTTTAAAATTCACCTGGTCCCCAGGCTGGGCGGATGCCGTAACCATGGGAATTTTAGGCCCAGTTGAGGCACAGCCAAAGATCATAACCATTAGAAAACAAAAAAGAATGAATAGATTCTTATTAGATGCCATGTAACTCCCTCCTTTTAACTAATTTCGGAATCACTTGGGCTATTATTTTATAAATAATCATTCTGCACAAGGAATTCAATAAAATTGTTCACTTTCTTAAATCTCATGCTATAATTTTAATTAAATTTTCCGTCCAAATGGGTGGGGCAAAAATCTTCTGAAACATAAATTTGAACCCCTTTTTCTTCAAAGAAAAGATAGAGGTTTTGACTTAAGTCAAGGATTTTAATCCTATTTAAGGCAAATCTAAATTATAGTGTAATTCTACAAAATTGCATCAGGTGATTAGAAAGGAGGTTCCTTATGGGGAAAAAGGCGGCGAGGAATTTCTTTATCTGGGGAACGGTCATTTGTACCGCTATCTTCATCTGGCTCACCATCGATACCCATACCACCATTCCTAAACGAACGAACACCGACCAACTGACCGATGAAGTGGTTCATGGGAAAAGGGTCTGGCATAAACACAATTGTAATGACTGCCACACCATCCTCGGAATCGGGGGCTACTACTCTCCAGATTTGACAAAGACCTTTTCCGCACGAGGCGAAACCTGGCTCAAAGCTTTTTTAAAAAACCCGGTCACCCCTGATCCAGAAAGAAGAAAAATGCCCAACCAAAATCTTTCTGAGGATGAGATAAAGAAACTGATCGCCTTCTTCAAATGGGTGGATACCATCGACACCAATCAGTGGCCTCCAAAACCTATCACCATGGCCAAATCGACTGGAGTTCCATTAAGAGAAACAACTCTAACGCTGACAGGGAAAAATATTTATAATCAGAACCGATGTGATTTGTGCCATATGATTGGTGGGAAGGGAGGCATCATTGGCCCTGACCTCAGCCATGTGGGGAAACAGCGGGATGCAGACTGGCTGGCCAAGCAGATCAAGGACCCAAAATCGCATAATCCCATTACGCAGATGCCAGCCTATCCGCAATTTTCGGATGAAGAGGTTCAGGCGCTGGTTAGCTTCTTAACAGGACTCAAATAAATGCGGATTTCGGAATTCGGATTTCAGAATTAGTTCCGCAATCTACAATCCGCAATACGAAATTGAACAAGGAGGGATATATGACTTATGAATCGCAAAAAGTGGCGATAAAATACTTTGTCATCTCAGCAATCTTTTTTGGCCTTCAGGTAATTGTTGGCCTCCTTCTCGTTTCTAAATACATCTGGCCGGATCCGCTTATTGGAATTCTTCCTTTTAATACGGCCCGCGCCATACACACCAACCTCCTCGTCGTTTGGATGATTTTCGGATTCATGGGTGGGACTTACTACATCGTCCCAGAAGAATCGGGAACAGAATTATTCAGTAAGAAATTAGCCAACCTCCAATTCTGGCTGCTTCTGCTGGGCGGCCTTGTCGGGGTCGTTGGATTTCTATTCGGCTGGACTGCTGGAAGACCTCTCTTAGAATTACCTGTGGAACTGAAATGGGCCATTGTGATTGTAGCCTTAATCTTTATCTTCAATGTTTTTCTAACCATGATTCGCACAAAGAAATGGACAGCTATCCAAGGCATGCTTTTGGGAGGCATCGTCATGTTAGCTGTCATGTGGCTCTTCGGAATTCCCTTCTTTAAAAACCTTACCCTCGACTACTATTACTGGTGGTGGGTCATCCATCTATGGGTGGAAGGGGCCTGGGAATTGATTGCTGCCTCCCTCATGGCCTTTGTCTTACTGAAGATCACTGGTGTGGATCGCCAGGTCATTGAGAAATGGCTATATGTAGAAGTGGCTTTAGTTCTGATCACTGGAATCATTGGGACGGGTCACCATTACTATTGGATTGGAACACCAAATTATTGGCTCTGGTGGGGCGGGATTTTCAGTGCCCTCGAACCCCTTCCGATCTTATTTATGGTCTTTGACACGCTCAATCATGTAAGGCACCGGAAACTTGAGGTCACCAATCGATTGGCTCTCTATTGGGCAGTGGGCTGCGCCATCTTTCATTTCATCGGTGCAGGAGTTTGGGGATTTGCCCATACGCTACCTTTTGTTAATCGTTGGACCCACGGAACTCAGGTGACCGCTTCCCACGGCCATATGGCATTCTTTGGTGCCTATGCCATGACTATTCTGACCGTGATCTATTATGCATTGCCTAAATTGAAAGGATTAGTACAATTCAATCAAAAGAGAGGGTTCTGGATCTTCTGGATCACAACCATCAGTGTGGCGATAATGGGTTTAGCCTTTGGAGTGGCAGGCGTGATCCAATCCTACATGTGGCGAGGGTTGGGAATGGATTTTCTTACTGTCCAGGCATTTATGAGACCTTGGTTCATGATTGTCTTCTTCGGAGGATTGGGTCTGTTTATCGGAGTGATTATCTACATCATCGATGTCCTAAGCCTAACAATGGAGAAGGGCCAATAACTGATGGTTAATAGCTTATGGCTTTGATCTTTTAGAAATCCAACCTAATGAGACCGTTACATTGATTGGTGCTTTTGGTCCTTACATTCGCCGCCTTAAAAACATGGGGAACCCCTTTTTCATCGTGCAGAGGAATGCTCAAACCCTCAGACCAGATGAGATGAGATATTTTAAGCCCGAGTCAGAAATGTCCTCTCCCCTTAAAGAATCAGACGTGGTGATCATTACCGGAACCACTATTGTGAATCATTCGATCGACACTATTCTCTCCTCTATTAACAATGGCAAGCGCACTGCCATCGTCGGACCAACAGCCAGCATGATTCCCAATGCCTTCTTCAAAAGAGGGGTGACTGTGGTGGCTGGGGTAAGAATCTTAAATCCAGATTTGATGATCAAAATATTAAAANAAGGGGGCTCCGCCTGCCATCTCCTAAAAGGGTGTGCCGAGAAGATTGCTTTTATCGAAACATAAGTTTACTAAAATCTCATCAGCTCTGGGAAAGATTTGAACCAAAATCTTCTTTGAATCTGGCCCTTCTCTATGTAAAATAGAATAAAAAGGAGGTTCGTATGCAATCATTGATGTTCCGAACAATTTTTACTGTTTTATTGAGCATCCTTTTCACCTCTGCGGCATCGGCTCAGGTTTGTGTGGAGTGCCACAAAAAGGTAACACCTAATATTGTTACAGATTGGCAACTGAGTAAACACAATCAGAATAAGATTGGTTGTTCCGAATGCCATGGCGATCAACACAAATCAGCCCAGGATGTAGCGAAGGTTAAAATTCCAACTTCCGACACTTGTGCAGGATGTCACCCAGATCGAGTGAAACAGTTCAAGGCGGGAAAGCATGCGGCAGCATGGGCCGCGATGAAGGCCATGCCAACGGCCCACTGGCAGCCCATGGCCCTGATGGAAGGGATGAAGGGTTGCGGAGGCTGCCACAAGATCGGTCTTAAGTCCGAAGCAGAGATAAAAGAACTAAAAAAAACTGGACCAGGCTTTGGGTTGGCTTCATGCGATGCCTGCCATACTCGACACACCTTCTCGGTTCAAGAGGCGAGACAGCCCCAAGCCTGCCAGACCTGCCATATGGGTTTTGATCATCCTCAATGGGAGATGTATTCAGGCTCAAAACATGGAGTTCGCTACCTGTTGAAACAAAATAAAACACTCCCCCCGACTGCGGCTGCACCCACCTGTCAGACCTGCCACATGCAAGGAGGGAACCATGAAGTACGAACAGCATGGGGATTTCTCGCTGTGCGATTACCAATGCCTGAGGATAAACAATGGGCAGCTGACCGTGCGATCATCCTTCAGGGCCTGGGTGTGCTCGATCCAGATGGAAAACCCACTGGAAGGCTGGACGTCGTGAAGGCAGCTGATGTGGCCCGGTTGACTCAGGAAAGCTGGCAAAAAGAAAGAGACAAAATGATCAAGACCTGTAATCGTTGCCATTCTGTTAATTTTGCCAAGGGGGAACTGACCAAAAGCGATCAGGTGATCAAAGAAGCGGATCGTCTGATGGCTGAGGCTATTCTAACAATAGCGGGTCTATACAAAGATGGCATCCTTCCCAAACCGAAAAACTATGCTTACCCATTCCCAGATTTGCTCACCTTCCATGATGCTCCCACCGTGATTGAGCAAAAACTCTTTGTCATGTTTCTCGAACATCGGATGAGGACCTTTCAAGGATCCTTCCATGCCAACCCAGATTATTCACTCTGGTATGGCTGGAGCGAGATGCAGAGGGATTTGACAGAGATCAAAGAAATGGCCATAGAAATGCGTGAAAAACACAAAAAGTAATAATAGTAATTCCCTTTATCCCCCCTTTATTGGGGGGGTAGAGGGATTATAAAGAGGAGGCATTAAGAGGCTTGATGACCATGAAAAGGAAAAGAATCGCTATTCTTACGGGTGGTGGGGATTGTCCAGGTATTAATGCAGTGATAAGGGCTGTGGCAAAGAAGGCTATACTTGAGAAGGAGATGGAGGTGATAGGCATAGAAGATGGTTATCATGGGGTTGTAAATAATCGACGCAGAACACTTAACTATAATGATGTTTCAGGGATTCTGACTTTAGGTGGTACCATCTTAGGGACTTCAAAAACTGCTAACCCATATCGGTATGCTATCAGAAAGGGTAATCGATTAGAATTTAAAGACCTTTCGAGAATAGCCATTAAAAATTTAAAGAATCTCGACATCGACGCCTTGGTGTGTATCGGAGGTGATGGAACACTGGGTATCGCTTCTCAGCTTTTTAAAGACGGGATTCCTATTGTTGGAGTGCCCAAAACGATCGACAATGATCTGAGAGGAACCGATATCACTTTCGGCTTTGATTCTGCCGTCTCCATTGCAACAGATGGAATAGACAGGATCCACACCACCGCTGAATCCCTTCATAGAATCATGATTGTCGAGGTCATGGGACATAAGGCAGGGTGGATTGCTCTCTATTCCGGAGTGGCTGGAGGGGGAGACATTATTCTCATTCCTGAAATTCCCTATGACATCCAAGCCATTGCTGAGAAGGTAAAAGAGCGAGATAAGAAAGGGAAAAGATTTAGCATTGTAGTGATTGCAGAAGGGGCAAAACCGAAAGGCGGTGATATCGTCATTCAGAGGATCGTGAAAGAGAGCCCCGATCCCGTTCGCCTCGGGGGAATCGGTTTTGTACTTGGGAAACAGATCGAAAAGGTCACTGGTCTTGAAACTCGTACAGTAGTGATGGGACATCTCTTAAGGGGAGGGACCCCGACGCCCTTTGACAGGATATTAGCCACAGAGTTGGGCATCAAAGCAGTGNACATGATAGAAGATAAGAAATTTGGGTATATGGTAGGGGTAAAAGGAAATTCACTCGTTACGGTTCCATTAAAAGAGGTAGCCAAGGGACCCAAATTAATCCCATTAAATCTTCCGATGATAAAAGCTGCCCGTTCCTTAGGGACTTGTTTCGGAGATTGACGGTACAAATGCTTTCAAAATATCATTCTCTCATTATCCTATCATTAGTTGTTATTGTCCTACCTTCTCTCTGCCACGCTACTCCCGAATATGCTGGAAAGACAGGACTCGACTGTGCCGCTTGTCATGTCGATGGAACAGGAGGAAAACTGACCAAGGATGGTGAGGACTTCAGGGAAGACTTAAAGTCTAAAGGTCTCTATCGTCCTCTCAGTACAATTCAAAAAGCGGTCCGTTTGATCATTGGCTATCTCCATTTGCTAACCGCCATTGCCTGGTTTGGAACCATTTTTTATGTGCATATCCTCTTGAAACCAGCTTATGCTGCCAAAGGTCTCCCCAGGGGAGAATTGATCATTGGGTGGGCTGGAATCATCATCCTTTCCATCACAGGGATTCTGTTGACCATCTCTCGAATTCCGGCTTGGGAAATGTTCTATACGACAAGATTTGGAATTTTATTGAGTGTGAAGATCATCCTGTTTATAATCATGGTGGCCACAGCCTTCATCGTGACCTTTGTCATTGGACCAAAAATTAAAAAGAAGAAAGCTCAGCCTTTCCCTCAGAAAAAGGATAGATTAACTTTGGGGGACCTCCAATATTTTGACGGTAAAGAGAATAAGCCTGCTTACTTTGCTTACAAAGGTAAAGTTTATGATGTCAGTTCAAATAAGCTTTGGAAGGGTGGAACCCATTTCAATAAACATCGTGCAGGTGATGACCTGACGGACATTCTGAAAACAGCACCCCATGGAGAAGACAAGATATTGAAGATGCCAGAAATGGGGGAATTATTGCTGATGGGAACGAAAGTTGAAAAACCTACCTTTGAAAAAGTCTTCTATTTCATGGCTTATATGAATCTGATTTTCGTCTTCCTGATTACTTTTGTGATTGCGCTCTGGCGATGGTGGTAANCTATTTTGGATTGCGGATTTCGGAATTCGGAAATTTAGAAATATAAGGTGAAAGACGGGCTTCTCGAATATGATCTAAAACGAAAGGATAGAGGATCAATTCCTCTTCTTCAAAGTCTTCAAAATCGGGACGGATCTCCCTTAATCTCTGCTTCAACTTTGTTATCTCTTCCTGTGNAGAAAAATTTGCCATGACTGCAGGGAAACAATCTACCCCCTCTTCCACCAAGTGTTCCAATGCCTTGAGTTGGTAGTTAAATCCTTCAGGCTTTGTCTGGGTTAATCGGGTGAAATCCTCAGGAGTGGCTCCTTTTAGGCTTACTCGGACATAAAGATGAGGAAAACGGGAGAGGTCCTCGGCATAAGAAAGATCATGGCCGATTAAAATTCCGTTTGTCTCTAAAATGAACTGGAACTCTTGGGGAATGAGTTTAAGAATTTTTAACAGATGAGATCGGTGAAGAGTGGGTTCGTTACCGCTGATCCGGACCTGATAAAATCCCTTTTCTCTGGCGATGGAGGTAAGATTTCGAACCACTTCCTCCGGGGAATAGAAGCGTCCAACTTTTTCAGGTTGAACGACGATCTTCCAGGACCAACAAAAGAGGCACCTCAAACAACATCCGACACAGTCAGCAGTGGCAATCCCTCCATAATAAAAAGCAGGACGGAATCGATAATATTTTCTCTCCTCCCCAGAGCTGACAATTTTCCCCGTTTCTTTGGCCCATGCGATGGGATCCATCGTCAAGGCCATCACATCCTCTCCTTCAACCCCATCGCTTCTGAGATCAAATGGATCACCTGATCAAAGTTAAAAGGTTTGGAGACAATGAGATCAATCCCACTTTCGCTCATTTTTTCCCTATCTAATTCCACTCCCCACCCAGTGATCATGGCGATGGGGATTTTTGGATTGATCCCTTTGATCGCTTTTCCCACTTCCCATCCCGATAGTCTCGGCATTCCCAAATCTGTGAAAACTAAATCAAAGGGTTCGGACTTAAATCGTTCAATCCCCTCTTCACCATTGGAGGCAACAACCACCTGATGACCTTTGGCCTTCAGCATCCGGGAGAGGATATCTCGAACAGAATCCTCGTCGTCGATCACCAAGATCCGTGCCTGTTTNGATTCCTTAATGGGAGTGACCTCCTTCACAATGGGTTCCTCTTCCCCATATCCTGTTGGAAGATGGAGGATAAAGGTTGTTCCCTTTCCACGTTCACTCTCGATCAGGATTTCCCCTCCGTGGCGTTTGANAATACCGTAGGAAACACTCATTCCCAGCCCAGAATTCTTTACACCTTTTGTGGTGAAAAATGGGTCAAAAATTCTCTTTTTCACCTCTTCCGTCATTCCAATTCCTGTATCAGTAATCCTCACTTCCACCCAATCCTCTGTTTGGGGTTGTGTAGCGATGGTCAGTTTCCCACCTTCTGGCATTGCATCCACCGCATTAAAAATAATATTGGTCAGCACTTCCCTTAACTCAGAAGGACTCCCCATGATCAGAGGAATATCTCCTAACTGGGCCATCAATTCAATCTGTATTCCTTTCTGTTGTGTCTGACCCTTCCAGCGGGGCTGAGTGATGTTCACCACTTCTGTGATGATCTCATTGAGAGAAAGGGAGATAAATTCCTTATCCCTTCTCACCCCCGTAAATTCCTGTATCCGGCGTACCGTCTCTGCGCCATCTTTTGAAGAACGTTCGATCACCTTCAAGCCTTCACGAATTTCTTCAGGGCTCAGACGGTCCATTTGATAGAGAAGAAGCTGAATGTTCCCCAAAACGACCGCCAGGACATTATTAAAATCATGGGCCACTCCGCTGGCCATCTCTCCCATGGCTCTCAATTTCTCCGCCTGGACGATCTGGTCTTGTGCCTGTTTTAATTCCTTTAACGTTTGTTTTAAATCAGAGAAGAGTTGAGCGTTCTCAATGGAGATGCTCATTTGACTTGCAAAAGAGGAGAGGACCTTGAGGTCCTCTTCATCAAATCCATTGAGTTCCTCGCTCTCAATATTTAATACCCCGAAAATTTGATTTCTTACTTTTAAAGGAAAGGATGCCTCTGATTTGATGGAGGCTTCTCCAAGAATATACCGGGGTTCTTTCGATACATCCGGGGCATAAAAAGATTCACCGGTCTTGGCCACCCATCCCACAATACCATCGATCCCGACCCGAAACCGATATTTCTTGGACTCCTCTAAATCTCTGCCGATGACCTGTTTAATATAGAGTTCTTTCTTTTTCCCGTCCAGAAGAAGAATTCCACAGGCTGCATAACCAAAGTGGTCTTTGAGAAGTTCCAATGCCTTTCTGAACAACTCATCGAGGTCCAGGGTGGAGGAAAGGGTTTTTCCAATCTCGTAGAGAGTGGTCAATTGTTTGATTTTGGCCAAAGAATCTTCATAGAGCTTAGCATTTCCAATAGCAATGGCTGCCTGGTGAGCAAAGTTATAGAGGAGATCAATCTCTTTTTGTTGGAAATTGACCTGAGGGTCAGAAGACCCGATCACCATCGTCCCAATGATCATTTCCCTGACGATCAAGGGCACACCTAAAACCTCTTTAAAGTGATAAGCATCCAACTCTTTTATCCGATTGGGATGGTGCTCATAATCCTTATAGAGAACGGGAGATTTCTTCTCAATCACTTCCCCCATCACGCCGCTCGATGAATGAGTAAAATCTCTTCCAATTAACAACTCAGGTAAACGATGGACAATAGCGATGGCATAATTTTGCTTCCGATTGTCCCAAAGGGTAATCGTTCCCGACTCCGCACCCAAAAGTTCGACAGCGCTCTCCATGATCTTCTGAAGGATCACTTTGACTTCAAGTTTTAAGGCAATCTCCTGACTGATCGAATAGAGAGTCTTTAGCTCTTCCAGACGTTTGACGTTCTCTGTATAAAGAGAGGTCCTCTCCATGGCGCCACTGATGATCTGAGCAATCGAGTTGAAGAGATTCTTTTCAAATGGGGTGAATTTGGAAATTTCTTTTCGTGCGATGTTCAAGGT
>Ga0031653_10000240_pt1 | contig 10627 bp, 9 predicted proteins | sample FrelakmetBRP12BR_FD_55210 | JGI IMG/M metagenome (GOLD analysis project Ga0031653, IMG submission 55210) | Freshwater lake sediment microbial communities from the University of Notre Dame, USA, for methane emissions studies - BRP12 BR | ecosystem: Environmental > Aquatic > Freshwater > Lake >... | reverse complement strand
GGACATGGCGATCTCTCCTTTCTGTTGTGTTGTTTTTGGATAATTCAACTTTAACAGATCGAGATTACCATGTCCCTACCTCCTTATAGTAAGCTGAAATCGAGTTTTTAGACTTTCCCTCATGAATACCACATTTCAAACGTAAATCTTCAATTTGGGCTTGAAATCCAAGCTTATTTCCAAGAGCAATTTCCCCCTTGACTATCCATGAGGTCAAGAGTATTTTTTTTATAGTTGTTTCCTGCGGGTAATCAATCAACTCAATAACATAACCTCTAATCTACTGGGTTGGAGTATGAGGAGTTTTCAGAAGATGCCGATATGAAGCCTCCAAGGGGATATATGAATTTCTTTGAAGGTTTCTGTTTCCTTTTTCAACTGGTCTTATTTGACCAAAAATTCTAACCATCAGAACCCGATAATCACAGATTGTTCGTTCACATTCATCATTCAGTGGACATAGTGGCCCGTTATTCTATCTACTGAATTAAGAGCTCCAGCCAGAATCCCTTGGAGAAATGCTTCCAGCCTCAACAAACGGGAAGGACTATGTCCAAAGTCGATAGCTGGGTGTTTGAAAGCCCATCGCCCTACCAGGTGGAGGAAATAATAGAGAACTAACCAGTGTCCACATTTAAAGTGTTTGACATGCGTCGTTCCTAATCCATACAAATAACCACGAATAAGTTCCCGGCCTTGCTCCCAGGTCCGGAATCCCTGATGAATCACTGCCACAGAAGGTGTTTCATAGACAAAGTAACCAGCATGCAAGGTTCGAATGGAAAAATCAATGTCTTCGGCTGCCTTGAAAGGAGCGCCAGGCCCAAGCATTTCATCGAAACCACTAAGCTCCTGCCAAACAGCACGTCTTAACCCCATACAGGCCCCCATACCTTCCATCTTATGTTTTTCCCATAGGTTACGGACTAATAAAGGTTCCTTTCGTACGTAGGCTGGTATAAATCCTTTAGTTCGGTCGTGTGGACCAGGGAACACATTGCCAAAAACGATCCCGATACGGTGATCAATTAAAAGTGCGCCTACTAAATTTCGCAACCATTTTGTCGTAGCTTCGCAATCATCGTGAATGATAGCAATGAAATCACTCTGTGCATAGGTGATACCAAGATTCAGCCCCGTCGAAAATCCTTCTGTCGCAGTTTTTATGTAGTGAATGCGGTGGTCGGTAAGAAGGGGACGAAGAGAGTTTCCAGTTATGTCATTCTCACTCTGGTCAATAACTATCAGTTCAAAGTAAGGATAATCATTCTGTAGAATTGTTTGGATTGTCTTGGAGACGATAACACCTCGATTCCGGGTGGAAATTACAACTGTTACTGGGTAAGTATCCTTTTTGTTCATTTTTGTTCTTGATCTTTTTCAAGTAAAAATATTTCTCCACCAGAACATCCCAAATTGGCAATTCAGTGGACCCAGTCTAAAAGGAACCATACAAAGATGTTAACGCTGACAATAAGTTAGTGCCCAAAGTACGAACTTCTTCTTGAAAATTATATATTAAGGTTGCTTGAAGATTAAGTCAATGTTAATGCATTTGCATATTTTAAATTTGACTTTCTTATAAAAATTTTGGAGGATTATTTGCTAGGATGAGCTATGGAATGCACTGACCCACTAGTCTCTGTAGTAATTCCCACCAGAAATAGACCAGACCTTGTGGTGAGGGCGGCGCACAGTGCCCTAAAGCAATCTTTAGATAAAATTGAAGTAATAATAGTGTTAGATGGCCCCGATAAAGCTACATTACAGGTCCTTCACCAAATAGATGACCCAAGGTTGAGGCTTAGAACACTGCCTCAGAATCTAGGAGTTTCAAATGCTCGAAATGCTGGTGTGAGTGAGGCTCGAAGTCAATGGATTGCCTTTCTAGATGATGACGATGAGTGGTTTCCCCAGAAAATAGAAATTCAGCTCCAAGCAGCCCGGGAATCAAACTATCTTTACCCAATCATTTCTTGCCGCGTAATAGCTCGTAGTGAAATGAACGACTTTATTTGGCCACGCAGGTTCCCGAGGCCCAATGAATTATTGAGCGAGTATATGTTTTGTCGAAAAAGTCCCTTCTTTGGAGAAGGAATCGTACCGTTCAATACAGTCTTCACAACTAAAGAACTTTTGCAAATGGTTCCTTTCAAAAGTGGCCTACGGAACCATGAAGATCTTGACTGGCTTCTGCGAGTAAGCGCCTTAGAAGGTGTCGGTGTGGAATTTGTGGCAAGAACTGAACCATTAGTCATCTGGCATATAGAAGAAAACCTCAGCAGGAAAAGCAATAGGACTGATTGGTGCCATTCTCTTGCTTGGATTCAAACAAACAAGCATCTGGTTACGCGGCGCGCCTATGCTTCATTTATAATGACTTGGTTGGGTTTACATGCGGCACGACAAAGAAATTGGAAAGCGTTCTTGCCCCTTATTTACGAGGCTTGCCAACATGGCAAACCAGCCATAATTGATTTTCTGTCATATTTCGGAATATGGTTAATTCCTCAAAAAATAAAACGCCAAATGGTCGCCTTATTGTCGAAAAGGTACCTTTGATTTGAGAAATATTGGGTTTGAAGAATAGAAGAATGGGCCCCTATGGGATCTTCTCTACCTATCTTAGTCTTTCATACAATTGAAAACCTGTCAGCCCCCATCTCTTTCTCCCCCCTGGTGTTTCGGAATGGTATAGCCAAGCTGCATGAAGGTGGGTATCAGACATTGAGCCTGCTGAAGTTAGTGGATTACTTACGCCAGGGGAAGCCATTTCCAGAACATTCCTTGGTAATTACTTTCGACGATGGTTACCAAACTGTATATCACGAGGCTTTCCCGATATTGCAGTGCTATGGCATGTCAGCCACAGTCTTTCTCACTGTGGGAGGTAAGGGGACGGAGCGGCCTGGGGATCGGTTACCTCCTTTTAAAGGTCGCCCAATGCTGAGTTGGCATGAGATCCGAGAGATGCATCGCTGGGGGATTGATTTTGGCGCCCATACTCTTACCCACCCAGACCTGACCCGCTTGCCTGTTAACCGGATTGAAATGGAGATCTCCCACTCAAAGGCGATCATCGAGGACGCCCTGGGCGACTCGGTCTCCAGTTTTGCTTACCCCTATGGTTGCTATAACAAGCAGTGCAAGGAAATTGCTATGGAGAATTTTGCCTGTGCTTGTTCCACCAAGCTAGGCCTAGTAACAGCAGGCAGTGATCTTTATGCTCTCGAACGCATCGACACATATACCTTCCGAAGCGACAGATTATTTGATCTAATGTTGACAACGCTGTTTCCGTGGTACATCCGGGCCTACAGTATCTCAAATTGGATTCGGCATGCTGTTCAACTCAGCTGAGGATGGCATTATGATGCATATTTCTTCCCGTAATCGTTACCTTGCAGAACTATTTTAGGGTGAAGACTTGTAGATACTATTTGAAGCTCTTTTTCTAAAGGCGGCTTCCTCGTGGTGTGCTTCAGGGATTCTTCAACCTATCAAACCAAGCCAGGTTTTCTTTGATCATGTCAGGGATGGGTAATTGGTAAGGACAGCGTGGCAGGCATTCTTCGCATTGGGTGCAGTTCCGGGCCTTCTCTATCAAATCCATCATCCATTTCAACTCTTGAACATGAGGGCCGAAACGCTTGACGATGGTTTTTAACCCAACGGCAAACTGAATATTGATCTTTTCCGTGCACGGTTGACAGTAGTCGCAACGTCTACAGAACTGCTGATGGAATTCCTTCTTGATGGCTTCGATTCTTTCTTTATCTCTCTCAGTTAGGGAATAGCCCTTGGTAAAAATCTCCCAATTCTCGNGAGCTTTTTCCAAGGTCTCTGACCCGGGAATAGGTACGACGTTCGGTGTAGATAANACAAACCGCAAGGCTGGGCCAGCTTCTTCGATCACTCCGCCCGAGAAAGGCTTCATCGCCAATATACCGATGTCCTTTTCCTTGGCTAAAGGGAAAATTTTCTGGGCGGCATCGGGTTCTAAAAAGCTATAGCAAGCCATGATGACTTCAAAAGAGTTATCCTTGATCGCCCTCTCCAATACGTTGAGGTTGTGGCTGGTGATGCCAATATGATCGATTAAACCTTCATCTCGTGCACGGGTTAACCCTTCATAGGCTCCTTCAGGAGCCATGGCCTTCTCATACTCTTCGAAATTGGACACGCCGTGCAGATGGTAGATATGGATTTTTTTCACCTTAATCTGTTTAAGGCTCTCATGCACTTCGTTATAAATCTTCGCTGTTCTTACAAGAGATTTTGTAGAAAGAATGACGGGTCTATCTATTCTTTGGAGGGCGAGTCCAATCCGGTGCTCACTGTTCGTATAAGCACGGGCTGTATCCAGAAAGTCCCCTCCCATTTCAATCACAGCTCGTATAACGGAAATCGCTTCATGTTCACTAGCCCGTTGGATAGGAATTCCACCCCACCCTAATTTGGTCACTATTAGATTTGTCCTTCCAAGCCTGACTTTCTCCATCCTGACTCCTAAGCTTATATATAAGACAAATAAGACTTCATTTCTATTAATTCTAGCCAAAACGGGATGTCATTCATAAATTTTCGGAGGTGAAACCCCACGTTATACTCCTCCTTGATACAAAACCTTTAAACTCTGCCCCAAAGGTACAAGTTCCAGTTTTTAATTTATATAGATATATAGAGGGTCAGGTTAAAATTATGAACCTGTCGCTTGATAAATTTTTCATGAGGTGGTAAAAAATTAACCACTACTTAGCTTCCAAAAATCTTCTAATTTTTTAAAAATCTTTTTAAAACAGATAGTTAAGCTAATATCAACGATACGGTATTAAAATTGCATTGATACTGTAGATTTATTGCCACCTTTAGACAAGTTAGAATGAGAACGGGCGCAATCCAACAGTAAAGGGAAATGGATACGAAAACATTAGAGCGTTTGAAAGATCTTGCTATCAGTGAGTCCGGATTTTTGTTCGACCCCTATTCAGGCGTAACATTCACCGTGAATAATACTGGAAAATTTATTTTACAACTTCTTATGGAGGGGAAAGTGATCGAGGAGATAGAATCCGCCCTCCGGAAGAGGTTCGAGATTGGGGATGAAGATTTGCGAAGCGATATTTATGAATTTGTCAACTTACTAAAAGAGAATCATTTCTTACCGAACGGGTTCACCCCGTAGCAAGTGAGAGANTCAAGGATCCCCATGAGTGAATTTAATTTCGTGATCGGAGTGACCGGTCTTAACGCCACCGATAATCCTGGTCCTGGCATCTCAGTGATAAGGGCCTTGCGGGCTCACCCCGATTTTAAAGGGAAGATTGTCGGGCTGGCTTACGATCCCTTGGACCCTGGATTATACCCGACGGATCTGATCGATTCGGCTTACCTCATGCCCTTTCCTTCTCAAGGAGTCAACACACTTCGGCAACGCCTCAAATATATTAAAAAAGTGTCCAACCTCTCCTTGGTCATTCCCACCCTCGATTCCGAGCTCTCTGCTTTTATCAGCTTAGAGAGCGAATTGAAAGAGATGGGGATTCGATTATTCTTACCCACCAAAGAACAATTTGATATGCGCTCGAAGATCCGCCTGGCTGAAATCTGCGAGAAAGCAGATCTGGACTTCCCGCGCACCAAAATCATTCCGGATGCGGAAGTTCTCTACCAGTTGTCTGAGGAGATTCCTCTCCCCTATGTGCTGAAGGGAATTTTTTACGGGGCTTCTGTAGTTCAAAGCATCGAGGAAGCCGTAGCGGCCTTTTACAGAACCACTGCTCAGTGGGGACTACCCGTCATTATCCAAGAATTTCTGGAAGGTGAAGAATACGACATCGTTGCGGTTGGAGATGGTTCGGGTCACATTGTCGGGGCATTGCCGATGAAGAAGACCTTTCTCACCGACAAAGGCAAAGGGTGGGCTGGAGTGACCGTCAAAGATCCGAGATTGCTGGAAATTACGGAAAAGTTTTGTCGCACGACCAAATGGCGGGGGCCCTGTGAAGTAGAAGTACTCAAGACCAGGGATGAACGGTATTACCTCATTGAAATTAACCCGCGCTTCCCGGCATGGACGTATCTGTGTGCGGGGGCGGGGCAGAATCTTCCTTTTACCGTAGCCCAGTTAGCCATGGGGATGGATCCCACTCCCTTACCCGAATATAAGATTGGAACGATGTTCGTGCGCATTTCCCTGGAGCAAATTGTCCGGATTGAGACGCTGGAAGAAATCATTTCCAAGGGGGAGATTCATTATAGGTAACCCCTTGTCTGCAGTGAAAAGACTTATTTCAAAGGAATGGCATGGATCCTTCTAAAGAGCTTTACCAAAAACCAACGTTGATAAAACATCAGATGGGGCTCTCGAATAAGTTTGGGAGAATCCAATCGGTTGCCCCCGTTACCCATATTGATGGCCTGGCCGTCTCGGACCTGGTTGAAAAATACGATTCCCCCCTTTTTGTTTTTTCTGAACGAACCATGGTGAACCGCTGCCGTGAATTGAAGGATCTTCTTGCGTTGCATTATCCAAAGTTTCAACTCGCCTGGTCTTACAAGACGAATTATCTGGATGCGATTTGCAAGATGTTTGACCGCGAGGGCTCCTGGGCTGAAGTCGTTTCTGAATTTGAATATGAAAAGGCAGTGCGGCTCGGGGTTTCTCCCAGCCGGATCATTTTTAACGGGCCCTACAAACCGGAAACTGCTTTGGAAAAAGGATTTAAGGGAGGGGCCCGTATCCATATCGACCATTTTGATGAACTTTCCATGGCCGAAAAGGTTGCGGACAGACTTGGCATCAAACCTGAGGTGGGCCTCCGTATTAATCTTACGATTGGCTCCATTCCCAACTGGGAAAGATTTGGGTTCAATCTCGAGAGCGGGCAGGCCTGGTCAGCGGTCAAAAGGTTAATAGGCGGTGGGAAGTTGAGACTTGGCGGCCTCCACTGTCATATCGGCACTTTTATCTTGGATCCAGCCGCTTACCGCGAAGCCGCCATCAAAATGACCACCTTGGGGAACCGCCTTCGTCAAGAGATGGGTCTCCCCATGAAATGGATCGACCTGGGTGGTGGTTTTGCATCGGTCAACGCCCTCCATTCCCAATATCTCCCCGGAGATCAAGTCACCCCCTCCTTCAGTCAGTATGTGGATGCCATCGTCGAAGGATTGGAGAACATGGATTACCCCACCTCCGAACTTCCCACGGTGTTTCTTGAAACCGGAAGGGCACTGATCGACGAGGCGGGATATTTAATCACAACGGTCCATGCCAGCAAGCGACTCCCAGACGGTCGAAGGGCATTGATCATGGATACGGGCATCCATCATCTTTTCACCTCCCTCTGGTATCGACACGATATTGTCCCCGCGCAACAATATTCCGGCACTCCTGAGCCCACCGTGATTTACGGACCCCTCTGCATGAATCTGGATGTCCTCCGACCTCTCATCCTCTATCCTCCTGTCAGAACAGGGGACCGTCTCGTCATCAAAAACGTCGGGGCCTATAATGTGACGCAGTGGATGCAATTCATCACGTTAAGGCCGAATGTCGTCATGATCTCCCGCAATGGCCAGTGCGATATCATTCGTCGGCGAGAGACACTCGACATGGTGGTCGCTCCAGAAGAGGTTCCGCCATGGATTTAACCGAGAGATGGGAAGGCGTTCTTGATTCCTTTCTTTTAAGCTATTCCCAAATCCTCTTTTCAAAGGATCGGTGGGTGGGAGCCATGATTCTGGCTGCCACAGCCGTTCACCGAGACCTTTTCTTTTTCGGACTGGTTGCCGTATTTTTGGCAAATGGTTTTGCCTTNTCCTTACACTTAAGTAAAAATGCCATCCAGAAGGGGATGTTCGGCTACAATGGACTGCTGNTCGGGCTGGCCTTCCCTTCTCTTTTTAAGATNAATATTCCTCTGCTGGTTCTATTTGTGATGGNGATCTTTGCCACGACCCTGGTCACCGCAGCGTTGCACGCTGCCTTAGGTTATTATTTTAATCTCCCGGTCTTAACACTCCCTTTTCTGATGGTGATGTACCTCGTCTTGGCTGCCTTTCCAAACATCCAGGGAATGGCTTGGAATATGGAATGGGCGACCCACCAAACGTTTGAGTTTTCATTGCCTGAGATAGTAGGGGCCTACTTCAAATCTCTGGGGGCCATCTTTTTTACCCCCCATGTGCTGAGTGGGGCGATCATCTTCATCGGACTTCTCATGTTTAGTCGGATTGCCACGGTCCTTTCTTTCATTGGGTATGCCATTGGGGTGGGGTTGATCCACGGGGTCTTTAATTTTCCTTCAGAGCATCTTTATCTCTCGATCGGATTCAATTTTATCCTCACCGCCATCGCGATGGGAGGGATCTGGTTTGTTCCCCATGTGACTTCTTTTCTCTTTGCCGGAGGCGCCGTTCTTTTATGTGCCGTCATTCTGGCTGGCACGGCTAATCTTTTCTATTTCTTTGGTCTTCCCGTTCTCATTCTTCCTTTCAACCTAACGGTTTTAGTCCTCTTGTACGGAATGCGCCAAAGAATCGTCGATCGTCACCCTAAATCTGTTGATTTTCTTTTCGGAACACCAGAGGCCAATGCAGCCTACTATTATACCCGACTCGCCAGATTTGGAGCCAATTTTGCCAATCAGATCAGTCTCCCTTTTCTGGGAACCTGGACCTGTACCCAAAGTACTCTGGGTGGGGTGACTCATCAAAGCGCCTGGGAACATGCATTTGATTTTGAGGTTCAGGACCCATCGAAGAGGTTTTACAAAAACGAAGGGAAAGAAGTTTCTGACTATTTTTGCTATAAACTTCCGGTCTTGGCCTGCGGTGACGGCCACGTGGTCAATACGGTGGATCATCTACCAGACAATCTCGTAGGAAAGCTTGAACTCAAAGAGAATTGGGGGAATCTCGTTGTGATTCAGCACGGACCTCACCTGTTCTCCATGGTTTGCCATCTCGCCGAAAATTCCCTGAAGGTGAAGAAGGGGGATCTCGTTAAAAAAGGAGATATCCTAGGCGCTTGTGGAAACTCTGGGCGATCTGCTCATCCCCATCTTCACTTTCAACTGCAAAATAGTGCAAGGGTCGGAGCACCAACGATTTATAGCGAATTTCATGAAGTCATTTTAGAAGGGAAATCTCCTTTTCTTCATAGTACGTATGTTCCAAGACAGGGAGATACCGTGCGGAATGTCCGAAGGCAGGAGGAGATTGCCGATCACTTCAACCACTCGATTGGCCAGAAAATTTCCTTGGCCTGCCATGATGGAAACAAACAATGGGAGGAGGTGGTCGAATCGACCGTCGACCTTTACGGCAACTTGAAACTGGTCTCTCTTTCTAAGAAGACGGTGCTCTCCTTTGAAACCAAGAATAGCGTTTTTGTCGTCTACGATTATCAGGGGGCCAAAGATTCTGCTCTTTTTGTCCTTTATGCCTCCGTCCCCCGGGCCCCTTATGAATCAACGGAAGATCTGACCTATACGGATACGCTTTCGGCCAGACATTTCCTCTCTTGGAGAAAAAGGTTCTTCTCAGATTTTACGGCTCCCTTTTTCAACTCCAAGGGGATGACCCTTTATTATTGCTGCAGACGAGAGGGAAGAGACTTCACCATTTCCGGAAGCTCGGCAGATAGGACTCAAAGGGAAGGCCTACGACTCGAAACCAAGGCGACTTTTCGAGAAGGGCAAGGATGGGTGGGGGGATATATCATCCATGAGGGAAGGAAGTTTGAAGTGATGAAGAGATAACACTTTTTGCAAAATCGGGAAGATGAAAAAAGGAGTGGGGTATGGAAAAAAGAAAAATGCTCATCGTTTTTGTTTTATTCAGTGTCTTATTGCTATCCAGTATTTGGACGGCATGGAGCCAATCGATTCCTCAGATTTACCAACAATCTTATGAGGAAGAAGCGAAGGGAAACTATCAGGAGGCGATATTGGTTCTGATGCAGGCGAGCCGAGCGGGGGAAAACAGTTACCTCTACCATTTGCGCCTCGGATGGCTCCAATATCTTGGGAATAAATATACGGATTCGGTCAATTCTTATCGGAAAGCCGCCATTCTGACCAAAGATTCGATTGAAGCGAAATTGGGGCTCATGCTCCCCTTGATAGCTCAGGGGAAGTGGTCTGAAGCGGAAAAGGTAGCCAAGGAGATACTTTCTTTGGATCCTCTATCCTATCTGGCCAATAGTCGGCTGGCGTATATCTATTATAACCTTAAACAATATAAGGACGCTGAAGCTTCCTACAAGAAGGTTTTGTCGTATTATCCTGGGGACATTGAGATGCAAGCAGGTCTCGCCTGGTCTCTGCTGAAACAGGACAAAAAAGAAGCAGCGGAGAAAGTGTTTAGAGAAATTCTGCGTTATGTGCCGAGTCATGTGTCGGCCAACGCAGGGATGAAAATGGTGAAGGGAAATTAGATGGTTGGTCGCCGCGGAGTAAGGGGAACCTTGCTTGTCTCAACTTTGTTTGGAATGCTTGGCTGTGCCACGCTCAATGCGGGTATCGATTACGATCAAGCTCTTCGTGCATTCAACAATCATCGCTACGACATCGCTGAGAATCATCTCGACACAGCTCTCAGAAAAAATCCTGGAGATGAG
>Ga0031653_10000238_pt1 | contig 10670 bp, 8 predicted proteins | sample FrelakmetBRP12BR_FD_55210 | JGI IMG/M metagenome (GOLD analysis project Ga0031653, IMG submission 55210) | Freshwater lake sediment microbial communities from the University of Notre Dame, USA, for methane emissions studies - BRP12 BR | ecosystem: Environmental > Aquatic > Freshwater > Lake >... | reverse complement strand
TTCATCGACCGTCCCGTCGCCACGGCCATGGTGTTCCTGGCCCTCCTGGCCACCGGCGTCTATTCCTTCCTGAATACGCCGATCGAGCTGATGCCGAAGGAAGACTTCCCGAAGGTCGACATCGTCACGAGCTGGTACGGCGTTCCCCCCGAGGTCGTCCAGACCCAGGTCACGGCCCCCCTCGAGGAGGCCTGCGCCACGGTCAAGGGCATCACCAAGATGATATCGACCTCCCAGATCGGGCTCTCCCGGATCACCCTGGAGTTCGATCCCAAGACGAACATGGAGTTCGCCCAGCTCGCTCTCCGCGAGGAGCTGACGAAGGCCCGGCCGCTCCTTCCCCCGCGGGTCCGGGCGATCCTCCAGCCCTACGTCCCCGAGGACTTCCGGGAGCGCCCCTTCCTCCAGTACACCGTCTCCGGGAGCTACGGCCTCCAGGAGCTCCAGGAGCTGGTCAAGGAGAAGCTCGAGATCGGGCTGGGCGCAGTCCGGGGAGTCTCGGGGGTCGAGGTCGCCGGCGGCTCGGAGCCGGAGATCAGGGTCGTCCTCGACGAGGACAAGATCAAGGCGTTCAACCTCCACCCCTACACGGTCAACGCGGCTATCGGCGCCCGCCTCGGCACCTACCCGACGGGGCGGGTCCGCCGCGGCAACCAGGAGTTCCTGTTCAAGTTCGCCGACCGCATCGACAGCCTCGAGGAGCTTAGCCAGACGGTCGTCGCCCACTCCGGCACGAACCCCATCCTGGTCAAGGACGTGGCCAAGGTCGAGGTCACCTACGCCGACATCCGCCAGATCCACCGCATCAACGGCCAGCCGACCGTCAGCCTGACCGTGTTGAAGGAGCGCGGCGGGAACACCCTCCGCGTCGCCGGGGACGTCAAAGCCAAGCTCGAGAGCCTCAAGCGAGAGCTCCCGCCCGGCCTCGTCTTCAAGAGCGTCGACGACGAGAGCGAGGATGTCCGTAAGAACCTCAACGACTTCTACCTTCTCGCCGGCCTGATCACGCTCATCGTGTTCGCGATGATCTACGTCGTCCTGCGGCGGTTCAAGCCGTCCCTGCTCATCTTGTCCTCGATCGCCTTCTCCATCGTCATCACCTTCAATCTCATCTACGCTTTCAAGATCTCGCTCAATATGCTGACCCTCGGAGCGCTGGCCTTGGGCTTCGGCATGTTCGTCGACAACTCCATCGTCGTCTTCGAGAACATCCTCCGCCTGCGGGAGCAAGGGATGGCCCCGCGCGACGCGGCCGTCCAGGGCCCCCGCGAGGTCTTCGTCGCCGTCCTGGCCTCGACCCTGACGGTCATGGCGGTCTTCTTCAGCTTCCCCTTCTTCCAGGGCAAGCTCAAGGTCTTCTACCTGCCCCTGGCCATCGTCATCGCCTCGGCCATGGCCGCGTCGCTACTCGTCTCCTTCACGCTCATCCCCGCCCTCAGCCCCAAGCTCGTCGAGAAGCGCAAGGGGCGGGCGACCGAAGAGCGCCGCAGCCCGCGCTTCGAGAAGGTCCTGACGTTCTTCCTGCGTCATCCCATCGAGGTCATCCTCGTCGTGGCGGCCCTGCTCTTCGGCTCCTACAAGTGGTTCCGGGCCGAGGTCACGCTCGGCCGCTGGGGCTCCTGGTACTCGGAGGAGTACCTCTATGTTCGCGTCGGGATGCCGCCGGGGACGGACATCGCCCGGACCGACGAGACCATCCGGGCCTTCGAGGACAAGGTCGTGGCCCAGGACTACGAAAAAGAGATGAACGTCCGCATCTACGCGGAGAGGGCCGACGCCATCATCGGCTTCCCTCCGGAGGTCGAGAGATCGTATGTACCCTACGCCCTGAAAGAAGAGCTGATCCAGCTGGCGGCCCAGTTCGCCGGCATCGACGTCAGCGTCTCGGGCTTCGATCCGCAGTACTATTCGTCGAGCATGGGAGCGGGCACCTATTACAGCTCGCGGATCAAGTTCTACGGTTATAACCTCAAGAAGCTGAAGGAGATCACGGCCGACCTCGAAAAGACCCTGCGGCGCAACCCGCGCATCAAGGAGGTCCGGACGGTCTCCAGCCGCTTCGGCTGGTGGCGGGGCGACACCGTCGAGGACGTCCTCAGGATCGACAAGGCCGCCCTCAAGCGATACGACGTCGACCCGGCCTATTTGTACTTCAGCCTTCAGACGATGATCCAGGGGACGTTCGGCCAGCCGGCCCGGATCCGGACGGGGGGGAAGGACGTCGTCGTCTCGGTCAAGTATCCCGACGCGTCGACCCTCGACATGCGCGGCCTGCGCGAAGCCCTCATCCAGACGCGGGGCGGCGAGTACCTCCGGCTGGGCGAGATCGCCGCGTTTACCGAGGTGCCTATCCCCGGCTCGATCGACCGCGAGAACCAGCAGTTCCAACAGACGATCATGTGGGAGTTCCGCGGCCCGTCCAAGGCCGAGGAGCGCTATCGCAAAGGGATCTTCGAATCGCTCCACCTGCCGCCGGGCTTCTCGGCGACCCTCGACGAGCAATGGTTCGTCACCGAGGAGGAGCAGAAGCAGATCAACTTCGCCATCGCCGTCGCTCTGGTCATCATCTTCATGATCGTGGCCGCGCTCTACGAGTCCTTCGTCCTGCCCTTCTTCATCATGCTGGCGGTGCCGCTCGCGCTCATCGGCGTCTTCGTCGCCTTCGTCGTGGCCAAGGCCCCCTTCGACCCGACGGCCTACATCGGGGTCATCCTGCTTTCGGGCATCGTCGTCAGCAACTCGATCCTCCTCGTCGATCACATCAACCTGAGGCGCCGGCAGGGGCTGGGGCTCTTGGATGCCGTCGTCCGCGGCACGAAGGACCGGGTCCGGCCGATCTTCATGACCACATCGACGACGATCTTCGGGATGCTTCCGCTCCTCCTCATCGGAGCCGAGGCCAACAAGCGGCAGATCTGGTCGTCGCTAGCCCTGTGCACGGTCGGCGGGCTGACGACCTCGACGATCCTCGTCTTCGTCGTCCTCCCCGTCCTTTATTACCACGGGGACGGCCTGCGGGCCTGGGGAGCGGAAAAGGCCCGCGAGGCGCGGGAGCTGTTCAAGATCCGCAGGCCGGGAGTAGCGGCGCCGCCGGAGGCGGAGGCCCCGGACCCGTTCGCCGACCGGCGCGACTAGGGCCGATCGGCGCCACGGGACGCACCCGCGGGGCGGGAGCCTGGCCCGTGGCAGCGCTTGCAATCGAGGGGCAGAAGGTCCTTGTGGAACGTATAGCGGAAGAACTCTTGGTCGAGGATCATCTCCTGGGCGATCTGGAGCCGGGCCTGGAAGATGAGATCGGCCAGCGTCTCTTCGACGACTGTCCCGGCGTCGGGCTGCATCCGGGCGATCTCGGCCCCCAGCCAATAGATGACGATCTCGGGAGCGGCCTTGACGGCGTTCTCGGCGATGAGCGTGGCCGGCTCGGTGAGGTCCGCGGCGACGCCGACGAACTCGGCCGTCAGCGCGGTGTTCCCCGCCGCCTCGACCGCCCGGCCGACGGCGGCGGCCAGCTTGAGATCGGCCGGACGCGACGCGCACAGGAAAATCCGCAGATGGACGGGATCGACGAGGGCGACGAACGAGGCCAGTGCGGTCGGCGACGGCGTGAAGGACGCGACCGACGGATCGGCCGACGCCGCCAGCTCGACGACCCGGTCTTTCGAGACAAAGCCGGTGAGCCCGGGGGCCTGCCCCCCGCCCCTGGCCGAAGTCGCGAGGGTCAGCATCAGCGCCAACGCGCTCCCGCCGAGGCCCCGTCTCGCCATTCGCATGCCTAGGCTCATCGCGCCAGCCGGGCGGCCACGAGCTTATCCAGGAGCTCGAAATACTGCCGCCCGGAGACGGACTTGTTCTGCGTCCTGGCCAGGTTCGTCTTGTGGGCGACGACGAGGTCGAGCTTCGGCAGGACGGTGATGTACTGGCCTCCGGCGCCCATCCCCGTGAAGGCCCCCTCGTACGGATCTTGCGCCCACGGGCCGTCGAAGACCCACCAGAGATAGCCGTAGCCGACGCGCCCCTCCCGCATGAAAGGCGGGTTCATGTCGGGAAGGCGCGTGACGGGGGCCGTGATCCTCTCGATCCATTCGCGCGGTACGATCTGCTTACCCGCCCAGTTCCCCTTCCTGAGCATCAGGCAGCCCAGGCGAGCCATGTCCCGCGTCGAAAGCCAGATGTGGTAGGCGGGATGGACGGACTTGGCGAGGTCCCCGGACTTCCTCTGGGCCTCTCGCTTGAAGTCCTGCATGCCGACGGGACGGGCCAGATCGGTCTCCAGGGCGTCGTAGATGTTCCGGCCAGTCTCCTTCTCGAAGATCGTGCCCAGGGCATTGAAGTCCCAGTTGCTGTAGAGGAAATATTCGCCGGGCTTCTGCGAGCCGCGCGGCGGGGCGTCGGCCAGGTTGTCGCCGGCGTTCGAGGCCGGGTGGTAGACGCCCGAGCGGGCCGCGAGGAGGTCGGCGACCGTGGCCTCGAGCTCCTGGGAGGTGAGGCCGCCATGGTCGGCGATGCCGATCTCGGCCAGCGTTTTGTCGAGGCGGATCTTGCCGCTGGCGACGTATTGCCCGTAGAGCATGGCCAGGACGCTCTTGCGCACCGAGGCGAGATAGCTCAGTTCGACAACGTCCCCGTAATCGAGGAGGACCCGGCCGCCGGCGACGATGACGAGCCCCGTCGTCGGCAGCGTCTTCACGTGCTCGATGACGGCGGCCAGACCTTCGTTCGACCAGCCGGCTTGCCGCGGGGCCCAGATCCTGTCCCACTCCGCTCCGGGAAAGACGGCTTTGGCGGTCCCGGACGATCCCGCTGTCCTTACCGTGACGCAGGAGGGACCGGCGAAGAGAACGATCAGAGCTATGAGGGTCAGTAGGGCGGTTCGTCTTTTCATCGTGTCCGATCCTTATTCGAGGCTCCGCCGGATCATTTGGCAGGCGTCTTCTAGCGGCTTCAGCTTGTCGACGACGACGTCCCAGACGATCTTCGTATGTATCCCGAAATACTCGTGGGCCAGGACGTTCCGGAGGGCGATGATCTTACGCCATTCGATCTCGGGAGAACCGGCCTTGAGATCTTCGGGGATCCGGCCCGCCGCTTCGCCAATGACCTCGAGGTTCCGGACGACGGCGTCGAACGTTATGGAGCTCTTGGCGAAGGCGACGAAATCCATGTTCTCCGTATAAGAGAGGATCCGCTGAATCGCATCCAAGATATCCACGATGTAGACGCGGGGATCCCTAGGCATAGAGGACTTCGCTCCGGACGGAATCGCGGAGGCCTTCCTTGAGCGATTCTTCGAGGACGAGGTCGCACGGGCGGCCGAAAAGATCCTCGAGATAGAACTTCAGGTCCATATAACGGTCAAAGGCCGGGTCGTCGAACTCGACGAGAACGTCGATGTCGCTCTCCGGTCCGGCCTCGCCCCGGGCCGCCGATCCGAATACGCCGATCTTCCTAACGCCGAACCGCTCCTTCATTTCCGGGACGGCCGCTCTCAATCGCTGGAGAAGGCGATGGCCCTCCTGGGGCTTCGCGGATCCGGCCGAACGCCTCTCGACCCAATCATCCACCTCGGAACGCCTGAACTTCAACAGCCGCCCGACCTTCCTGGCGGGCAGCCCGAGCCTCTCGACCCACTTGTAGACCGTTTCGCGCCGGATTCCGAGATGGGCAGCGATATCGTCGACCGACAGCCAGGGTTGGTTCATCATTTTACTTCGCCGACGTCTACTAAAAGATACTATATAATAATAAACACTAACATATGATAATTGACTTGTCAATAAACGATAGAAATATCAGTCCGACCGGAAATCCCCCCAATTCGCGATCCGGTGCCGGATGATCTTGGTCAAGCCCGCTTCCTCGTCCTGGCGGACCTCGTAGAGGAAACCGGCTTTGATCACCTGGGGGATGAACGGCCACGTCATCCGGTAGAGATAGTATCCGTCTTTCGAGAAGACGTCGATCTCGCTCGAGGTCAGGGCCTTTTCCGTTATAGGCCTGAAGCGGACGACATAGAGCCGGCCGAGATCGTCGCCGAAGAACCTCGAGAAGAAGGGCCGATGGTCCGGCAGGTCCAGGGGTGCTGTGCCCCCATCACCCTGACCAGACCAAATAACGCCACCCTCTCGTGTCAGATCCGCTTCCCGACCAGTTATCGCCTGTCCTGCCTCAGCTTTTGAAAAGGCGAAAAGTTCCCGGCCTTCTCCATCAATGACATGGACCCTGTAGTCGAGGGAAAAGCCGTAAAAAAAGGAATCGTCCGACCGCGGACAAAAAGCCAGCTGGCCGACATACCAATGAGTGAGCACCCCGGCCGGGCTCACGCCGTTGGCGGGGTAGGTCGCGATCGTCAGGAGCATCTCGCCGTCTGGGCCAAACTGGAGAAGCTTGTTCTTGAGCCCGCCCTCCTCCCAAGGGCTGGGTTGCGTTCGTCCGACGATCGTGCCTCCTGGGCCGAGCATGAGGCCTGATAGGGCTATCTTGATCGGGATGCTCTTTTTGAAGATCCCGTCCGGACCGAAGACGACGAGGGATCGGAAACCCGCATTAATATAGGCATCACCGAGCCTGTCAAAGAAGACTCCCACAGGAAACGTATTAAACTCTCCGGGCCCCTGGCCCGGGCGGCCCAGCGTTCTCACATAAGCCCCGTTCCGGTCATAGACCTGAACCCTCCGATTCCGGGTGTCGCTGACAAAGAACCGGCCTTGGCCGTCGACATTGAGCTGGACGCGCCCCGGAAAGAAGTAGGCCTCGTCCTTTTCTTGGCCGATAACCAGGCCTTCGGCAAGATCGAAGGCGAAGGTCCCGTTTCGGGGCGTCTCGGGATTTCGGATCGTCTTGACCCCGTCGATGATCTCGATCTCGGCCTTCCAGCCCGAATCAGCGGCCTTCTTAGAACATGACGAAACAATGAGGACGAGCGAGATCGCCGAAACGAAGATAACTCCCGCTAAAGAAGCCCGCTTGACCATAATGCCCCCTTTGCTGTGATAAGAATCCCCTGCCTACTCTCCTTCGCTCTTCAGGCTTTTCTCGTAGGGCGGGCGGCAGACGCCGCGCTCGGTCACGATCGCCGTGATGTATGCCGCCGGCGTTACGTCGAAGGCGGGGTTGCGGACTTCGGCGTAAGGCAGAGTGACGAGGCGGCCGCCGATCTCCCGGACCTCGTCGGGATTGCGCTCCTCGATGGGGATGGCCCCGCCGTCGGCGAGCGTCATGTCGATCGTGCTCGTCGGCGCCGCGACATAGAAGGGGACGCCGTTCTCTTTGGCCAGGACGGCCAGAGAGTAGGTCCCGATCTTGTTGGCCGTGTCGCCGTTGCGGGCGATCCGGTCGGCCCCGACGACGACGGCGTCGATGTCGCCCCGGCGCATGAACCAGCCGGCCATACTGTCGGTGATGAGGACGACCGGGATGCCGTCCTTGTCGAGCTCCCAGACGGTCAGCCGGGCCCCCTGCAAGAAAGGCCTCGTCTCGCCGGCGTAGACGCGGATCGTCTTGCCTTCCGCGACGGCGGCCCGGACGATGCCGAGCGCCGTGCCGTAGGCGGCCGTGGCCAAAGCCCCCGTATTGCAGTGGGTCAGGACGGTCATGCCGTCGCGCAGGAGCGCCTGTCCGTGCCGGCCGATGGCCTTGTTGGTCTCGGCGTCCTCGAGCTCGATCGCCTTGGCCTCCTCGAGGAGGGCGGCGCGGATGGCCCGCAGGCCCTGCTCCCGGCTGCGCTCATAGGCCGCCCGCATCCGCTCCAGGGCCCAGAAGAGGTTCCGGGCCGTGGGCCGCGTCCGCTCGAGCCGGCCGTAGATCCGCTCAAAGTCGCGGTCTATCGACCGGCCCGTCTCCGCGCTGAGGGACATGGCGCCGAGGACGAGGCCATAGGCCGCCGCGATGCCGATCGCCGGCGCGCCCCGGATGACCATCTTTTCGATGGCCTGGGCGACCTGGATGTAGGTCCGGCAGCGGACGTACGCTTCCTGGCCGGGGAGCTTGCGCTGGTCGATCATGAGGACGGAACGGCCGCGCCAGGCGATCGTCGGCAACATGGGTCACTCCTTCTTCCAGGCCGTCGTCCGGCCGTCCCGCCAGCCCCACTTCTTCGCCCAGCCCGCGTGGGCCGCCGCGAACGCGTCCCGCTCCTGGGCCGGAAGCATCTCGGTCAGCCTATCGTAGCAAAATACGAGCTGATTGTCGTTGTCGCGCAGGATCCGCTCCGACGGAAGCCCGAGCTCGCGGGCCATGACCGCCTCCTCATAGGAGCGCCGGAGATCGCCGGCGTGACCGTCGACCTGGGCATGGAGGTAGTGATAAAGGCCGCAGGCGAAGTCGCGGTCGATGAGCCGGTCGAGGGTCCTGGTCAGGCCGGCCAGGGCCCTGTCCCGCTCTTTGGGATCGAGGCCGGCCGCGCCGGCCAGGACGAGGCTCGTTCTCCTCTCGGCCGCGATCATGAGCGCGGGCTTGAATCCGGATTTGTCGACGAGCTGGCCGTAGATGCGCAGGGCGGGCGCCTCGAGGCTCAGCTCCTCGAAGGATGCCGCGAGGCCGGCGAGGGCCGAGTCCGACGCCCAGGTCTCTCCGTCGTTGAAGCCGAGACTGAAGGCCTTGAGGAAGGACGCTTCGGCCTCACGCCAGCGGCCGAGGTTCGCCTCGGCCAGGCCCTTGACGGTGAACGCCTGGGCCGAAGGCCGCCGGCGGCACTCGCGACCGGCTTCGTCGAGGGCCCTTTTCCAGGAAGCGACGGCCCCCTCTGTCCGGAGGACGCGGGCCTGGTCCTGGCCCTCGGCGTAGTACTGCTTAGCGCGCCGGAGATGTGTCGCGCAGGAAAGCGAGAGAGCGGCGACGAACGCGAGCGCGAGGAGGCGGGGGATCCGGGCTCTCATGCTTCGGGCGGGATGGTCGGGCCGATGGCTGCGGGGCCCTTGACCAGGGCGACGATCATGTCCTGGACCTCCTCGTCCTTGAGGAGATGGAGCCCCAGGGAAGCCGTCTCGCGGCCGATCCGCTCGAGGGCCGCCCAGAAGGCGGGATCGGACGCGGCCGGCCGGATGGCGTCCCTGGCCCGGGCCGTCCGGGCGGCGAACTCGACGACGATCGTCCGGTGTTCGGCCGCGGCGAGCTCGGCCTTGAAGAGGGCTTCGAGGAACGGGTCGCCGAGGCCGATGACGCTGTAAAGGGCTGGGAAGGCGGCCCGGAGCGCCCGAAGGTCGCCGCGGGCGATCTCGTCCGCGTAGGTCCGGCCGAGGGCCTCGTGGCCGGAGAAGAAGGCGAGAACGAACGCATCGGGCTTAGTCCGGACGAAATCGGGATCGAGCCAAACCTGCCAGGCCAGGATCCTGTCCCGATAGTCGAAAATGCGGCGCGCGGCCCAGACGCAGGTCGCGTAGAGGACAGGAAAGAGCAGCCAGGACTTGAGCGGCAGGAACCTGTCGAGGATCTCGACGCCCCGGGCGAGCGCGGTCTCGATGCCTTTCTTGTTCATTGTGTGTGATTATACGCCAAGCCGCGCGCGCCGTTCAGCCATTCGGGGACACGTACCGAAGGTACATGTCCCCTATTTAACTTCTAATATGGCCAGGAAGGCCTCCTGGGGGATGTCGACCTTGCCGACGCGGCGCATCCGCTTCTTGCCGGCCTTCTGCTTCTCGAGGACCTTCATCTTGCGCGTGTAGTCGCCGCCGTAGAGCTTGGCCAGGACGTCCTTGCGGAAGGGCTTGACCGTCTCCCGGGCGATGATGCGCTTGCCGATGGCGGCCTGGAGCGCGACCTCGTACTGCTGGCGCGGGATGACTTTGCGCATGCGCTCGACGAGGCCCCGCCCGATCGCCACCGACTTATCTTCGTGGACGACGAGCGACAGGGCGTCGACGGCCTCGCCGTTGATGAGGACGTCGAGCTTGACGAGCGGGCCTTCGCGGTATCCGGCGAACTCGTAATCGAGGGACGCGTATCCCTGCGACAGCTGCTTGAGCTGGTTATAGAAATCGAAGACGACCTCGTTGAGCGGCAGGGTGTAGGCGAGGAGGACGCGGCCGGGGCCGATGTACTCCATCTTCTTCTGGACGCCGCGGCGCTCCTCGAGCAGCTTGAACAGGCCGCCGAGGTAGCGGTCGGGGGTCAGGATGACGGCTTCGATGATCGGCTCTTCGATAGCGGCCACCTCGGTCGGCTCGGGCATCTCGGAGGGATTGTGGATCTCGACCGTCTCTCCTGTCCGGTTCGTCACCCGGTAGCCGACGCTCGGGGCGGTCGTGATCAGGCTCAGGCCGTAGTCGCGCTCGAGGCGCTCCTGGACGATCTCCCGATGGAGGAGGCCCAGGAACCCGGCCCGGAACCCGAGCCCCAGGGCCGGCGAGTTCTCCGGCTCGTACTGGAACGAAGCGTCGTTCAGGCGCAGCTTCTCCATGGCGTCCCGGAGCTCTTCGATGTTGCTATCGCCGGCCGGGAAGATTCCGCAGAAGACCATGGGCTTGGATTCCTTGAAGCCGGGGAGCGGCCGCTCTGTCGGACGGTTGCGGTGAGTGACGGTATCGCCGACCCGGGCGTCGCTGAGCTTCTTGATGCCGGCAATGAGGTAGCCGACCTCGCCGGCGAGCAGCGCGCCCGCCTTGACCGGCTTGGGCGTGAGGTAGCCGACCTCCTCGGCCTCGTATTCCGCCCCGGAGGCCATGAGGACGATG